>Ga0210409_10005782_pt1 | contig 12946 bp, 8 predicted proteins | sample IncBWH17MmetaG_FD_161649 | JGI IMG/M metagenome (GOLD analysis project Ga0210409, IMG submission 161649) | Forest soil microbial communities from Barre Woods Harvard Forest LTER site, Petersham, Massachusetts, United States - Inc-BW-H-17-M | ecosystem: Environmental > Terrestrial > Soil >...
GACAGGTCGGGTGTCCGGCCTGATTGAGGCGACCTCAATTTCCCAGCCTAGTCGCCGCAGCTCGCGTATCTCTCGAAGAATATAGGTATGATTGACGGCAGGGTATTGACTGACAAGATATGCGATTCTTCTCGAAGAGCTCATCTTTCTTTCAATATTAAACGATGGGATGCGATTTCGCGATAACTTGAACGTTGATCAACGCATTTTTTGGGGATAGTTTTCCCCGGAGCTCCTGAGCGCCATTTATGTGCGGAATTGCAGGTATAGCAAGCACCGAGCCAGGGTCAAGGCAGGATGTTGAAACCATCCGCCTCATGTGCAATGCCATTGTCCATCGTGGCCCCGACGACGATGGATTCTATGTTCACGACGGCGTCGGCATAGGCATGCGCCGCCTGAGCATCATCGATCTCACCAGCGGCCACCAGCCGATTCACAACGAGGACAGAAACGTCTGGGTAGTGTTTAACGGTGAAATTTACAACTTTTCAGAACTGCGTCGCGACCTCGAATCCCGCGGCCATCGTTTCTACACGCAGAGTGACACGGAAGTCATCGTTCATTTGTATGAAGAATTTGGAGCCGACTGCGTACGGAAGCTTCGCGGCATGTTCGCCATCGCACTCTGGGACGACCGCCGAAAGTCCCTGCTGCTGGCTCGGGATCGCCTTGGTAAGAAACCCCTGCACTACGCATTAGATAAGGGCTGCCTTTTCTTTGGCTCGGAGATCAAGGCATTGCTCGCTGTCTCGCCGGGCTTGGCCGACGTCGACCGTCAGGCGCTGCTCTCCTACTTTCAATTCGGCTACATACCGGATCCTCTCACTGCCTTTAGCGCGATTCGTAAGCTGCCGCCAGGCCACCTGCTCGAATTCGAGCATGGTCAGATTAAGGTCCGTTCCTACTGGGACATTCCCAGCTATGGGACATTTGATCCGGGTTCCGAGGTGGAGTGCCTGGATGAACTCGAGCGGCGGCTAGACGAAGCGGTACGAATTCGCCTTATCAGTGATGTCCCACTGGGAGCGCTGTTAAGCGGTGGGGTCGATTCGTCCACAATCGTCGCTTTGATGGCTCGCGCCAATTCCGCTCCCATCAAGACCTTTTCTATTGGCTTCCCCGACGCGGACTTCAACGAAACCGCACATGCCCGCGCCGTGGCAGAGCGCTTCGCCACGAACCACCACGAATTCATCGTCGACCCCGACTTCAGCGAAACTCTCGATAGACTTACTCATACGCTCGAAGAGCCTTTCGCTGATTCCTCGATCCTGCCTACTTATCATGTTTCACTTTTGGCGCGTCAGCACGTGACGGTTGCTCTGTCGGGAGATGGCGGCGACGAGCTCTGCGCTGGATATGACCGCTATCGAATTAACCTGGACCAACGTGTATTCGAACGGATTCCGGCCTGGCTCGGCAAGGCATACCGCAATTATGTCTATCCCCGCCTGCCTAATGGCACACGAGGCAGGCGATTCGCATATAACGCTTCGCTTGGGAGCCGCGACAGATACATCGATAGCATGTCGTACCTTCCTCCGGACCTGCGCGAGGGGTTTATTTTCTCGCGTGATTTTCTCCATTTTGCGGCAGGTTGCCCGCCTCCGGCAGAGCCATTTCGTAACTTTTACGATCGAGCACCCGCTAACGACGATCTCAGCCGGATGCAGTATCTCGACACAAAGACGTATTTGCCCGCCGACGTGCTTACGAAAGTGGACAGAATGAGCATGGCTGCATCTCTTGAGGTCCGGTGTCCGCTGCTGGACCATGAGTTCGTCGAATGGTCCGCTTCACTGGCACCACACTGGAAACTTCGAATGGGTCAGTCAAAGTTCGCTCTCAAGAAGCTCGCGGAGCGGCTTGGGGTGCCTGCCCGCACCATCCATCGACCGAAACAAGGATTCGCAGTGCCCCTCGTTCACTGGTTCCGGAAGGAATTGAGAAGTGGAATCGGGCACATTCTGCTGGAACCACGATCTATTGCTCGGGGCTATTTCAATTCTTCCGGAGTTAGAACCATGTTGGAGGAGCACTGGAAAGGACGCCGCGACAATTCCGGGCCTCTCTGGATTCTGTTGATCTTCGAATTGTGGCATAGAAATTTCCTGGATTCTGTGCGCGGAGAAGTGTCCATTGCTTCGAATGTCTCTCCGGCAGTGAAGGTTTCCACCGATCCCGCAGCGACAGGGGCGCCAGCTTTGCTCCCCGCGACGCAACCCCACGACGGTATATCCTGAGCTGGATACCGTATGCTATTTATGATGAGAACAGCTGAGAACCCGAGAAGTGAACGTCCATTCGCAGCTGAGGGTTCCAATCTTCTGCCATAATTTTGTGGTATGGTCCAAAGGCTTCACCTTTAGTCCCCGACATATGGTTAGTAAGCGTTGACAATGTTTAATCCCGTGTCCTATTACCGCTTGGCGCGCTGGCTCCATCTTCGAGGAATTCCAATGCTGCCGCGGATTATCGAAAAGTTTAACGTTCTGGTCTTTCATTGCTACATCCCGTACCAGGCCGAGATCGGAGAGGGGTTTGAAGTTGGTTACTGGGGAATAGGTGTCGTCATTCATCCCAGAACGAAAATTGGCCAAAATGTGTTTGTTTCGAACGGTGTCACCATTGGGGGACGAAATGAACTGCCGAATGTGCCCAGGATCGAAAATAACGTGTTCATCGCTACTGGTGCCAAGGTGCTGGGCGACATTACCATCGGGCAGGGCTCGATCATTGGCGCCAATGCCGTAGTAATTCGGTCCGTTCCTCCGCGGAGCATTGCAGTCGGAGTTCCGGCTCGGATCAGTCGAGAGAACATCAATGTTCGCGACTACACAGGCTGGCCGAAGTCCCTGCCACCAGAAAACCAGTGACCGTGAGAGGATCGACTCCGCGCATCTTCCATATGTTGAATTCCTTCGACATGGGGGGTAGTGAACATCAGATGGTCGAGGTGGCTTCGCGCCAGAAGGCGAGAGGATATCAAGTTATCGTAGGCTGCTTATCCTCGAAGGGTTCGCTCATCGAGGTTTTGAGGCGCGCTGGAATCGTGGTGATCGAATTCAGCCCCAAGGGCGCGCTCTTTCGCCCCCGGGGAATCTTTCAGTTGCTCCGCTTGACGTGGTTTTTCGTTAGACACCCATTCGACGTTGTTCAGGCTCACGATCTTTACTCGACGCTGCTCAGTGTTCCGGCGGCATGGCTTGCCCGAGTTCCCGTAATCCTCTCCTGCCGCCGCGACCTTTCACATTGGTGGTGGTACACGCCACGGCGCAGGAGAATTCTCCGACACATTCAGAATCGTTCGACGTATGTGATCGCGAACTCACAAGCAGTTCGCGATTTCCTGATCGAGAAAGACGGCTTTGATTCGAACCTTATTCGGGTCATTCGAAATGGCGTCAACGTTGAGCGTTTCACAAGCGCCGCACCAGATAGGGAAGGACTGTTTCCTCATTTCAGAGCACAAAACCAGCTTATCGCCGTCGTTGCCAATATGCACGTTGAAGCTAAAGGCCACGCAGACCTGATTCGCGCCGCGGGGGAAGTTTCTCAAGAATTCCGTGACGCGAAGTTCTTACTGATCGGCGATGGAGCGGAGCGAACTCGGCTTGAGGCCATGACGGCAGAATTAGGATTAAGCGAAACCGTTCTGTTCCTCGGTCATCGGAATGATGTACCAAATGTATTGGCTTGTTGTGTTCTGTTTGTTTTGCCCTCGTGGGCCGAGGGCTTCCCCAATTCAGTACTTGAAGCCATGGCTGCCGGGCTTCCGGTCGTGGCTACACATGTTGGGGGAATTCCGGAGATTATTGAAGATGGTGTGAGCGGGTTGCTTGTTTCGCCGAAGGATTCGCATGCGCTGGCCGCCGCTATTTTGCAAGTCCTTGGCAATAAGGAGCTTGCGGAACAACTGGGCCGAGCTGCTAGAGAGCGTGTCCACGCACAGTTTAGCTTCGAACGATTGCTTTCCGAGTTAGACAGCCTGTACACAGAAGGACTGTCACGGAAGGAGACGAACGCACTTCGCTCTAGAAAACGCACTCTGGGATGATGTTGACTTCGCTCAAGCGCTGCTGGTTTGCGGGTCGGTAACTGCGACAGCGGTGTGCGGCGATTCCGGCTTCAGTGGTGGTAACTCGCCGTCAAGAAAGACGCGCTGCCAGATTTCGAGATTTAGCAAACGCCATATGCGATTGCCATTATCTCTGCGCGCGGCGCGATGTTCTGCGAATAGCCTTCGCACTGCATCGCGCTGGACCAAACCGCGCTCTAACGTGCGCGGCTCCAATAACATTTTCTCTAAATCGTCGAATTGTGGTCCGGCTAACCAATGCTCCCAAGGTGTAGGGAAGCCCATTTTCTGGCGGTGCACAATCGAATGTGGGAGCAAGTCCTTTACCGCAGATTTCAGAATTTGCTTTCCACTAAGTCCGCGGATGGAATATTTCATGGGGATCCGCGCCGTGAATTCCACAAGGACATGGTCAAGGAAGGGAACTCGGCTTTCAATGGAAGCGGCCATGCTCATCTGGTCCTGTTTCATGAGCAACTCCACCATATAGGTGCGAATATCGGTGTTTAAGAGCCGGTGGAGAAGATTGCCCGAGGAATTCTCCCAATAGGCCATGGAGCTGGCATATGCGTCACCGCTCTGTTCGCGCGCGCTCGGAGTGAGCAGTTCGCCTTGTTCCATCGCCGAGAATGCGGAGTAAAAATTATCGAAATAGAACGATGGCCAGGAAGCCCCATCCCTTCCCAGAAATGTGTGTTCGAGCTTGCGTCGCAAACTGGAAGTTAGCAAACCACTACCGATTCCACTCCGTATCCACTGGCGAAAAAAAGCTGGTGTCATTGAGCGGTATACGCGATCCATGCGGGAGTTGGCCAAGGTCCAGGCATAACGCGTGTATCCGCCCAAAGTTTCATCGCTGCCTTCGCCGGTAAGCACAACCTTCACTCGGTCACGCGCTAGCCGGGCCACAAAATAGAGCGCCACACTCGAAGGCCAAACCATCGGCTCGTCCTCATGCCAAATCAAACGTGGCAATTCCGCAAAGAATTCTTCTTGGCCGAGTCGCACTTCATGGTGCCGCGAACCGATATGCTGGGCCACCTGGCGAGCATAGGACAGTTCACTGAAAGATTCTTCTCCATAGCCTACGGCAAATGTCTCGATGGATTCGCCCCGGATTTTCGACGTCAAAGCGGCGACTGCACTGGAGTCCAGTCCTCCACTGAGAAACACTCCCAAAGGTACATCGCTCATTAAATGGCTCGAAATACAGGATTCGAGCATCTTGCGATAAGTCTCGACATAATATTCTCGAGGACGGTTCTCTTCGTCTAGACGCGGGGCGAGATTCCAATAACATGCGATCTTCACCTGTCCCGCTGCGTCGATTGACAGCGTGTGTCCCGGAGGAAGTTTATCGATGCCGGCGAACATCGTCTGAGGGCCTGACAGATAACCAAACGCCAGATATTCCGCCAGCATTCCGGTATTCAACTCGGTACGAACTCCGGGGTGTGCCAGGATCGCTTTGATCTCAGAACCAAATAGAAATGTTTTTCCATCGGAGTGAAAGTAGAAAGGTTTGATCCCCAGTCGATCGCGCGCCGCAAACAGGGTTTTTTGACGGCGGTCCCAAATCGCAAAAGCGAACATCCCACGCAGATACTTGACGCAGTCGCGGCCGTATTGTTCATATAAGTGAACAATTGTTTCTGTGTCGCTTAGCGTGCGATAGCGATGGCCGAGGGTTTCGAGTTCGGCTCTCAACTCTGCGTGGTTATAGATTTCTCCGTTGAAGACGACCCAAACGGTTTCGTCCTCATTCGCGATCGGCTGATGCCCGGTCTTTACATCGATAATGCTGAGCCGCCGCATGGCCAGCCCCACATTTCCCTCAACGAAATACCCTTCGTCATCTGGGCCGCGATGCACGATCTCGCGATTCATATTCGCGAGGATATTTCGTTCCACATGCTGAGTCGCGTCGGTTTTGAGGATGCCGCAGATTCCACACATAATCAGATTCCAGTCTCGTCGTTCTTGGGAAGAAACGTCTCTTCGGTGTCAAATGCTGTGCTCATCCCTTCTTGCGAGACGAAGATGTTCGCCTCAGAGCAAATCACCTGCATCTTGCCGGGGGAATGAATGATTTCGCAGCGGATCACTCGCTTGCGCGAAGAGACGACGCTCTTCCCCCCCAACTCCACATATGACCCATTACAGAAGACGAGAAGACTCAATTTTCCATTCGTGCTGCAGCAGTGCAGAAATTCGGCATCGCTCTTCCACTCGCCATTCGTCCAGCTTTTCTCCCCGGAGAATACGAAGAGATGATTTTCTTGCTTGTTAGTAAATCGATAAGAGCTCACTCCGGGAGAAGGGAATGACTGCGTCAACTTGGCTTGCGGATCCACGTCGTCGGTCGACATTCCGATCGGTGCAAGTAGTGTGGCAAATTCGGCGGGTAGTGTTGTCACGGTTGTAAATCGGACCACTTTCGCCGCCTGTTCCGATCCATATGCGGCCGACCACGCGAGTTCTTCAACGGTCTTGAAACAGGGTTGTCCCTCTGCGGAAAATATAGCAATGCCACAACTGTTCCCGCGCGCATTGAACTGGCCTTCGACTTTGTCCGAGGGAGAAAGCTCAGGGTTGAGATGCCAGCGCAAATCGATTTGGTGCTTGCCGGTTCCCAACAGCAAGTCGCGCACCAGCCACAATTTCGGCTTCCGAAAAAACACATACCTGCGATGCACAACCGAATTGTCTGGCAACGCATACCCGTCATGACTTCCAACGAACAAGTCGAATGTCTGTCCGCTAATCCACTTTTCGGCGGTCGTCTTCGTCAATCGTTCCCACGAGAACGGTCCTCGGGGTATCGACTGACTACGCCCATCCAGTTGAATGGTATTGTGGGCCTCCGTACAACGAAACTGGTCCCGCCGCGCTTCGGCACTCACATACGCATAAGTGCCCGGGTCTCCAAGTAATTCGTGTCCCTCGGCATGCAGCGTCAGGCTCAAAGCATCGGCATGTCCGTGTCCGGCCCCGAGCGCACCCTGCGGGCCGGCATCGATGACCGCCTGCAGTTTCCTCTCACTGCAGCTCGTGACATACAGACCACTCTCGGGCAAGGCTACGGAACGCATCTCCGGTTCTCTGGCCTCTATGCGATCGAATTCCGCTGCACCTTTTTCCCCTAATAGCCAGAGTGTCTCTTCACGTAATCCTCCAGCTATACATTTGAAATCACCGCGGCCGAACAAAACGGCACCAGTGGCGAGGGGGTCAGAAAGGTGCTCAATGCGATTCCTTCGCGGGTCGAATAAGCGACCGCCATCATCGTCCCCCCATCGCGACGGGGCACCCGCTCGGCCGAGCACTGCCAGCGCATCTAAGTTTCGTTCAAGCCTGCGATTGTATTCCGCAGGGAATTGCATTTCGTTCAAGGAAGATAGGACTCCCGCGTGTAGAAAAAAGTCCAGCGCGTAAAGGTGGTAATAGGTGGACTGTTCGAAATAAAATCCATCTGGCCGTACTTGCCGTTCTGATTCCCGCAGCACGATTTCCCATCCCCGCCGCTTCCAACGCCAAGAAGAGCGCAAATCGGGGCACAGCGTTCCGATGAAAAACAGCGCCACCGCTTCACCAAGCAAGTGGGTATTTGGTGAGAAATACGTGGATAGGTAAAGCTCAATATGCCGCCCGCTCAATGCCATTGCGCGTAACCATTCTTTGTGGAACTCCGATGTCATCGCTGAAGTTCGCTCCAGCAGGAAATATACCCACAACCAGGACAGGCTGCGAAAGGCAACTTCCAGGCTGCTTGCCCAATTTATTCCACGCGGATATGGATTTTGTTTTTGCCAGTGCCGCCACTGAGCGATCAATTCGATAGCAAACCGATCATCATTGGTCAGCCGATAAGCTTTGGCCAACGTTACCAGGTGCTGATGGCGGTTCAGCTCCCAAGTAACTTTCGCATCTCCCACCGAAGCAAAATCCAGGTATCGAATCTTGAACCACAGATCCCTCGGCGCCCGTTTTTCATGTACGCGGTCCAAATGCCAATCGATTTCTCGGCCGTAATCCAGACCTTCATAGCCCAGCAAATCGAAACGATGCTGGCAAACGTTCTCCGCGCGCTTGATAATTGTCTCGGCCTGTTGCGGCATCCGTTCTCGCAATAGCTTCATTAAGCCCGGGACGTCTTCGGCGCGGAAGAAGAATCTTCCAGGAGCGTTTTCCGTCCGGCCAAACTCGCTGCGGCAGGGATCGATGCCCAGCCCGAACACAAGCGCGTCTGCGCGCTTCTGCAGTTCCTGGCGCAGCCGCGTTGTAGCTTCCTCCCGGTCCATCGACACTATTCGTCCGAAGATAGTCCCGGATCTCTCCATATTAAATGCCTTTCACCCAGCGTGCACGATCGTGATCTTTGCGGTCGGCGTCCATTTTCCAGCAGTATAAGTAGTCCCCGACTCATTCCGGCGTGACTGCTCAGTTCAGCGGAGCTCAATCTAGATCATTTCCGAGCTCAGAAACGCATTGGCTACCTCTATGCTTATACTATATGGAAGCCCACGGGAGTGGACGGTGCCTGACGAGTGTTTTCTTCTTTTAGGTAGATTCTCATGACTCGCGAAGCGGCTAAAAATAAGCCAACGGGTTCAGGGAGGCGGTCGATAGGAACCGCATTAGTGCTAAATGGCGCGCCGCGCAACAATTTTGAGGAGATTCGAACAAACGCATGAATCGCTCCATTAGCGTGTTTGGTTTGGGATACGTCGGAAGCGTCACAGCCGCCTGCTTCGCTTATCGGGGTAACAACGTCATTGGCGTTGATTTGAACCCATCCAAAGTCGAGACCATGAATTCAGGAGCTAGCCCCATTCTTGAACCTAAGGTGAGCGAGCTTATCGCCGAATCTCATAAGGCCGGCCGCTTGCGTGCTACCACTTCAGCGCAAACGGCAGTCTTGAATAGTGACATTTCCGTTCTTTGTGTCGGCACACCTAGCTTGCGCAATGGCAAGCTTGATCTCGGGAACATCGAGCCGGTTTGCCGCGAAATCGGCGAAATCTTGAAGGAAAAAACTTCGTTCCACTTGGTAGTCCTGCGCAGCACAGTGTTGCCTGGCACCGCGGAAAACATCGTCGTGCCCACACTTGAAAAAGCCAGTGGCAAACGCGTCGGCGAGGACTTCGGCGTCTGTGTCAACCCTGAGTTTATGCGCGAGGGAACAGCGGTCGGGGATTTTATGGAACCGGCCATCACCGTCATCGGCGCTGCTGACAAAGCCCACAGCGCGATGGTCCGCGATCTCTATGCCTGGGCTCCGGGTCGCATTTTCGAAACCTCATTCCGTTCGGCGGAGATGGTGAAGTATGTATGCAATGCGTGGCACGCTGTAAAGGTCGCGTTCGCCAACGAAGTTGGCACGCTGGCCCGCGAGCTAGAAGTCGACGCCGAATCGGTGATGGAGATCTTTGCCTCCGACACAAAACTCAATATTTCTCCTACGTACTTGAAGCCTGGATTCGCTTTTGGGGGATCATGCCTTCCCAAGGATGTGCGCGCTTTGAACTATCGGGCGAAAGAACTCGACTTAGAACTACCTCTCTTCGAGTCCATTATGCTGAGCAATGAAAAGCATCTGGAACGCGCACTGGATCTGGTGCTACAGACGGGCAAACGCCAAATAGCAATGCTTGGCCTCAGTTTCAAGGCGGCTACAGATGATCTTCGCGAAAGCCCTCAAGTCCAATTGGTGAAGCGGCTTCTAGGTGAAGGCCGCGAGATCCAGATCTGGGACGACAACGTTTCGCTTGGACGACTAATAGGATCAAACCGTGAGTACATTGAGCAAGTTATCCCTCACATCGGATCGCTCATAAAATCAGATTTGGAAGAAGTTCTGAAGGCCGCCGAAGTGATTGTCATTGGCACGCGCGCTGTAGACCAGGACATCCTCCAAAAGAACATCCGCCAGGATCAAATCGTCATCGATCTGGTCACTCTGGAGAAAGCACGCCGCCTCCCGTCCGCCGGGGCTTATAAAGGGATCTGCTGGTAACTCCTCCACATGAAGATTCTTTGGGTCAAGGCTGGTGGGCTGGTTCCTCCCGATATCGGAGGCAAAATCCGCAGTTACAACATTCTCCGCCAGTTGGCCAAGGAACACGCGGTCACCTTTTTTTCCTTCTATGCGGCGCATGATAATGATGTTCATGCAGAACTTAGCCGGACTCTTGAAAAAGTGATCCTGATCCCCTTGGAGCTATCGCCGGCAAGGAGCGCGACGGAGTTGCTGGATTATGCACTCCATCTTCCCTCCCGCGAACCTTACAGCTTGACGAAGTATTGCAAGCCTGTAGTCCGCAAGAGGTTGCGCGCTTTACTACAGGAAGAAACATATGACGTCATTCTGTGTGATTTTCTTGTTGCGGCCGGGGCTATTCCTTGGGATTGGCCCTGTCCCAAAGTGCTTTTCGCCCACAACGTGGAAGCGGTCATTTGGCAACGTCACTATGAAGTGGCCAGGAACCCATTGTGGAAGGCCGTGTCCTGGCTGGAATGGAAGAGAATGGAGGCGGCCGAACGAAGATATCTGCAGAAGGCTAATCATGTTCTCGTCGTCTCGGAAAATGATCGGGAGTCTTTCGCCAGATTTCTGGAACCTGGCAGGCTTACGGTGATACCAACCGGTGCCGACACGGAATTTTTTCAACCTTGTGGAGAAAAGGAGATGCCCAATACCCTAGTGTTCACTGGGGCTATGGATTGGCTTCCCAATGAAGACGGAATCATTTATTTTGCCAAAGAGATTTTTCCGTTGATCCTTGCTAGGGCTCCGGATGCTACTTTGTGCGTTGTGGGCCGCCAACCCTCGCGACGCCTGCAAGATTTAGCCGCCAATGTCCCCAACATCCAATTGACGGGCCGGGTCGAAGATGTGCGGCCGTATGTGGCACAAAGCGCAGTTTATATTGTTCCTCTTCGAATCGGAGGAGGGACGCGCCTGAAGATTTTTGAAGCTATGAGCATGGCCAAAGCGGTAGTATCGACTTCAATTGGCGCAGAGGGATTGCCTGTAAAGAATGGCGAGCACTTGCTTATCGCTGACGATCCGGCAAGCTTTGCGGAAAGCACGCTTCAATTGCTGGGTGACCCTCGAAGACGCACTGAGATCGGGCGGGCAGCACGCCGGTTGATAGAACAGAATTACAATTGGGCCACGGTCTCAAGAGATTTTGGACAAGTACTAGAAAATGTGGTGAATCAGGCTCGCCGAAACTAGCGTGCTCGAAGGATGTTTTCCTACTTTCCATGTCGCTTTCCGTGGCAGGAAACACAAAGCGTAATCAGGTTTTCCATCGTATCGCCACCAAGGCGGCCCCGTGGTTGTAAATGATGTACCTGTAGGTTGTTTGGGGCGCCACATTCTTGGCATCGCCAACCATCTCGTTGCAAAACTAGCCTTCGGATTGACGAATATTCTTCGTGATCTAATCGGATCCTAGGCTGTTTCTGCCGGAGACGCATGGAACCCTCCGGCCTACGGTTGATTTCCCGCGACGTCCGCCCCTGCCAGGAAATCAGCACAAATCATCTCCAGGCAATAACCCCTCGACTTATCGGTTCCCAGCATCAGGCCAGCGGTTTCGAGGGCCTTCTCCACCACAGGTAGCTGACTCTTGTAAACCTTGAAGTAGATGATTTCCCAAGGCTCCGTCTCTTTTCCCGTTAGATGTCGTTCCACTGCCCATTTGAACTCTTCCTTCGGCGTTTCCTTGGCCTTGTGCAACCAGGTTGCACAGTCGAACTTCTCGCCATCCCGCCGAGCGACCTTGACCAGTTCCGTCGCTTTACTCCAACCCACCAGTTGCAGATCGTGTTTGGGGATCCGGGTCAACTTCTCGTGTATTGCCATCAAGTAATAGGCCTTCCTCCGGGAATCGACAAATCGTTTCTCCAGAAACTCGTCAAACGACTTCAAATGTTTCAGCCTCCAATACTGCTTGGCGCGTACCTCGCACAGGTATTCCCCCAACTCGACGAACCGAACGTCCTTCTCTTGCTCCTTGGTTCGCTCCCACGACAAAATCTCATCGATTCGCCCCAGTACGAACACCGCCCGTGGACGATCGATTTCCGGAGTGTCCATCGCTCCTCTGTTAATCCACAAGCTCGTCAAGCCATGCAAGGTCGTTCACTCCGGAGGTCCGAATGAGATTGGCATCAATAAGAGATTGATTCTCGAGGCAGAGGCCGAGATGGGAGCAGCTCATGCACCCGTTTTGCGGGAAGCGGATACCGCTGTGGGAAGGGAACTGGGCCGCCTCGATCTGACCGATGGAGTTTTCCAGCAATCGCGCAAATTCCATGCGCTGCTTTTCAGAGATGGATGCTTTGAGATATTGAATTTCGGGCTGATGTTTACGCACAAAGACGATGAGTGCGACATCAGAGATCCCGGTGATCCAGGAATAGCAGATCAGTTGAGGATCGAGCGCCAACAGTCCTGACGGGCTATCGGAATATCGACTGCCCGTGGTCTTCCAGTCCATCAGGCAACGGGTCCCATCGAGTTCGCCAATTGCGTCGATATATGCAACAAACTCGTTCCCGTTCGGAAGCTCCCTGGTCAACTTGATTTGAAGGTCCTGTTTCGGGCGGGGAATACGGACGCGATCGTCCTGCACGAATCGCTGGAGCAAATGCACTCCCTGATGCACCAGCCGATCCCAGGTTTCGGCCTTTTTGTAGGCGAACGGGGCATCACGAAATTCGCTCCATTCCTTGAAGAGAGTGGCGCCGCAATCTTCTCCGGCAAAATACGCCGCGAGCGCTTTCTCAAAGCATCGGCCAAAGGCCATCGCCGCCCGAGTTTCTTTCTCCCGCCACCCATCGAGATAGCGATAC
>Ga0210409_10005783_pt1 | contig 12943 bp, 10 predicted proteins | sample IncBWH17MmetaG_FD_161649 | JGI IMG/M metagenome (GOLD analysis project Ga0210409, IMG submission 161649) | Forest soil microbial communities from Barre Woods Harvard Forest LTER site, Petersham, Massachusetts, United States - Inc-BW-H-17-M | ecosystem: Environmental > Terrestrial > Soil >...
AGTTGGAGCAAAGCTTGCTCAAAGGACTTGCGGACTCGGTCCTCCGCGTCGAAGTGATCGACTACGCAGTGGCCCGTATGGAGGAAGCGCTCAGGAAGGGCCACGAAAAGCTCAATGCCGAGCTAGAACGCATGCGCCAAAGGAAGCTGCAACTAGAGGCCGAGCTTGCGCGCCTTGTGAATGCCATTGCCGAGGGACAACCGTCGCAGAGCTTCATGACGGCAATCGGGGAACGAGAAAGGGAACTGCAGGCGATTACGAACAAGTTGATTGAGCCAGGGCCGGGATCGTTGCGGGCAACGCTCGACGAATTGCGAACCTTTGCAGTCTCACGCTTAACCAGGATACGCGAGTTAATCTCGCATCCCGAAAGCATTGACCTTGCGCGTGCAGTGCTTGCAGAACACTTCGGGACGTTCACACTCGAACCCACCATACAGGACGGAGAACCCGTGTATCTTGCTCACGGCAAAGTAGATTTCTTCGGAGACGAAGTGATGGCGCGAACCGGTGGTGCCGGGGGCCAGAATCGAACTGGCTACGCCCGCCTTTTCAGGGCGGCGCTCTACCAATGAGCTACCCCGGCATACAACTTTAGTAGTTTAGAGGCCGCATCCCATCGTGTCAATTCTCGCGCTGCGACTGCCTGCAATGAATTCCTATTTTGTTTCCAGCGCGGCTTTACTTTCCCACGACACTCGAGGCAAAAAGGCATTTGTCTGTTCGCGCGATTGTGATGCACTAGCAGCAAATGACAAGCGCACACGCAAATCCCAGGGATCTGATTGCGGAGTTGAATTCTCTGGCGGCAAGTTCCAGCTCAGCCGAAGGGCTGATGAAGGGCATCGTTGCGATCCTGCACCGAAAGCTGACGCGTTACAACTGGGTGGGCTTCTACATGCTCGAAAAAGAAGGGGAGCGCGACATGCTCGTTCTGGGGCCTTTCCAGGGCACCATGACACCGCACACACGCATCCCGCTCAATCAGGGCATCTGCGGGGCGGCCGCGTCCACTGGCAAGACCGTTGTGGTTGATGATGTTGCCGCCGACCCGCGCTATCTGGCCTGCTCGCTCGAGACCAAATCGGAAATCGTCGTTCCGGTGTTCGTGCACGGCAAAGTGGCCGGCGAACTCGACATCGACTCCCATTTCCTGGCGGCCTTTGGTCCCGAGGACCGCAAATTGTGCGAACGCGCCGCCACACTGCTCGGCAAATTCCTGGAGAAAACCTCTTAGCCCGATGGTCGATGATTTGGATTTGTCTCGTGCGCGCGGCTAGGGCACCGTCGCCGATGTCGGCGCGGAATACGCGCTCTCAAGTCCCAGCGAGTCCACTGCTGTCACTACGTATTTGTAGGTCGTGCCGGCCGCCACCGTCACATCGGTGTACTTCAGCCCGGTTATCAACGCGGAGTTCAGCTTGCTGTAGCCACCGGTCCCGATCGCACGATAGACGTTGTATCCCACGATTCCCGCCGAGGTGCTCGCGGCCCAGCTGAGTTCCACCGAATGCGTCGTTGTGGCAATGCCTTCGCCGCCGATGGTGATGGTCGCCGGTGAATTCGTGGCGTTGCTCGCCACCTTCACGCTTCCGCTGATGGTTCCCGCTGTCTTCGGAGCAAAGGTCACATTTAAAGTGGTGGTCTGCCCTGGTGCGATAATCGTGCCGGTCACTGCACTGGTGGCGATCCCGGATCCGGTGATGGTCACTCCCGAAAGAGCTACGCTGGAATTGCCAGTATTCTTCAAGGTCACCGGCAATGTGTTGGAGCGGCCGAGATTTTCATTGCCAAAAGTCAGACTTGCAGGTGTGGCGACAATCGCCCGAGTATCGGCAACTCCCGTTCCGCTAAAGGTCATCGTTAGGGTTTTGTTCGTGGCATTGCTGGCAATCGACGCGCTCCCCGCCACATAACCCGTCACGGTCGGCGCAAAGAAGAGGGTTGCATTGACCGTCTTGCCGCCTGCGAGCGCCAGCGGCGTGGTGATGCCGTGCAGCGCAAAACCTTTCCCACCCACGCTGACAGACGAAATCGTCACGGTGAGCGCGCCGGTATTCGTCAACTGCACGGTCTGCGAATTCGTTGTGCCCAGCGGCACGCTGCCAAAGCTCGCACTCGACGGCGTCGCGCGCAATGCTGGCGCTACCCCGGAGCCGGTCATCGCCAAACTCACCGAACTATTTGAGGCATTGCTGGTAAGGGCCAGGTATCCCGCGAACGAACCGGAGGATGCCGGCGCAAACTTGAGCGTCACGGTCAGGGATGCTGCGGGCTGAATCGTCGTTGGCACATTAAGGCCGCTGATGCTGAAGGCGCTCCCCGACACGGTTCCTTTTGTGATCGTGAGTGCTACCCGGCCGTCATTCCAGATGGTCATCGCAAGCGTCTTGCTGCTGCCCTCATTGACGTTGCCGAAGCTTGCCGATGTGGGGCTAAATACGACTAAGCCTTGAGCCGCCACTTGGTTGGCAGCCATCCCGCCTGCCAACATGGTGACGAATACCAGCAATAATCGAGCAAAGCGCCCGCCAACATCACACAGTTTTTCGTGGAGATTTGTGTTTGGCCCGTGGTTCCTCATTGCCCCTACAGCCTAAGGGGGACACGCCGTGGCCATCTACTGCACCGAAGAGAAGATGGTGTACAGGCAAATTCTTATGACTTAGGGCAGGACAGGTCCAGGGCTTCCACCTGTCCTTTTGGACAGGTAGAAAGAAGGGATATCTAGTACATGAGTAAAATATGCCGGGGTGGCCGGCGGTGCGCACCTGGGCTCGCGCGCGTCGTCCTGCCTTCACCAGGCGGAAGAAAAGAGTCTCCGTGCGGCCACCATGCCGCATTTCTGGTATTTTGCATACGCTGCCGCCGCGCGCTCCCGCGTGCCCTCAGCCGATTCGCCGGCAATCCACGCATCCAATGCCGTCTTCAGCGTGTATGCCTCTGGCGCCATCAACCCCGTTGTCCACAACAGCGGCTGCGCACCCGTGGTTTTCAGCCCGCTGGCAAAGAACATTTTGCTCGCGCATGCCAATATGATGGCGTCGCGGTGGGCCTTGCCATCACCCTGAAACCTGCTCTCGACTGCAAAGTCCATTAACCCATCGTGACCCACGTACACGCTCAGCGCAGCTGTGGCAGGGGAATCGCCGTTCGGATGCATCGGTCGCGCTTCCGGCGGCAATTCCTCTATTACAAGTCCGGCAGCGGAACGGTAGAAATCCGTGATTGCTTGTTTGATTTCGCGGCCGCGATAGGCGTCGGCAATCAGGTATGTCCCGCTAGCGCCATGCAGGAAGACGCTTCGCTCCAGAATGCACGGATTTGGATTTTTTACTGTCGCGACTTGTTTCCACTCGGAGGATTTTTCAAAATACGTCCTGACTCCAAACGCGGCCCCCCAATAGAGATTTTTCGCCGGATCGTCGCCGTTTCCGAGCGCCGCTGGGACCGGGACAATGCCTTGGTGTGCATTGTCCGCAAGCGCGACAAATACATGAACCAGGCGAGGCGGGGGTTGCGCAGCCGCACCCCGGGCGTCAAAGAACATCAATCCGTAAAGAATAATGTACCGCAAACGTTTCACCGGTGGGTGTTCGTGGACTCGCACCTCGCTTACTCCTGGGAATCATCAAACTCCTTCATCCAATTGCGTCCCTTCAGGACTTCTCGCGGGCGCGTCCCATCCGGCGGGCCTACAATACCATCTTTTTCCATCAAGTCGATCAGATGTGCCGCGCGGCCATAGCCGATGCGCAAACGCCGTTGCAGTGTCGATGTGGATGCCCGTCCCATCTCGCAGCACACGCGCACGGCATCCTGGTACAGATCGTCGTCCGCGCCATCGCCGTTTCCGTCGCCGTCGCCGCCAGCGTCACTGCTCTCGGCGTTCTTGCCGTCCTCGTCCTTCGGAGGCTCCAGCAGTTGCTCGTTATACTTTGCCTGAGCCTGCGCTCTCCAGAAGTCGCACACCGCGCTGATCTCATCCTCCAGCACCAGTGGCCCGTGAATGCGGTGGAGTCGCGCGGAACCTGCCGGCAGATACAACATGTCGCCTTTACCGAGGAGCGATTCCGAGCCGTTCGCGTCCAGAATCGTTCGCGAGTCTACCTTGCTGGCCACGCGGAAGGAAATGCGGGCAGGGAAGTTGGCTTTGATCAAACCGGTAATGACGTCGACGGAGGGCCGCTGCGTCGCCAAGATCAGGTGAATTCCGACGGCGCGGGCCATCTGCGCGAGTCGCGTGATGGACTCTTCCACGTTGTTTGTGTCCACCATCATCAAGTCGGCCAACTCGTCGATGACGATAATGAGGTAGGGAAGCGGTTTGTGCTCGCTTTCCTCCACATTGTCAAACAGCGAGAGCGATTGCTGTTTCTGGAACGTGCGGTTGTACTGGTCGATGTTGCGCACGCCACGCTGCGCGAGCAATTTCAGGCGGTTTTCCATTTCCCGCGTGGCGTTGCGGAGCACGTTCGACGCCACCTTCGGGTCCGTGACCACCGGCGCCAGCAAGTGCGGGATGCCGCCATACAAACTAAGCTCCAGCCGCTTCGGATCCACCAGGACCATCTTCACTTCGTCGGGCGTCGCCTTGTACAGAATCGACATCATCAAGGAATTGATGAATACGCTCTTGCCGGTGCCGGTCGATCCGGCAATCAGCAAGTGGGGCATCGAAGACAGGTCCGTCACGCGGATTCGCCCGTGCAAATCGCGTCCCATCGCCAGCGTTAACTTGCTCGGCGAATTGGCAAATTCTGTCGCTTCGATAATCTCGCGCAACGAGATCGTCTGGCGGCGGTCATTCGGCACTTCGATGCCGATGGTGGATTTGCCTGGGATTCTTTCAATCAGGATCGACTCCGCCTGCAGCGCCAGGCACAGGTCCTCCGTCAGGCCAATAATGCGGCTGTATTTGATGCCGGCTTCGGGCTTGAACTCAAACGTCGTGACCACCGGGCCAGGATTAATCTGCGTTACACGCCCTTCCACCTCGAATTCGTGGCACTTCGCTTCAATTGCCCGAGCCCGCAACTTCAGCTCATCCTCGTCTAATTTCTGCGTGCCTTCACCGGACCGGAGCAACTGCACGCCCGGCAAGCGGTAGTTCGTATTCGTTTTGGCGATCTTGGGGTCCGCCTTCTTCACCTTCTCTGGTTTTTCCCCATTCAGCAGCAGAATAGGTGCCTTGTGGCCCGTTTCTTCTTCCTCGTCCTGTTCCTCCGCCGTTTTCTTGTTCTTGAACACGTCACTGGAATCGTGCAGTTGGATCGTCTTCGGCTCATCCGCGGGCTCTGGTTTTCCCACAATCTGCGGCGCCACCGGTTTCCTGCCGGCCATGCGGCGTTCTTCTACCTCTCGCCGCATCCTTGCCTGCTCGCGTTGCTCCCGCCAGTCATGCCAGCGGGCCTGTGCCCGCCGCAAGATTCCGAGCTTTTCCATTTTTCCCAGCGGTCCGTTATGGCTGCTGGCCCAAGCGTGCGCAGCGCTAAACGAGAAGCTGGTGGTCAGAAACAACGCCACGATCAGGATCGCGACTGCCACCAGCACCGCTCCCCAGAAGTTGAATCCTGACTGCAAACCGTGCGACACCACGGTGCCGAGCAGTCCGCCCGCGGGCACCGTTCCTCGCACCTCTGGAAAATGACTGAGCGACAGCAGGGAAGGGAGCGACATCAGCAGTAACACGTAGCCCGTGATGGTGGCCCATTGGGAATCGATGGCCCGGCTGCGGATCCATTTCCATCCCAGCATGCCAAGCGCAACCGGCAGCAAGAACGCGGCGAAACCGAACACCTGGAACAGCAAGTCGGACGTATACGCGCCAACTGGCCCGATCCAGTTGCGCGCCGGGTGGTCGTCGGCCGCGGGTCCGCTGACGTTAAACGCGGCGTCCCTCGGCGAATAGGAAATCAAGGCGAGTCCCATCAGCACCGCCAACGTGATGCACAGGAAGCCAATCAGCTCATTGAGCCGCTTGTTCTGGGTAGGCGTAAGAAAGCGCACAAAAGTCTCCTCAGCTTTTTGGGGAAGGCTGAGTGCCGCAGGGGCGCGGCGCTGTTGCGCCCCTATTGGAGGAACGTCAGAATCATACCATCCGCACTGGCTGGCACAAGCCTCTCTTCGGCTTTGTTTCCTACTTGGCAGCCTGCGGCGTCGCTTGTTCGCGATTCACCACAGAGCACAGAGAGCACAAAGGAACTGAGAACTTTGCTAGCCGATCCTGCCTGCGAAATATAGAACCAATATCCCCAGCACGATTCTATAGACCGCAAACGGTCCGAATCCGCGTTTTCTGACATAGGCCATGAACCATGCGACTGTGCCATAAGCCACGATAAACGACACCACAAATCCGATGGCCAGCACGATCCAGCCGTGCGCATCGATTCCCGCCACGCCAATCGGATTCGCATTTTTCCCCACCAGGGACTTGAGCAAATCGTACGCCGTCGCTACTATCATCGTCGGGATCGACAGGAAGAAGGAAAACTCCAATGCCGACGCGCGCGACATACCCGCCAATTGTCCGGCGGCGATGGTCGACATGGACCGCGAGGTTCCTGGAAAGACTGCCGACAGGATCTGGCACGCGCCGATCCACACCGCCTGTCCCAAGCTCATGTCTTCCATATGCCACGTACGGATCAGTCCGGTCTTTGAGCCTTCTCCCGCCGTCTCGGCCTTGCTGTTGCGCGAATCGATGAACCACATCACGATTCCGCCAATCAGGAGCGCGCAGCCCATGATGTACAGGCTCTCCAGGTGTTTGCCAATGATCTTGGTCATCAAGAACGCTGGAATGGCCGTCACCACAAATGCAATCAACACCAGGCTCAGCGGATGCGTCAGCACCGTGCGATCGCCGCGCTCTCCCTTTGGAAATGTGGCCAGAAATTTGGCGATCCGGTGGCGAAAATAAATCGGCAGGGTCAGAATCGCCCCCAGCTGAATCACGATGGTGTACATCTTCCAGTAGCCGCTGGCCAGGTCGATATGGAGCAGAGCTTCCGCTATCCGCAAATGCGCCGTCGAACTCACGGGCAAAAATTCGGTCAAGCCTTCCACGATGCCCAAAATCACAGACAGCAAGTAGTCATTCACTCTTCCGCTCCTGATGGCTGCCACCGCAACGTGCTGGGGGCGCGCTTGGTTTTTCTTCTGGGTGCCGCACCCCATGCCCTGGGATTGGAAGGGACGTCGTTAAGGGTGCGGTTCTGGATTCAACTGCAACTAGCTGCAATCATTGGCCTACAAACTTGCATCGTAAAAGCCCACCCTTCGCAAATGACGCGAAGGATGGAGCACCCTGGTATCGGATCGCTGGTACGTGGCATCTCTTCAGGTAGCCAGCTTCTTGCGCATCTCGTACGCATCAACCTTGCCCAGATAATACCGTTTCACGACTGCTTCCGTACGATATCCATGATGTGTCCAGAACGCAATGCCGGTTTCATTGTCCACTGCTGTTTCGAGCAGCACCGACTGGATTCCATGGAAGGCAAAGTGCTCCTCTATTTCCCGAAGCAGCGCGCTTCCAACCCCCTTCTTGCGGTGCGATTCCGCCACATCTAAGGTGATGATGTGCGCCAGCGGCGGATTCGTTTCCGCCAGAAGGAAGCCGACGATCTTCTTCTCTTCTTCCGCCACCAGGCAGTCTGCGCTTGCCAGATTCACAAAATATTGCATCGACCATTTGCTATAGGAAATGCCTGGAGGAAAACACGCCTGATCCAACTTATGAATCGCCTGGAAATCGCGCGCCTCGTACGGCCGTATCTTGAACGCCATATGCCTCGAAGTTTGCCAAAACGATGCCAATGGAGGTCGGACGCTTAGGGTCCGTGCGAGAACTCGAAAAAACTTCAGCGGCTAAAGCCGGGTCATAGGGCAAGCACATGCGGCCCGGCTGAAGCCATGCCCTCCCTTTATCACGAGTGAACGAGCTGCGAAAGATCCAAAAACCATTTCTTCAGGGGCTGAAGCCCAGTGGTAGCCAAGCATTTGATGTCGGAGCTAAAGCTCAAACCCCCTAAAGAGCGGAGTTTATCCGCAAGCTGTGAAGCCATGCCTACCGATACCACACAATCGAACAGCCCGCGGAAAAATGCTAAGGCCATTTCCCAGGGGCTGAAGCCCAATTGTAGCCCCGCACTGCTGTCGGAGCTAACGCTCCGACCCCCTGAAGAGGCGAGTTCTTCCGCACGTTGTGAGGCCTCGTTGTCTTGCGTCCACTGTGCGATGCACGACGGCGTTTGCGGCGGACCGCCAAGTATACAGCCAGTGGTCTTTGCCTTTAAATGGCCGCATTGTGAGCGTTGTGAGCGCTCTGGATGTGGTTTCCCGTGCCGATATCAGATATCAGCGATCAGATATCCGGAAGGATGAGATCGCGAGGCGGTACAGTTGGCGGTCCACCTCAGAAGGCGTACCCTACACACAAGCACAGAGTAAAGCGCTCAGCTTCCCGCTGTTGCTTTACTGAGAACTCAAGACTGAGAATGCATGACTGTTATAGCTTCACCGTAACGGTTTTTACCTCGGTGTAATTTGCGAGGCCATATTCGCCGAGTTCGCGTCCAATGCCGGACTGCTTGAAGCCGCCGAAGGGCGCCGCCGCGTCGAACACGTCATAGCAATTCACCCATACTGTTCCGGCTCGTACGCCGTCGGCGATCGCGTGCGCCTTTGTGATGTCCGACGTCCAGACCGCCGCCGCCAATCCGTACAGCGACTTGTTGGCCCGTTCCACCACTTCGTTGATGTCCTTGAACTTCAGGATCGACATCACCGGCCCGAAGATTTCTTCCTGGGCGATCTTCATGTCGTCCTGGACGTCGGCAAACACGGTGGGCTCGATGAAATAACCTTTGTCGCCGACACGCCCGCCGCCCGCCATCAGCTTGGCCTTTTCCTTTTTTCCGATGTCGATGTAGTTCATGACCTTGTTGAATTGGTCCTGATCGACTTGCGGGCCCTGTTCGGTATTTTTGTCGAAGGGATTGCCGACGGTCCGCTTCTTCGCTCGCTCAACGCTCTTCTCGACGAACTCGTCGTAGGCCTTCTCTTCGACGAACAGGCGGGAGCCCGCGCAGCAGCACTGCCCCTGATTGAAGAACAACGCGAAGTGCGCGCCTTCAATGGCGTTGTCCATGTCCGCATCCGCAAAGACGATGTTCGGGCTTTTTCCGCCCAGCTCCAGGGTCACGCGCTTCAAGTTCGATTCTGCGGAATCCTTCAGGATTAAGTGGCCGACTTCGGTCGATCCGGTGAAGGCTACCTTGTCGACATCCATGTGCCGGGCCAGCGCCGCACCGGCAGTGGGGCCGTAGCCTGGCAAAATATTCACTACCCCTTCGGGGAAGCCTGCCTCCAGAATCAGTTCGCCCACGCGCAGCGCTGACAGCGGGGTCTGTTCCGCCGGCTTCAGGACTACGGTGCAACCCGAGGCCAGCGCCGGTCCCAGCTTCCACGCCTGCATCAGCAGCGGGAAGTTCCACGGAATAATTTGTCCGACTACTCCCACCGGCTCGTGCTTTGTGTAGGTGAAATATCTGCCCTGGACTGGTATGGTCTTGCCCTGAATTTTGTCGGCCCAGCCCGCGTAGTAGCGGTAACACGCGATCGTCAGCGGCAAATCCGCGGCCAGCGCCACGTGATAGGGCTTGCCGTTATCCAGCGCCTCCAGTTGTGCCAACTCCTCGGCGTGCTTTTCGATCAAATCCGCCAGCCTGTTCATCAGCATGCCGCGCTGCGATGCGGTCATCTTTTTGCGCCACGGCCCCTTGTCGAAGGCTGCGCGCGCCGCGGCTACCGCCTTGTCCACATCCGCGGCATCCGCTTCCGCCACTTGCGTAATGATTTCGCCCGTCGACGGATTAATTGTGGGGAACGTTTTTCCTGAAGCCGCATCGACCCACTTGCCGTTAATCAGCAGCTTGTTTGCGCTAATCTTAACGCTAGGTTCAATTGCACTCGTTGCTGTCGCCATGATTTCCTCCTCATTGGATTCCGCAAGGCTACACCTCGGCGCTGTCGGAATCAAGCAACCGATTCCACTCATCACTTTTTCGAAACTGATTCCGGGGACGGGCGTGGCCCGGGCGAGGACACGTACCCTGGTTTTTGGATTTTTTTGGTGGCTGCCGCTTGCCCGTCATTTCGAGCGAGGCGAGGAACCCTCTTTGGCGAAAACCCAAGAAAAGAGAGATTCCTCACTCCGCAAACTCCGCAAACTCCGTTCGGAATGACAGAATGAGAGTTTTTCCGTATCCTGTTAATTTAAGCCGTGCCCCCGTAGGAGTTTAGCGAATATCCGTGTGAGCGAATTGCCTCCACAGCCTGGCTCCGGTTTTCGGCGTCAACTCGTTTCATGATTCGTCCGAGATGATTTTTGATCGCGTACTCGGAAATATTCAGCCGCGACGCAATTTCCTTGTTCGTCAAGCCTTTGGCCACCAGGCAAACCAACTGCTGCTGCCGGAATGTCAGGTCGGGTCGCTTTATCATCGGCCGGGCAGGCCTGGGCTTGGCACTTTGACGGATGTGCTGGAAGAGATGTGCGCACAGTTCGGCCGGGCAAACCGCCGCGCCACCGAACGTCGACCGCACGGCTGCCAGCACCTCCGACAGGGAAGCTCCCTTCAACAAAAAACCGGTCACGCCCCTGCGCACGGCTTTGAGAAACTCGTCGGGGTCATTGTTCATGGAGATCAGAAGGAGCTTGGGTTCAGGACAGTTGCTAGCCTTGCTTCGTAGATTGATGGGCAGCCATCTCGCATCCAGAAAATCCAGGACCATCACGTCGCATTCAGTTTCAGAGGTTTTTCCGCCTCGTTAGCAGAATCTATGGGCTGATTCTGGTTCCGGGAGCCGCCCGAGCGTGTGATATAGGGCTATTTCCATCGCTTCGTAGGTACGGAATCCGTAAGATCGTCTGGTCACCACTCGAATTTTGTTGTTGAGGCCCTCGACGGCACCGTTGGAAACCTCGCCTTTGGCGCGGAACCAGTTCAGCAACAGTTCTTCATGGGTGCGTAGCATCCGGGCGACTTTCTTCATCGGCTCCAGACGACTGCGCATCGCTCGCTCACACCAGTAATCCAGAAACGCTCCGGCCCAGATGACGGACTTGTAGTGCCACAGGTAGAAGAAAGTTTCCTTTAGATCCCAGGCTCGGGCGGTGGCCATTTTACTGGCCAACAGAGCGTGGAGCTTTTGTCGGGCTCCCCCGCGGACTCGACTGCCACGGCGCAACAGGGGCCAGCGCATGTGCTTGAGCCGCTCGGCCCTCACCTTTCCTGCGGCACGCAAACGGGAGCTCTCCGCTCGGCGAACCTGATCCACGGCCTGGTTCAAATGGGTGGTGATGTGGAATCGATCTAACACGTGCAACGCTTGCCCCGCTTCGGCGGCGATGACTTTCAGATAGGGCTTCCACATGTCGCTGCAGACGAAACGCAAACCTTTCACCACTTCCGACCCCAAAGTCTTCAGACCCCGCCGCAGCGTCGTCTGGGAGCGTCGTTTCCCGACCCACAACAGGCGTCGGCAATGCACGTCGATTTGGTAGATAACCGTCAGGAAGTTGTCGGCCCGCAAGCCGTGGCCCCAGTGAATTTCGTCTACGCCGATCGACTCGACTTGCCGTAGTTCGCGGTGGGCCAGGCCCCACTCTACGAACCATTCGACCGAGCGATACACGGCTTCCCAGCTGGTCTGAAAGACCTGTGCGGTTTCTCGCCAACTCAGCCTTCGCGCCCAACGGGCCAAGAAACCCATCATCGCGCAGGTCACCGGGCGCTTACCGTCGCTCCAAGGGATGTGCTCGACCACCACCCCGTGCTCGGTGCATTGCACTCGCCGCGGTGCGTACAGGAAATGCGTGGGGATTCCCCACAAAGGCACAAACAGCCAGTGCCGCTCCGGCAAGCGATCGTAGCCTGGTGCCGATCGCTGGCACTGCGAGCAGCGTCCGCGGATGCGGTCATGCGGCTTCACCTTGATCTCGATCGACAGCGACCGGCCTTTGCGACCACACAAACGCACCTCTTGGTAGATGAAGCCCACGAAATGTTGCACTCGGTTCAGGATGGTCTTAACCTTGAGCTGAATAGCTGATCTCCTCGGTCGATGAATCTCTTTCTGACAACTGCAGATTAATCGAATCCGATGGAGGTCAGCTATTCTTCTTTCAGGGTGAAAGCGGAAAGTGATTCGTTGTTGCTGGGGCGGTGGGAAAAGTGGAAATCGCGCGGCTCTTGCGGGATTTCCAAGCGGAGTGGGAAAGTCCTGCCTTTGGACTTTTCCGCGGAGCGCCTTTTTCCACCGCCCTTTTACCCACGAATTGTGCTAAAGACCCCAACAACAATGCTGAGCACGCCGTCAAACCCTTCGCTGCGCTTCGCCAGATCATTGGAGGAATCACCACCGAAAAGGGCGTCCGCGACTACTTGGTTCTGTTGAGCCTTTGCGAAACCTGCAAATACATGGGTGTCGGCTTTCTGGATTTCCTCCGTTCCGGGGAAAAGGACATCCGCACTTTCGCGGAGAGTCGGCGCGGGCGAAAGCTTGGCCGTGCCCGTTCCTTCGCCGTCAGGTCCACGCAAACAGACTGACTGGCTTGACCCAGGAAGGTAGCTGAACATCAGCTCCAGTTTCGCTTCACAAAGGGGAGTTCTCCGCAAACTTTAGGTAGGGGAGAGTACAGATCCGGACACATCGCGTGTGCCTGGCGAATTGTTATTTCGCCGGCTACAGGGCCGAACATGTTACATGAATGAAGGAGGAGCCATCGATGGGTGCAAATTCCCGAGATGAAAATCGGCGCCGCGGGGCTGAGGAAGACCCACGCGTCCGCGGCATCGAGGATGACGAACGATTCCGGCGTCTCGACGAGCCAAGGGGATGAAAAATTGAGCGCGCTCGATCGAACAGGTTG
>Ga0210409_10005784_pt1 | contig 12941 bp, 12 predicted proteins | sample IncBWH17MmetaG_FD_161649 | JGI IMG/M metagenome (GOLD analysis project Ga0210409, IMG submission 161649) | Forest soil microbial communities from Barre Woods Harvard Forest LTER site, Petersham, Massachusetts, United States - Inc-BW-H-17-M | ecosystem: Environmental > Terrestrial > Soil >...
CCCTTGCACCCCATGCAAGTGCGCTACCAGACTGCGCCACGCTCCGACACGTTTTTCTGGAGTCAAAGACCGCGAACGGGGACTAATCGCGGGGCCGCCATAATACAGCCATTCACCTGCCGCAGGGAGCGCGCGCTCCGCTGCGGATGCGCCCTCAGCGGCGCAGGATTTTCATCAGCTCTTCGAGCTCGACCCGCAGCTGCTTGACGATCTGCTGGCTCTGGGTCACATCCGTGCGCGCCTCTTCACCGCCGAGCTTGTTGCGCGCCCCGCCGATGGTGAACCCCTGGTCGTAGAGGAGGCTGCGGATCTGGCGGATGACAATGACGTCCTGGCGCTGGTAGTAGCGCCGGTTGCCGCGGCGCTTCACCGGCTTCAGCTGCGGGAATTCCTGTTCCCAATAACGCAGCACGTGCGGCTTCACGCCGCACAGCTCACTCACCTCGCCGATGGTGAAATAGCGCTTGCCGGGGATCGCCGGCAGCTGCGCGTTATTCTTTGGCTCCAACATAGGCTTCGACCCGTGCCTTGAGTTTTTGCCCTGGGCGGAACGTCACCACACGCCGTGCGCTGATCGGAATCTCCTCGCCGGTCTTGGGATTTCGACCCGGGCGCTGGTTCTTGTCGCGCAGATCAAAGTTCCCGAAACCTGAAAGCTTCACCTGCTCGGCGGCCGAAAGCGCGGCACGAACTTCCTCGAAGAACAGATCCACCAGCTCGCGCGCTTCGCGCTTGTTCAGCCCGAGCTGATTGAACAACGCTTCCGCCATCTCCGCTTTAGTCAGGGCCATTTCTTTTATTCTCGAATTCTTGCGTTCAAGTTCTCGCGCAAGTCCGCCACTACGGAGGCCATCAGGCCCTCTACTTCTTGCTCGGTAAGCGTGCGAGAAATATCTTGAAAAATCAAGCCTAAAGCGACACTTTTTCGACCTTCTTCGAGCCCCGGGCCCCGATAAACGTCGAAAATGCGGAGACTGCGCAGGAGACTTGATGTCACTAAGGTTACACGCTCGGTGAGGGTACTTAAAGCCACCGCTTCATCCACCACCACCGCAAGGTCGCGGCGCACCTGCGGATAGCGCGAGATCTCCTGGTACGGGGCCTGCTGCACCGCAAGTGCAGCAAAATCCAGTTCGAACACCACCGGCGGATATGTAAAGTCAAGGCTCCTCACCAGCATCGGGTGCAGCTCGCCCAGCCAGCCCACGGTTTTTCCGCGCCGCAACACGCGCGCCGTGCGTCCCGGGTGCAGCGCTGCCAGCGAGCCGGCCTCGAATACGAAGGAGGCCGCCTCTCCGGTTGAGGCGAACAGCGCTTCAAGATCGCTCTTCACGTCATAGAAGTCCGCGGGCGGACGCGCCGCCTTCGTAACACCCCACTGCTCCGGCAGGCGCGCCCCGCAGGCAACGCCAGCGAGCGTGTCGATCTCATGCGTGCCATCGGCCGCCACCTCAAAGCGCGCGCCGTGTTCACACAGGCGAATCCGATCCTGCTGGCGGTGCTGATTCTCCTGCGCCGCGCGCAGCAGCCCCGGCCACAAGGACACGCGCATCACCGCCAGATCGCTGGCGATGGGATTTTCGAGTGCGAGCGCCGGGCGACCCGGGAATAACTGCTGCTGCAGCTGCGGGTCAACGAACGCAAGCGTGATGGCTTCCTGGTACCCGCGCGTGGCCAGGGCCTGAAGCACCGCAGCTTCGGCAGGGTCTTTCCCGGGGAGCGGCCGGAAGTGCTGTGATCCGTGCGCGTGCGTTTCGGGAATCGCCTCGAACCCCACGAGGCGCGCGACTTCCTCGATGAGATCCGCCTCGATGCCGATGTCGAAGCGGTAGGCAGGAGGCGTGACCTGCCAGCCCCTGGCCTCGGGGGTGACCTGCATCTGCAGTGCAGCGAGGGTGCTGGCCACGCGCTCAGGCGGCACTGCCACGCCCAAAAGACGCGTGAGCTGCTGCACGCGTAAGACCACCGGCTTGCGCTGTGGCAGCTGTGCCGTCGCTTGCGTGACGTCAACAGGACCCGCAGCGCCGCCGGCAATGCCCTGCAGCAGCTTCAGCGCGCGCTCGATGGCGCGCGCCTGCTGCGTGGGATCAACACCGCGCTCGAAGCGCTGGCTCGCATCCGTCACAAGACCAAAGCGCCGCGCCCGACCGAGCACCGCCTCGGGTGCAAAGAAGGCCGACTCCAGGAACACATCCGTGGTCTCGGGCGTGACCGCGGTGCGCAGGCCCCCCATGATGCCGGCGAGTCCCACCGGCCCTTCCGCATCCGTGATCAGAAGTACATCCGCGTCGGCGGTCACCGCCTTACCGTCCAGGAGCGTGAGGGACTCCCCGGCATGCGCCAGGCGCACGCGGATGCCAGTCGCCAGCCTGGCGAGATCGTAGGCATGCATCGGCTGTCCCAGTTCGTGCATGACGTAGTTGGTGACGTCGACGACCGGGCTGATGGAACGCAGACCCACGCGTCGCAGCCGCTCGCGCAGCCACAAGGGCACGGCGGCACGGTTGTCAATACCGCGCACGATGCAGCCGGCGAATCTCGGACACGCCGCGGGCGCCTCGAGCTGCACCGGGAATTTCTCGCGCTGAGCCGGGGCGGTGGCGCCGCCGGCAGGAGCGGTGAGTTTCGCGCCGGTGAGCGCCGCCACTTCGCGCGCGATGCCGATGACCGACATGGCATCGCCGCGGTTGGGCGTCACGTTCAGATCAAGCACTGTCTCATCGAGATCCAGATAGGTGCGCAGCGACTGCCCCAGCGGCGCATCCGCGGGCAGTTCCAGGATCCCGTCCGAGATCTCCCCAAGACCGAGCTCCTTCGCCGAGGCGAGCATCCCGAAAGACTCCACGCCGCGCAGTTTCGCCGCCTTGATGCTCAGAGCACCGGGCAACTGCGCACCGACCACGGCCAGGGCGCTCTTGAGGCCCGCGCGCGCGTTCGCCGCGCCGCATACGATCTGCAGGGCCGCCCCGCTCCCCGTCGACACGCGGCACACCTGCAGCTTGTCGGCCTGGGGGTGAGGGGCGACGCTAACAATCTCCGCCACGACGACGCCGGAAAAGGCAGGCGCCGCCGGCTCCAGTGCCTCCAGCTCGAAGCCCGCCATGGTGAGGCGCGCGCCGAGCTCCGGCGCCGGCCACGGCACCGGCACCACTTCCGCGAGCCACGAATACGGGATCTTCACGCGCTGAAGGTCCGGAACTGCCTGAGGAACCGCAGATCGCTCTCGAAGAACAGGCGCAGGTCGTTCACGCCGTAGCGCAGCATCGCCAGCCGATCGATGCCGGCGCCGAAGGCGTAGCCGGTAAAGCGCTCCGGATCCACGCCGCTGGCCTTCAGAACGTTCGGATGCACCATGCCGCAGCCGGAAATCTCCAGCCACCCGGTGTGCTTGCAGGTCCGGCAGCCGCGCCCGCCGCAGAACACGCACGACATGTCGACTTCGGCGGACGGTTCGGTGAAGGGAAAGTACGACGGCCGCAGACGCATGCCGACGTCGCGTTCAAAAAACGCCTGCAGGAAGCCATGCAGCGCCGCCTTCATGTTCGCGAAGCTCACGTTCTCACCGACCACCAGCCCCTCGAGCTGGTGGAACATCGGCGAGTGCGTCATGTCCGAATCGCAGCGGTACACCCGTCCGGGCGCAATCACCGCCAGCGGCGCCCCGTGCGCCTTGAGCGCACGAATCTGCACCGGGGAGGTATGCGTGCGCAGCAGGCGCCCGTCGGCAAAGTAGAACGTATCGTGCAGCGCCCGCGCCGGGTGATTGGGCGGGATGTTGAGCGCGCCGAAGTTATGGAAGTCATCTTCGATCTCAGGACCCGCAGCGACATCAAACCCCGCGCGCCGGAACAAGGTCTCGATGCGTAAGCGCGCCTGGGTCACCGGATGCAGGCCACCTTGCTCCTCACCACGACCCGGAAGCGTCACATCGATGTGGCCGGCGGCGAGCTGTCCCTCGAGGGTGCTGCGCGCGAGCGCCGCGCGGCGCGCCTCGATGGCGGCCTGCACCTGAGTCTTCACCTCGTTGATGCGCGCACCCGCACCCGGGCGCTCGGCAGCGCTGAGGCCGCCGAGCGCTTTGAGCTGCTCGGTGAGCGTGCCCTTCTTGCCGAGCCAGCGCACGCGCGCCGCCTCGAGCGCCGCAAGATCGCCGCACGTGGCAATTTCGCGAAGCGCCTGCGCGGTAAGTGCCGTCAGGTCCGCCACGAGAACGAACCTCCGCTCAGCTGATGCCGAGAGCGGTCTTGGCTTGCTGCGCGATCGCGCCAAACGCCGCAGTGTCGTGCACGGCGATGTCCGCGAGCACCTTGCGGTCGATTTCCACCCCGGCCTTGCCCAGGCCGTTGATGATGCGGCTGTAGCTGAGGCCGTACAGACGCGCGGCGGCGTTGATACGCGTGATCCACAGCGCGCGGAACTCGCGCTTGTTTTGTCGCCGGTCGCGGTAGGCGTATTGCCCCGCCTTGATCACGGCCTGCTTGGCCGCCCGGTAGGTCTTGCGCCGGGCGTTGTAGTAGCCCTTCGCCTTACCCAGAACTTTCTTGTGACGGCGCCCGGCCGTCACGCCACGCTTTACTCGTGCCATGGTGGTGCTCGCTTACTTGTGATTGGGGAGAAGCTGCACGAGACGACCGACGTCGCTTTCGTGCACGAGGCTCGAGCCGCCAGAGCGAGCCTGGCGTTTGACCTTGCGGGTCTTGTGGCCGAGATTGTGGCGCCGGTTTGCCGCGTAGCCCTTGAAGCCTTTCGCTGTCTTGCGAAAACGCTTGGCCGCGGCCCGGTTGGTTTTCAACTTGGGCATCAACTTAACTCCTCATTTAATAGCTACCGTTCGCAAGGCGCCTGTTACGGGCGCCCGCTAGGGGCGAACGACCAGCAGGCCTTCTTAAGGCCTGATGAGCGTTACTTCTTCTTTGGTGCAAAAACCATGATCATCTGCTTGCCCTCCATGAGCGGGTTCTGTTCGACCACCGCATGCGGGGCCAGATCAGTGGAAACCCGTTCAAGGAGCCTGCGCCCGATGTCCTGGTGCACCATCTCACGGCCGCGGAACCTCAAGGTCACCTTGGCCTTATCACCCTCGGTCAGGAAGCGGATGAGATTACGCAGCTTGATCTGGTAATCCCCCTCCCCCGTACCGGGACGAAACTTAACTTCCTTAACCTGAATCTGCTTCTGCTTGCGCTTGGCCGAGTGGGCTTTCTTGTTCGCCTCGAACAGGAACTTCCCGTAATCCATGATGCGCACGACCGGCGGTTCGGCGGTCGGGGACACCTCAACCAGATCCAGTTGAGCGGCCAACGCCATTTGCAGGGCGTCGTAGCGGGACATCACTCCGGCCTGCGACCCATCGGCCGCAATCACACGCAGTTGCGGCGCGCTGATGTCCTCATTGCGCCGGACCCGCTTTGTTGCACTAGCGATTCGTCAACCCTCCACACTCACGCGCCCGCGGCTTTCGAGCTCGACACGGAGTCGTTCGGCGAACGCCTCCGGGACCATCGTGCCCAGGTCCTTGCCGCTGCGGGTGCGCACTGACAAAAGATTCGCGGCCACTTCCTTGTCGCCCGCGACCACAAGATACGGAACACGCTTAAGCGTGTGCTCGCGAATCTTAAAGCCCACCTTCTCGTTACGCAAGTCGGACTCGACTCGAAAGCCCTGATTTTTCAAGGATTCCGTAACACCGCGGACATACTCGTCCTGCCGGTCGGTAATGCTCAGGACCACCGCGTGGATCGGCGACAGCCACGCCGGAAGCTTCCCCGCATGGTGCTCGAGCAGGATCGCGAAGAAGCGCTCCAGCGAGCCGAAAATCGCGCGATGCAGCATGACCGGAGTGCGCTTGGCGCTGTGCGCATCGATGTAATACGCCCCCAGCCGCTCGGGCATGTTCAGGTCCACCTGCAGCGTGCCGCACTGCCAGTCCCGACCGATGGCATCCCGCAGCACGAACTCGAGCTTCGGCCCGTAGAACGCGCCCTCGCCTTTGTTAAGGGTGTACTGGATGCCGGCGGCGGCGGCGGCGGTCTTCAGTGCGCTTTCCGCCCGGTCCCAGATGTCGTCCGAGCCGACGCGCTTCGCTGGACGATCCGCGAACTTGATCGCCACTTCCTCGAAGCCAAAGTCACGGTAGATGTCGAGGATGAGCCTGGTGATCGCCACCGACTCTTCGGTGATCTGTTCCTCGGTGACGAACACGTGACCGTCATCCATCGTGAAGGCGCGCACCCGCATGAGGCCATGCAGCGCACCGGAGGGCTCGTAGCGATGCACCTTGCCGAATTCGGCTAGCCGTACCGGCAGCTCCCGGTAGCTGCGCAGGCCGTGCTTGAAGATCTGCACGTGCCCCGGGCAGTTCATGGGCTTGATGGCGTAGAGCCGCTCGTCCGGCGTGCGGGTAAGAAACATGTTCTCGCCGAATTTCTCCAGGTGCCCGGACTGCTGCCATAAGGTCACGTCCATGAGCTCCGGAGCGCTCACTTCTTCGTAGCCGGCCGCGACCTGCCGCTCGCGCATGTAGCCGACGAGCGTCTGGAACACCGCCCAGCCCTTCGGGTGCCAGAACACCGCGCCCGGAGCTTCCTCCTGCAAATGAAAGAGATCGAGCTCCTTGCCGATGCGCCGGTGATCGCGCTTCTCCGCCTCCTCGAGCCTGAGGAGGTGGGCATCCAGCTGCTTCTTGTCCGCCCAGGCGGTGCCATAGATCCGCTGCAGCATTTCGTTGCGCGAATCCCCGCGCCAATAGGCGCCGGCGAGCTTGGTGAGCTTGAACGCCTTGAGCTTGCCGGTGGACGGCACGTGCGGACCGCGGCACAGGTCCACCCAGTTGCCCTGGCCGTAGAGGCTGATCTCGTCCTGGTCGGGAATGCCGGCGATGATCTCCGCCTTGTAGACCTCGCCCATGCTGCGGAAGAACTTCACCGCTTCATCGCGCGACATGACCCGGCGCGTGACCTTCTCGTCGGCCCTCGCAAGCTCGGTCATTTTCGCTTCAATGGCGATGAGGTCCTCGGGCGTGAAGGGCCGCCGGTACGCAAAGTCGTAGTAAAAGCCATCCTCGATGACCGGGCCGATGGTGACCTGGGCGTCGGGAAACAGCGCTTTCACCGCCTGAGCCAGGAGGTGCGCCGTGGAGTGGCGGATAACCTGCAGGCCGTCAGCATCTTTGTCCGTGACGATGGCAAGAGTCGCGTCCTCCTTAATCACGTAGGAGGTATCCACGAGCTTGCCGTTAACGCGTGCGGCGAGCGCAGCTTTGCGCAAGCCAGCGCCAATGCCGCCCGCGACCTCGTCCACCGTGACGGGGGCATCGAAGCTCAGCTTCCTGCCATCGGGCAATGTGACAACGGGCATGTTGGATTTAATACTGTGATCTAAAACAAAGGGCGCCCCGGTCTTACGCTTGCGACCGCGAGCGCCCTCGTCGCTTATCTGGTAGGCGCGAGTGGGATCGAACCACCGACCACCACCATGTCAAGGTGATGCTCTACCACTGAGCTACGCGCCTGAATCGACTTTCCACATCAGCAAGGGGCCGCGAACGATACAAGAGTGATGGGGGCGAAGCAAGCTAATCCGTGACATTCCAAGCACTTACGTCTGAGTCGAGGGTGGCGGAAAACCCAGCTCCAGCTGCTTTAAGCGCTCGATCTCATCGCGCAGTGCCGCCGCCGCCTCGAACTCGAGATTACGCGCTTTTTTGAACATCTCCGCCTGCAGCTTCCTGATCTCCTTCACCAGCGCTTCGGGTTTAAGATCCGCGGCGCTCAGGGGCTTAGTCCTGGCGCTGCGCCCGAGCGGAACCGGGGCCTCGCGGCGCGCCCCTTCCATGATGTCGGTCACCGCCTTCTGGATGCCGCGCGGGGTAATGCCGTGGATGAGGTTGTACTCAACCTGCCTGCGGCGACGACGGTCGGTCTCATCGATGGCGCGCCGCATGGAGCCCGTCATGCGGTCGGCGTACAAAATGGCGCGGCCGTTGATATGGCGCGCGGCGCGGCCAATGGTCTGGATGAGGGAGTTGTCCGAGCGCAGGAACCCTTCCTTGTCCGCATCGAGGATCGCCACCAGCGACACCTCCGGCATGTCCAGGCCCTCGCGCAGCAGGTTGATGCCCACCAGCACATCGAACTTGCCTAAGCGCAGGTCGCGGATGATCTCGGTCCGCTCCACCGTCTCGATGTCCGCGTGCAGGTAGCGCACCCGCACGTCGTGCTCGCTTAGGTAGTCGGTCAGATCCTCCGCCATGCGCTTTGTTAATGTCGTGATGAGTACGCGCTCGCCGCTCGCCGCGCGCTTGCGGATTTCCGACAGCACGTCGTCCACCTGGGTGCCCACCGGGCGCACCTCAACTTCGGGGTCGACGAGCCCGGTCGGACGCACCAGCTGCTCGACCACCTGGGCGGAGTGCTTGGACTCATAGCTACCCGGGGTTGCCGAGGTGAAGATCATCTGCGGCGCGAGCTGCTCCCATTCCTCGAACTTCAGCGGCCGGTTATCCAGCGCCGAGGGCAGCCGGAAGCCGTACTCCACCAGCACTTCCTTGCGTGAGCGGTCGCCCTTGTACATGGCACCCAGCTGCGGGATGGTCTGGTGGCTCTCGTCGACGAACAAGAGCGCGTTCTTCGGCAGATAGTCGAACAGGCACGGCGGTGGCTCGCCGGGCGCGCGCCCCGAGAGGTAGCGCGAGTAGTTCTCAATGCCGGCGCAGTAACCGACCTCTTTGATCATTTCCATGTCGAACATGGTGCGCTGCTCGAGGCGCTGCGCCTCCAGCAGCCGTCCGGCATCGCGCAGTTCCTTGAGCCGCTGGCGCAGGTCATCGCGGATCTGATCCACCGCCCCCACGAGGCGCTCGCGCGGGGTGACGTAGTGGGTGCCGGGGTAGACGGTGAAGCGCGGCACTTTGCGCGCCACCGCGCCGGTGAGGGGATCGAAGAGCGTCAGTGAGTCGATGGTTTCATCGAGAAGCTCGACCCGCACCGCCTCGCGCTCGGACTCGGCCGGGAAGATGTCAATCACGTCACCGCGCACCCGGTAGGTGCCCTGGGTCAGATCCAGCTCGTTGCGCGTGTACTGCATGTCGGCGAGACGGCGCAGGAGCTGGCGCTGATCGAGGCGATCACCGCGCTTCAGATGCAGCACCATCGCCAGGTACGCCTGCGGATCCCCGAGTCCATAGATGGAGGACACGGTGGCGACGATGATGGAATCGGAGCGCTCGAGCAGCGCCTTGGTGGCCGAGAGGCGCATCTGCTCGATGTGCTCGTTCACCGAGGAGTCCTTCTCGATGTAGGTGTCGGAGGACGGCACGTAGGCTTCCGGCTGGTAGTAGTCGTAGTAGGAAACGAAGTACTCCACGGCGTTGCGGGGAAAGAATTCGCGGAATTCCCCGTAGAGCTGCGCGGCGAGCGTCTTGTTGTGCGCCAGCACCATGGCGGGGCGCTGCACGCGCTGGATGACCTGAGCTGCTGAAAATGTCTTGCCCGATCCCGTCACACCAAGGAGCGTCTGGTGCGCCAGGCCTTCGCTGAGTCCCTCGACCAGCCTCTCGATCGCCTGCGGCTGATCGCCGGCTGGCGCGTAGTCGGCCTGAAGGCTGAAGGGCTGCTGTTCCATGCGTGATGCGTCGTGGCGTAGCGGCAGCGCCAGGTCCATTTCGGATGGTCTGGCGTGGCACAATCTCTTAATATAGCGGGCCGCTCCGATCTCAAGCGAACCACAGGAACTTTCCGTGACCTTCCCCGTCTCGCGTCGCGTGCAGCGTGTCAAGCCCTCCCCCACACTCGCCGTCACGGCGCGCGCCGCACGCCTGAAGGCGCAGGGCCGGGACGTGATTGGCCTGGGCGCCGGTGAGCCGGATTTCGACACGCCCGTGCACATCGCGCGGGCGGGCGCAGAAGCCATTCACAGCGGCTTCACCCGCTACACCAATGTCGACGGGATCGATGAGCTCAAAGACGCCATCATCGCCAAGTTCGCGCGCGACAACGCCCTCACCTACGAACGCTCGCAGATCCTGGTGTCCTCCGGCGCCAAGCAGACCGTTTACAACCTCTGTATGGCGCTGCTCGATCCGGGCGACGAGGCGGTGATCCCGGCGCCCTACTGGGTGTCCTACCCGGATATGGTGCTGCTGGCGGATGGGCTGCCGGTGATGCCATTCGCCGGCATGGCGCAGGGCTATAAGATCAGCCCGCGGCAGCTCGAGGCTGCCATCACGCCCAAGACGCGGCTGTTTTTGCTCAACAGCCCCTGCAATCCCACCGGCGCCGCCTACACGCGCGCGGAACTGAAGGCGCTCGGCGAGGTGCTCATCGAGCACCCGCGCATCATCATCGGCACCGATGACATGTACGAGAAGATCTACTGGGGCGAGGAGCCGTTCTGCAGCCTCGTCACCGCGATGCCGGAACTTTACCCGCGCACGGTGACCATCAACGGCGTCTCGAAGGCCTATGCCATGACGGGCTGGCGGATCGGTTACTGCGGCGGGCCGAAGGAACTGATCAACGCCATGAGCACCATCCAGGGCCAGTCGACCTCGAACGCCTCCAGTATCTCCCAGAAGGCCGCGACCACCGCCCTCACGGGCGATCAGGCGTGCGTCGCGACGATGACTCAGGCGTTCAAGGCGCGCCGGGATTTCGTGGTGCGGGCACTGAACGGTATTCCCGGAATCAGCTGCCTGCCGGGTGCCGGGACCTTTTATGCGTTCGCGGACGTGTCGCGCGCGATGGCGACCCTCGGCTGCCGCGATGACGGCGAGTTCGCGGAACTGCTCCTCAATGAGGGGGGCGTAGCGGTGGTGCCGGGATCCGGTTTTGGCGCACCGGGGCACGTGCGCCTGTCCTTCGCCTGCAGCATGCAGACCCTCGAGATGGCCCTCGACCGGATCGCACGCGTGCTGGCTGCACGGGTGGTGGCGGCCTGAGGGCTTCGGGGCCCCTGCGCGCGGCGCGCGCGATTCTCACCTCATGAAGTGGTCGCTCCTCGCCGATGGCGTCGTCGTCATCCACTTCGCGTTCACGACATTCGTCATTTTCGGCGGCTTTCTGACCCGGGTGTGGCCGCGGGTGCTCTTCGTGCACCTCCCGGCGCTCGCCTGGGGCGTGTGGGTGGAGGTCTCGACCACCATCTGTCCGCTCACGCCGCTGGAAAATCACCTGCGCCATCTCGCCGGGGAGTCCGGATACAGCGGTGGATTCCTCGCGCACTACCTCACGGCCGTGCTGTATCCACCCGGGCTGACCTGGCACATCCAGTGGGTTCTGGCCGCGCTGGTCCTGGGGCTTAACGCAGTCGCGTACGGCTCGTTTTTCAAGCGCTCGCGCGCGTCCCGGACCCGGATTCCTTGACCCTTGGAGTCCGTTGCCTGAGAATTCGCGCCCTCTTCAAGGGCCTGCCCGTTCCCCGGTAGCTCAGCGGTAGAGCGTCGGACTGTTAATCCGTTGGTCGTTGGTTCGATTCCAACCCGGGGAGCCATTGACCCCTAATCAGGGGGTCGCAGCTCGTCTCATCTCGCTCTGATTTCATCATAATATCAATAGTAATCAGCTAGTTACGAGATCTAGACGTCTCACCACGTAACTTGACAGCTCACTAGCCCCGGGGGTAGTTGTAGGGGTAACGGCCCTGCGGCTAGACCCGCTACCCCTGAACTTTTACCCCTAAAACGGCCTTTTTCGAGACGCTACCCCTGATGAAGCTGACTGATACCGCCATTCGCAACGCCCGAGCGAGTGAACGTCCGAGAAAGCTCTTCGATGGCGATGGGCTGTATCTCCTGGTGTCGCCGACCGGTTATCGCTCCTGGCGCTTCAAGTACTACTTCGACGGCCGCGAGAAGCTGCTCTCTTTCGGCAAGTATCCGGAGATCACACTGAAGGTCGCCCGCGAGCGTCGCCTCGAGGCACGGCGCGCGCTCGAAATGGGGAGTGACCCGAGCGCGCTGCGTAAAGCGGAGCGTGCCACTCGCGCAGACACGTTCGAAGCGCTTGCCCGAGAGTGGCTGGAGACGCAAAAGAGTGCACTGAGCACTAAGACCTTTGAGAACAAGCAGGAGCGCTTCGAGGCGTTCGTCTTCCCCTACCTCGGGAAGACCTCGATCACGGAGATCAAGGCCGTCGATGTGCTCCACGCGCTAAAGCGCATCGAGGCACGAGGAAAGCACGAGACGGCTCATCGCGTCCGCTCCGAGTGCGGGAACGTCTTCCGCTATGCGGTGGTGACCGGGCGCGCCGAGCGCGATCCGACCGTCGATCTCCGCGGGGCAATTGCGGCCGTCTCCAGACACAATCGCCCCGCCATTGTCGATCCCGTTCGGATTGGCGAGCTCATGCGGGCAATCGCCGGTTACCGGGGTGACGCCTCGACCGAATTCGCTCTCAGACTCCTCCCGCTGACATTTGTCAGGCCGGGGGAGCTTCGCCTCGCCGAGTGGTCTGAGTTCAATCTCAAGGTGGCTGAGTGGCGGATCCCAGCCGCGCGAATGAAGATGCGCGAGCTGCATGTCGTACCCCTCTCCACACAGGCGCTGGCACTTCTAACGGACCTGCACCTGCTGACCGGAAAGGGTTACTACGTGTTTCCGTCGATTCGCTCGAAGGACCGCCCCATCAGCGACAACACAATAAACGCAGCGCTGCGGCGCTTGGGCTTTAGCGCCGGCGAGATGGTCGCACACGGATTCCGCTCGACGGCTTCCACGTGTCTGAATGAGCTCGGCTGGCACCCGGACCTCATTGAGTTGCAGCTTGCGCACGCCGAGCGCAACGAAAGCCGCGGCGCCTACAACCGGGCACAGCGATTGCCCGAACGCCGGACAATGATGCAGGCGTGGGCGGACTATCTGGAAGGACTACGCACCGGCACAGTAGATCCCGCCAAGGTCGGCCCCACGATGGGTGCACGCAATTCTATCGAGACCACATGAATAA
>Ga0210409_10005786_pt1 | contig 12940 bp, 12 predicted proteins | sample IncBWH17MmetaG_FD_161649 | JGI IMG/M metagenome (GOLD analysis project Ga0210409, IMG submission 161649) | Forest soil microbial communities from Barre Woods Harvard Forest LTER site, Petersham, Massachusetts, United States - Inc-BW-H-17-M | ecosystem: Environmental > Terrestrial > Soil >...
AGCGCCTTGCGGTAGTACTCGGCTGACTGCGGAAATTGCTGCGTGGAACTATAGAGTGCGCCAAGCTGACTGAGTGCCGCGGCATCCGTCGGGTTGGCTTTGAGCTTGTCAAGCAGTGGTGCTGCCTTCCTGTCAGCCATTGCCTTCATCTGCTCCCTGGTCATCGGTGGATGTACGCCCGGCGTTTTAGGCCCGGCGGCTGCGACAGCAGGCTTCGCTGTACTGGCCGCGCTGCCTCCCAGTAGGAGGTAGCCCGCAACCAAACCCACTAACAACGACGCGGCGGCCAGGACCCCAATATGGCTTGTCTGCCATGTGGCGATCACGCTGGGCGGGCAGCGATTGACGTTCCTGGGCCATAGTCAGGTTTTTGCTCTATTCGTCTAACGGCTGTAGTATCAGTTGCTTGCAGCTCTTTGGGGGCGAAGTTCCGTAGCAAGGTTCAGCTGCGGGGAGAAGTACAGTGTGGTGCGCACCGCGCGCGGTGCCAATCGTCACAGCCAATTGTGATGTCCGTCACACTCCATTTTCCCCTGACGAGTCCCGCCGATCACACCGCCCTGATCCATTCCTTATCCTATTTACTTAATGCAGCTAGGGTGTGCCTTTCCGGCTTTGGCGATGCGCCCCGGCTTTGCGATACAATTGTTTCCGATTTCATGGACACACGAGTCATCACAAAACGGCTGACGCTGGTATGTCTCCCGCTCTGTTTGGCGTTTTTTGGGGGAGCGGCGGAATCCTCGGCGGCAAGCGATCTGGGTTTCTTTAGTGCGGCGCAATCCTCCGCCGGTTCCGGACTGACAGCGCCGCATTTTGCGATTGGCGATTTTGACGGCGACCGGAAGCCCGACCTGGCTACGGTACAGGTCGACCCCTATACGCAGCGAGTTGCGCGGTATTCGATTCACCTGCAACTGAGTTTGGGATCGCGTGCAGCGATTGGGCTTACAGCGCCATTCGGCGGTTTGCTGCTGTCCGCCAAAGACGTAAATGGAGACAGTCGTCTGGATCTTGTGGTGACCACCGCGCTAGACCACCAGGTGGTCGCGGTCCTGGTGAATGATGGGCACGGCAATTTCACGCTTGCGGAACAGGGTGCGTTTCCAGAACTCACGGCAGAAAGCGGCTGCCATCTGGATGCGCCGAGTACTCCGTGCCCCGTACCGTCCTCTTTACTACAGTCACGTTGTCCGTTGGGAGAAGAGGGCGAAGACGCAGCGGGATTTGATTCTCCAGTGGCCGCGGAGAGGTTTCATTTCGCAGAGCGGCAAAATTCCTCGCGCTGGCGAGTTGGCGCCACTTCGGGGCGCTCACCGCCTTCGGCCTGCATCCTTCCTTAGATCGTCTCATTACGGATTCGTAACAAAAATCAAACGCCGGCTGGACTATCCTCGAGTACAAACATGGCGGCTGTAAACGTGTATCAGCCCTCAGCTGGCCGATCGCCGAGATGCCCGGCAAATTGGCAGTGGTATTCCCAAAAATATTTCGAGACGTGAGGGTAGAGTAATGCAGCGATTTATCAAAACTATCTGTGCCGTCGCTTTGCTTGTGGGAAGTACTGGCACGTTGGCGCACGCACAGAAGGCCCTGACGTGGGACGAAGTGCGCACCCGCTTCGAGGCCAACAACCCCACGCTACTGGCGGATAAGTTGACTATCGACGAATCAAAGGCTCAAGAAATCACCGCCTTTCTGCGGCCCAATCCGAGTGTCTCTCTGACCGCGGATGGGACGCAAATCGCTCCTTACAAAGGCGTGTGGCGTCCGTTTGCCGGCACCTATGAAACGCCCAGCATCAGCTATCTGCACGAGCGGCAGCACAAGCGGGAATTGCGGCTGGAGAGCGCGCAAAAGGGGACTCTGATCGCCGAGTCAAGTCATGCCGATCTGGACAGGACCCTGCTGTTCAACTTGCGCGGCGCATTTGTTTCCACATTACAGGCCAAAGCGGTGCTGCAACTAGCAAAAGACAACCTGGACTACTACGACCACGTCCTGGCTATCAGCAGAGATCGTTTTAACGCTGGCGACATCGCGCAACTCGATCTCGACCGGCTGGAACTTCAGCGCGTCCAGTATGAATCGGACGTGCAGGTCGGCGAGGTCAATCTACGCACCGCGAAAATCCAGTTGCTTACACTGCTAAACGACCGCACCCCGATCGAGCAATTCGACGTAGCGGGTCGTTTCGATTTCAACGACCAACTTATGCCCCAGGACGAGTTCAGGAAGATCGCTTTGGATACGCGGCCGGATTTGAGAGCGGCGATGGAGGCCGTGGACAAAGCGCAAACGGATCACAAACTCGCGGTTGCCAACGGCTCAACTGATCCAACCTTAAGCGCCTGGTATACGCACAACTCATCCAACAATAACCCGTTTGGCATAAACACACTTGGTGTCAGTGTCGCCATTCCACTCCGTGTATTTGACCGCAACCAGGGGGAGAAGTTACGCACCCAACTGGATGTGGACCGCAACCAGAGGCTGTTGGACGCCGCGCGCGCGGGGGTATATAGCGATGTGGACTCCGCGTACACAACGGTGAATAGCAATCTGATTTTGTTACAGCCGTACAAGAAGAAATATCTGCAACAAGCGGTGCGAGTCCGCGACACGGTTTTCTTCGCGTACCAGCATGGCGGCGCATCGCTGCTGGATTTCCTAAATGCACAAAGTGACTACCGCATCGTGGAACTCAGCTATGTCACCTTGCTTGGGGCCTACCTGACGTCCGCAGCGCAGCTGAACATGGCCGTTGGGCGAGAGGTGATTCAATGAAACGCAAACTCCGTGGCCTGATGCTGGCGGCGTGCGTCAGCTTCGCAGCAGGATTGCTGCTGGTTGTTGGTTGCAAGGAACGCAAGGAGAACCCCCAAGCCGAGGCACCGCCTGCAGCGGTCGTCGAGCCGGAAATGGACGCAAACAATTTCAAAGTCGCTCACCCGGCACAGTTCCCGCTGGCGACGGCCGTCGAGTACAAGGCTCCGCCCAGCTTGAATGTGACGGGCGTGGTGAACCCGGACGTAGCGCGGGCGGTCCCGGTGATCTCGCTGGCTACGGGAAGAGTTGTGGAAATCAAGGCACGGCTGGGAGACGAAGTGAAAAAAGGTCAGTTATTGCTAAGGGTGCGGAGCGGCGATGTGTCGAGTGCTTACCAGGTCTATTTGAAGGCGGAAAATGATGAGCGCTTGGCACGTTTGCAACTGGAACGAGCACAGATTCTTTACGAAAAAGGAGCAATCGCGAAGAGCGCGCTCGAGCAAGCTGAAGATACCGCGCAGGATGCCAAGGTTGATTTGAACGCGGCAACGGAGCAGTTGCATGTTTTGGGGGTGGACAAGGACCATCCATCGGGGATTGTCGACATTACCGCACCGATCTCGGGAGTAATCACCGACCAGCAAGTCACCAATGCCGCCGGCGTTCAAGGTCTACCAGGCCCGAATCCATTCACGATTTCCGATCTGTCGTACGTTTGGATCATGTGCGACGTTTACGAAAATGATCTCGACGCTGTGCACATCGGCGAGTTTGCCGACATCCGCCTGAACGCCTATCCCGACAAGGTCCTGAAGGGCCGCATCGACAACATCTTTCCGATTCTCGATCCGAGCCTTCGCACAGCTAAGGTTCGCCTGGAAGTGGCGAACCCGGGAAAAATCATGCGCGTGGGAATGTTCGTGACCGCCACCTTCTACGGGAAGAAAGCGGAAACGCACGCGGCGGTGCCGGCTAGCGCTGTTTTGCATCTGCACGATCAGGACTGGGTTTACGTCCCGCTCGGTGGCGGCAACTTCCGGCGCGTCACGGTCGTCGCCGGAAAGATGCTGCCGAACAACATGCAGGAAATCGTCTCCGGCATCCAGCCAGGCGCACAAGTTGTTCAGACGGCGCTGGTGTTCGAGAACACCGTGGAGCAATAGATGATCGAGAAAATTGTCAATTTTGCTCTGGAAAACCGTTTCTTCGTTCTCGGCGGAGCTATTTTACTTCTCGGCTGGGGCGCAATTTCGTTCCACCAACTTCCCGTAGAGGCCTATCCAGACGTCGCGAATAATTACGTTGAGATCATTACCCAATGGCCGGGAATTTCCGCGGAACAGATCGAACAGCAGGTGACTATTCCGCTGGAAATCGTAATGAATGGTGTCCCGCACGTGGTTCATTTGCGGTCGTTTTCATTGTTTGGGCTCTCGGACCTGAAGCTCATTTTCGATGATGAAGAACAGAACGCCTGGAACCGGGAGAGGGTTCTCGAAAGACTTTCGCAAGTGACCTTGCCCCCGGGAGTGGTGCCGGTGATGGGAACTGACTGGAGCCCCGTCGGGCAAATCTACTTCTACACGTTGAAGAGCACGAATCCAAACTACGATGTGATGGAATTGAAGTCCATAGAGGATTGGGTGGTGGAGAAGAATTTCAAAGCCGTCCCCAATATCGTCGACGTAGCGAGTTTCGGTGGTCCAACGCGCGAATACCAGGTGCGCGTGGATCCGAACAAGCTGATCGCCTACGGGCTCAGCCTTGCCCAGGTCGAGCAGCAGCTCACAAACAACAATGGCAACGCGGGTGGGAGTTTCATCGAGGCGGGCCTTCAGCAAATCAATATTCGCGAAGTGGGCCTGGTCAGGAACGTTCAGGATATCGAAAACACCGTGATCCTGACGAAGGCCGGGACGCCGATACGTGTAAAGGATCTTGGGGTCGTCGCGCAAGGACCGAAGATCCGCCTTGGCCAGTTTGCCCGAGCAATTCATCGTGAAGACGGCAAGATCATCGACAACGATGACGTGGTTTCCGGCATTGTGTTGTTGCGTAAAGGGGCAAACGCGGACGAAGCGCTCGTGGGAATCCATGCGAAAGTGAAGGAATTGAACGATCAAATCTTGCCGCCTGGGGTGAAGGTCGTTCCGTTTATTGATCGCAGCGACCTGGTGCACTACACCACGCACACGGTGCTACACAACCTCACCGAAGGCATCATCCTGGTGGTGATCGTGCTCTTCCTGTTTCTGGGAAACGTTCGCGGAGCCTTCATCGTTGCGCTGACGGTTCCGTTTGCGCTGTTGTTTGCCGCAACCTGTCTGAAGCTCAAAGGCATTCCCGCGAACCTGCTGTCTCTCGGAGCCTTGGATTTCGGAATGGTTGTTGACGGCGCGGTTGTAATGGTGGAGAACATCGTACGCCACCTGAGCCATCCTGAGGCCTCCGGCAAGACCACCCTGGAGCGGATTCGAGACGCGGCGCACGAAGTACAGCGGCCGGTTTTTTACGCAATTGGAATCATCATCACGGCGTATTTACCAATTTTCACCCTGCAGCGCGTCGAAGGGCGCTTGTTCCACCCGATGGCCTGGACCGTAGCCTTTGCGCTGCTTGGCGCGCTGCTGTTTTCGATACTCATCGCACCGGTGTTGTCCAGCGTGCTGTTCAACAAGGGCGTTCGAGAATGGCACAACCCGGTAATGGAATTTTTGAAAAGGCGATATCGAGTCGCGGTGCGATGGGCGATCGAACATCGCTGGGTCACGGTAGGCGGAGCGCTTGTCGGCTTGGCGGCTACGATCTATCTGGCATTGGGTGGAGTCATCGGCTCTGAATTCCTGCCGCATCTCGATGAAGGCGCAATGTGGGTGCGCGGGACTCTCGCGCCGAGCACCGGACCCACTGAAGGCATTCGCTTGATGAACCAGGCCCGAATCATGCTCTGCTCCTTTCCGGAGGTCCCGCAATGCACCAGCCAGACGGGCCGACCGGACGACGGCACCGACACCACGAGTTTCTTCAATACGGAGTACTTCGTCGATTTGAAGCCAAAGGAGAAATGGCGGCCTGTATTTCACGAAGACAAAGAGCAACTGATTGCCGCAATGCAACGCGAGCTGGACAAAATTCCCGGCGTGCTGTGGGGCTTCTCCCAACCGATCGCAGACAATATGGAGGAGGCGGTCAGTGGAGTAAAAGGCGAACTCGCGGTGAAGGTTTACGGCGACGATCTGAAACTTCTGGAGGCACAAGCCGATCAGATTGCCAAAATAATGCGGCAAATCAGGGGTATCGAGGATCTCGGAGTTCTTCAAGTCCTGGGTCAACCCAACCTGGAGATTTCCGTGGACCGCGCGCAAGCCGCCCGGTATCAAATCAACGTCGCCGATGTTCAAGATGCGGTGCAGACTGCGGTGGGAGGAACTGCGCTGACGCAGGTGCTGAAAGGCGAAGCAAGGTACGACCTGACGATGCGGTATCTTCCGCAATACCGCAGTACAAAGGAAGCCATCGAGGGCATCCGTTTGCTGTCTCCCTCCGGGGAACGCGTCTCGCTGGCGCAGTTGTGCAAGATCGAACCACGCGATGGCGCTTCGGAGATTTATCGCGAAGAAAATCAGCGCTACATCGCTATCAAGTACAGCGTACGCGGCAGGGATCTTGGCGGCGCGGTGGAGGAGGCCATCCAGAAGGTAACCGCAGGGGTGCAACTTCCGCGTGGCTACCACATTGACTGGGCTGGCGAGTACGAAAGTCAAAAGCGGGCCGAGGCGCGGCTGATGGTCATCGTGCCCCTAACAGTGTTGGTCATTTTTGGCATTCTCTACACCATGTTTCGCTCCTTCAAATGGGCGCTGCTCCTTCTTACTAACGTGGCCATGGCCCCCATCGGAGGGTTACTGGCGCTGCTGATCACCGGCACGCACTTCAGCGTCTCGAGTGGTGTGGGTTTCCTTGCTCTGTTCGGCGTGTCCGTGCAGGTGGGCGTCATCATGCTGGAGTACATCAATCAGCTGCGCGCACGGGGACACTCGATCGAAGATTCAGCCGTGGAAGGCGCCATTCTTCGTCTTCGACCGATTATGATGACCATGCTTGTGGCGACTCTCGGACTACTCCCTGCAGCGCTTTCTCGTGGAATTGGGTCGGACTCACAGCGGCCTTTTGCCATCGTCATCGTCGGGGGCTTGATTGGCGCCTTGCTGCTGAGCATTTTCTTGCTGCCGACCTTGTATGTGTGGTGGGCGAAAGACGGCGACAAGCTGCCCATGCCGGAAGCCGACTTTGAAGAGTCGGTATAGCTAAAGCTAAGTTGCTTCTTACCAATGTAACCAGAACAGCCCAATGGCGTGTTCGCCGCTCCCTTTGTGAGCATGCCCGCCAGACGTGGGCGGTCCTAACTAACAAGGAGTCCGACATACCGCCATGTGACGAACGTCACGCGCATTCGGCCCAGCCAAGCTTACCCTTCTTTGACGGCTTCCGCTACTTCACATGAAGTGAACATGATCGCCCCTATGAGCGATGACGATCTTCGCGCGGTGGTGGATGACAAATTCGTGCGCCAGCATCGCGAGCGCGCGATGTCCCCCGACCGGCCCATTCTGCGCGGCACGGCGCAAAATCCCGACGCGTTTTTCCAGGCACGCGAGGCCTGCAACCCGTTCTACCGCGCTTGCCCCACAATTGTGCAGGACGTGATGGACCGTTTCGTGAAGCAGACCGGGTGCCAATACCGGCTGTTCGACTACTACGGTCCAGCGGATGCCGAGCGCCTCGTGATCCAGATGGGGTCCGGTGCAGGCGCCGCGGAAAAAGCCGTGGACGTTCTGCGGAAGTCCGGCGAAAAAGTGGGCTTGTTGAAGGTGCGATTGTTCCGGCCATTTGCCGCCGAAGCGTTCTTAAGTGCAATTCCGAGCAGCGTGAAGTCGATCGCGGTACTGGACCGCACAAAAGAACCCGGCAGCCTGGGCGAGCCGCTGTATCAGGATGTGCCGACCGGGTACATGGAACGGCTCGCGTCGAACGGGGCGACGGGCATTGCGCGCATAAAATCACTTCACTGTTGGCATCCAGGATGACGTGACGCACACGAGCCTGGAGTGCGACGCGGATTTCTCAACCGAAGATCCGCGTACCGTTCGCGCGCTGTTCTACGGGCTAGGATCCGACGGCACCGTGGGAGCAAACAAAAACTCCATCAAGATTATTGGGAAGAGACTAGGCAATTTCACGCAAGGGTACTTCGTGTATGACTCGAAGAAAGCGGGCGCCGTTACCGTATCGCATCCGCGATTTGGCACCGAGCCCGTTCGATGGACCTACCTGATCACAAAAACAAACTTCGTGGCGTGTCATCAGTTCCAGTTCATGGATCGCATCGATGTGCTCGCAGCAGCAGAACCAGGCGCAACATTTTTGTTGAATGCACCCTTCAGCCCAGGGGAAATCTGGAATCACATACCGCGACAGACGCAGGAAATCATCATCCGCAAGAAACCGCGGTTCTTCGTCATCGATGGATATGCGGTGGCGCGCGCGGCCGGCCGGTGGTGCTGGACTACGGGTCACAGGCACCTGGGACCAATTGGCGAATTCGTCGCACGCGATTGGGATGAGTGAGAACTTGCTACCCGACTTGTACCTTCGATCGGTGGAATGGGTGACCGCGGTTCTCGCGTGTGATCCGGCAATGCCTCAGCTGCAATTGTTGGAATCGTGAGCGCGCGCGGCGGAAAAGAGCTGTTGCGCCAGGTGAAAGGCATGATTTGCCGCTGGCACGCCGCAGTAAATAGCCGCTTGTAGCAGGAGCTCTTTAATCTCCGCGCGGGTGACTCCGTTTTTCAAAGCTGCCTTCAAGTGCAGTTGTAATTCTTCGGAGCGATTTAGCGCTACCATCATGGCGATGGTGATTAAGCTGCGCGTCTTGCGGTCGAGGTCGGGGCGCGACCAGATTTCGCCCCAGGCATAGCGCGTGATCAGATCCTGGAATTCCGCGGTGAAATCGTTTTGCGTGGCCATTGCCTGGTCCACATGGGCGTCTCCCAGCACCGCGCGGCGGATTTTCATGCCTTCTTCATGACGTTTCTTTTCATCCATGGTGCGGCTCTCCTCAGGCTCCCAGAAATTTCAAGACCGTGCGATTGAAATCGTCGCGCGCTTCGAGATTGGACAAATGAGCGGCGGGAACTTCGGCATAGCGAGCGCCGGGGATGCGTTCCGCCAGGAAGTGACCATCGGCGGGAGTCGCAACCGGGTCATACGTGCCGGCAAGCACGAGCGCGGGAACCTGTACTGCGCCGAGTTTGTTGCGCAGGTCCATGTCGCGAACGGCGGCGCAATTCGCGATATACCCCTCGGGATTGGCGGATTCCAGCATTGCGATTGCCGCAGCGGTTTCGGCTGGATGAGAAGCACGATAGGCGGGAGTTAGCCAGCGCTCGATTACAGTGGAAGCAACAGCTTTCATTCCACCAGCGTGCACAGCGCTGATGCGCGCGTTCCAGGTTTCCGGCGTGCCAAAATTCCCAGCCGTGTTGCACAGAGCAATGTTGTGAAATCGCTTTGGGGCATTGCTGCCAAGAAACATTCCGATCATGCCACCCATCGAGAGGCCGCAGAAATGGACACGATCGAGCGCCAGCGCGTCCAGAAGATGCACCAAGTCCCAGCTCAACTGCGGAATCGCGTAGGGGCCCGGCGTGACGGTGGAAGCGCCGAAGCCGCGTGAATCGTAGCGAAGCACGCGGAAGTGCTTCGAGAAGTCCGCGATTTGCGGATCCCACATGCGCAGATTGGTACCCAACGAATTGCAGAAAACGAAAACGGGGGCGTCCTCCGGGCCGTCCCGTTCGTAGTGAATCTGGACATCCTCGAGTTTGGCAAAGGGCATCGCGGCCTCCTTTCCCGGTTAGCGTCGGGCCGCGAAGTTCGCTGCTTCGCTGAGCACGCGAGTGGTGAATTCCTCAGCGCTTCCCAGGTAGTTGCGTACCGCAAAGAGACTTTCGAGGTCCGCCGGAGTTAAGTGTCCGTGCCAGCCAGGTTCCTGGAGCAGAACGTCTTTGAGGTGGCGTTTTTCCGCGAGCGCTTTTTTGCACCCGGCTTCTACCAACATGTGGGCGGCCATTTTATCCATGCGGTCGCCCAGAGCCATACTCACAGCTTCGGCAAAAATGAGGCCGCGCGTGATTTCCAGATTTTCACGCATGCGATCCGGGTCAACTTCCAGGCCGGGCAGCATTTCCGCGAGGTGATGCAAAGCTCCGCCAACGAGGCAGACGAGTTCCGGCAGCGTTTCCCATTCGGCCTGCCAGCCGCCGAGCCCGCGCTCTTCTTCCTGCACCATGGCGCCCAGCAGAGTGCTGACAAGACCTGGAACGCGCTGCGCCGCTGCCAGAACGACGGCACAGGTGACGGGGTTGCGTTTGTGCGGCATCGTGGAAGAGCCGCCGCGTCCCTCGCCGGCCGGCTCGAATAGTTCGCGCACTTCCGTTTGCGTGTGCAAGGAAATATCGCGAGCGATTTTTCCGAGTGTACCCATACACAGCCCGAGCGTGGTTGCCACTTCGGCGATGCGGTCGCGATGAGCATGCCAGGGCGCCGGGGGTAGGTTCAGTTTGAGGTCCAGCGCGAGTGCTTTGGCGACCGCGGGGCCACTGCTGCCAAGCGCAGCGAGCGTAGCAACGGCACCGCCGAACTGCAGGGTGAAAACGCGCGGGCGAATTTCCGCGAGGCGACCACGATGGCGAAGAATGGCATCCAGCCATCCGGCCACCACAAAGCCGAATGTGGTGGGAAGCGCTTGCTGCATCCAGGTGTGCGCCACCATGGGAGTCGCGCGATGCTTTTCCGCAAGAGCGACGAGTGTGCTGGTGAGACGCTGCAAATCCTGTTCCAACAATTCCAGCGCGCGGCGAAGCTGCAGCACTACTCCCGTGTCGATGGCATCCTGACTGGTGGCGCCCCAATGAACGAAGCGAGCCGCGTCCTTATCGTCTTTGGCGACAGCTTCCGTAAGGAGTTAGACGATGGGGATTGCCAGATTCCCGGCTCGCGCCGCGTCCTGCGCTATCAGGCTCAGGTCCAAGTCTTCCAGGTGACACTTTGCGGAGATTGCGCCGGCGCTCGCTTCGGGAATAACTCCCGCGGCAGCCTGGGCGCGAGCCAGGGCAGCCTCAAAATGCAGAATGGCCTGCACGCGCTCGGCATCGGAAAAGACCTGATCGAGCGACGCGCTGCGGAACAGCGGATCCAGAATGCTCACAGAATGTCTCCCGCGGAGGAGCAATTCATGCGCGTTCCAGGATTACGGCGATGCCCTGGCCCACGCCGATGCACATTGTACACAGGGCATACTGACCGCCGGTGCGCTGCAACTGATACAGCGCTGTGGTTACGAGCCGTGCGCCGCTGGCGCCGAGGGGATGGCCGATGGCGATCGCGCCGCCGTTGGGATTGACGTGCGGGGCGTCGTCGGGAACGCCCAGTTCGCGAAGGACGGCGAGACCTTGTGAGGCGAAAGCTTCGTTGAGTTCAATCACGTTCATTTGGTCAATCGCGAGTTGTGCTTTGGCCAGCACTTTGCGCGTCGCCGGGACCGGCCCCATTCCCATGATGCGAGGCGCAACACCCGCTGCAGCAGCGGCGACAATTCGCGCCTTGGGCGTGAGGCCGAATTTCTTGGCGGCAGCTTCCGAAGCAATCAAGAGCGCGCCGGAACCATCGTTCACGCCAGAAGCGTTGCCGGCGGTTACGGTGCCTTCAGGTTTTACTATGCCCTTTAGTTTGCTGAGCGCCTCCATGGTGGTTTCTGGCCGCGGGTGCTCGTCCGCTGTGACCAGAACCGGTTCACCCTTTTTTTGCGGAATGGGCACGCCAACGATCTCTTCCGCCAGCCGCCCAGCTTTTACCGCCGCGGCAGTGCGTCGTTGGCTGCGGAAAGCAAAGGCATCCTGATCCGCGCGAGACACGTTGTATTCTTCAGCGACGATTTCCGCGGTTTCCGGCATGGAGTCGGTGCCATATTTCGCTTTCATGATGGGATTTACGAATCGCCAGCCAATGGTGGTGTCTTCTATTTTGGCGCTGCGAGAAAATGCCGAGTCCGCCTTGCCCGTCACAAACGGGGCGCGCGACATGCTTTCGACACCCCCTGCGATGATGAGATCCAATTCGCCGCTCTTAATGGCGCGAGAGGCGACCGCGATTGCGTCCATGCTCGATCCACACAAGCGATTTACGGTGGAACCGGGAATTTCCTTGGGAAGGCCAGCGAGGAGTAGTGCCATGCGGCCGACGTTGCGATTATCTTCACCGGCTTGATTGGCGCAGCCGAAAATGACGTCGTCGAGCGCCTTCCAGTCGACGCAGGGGTTGCGTTCCACGAGCGCTTTGATGGGCATCGCGGCAAGATCATCGGCCCTGACCGAGGCGAGCGAGCCTCCATAGCGGCCGATGGGCGTGCGAATCGCGTCACAAATATAGGCAGTGGTCATGGAATGATGGTGTTCCCTCGAAGACAGTCTACCGTAAACGCACACCAGAAGAGCAAATGCGATGCCCGGGAATGGAAGAGTGGAGTAGACTCGGCAGAGCCAATTGGCAACGCGAGACGAGATAGAGAATGCTGACAAACCGAAGAGAGATCCTGATTGAGTGGGGCGACTGCGACCCGTTTGGAATTGTGTTTTTCCCGCGTTACTTTGAATATTTCGATGCATGCACCAATGCGCTGTTTCATAAGGCGCTGGGATTCCCGAAGGCCGAAATGCTGAAGCGATTCCAGATCGCCGGAATTCCGCTGGTACAGGCGAGCTGCAATTTTTTCGTTCCGTCGTCGTTTGGGGACGTGGTCAGCGTCGAGTCTTGCGTCACGAAGTGGGGCACCAGCAGTTTTAGCGTACAGCACAGACTCTTTCGCGGCGAGACGCTGGCGGTGGAAGGCCTGGAGAAGCGTGTGTGGACGGTGCGCGTATCGGGAGAGCCAACGAAGGCGAAGAGCCAAGCGATTCCGAAGGAAGTCATCGAGAAGTTCCAGCACAGAGAGTCGCGAACGAAAGGGGATCAGTAGTAACCAGGAAGGTACCCTACCGGGTGTTTTGTGGATATATTTGAAAACAAAGGGGATGCGGGCGCAAGTGTGCGGAGGTATGTGGATCGCAAGGAG
>Ga0210409_10005787_pt1 | contig 12939 bp, 11 predicted proteins | sample IncBWH17MmetaG_FD_161649 | JGI IMG/M metagenome (GOLD analysis project Ga0210409, IMG submission 161649) | Forest soil microbial communities from Barre Woods Harvard Forest LTER site, Petersham, Massachusetts, United States - Inc-BW-H-17-M | ecosystem: Environmental > Terrestrial > Soil >...
CGGCGGCAGGGATGTCGCGCGCGGCGATGCGCGCCGCAATCTCCCCAGCCGACATGTCCTGCAACGGAAACAGGCGCGAAACCGGCACGGCGACGGGGCTATCGGTGAGCGCCATGGTGGGCCTCCCTCAAGGCTTGCGCGTGCGCGCGGCGAACCCGGCTAACGTCGGTCCATTGCCGCCGGCTTGTCAATTTGCGCTGCGCGTTCCTCTTTGACGGCAGCGAGAACTTCTTCGCAAGGGAGCGGCTCGAAGCCGGGGTGGAATCGTTCCCGGCCGAGGCGGTAGATCGCGCGGTTGTAGGGCGCCGGTACCCCATGCTTGGCGGCAAGTCCGACGATATAGCCGGTGATCGATTCGATCTCGGTGTCGTGCGCGCCGCGCAGCGCGACATCCTGGGTCATGCTCGACATGTTCATGGCCCGCAGCCGGCGCCGAAACAGCGGCCGCGTGAGCCAGCCGGGAAGCCGCGCGACCAGGCTGAGAAGGGCAAACGACGGAAGGCCGGGAATGCGGTGCTCGCGGAAGCCGGCGGCGCGCACGATGCGCACGCCCTCCCATAACGTCTGCGACAGAAGCTGCTGATAGACGGCGAGGCCCGACAGCGGCCGCCAGCCTCGTCCCACCAGCGCATCGAGCGCGTTGGTGAGATTGATCACGATCTTGGTGTGTATGGCATCCTGCATCCGGTCGACGATCTCGGTCGGACAGCCGCGCGCGAGTATCGAGCGCACCATCTCGCGTTCGGCGCCGAGCGTGTTGTCGAGGGTGCCGATCAACAACGGCCCCTTGTCCTGGAAGCCGACGACCACCGGCGCGTCGCGGCGGGCGTTGTGGACGACTACGCCATAGATCACCTTGCTGAAGAGCTTCGGCAGGATGCGCTGGTTGTCGATGCCGTTCGCCAGTGACACGATGATCGGCCGATCGCCGAGTTCGTCGCGCACTTGCTTGGCGACGGCTTCGAGTCCGTAGTTCTTCACCGCCAGCACGACCACGTCGACGTCGGCGAGCTCACCGGGCCGCGTGACCGTCGGTATGCGCACGGTGCGGCGCGTCTCCGCCGGCGCCGCGAAGTCGTAGGTCGTGATCCCGTCCTTGCGCAGCGCGTCCTGGGCTTCGCCGCGGCCCATGATCCAGACCGACTTGTAGCTTTCCGCCACCCAGGCCGCCACCGACGCGCCGATCGCGCCGGCGCCGATGAACAGAATCTTGGGTTCGCTCATGGACGCGTCCTCCCGTCCAAGCCGCGTGCGTCGGCCAGTTCTCTCGGTGAGCCGGCGGCGAAATTATACTTCAAGTGTTGTGCAGGCCATCACATCGATCGCGGAAATCCGGGTCCGCCTGGCGGCCCGTCTGCCGGACTCGGCTCATCCCTGCTCGTGCCACGAGCAGACATCAGACCGCGGCGCAGAGCGACGCCATCTCGGCGCTTGACCGGTTCCCGGGTTCCGTCCAAATTGCCAGCGGTGGTTCCCGCAAGGGATCAAAAGGGAACGCGGTGCGTGCGCGTGAAGGTGACGCACACAATGCCGCGGCTGCCCCCGCAACTGTAAGCGGCGAGTGTCCGGCCATAGTGCCACTGGGAGCGACGCTCCTGGGAAGGCGGCCGGAGACAGCGACCCGCGAGCCAGGAGATCTGCCACCGGCAACGGTCACGCGCGAGCGCGTCGGGCGGGGTGTCCTGGCGAGTCTAGTCCGGTTGTTGTGCGGTCCGCGCAAGGGCGAAAGCGGACCTCATCAGCCAAAATCGCGGTGACGGGACGTTTGTCGCCTCCGGGGCGTGACGTGTTTCCTGTCAGCTTTGACGGCCGCCGCCGCGGCCGCTGTGTTCTCGTGCCTGTCTTCTCGACCGTGCTTGCAGCACTCATCCTGAAGGCGACCGCAGCCGCTGCGCAAACCGCGGCGGGACCACAACAGGCAAAGCCGGGGCAACCACTCCCGCAAATAAGCGTGTCGGGGCGGCGCCCGGCGCAGCGTGGCCCCATCAAAAGGCATCCGACCGGGACGACCACTGCCGTTCCAGCAAACACAAATCAGCCGCCGCCGGCGCAGCCTTTGGCCGGAATACCCATGACTCCGCTGAATGATGTGCCGCAAAGCGCCACGCGCCTGGGGCTGCCCGTCATACAAACCCCCGCGTCGGTGGAAGTCGTCACCGAGCGAACCATCCAGGAGCAGGGCTATCGCACCACCACCGACACCGCCCAAGGCGCCGTCGGCGTCCTGTCGGGCGACTCCGCCGGCGCACCGGCCTCGTTTTCCATGCGGGGCTTCAGCGGCAGTCAGATAAACATCCTCTACAATGGAATTTGGACCGGCCCGGGGGACATCACTTCGCGTTGGATGGATACTGCCGGTCTGGCGCAGGTCGAGTTCCTGAAGGGTCCTTCCTCGATCATGTCGGGCCTCAACGCCATCGGCGGCTCGATCAACTACGTCAACAAGCAGCCGACCAGCGGGCCCGTCCGCAATGAAATCGATGCCAGCGTGGATTCGTTTGGCTCGTTCCGCACGCACCTCGGCTCAGGCGGCAACACCGGGGTGCAAGGGCTCGACTACCGCTTCGATGCAGTGGGATCGAAGCTGAACAGCTTCATCGACGGCGATTTCCGCGACCTGGCCGGCCTCGCGGCCCAGCTCAACTATCGCGTCACAGCCGACTTCGCGGCCTTTGCCGCCTTCGAATACAAAAACGACTACGGTCATGCCTATTGGGGCACGCCGCTCGTCCCGGTCTCCTTCGCCGGTTCGCACGCCGTCAGCGGCGTCGTATCGGGCACGGCAGTCAGCACCTTTGACGGCTCGATCATCGGCCCGCTGACGATCGACTCCCGCACCCTGACCACCAACTACAACGTCGCCGACAATGCGACCGGCGCTCACGACCTTTGGCTGCGTGGCGGTTTCGCGTGGACGCCGCTCGCCAACGTCACCGTCAAGGATCAGTACTATTCCTATCAGGCCAAACGAAGCTGGTTCGACAGCGAAACGTATGCCTTCAACAATGCGACCTCGACCATCGATCGCGACCGATTTTTCGTAACCCACAATCAGCACATCATCGGCGACAATGCCGACCTCACCTGGGATAGCCGTATCCTTGGAATGGACAATCGCTTCGCCGCGCAGCTGCAGGTCAGCAGCAACTGGATCACATTCGAGCAGGAAGGAAATCCGGACGCTTTTCCGGCCGACACCGTTTCCGTCATCAACCCCTCGCCCGGCGTGTACGGCCCGGAATTTCCCAATACGCGGAACAGCTGGCTCACCGACGTCGCTGGATCGTTCGAGGACCGTCTCAAGATCACGCCGGTCTTTGCGCTGATCGGCGGGGTGCGCCTGGAGCAATTGACGCTCAACAGGTTCGGTGTGAACTTCGACGGCACCATCCCGGACGGCCAGCCTTTCTCCAAGACCTGGAAGCCGGTTTCCTATCGGGCGGCTTAGGCTTGGGACAGGGCATGATAGCGGGTCAACCTAGCACACCCGAAGCGGCGGCGTGTGCCTTCACGCCCCCGGTAGTCGAGCAGCCGACTCCGCGATCATCAGCCCGAGCGCCTTGGCGGTCTTAAAGATTGATCACCAGCGCGAATTTGGTTGGCTGCTGGACGGGAAGATCGGACGGCTTGGCACCCTTCAAAATCTTGTCGACATAGGTGGCAGCGCGCCCGAGACCGATGCGTACCGGCGCGTGTTATCCCTGCGCGCTATGACAAGTAAAGTGAATGCAATCCTGGTATACGTCCCGACACTCGAAGGATGGCACCTGCTTTTGGGACTGGCAGTCGCGATATCGCGCACGACAAAGTTTTATGCATTGCGAGTGTTTCGCAGTCTGTGCCGCCTCTATTATCGACCCTCGATGCAAATCGACTGGGCCGCGCTCCCAGGCGCCAACGGAAGTCACCGCTAAGGTTCCCATCATTGCGCCGAGCGCGACGATGCCGATCTCCAATCGTGACACGTTTACCCCCTCGTTGAGTGAGAGGTCATATTGCCATCGCGGCGTTTGTGCGTGGAAGTCACTTGTGTTGCGCTGTTCCTTGCTCAGACAACCAGCAGGCCAGGTCCGCTTCGGGCCGAAAGTCGTGCTCGCCCGGCTGCGCAGCGAAGGCATGATTGCCCTGAACGATCGGCGCGTGGAGTTCCTCGATCTGAAGGCGATGGCTCTGCTGGCGCAGTTTCAGCCGGTCCGCCCGGCGCGGATTCCACTCCCCAACGACGCAGAACTGGTCTGATCGGTGTCGTGACTTCGCCCCTGTTGGCGGCGGCGCGACACAGTGCGGTCGACGCTATACTTGTGGAGGCTGATTCGCGCGAGGATGCGGCGCGGGTTGGGGGGACCGGGATGCGCCCTCATTCACGATCCGCATCGGAGCGAGGGGCAAGGGGATACGCATGCGTGCAACACATCTCACCGGCGCGTTTGTTCCGGCCGCCACGGCCGCCATCCTGCCGAGTCCGGTGCCCGGCGAACGAGCCGCCGCGATGACGTTGACCGGCGCTTCGGCGTCACGCGTTGCCGCCGACGATGCGGCGCTTCTGCGGCCGGCGGCCGTCATCTGCGGCTCCACTGGCTGTGCGCGGGTGCATACATCGCGCGTGCGGCCGTCGCCGCCGCGGCTCTAGCGGCTCGTTCCCCGGCGGCGCGACATGGGAAAAGACCGCCTGGCAGCGTTCAGCGACGGCGTCATCGCCATCATCATCACGATCATGGTGCTGGAGCTGCGGATACCGCACGGCGCCGACCTCGCGGCGCTCAAGGGGGTGGCGCCGAACTTTCTCTCCTACGTCATGAGCTTCATCTATCTCGGCATCTACTGGAACAACCACCACCACCTGCTGCACACCGTCGGCCGGGTCGACGGCCTGATCCTGTGGGCCAATACTCACCTGTTGTTCTGGCTGTCGCTGGTGCCGGCGGCGACCGGCTGGTTGGGCGAGAACCTCGCCGCGCCGCTGCCGACCGCGGTCTATGGCGCGGTCCTGCTGATGCCCGCCATCGCCTATTACCTGCTGCAGAAGGCGATCATGCGCACGCACGGTGAGCACTCCGTGCTCGCCCGCGCGCTCGGCAGCGACATCAAAGGGAAGATTTCCCCGTTGCTCTATGCCGCCGCCATCCCGCTGGCCTTCGTCCTGCCGTGGCTGTCGATCGCGATCTACGTGCTGGTCGCGCTGATCTGGCTCATTCCCGACCGCCGTATCGAGCGCGCGCTGCGGGAAATTTAGGGCATGTACTCACCAACTGTCCGATGTCTGGTTTTGCGGGGCAGAAGCGGACATTCGGCAAAGCGGACGCAAATGTCTGCTGGTGGCACAAAACTGACATGACCGTACCCGCTTCGTCTTATGGAAGGCAGGTCGGCGAGCCCCTAACACAGCGGAGTCTCACGTGAATTTCGTACCCAAGAACGCGGTTCCCCGCCACGATGGCGCAGTCGAGGCGACCTCGGGCGAGTTCGCCGGCTGGTGGACGTGGACCCGCGACCACTACGAAGTCCACAACGGCCCGTTCTGGCACCGCGAGGAGAACGGCAAGGTCCGCTGCGTCTTCCGCGTCGAGCAGAAGCACATCAATGGCGGCGGCGCCGTGCACGGCGGCTGCCTGATGACCTTCGCCGACTACTGCTTGTTCGCGATCGCCAACACCGTGCTCCACGAAGGCCGCGGCGTTACGCTGTCATTCGCGACCGAGTTCATCGACGCGGTCTACAAGGGCGAGCTGGTCGAGGGCACCGGTGAAGTGGTCCGCGCCGGGCGCTCGATCATTTTTATGCGCGGCATGCTCACCGCGGAAGGCCGGCCGGTGTTGAGTTTTTCGGGGACGATGAAGCGGGTCACGGCGCCGCGCACTGCGGGCTGACCCGCAACAGATGACGTCGAATGCGTGAACTGGCTAATCGGAACAACGGCTATCCCAGCAAGGTATACTGCGGCGACTTTTCGCTTATTTTGATCTTTGCCCCGCGCCTGGTCTAATATTTGCCCAGTGTGGCCCCGGCTTTGGGGAGCAGAGGAGCAGATTATGGTCCGTATTGGATTCATCCCGGGAACGTTGGCAGCAGTCACGCTCGCAGTGGTTTTAGGCTCTACGAACGCCCAGCCTAGCCAAGTCCGGGTTGGTACTCTTGCCTGCTCGATGTCATCAAGCATCGGGCTGATCCTAGGGTCGCAAAAGAACGTGAGTTGCAATTTTAAGGGACAGCATCCCGGTGAGCCCGAAGAGGCTTACACCGGCACGATGACCACGATCGGCATCGACATAGGCGTGACGACTGGGGGTGCAATCATTTGGGCGGTGTTTGCCGGCACGAACCGCTATGCTGGGATGCTCACGGGCAGTTACGTCGGTGCGACGGCGGAAGTATCCGTCGCCGCCGGCCTCGGCGCTAACGTACTCGTCGGGGGATCGAATCAGAGCGTAGCACTGCAACCGTTGTCGGTGCAGGGACAGCTTGGCTTCGACATTGCTGGTGGGATTGGGGCACTGGAACTGCATCCAGCGCGATGAACGAATCCCGGCGTGATCCTTCAACTCCTACTGGTGGCTTTCGAGTACGCCGGCACTGAGCCTAAGATTGCAAAGCTAAACTAATCGCAGGCACGCTAAAACGGGCGCGTAGATGCAAATTGGTTGTCGTTCAACGCAGACTGAACTGCCTTGCCAATACCTCAAGGACACTCCTCAACTGCGCCGGTTCCTTGCCAAGCTGCCGTCGAGGGAAGAAACGGTCCTCAGTCCCCATCAGCCATCAGCCGTGACCAGACTGATCCAACAGGAAGAGGCCCGGCGCATCGCCGGCAGATCGCCGACCTGCCAGCATCAATGACGTTAAGCACAAAATCGATCTGCACTTGTGACATTCGGTGCGCTATTTTAATCACGCTCAGTAAAGAGCCGCGAACATGCCACGATTTTACTTTCACCTGTGCGCCCCCGATCAGGATTTTCCAGATAACATTGGCAGCGACGTCGGCGATCTTGCCGCCGCACATTCCATAGCGGTGCGCCTAATGAAGCGGGTCATGATGATTTCCGCTTTTGCGGACTGCGCGCCTGATTTGCGGCGATGGACCGTGAAGGTCACGGATGAAAGACGACGGCCAGCCTTCACCGTGTTATTCCCGGCATATTTTGCCCCGAGAGGATGGAAGCCTGTTCTAGTCAGCGGCGCTCGGACACTGCTCATGCGTCTGGACGCGATGAATGCGGTTGACGACAAGTCTCAGGGTCGCATTGCAGCACCGCCTCCGGGAGCTTTCGAGGCGAGTACCAACTCCGGTCGCCAGCTCTTCTACTGCGACCGCCTCCGGGAGGCGGCGAAGGAAAAATGGAAATGGTCTCCCCCTCCCACCGTCAGCAGTGGCAAATCCCGCTTAGATCGCTGATCACTTTTTGCCGATCGTATCCAAACGAATGTGACGTTTTGGTTTCGCCAGCAAGTGGGGGTCGAAAGGTTCAGTCAATGGCTTCGGTCAGCCGTCGCACTTGCCAACGTGGTGATTAGGGCGTGTACTCATTGGCGGCGCGCGGTCCCCCACGAAGCCGTTGAATTGATCCAAAATCAAAGGAACCGGGCGCATACCTAGTCTGTTAATTTGTTTGGCATCCCATCGGTGAGACACCATGAAAAAGCTGAGCCTATTCGCTTCCGTTAGTGCCGCTCTTGCCTGCGCGGCGGTGCCGGTCTCATTTAGCAATTGGTCGCCAGCAAACGTGACACTATTCTCTCTGGATACGGCTGAGGCCAGGGTAGGACGGCCACTTACGGCAACGAGCGTCGCTGGGGTTAGCCGGAGAGTCCATCGGCGCGAATACCGCCGCGCGGTTGGAGCTGCCGCGGTTGGAGACGCTGCTGCTGGGGCGTATTACGGGCGACCTGCCGGGGCCTACGAGCCCGAACCTGCGGTCGAGCCCGAGCTTTCGGGCGAGCCCGGACCTGCGGCTTACGGCGAACCAGCTCCTTATGGCGTCGCCGACCCTTATGGCGCAGCAACCCCCTATGGCCTCGCCGAACCAGCCCCTTATGGCGCACCGGCTCCTTATGGCGCACCACGAGCCCCGTATGGCGCACCACCCCCTTATGGCGTCGTCGCACCAGCCCCTTACGGCGCACCCGCCCCTTACGGTGCACCACGAGCCCCTTATGGCGCGCCAGCCCCTTACGGTGCACCAGCAGCTCCTTATGGCGCACCAGCCCCCTACGGCGTCGCCGCGCCTGCACCAGCCCCTTATGGCGGGCCGGGCTACGGCTACGGCCCAGAGCCCTACGCGGACATTGTGATCGTGAACCCTTTCACAGGAAGGTGGTGCAGGACCGAACCGACCGGTTATCGATGGTGCTGGACGCCATAGCGGCGGCAGAGACGAAGTGACTGAAAAAACGTAGTGGTGTTTCTTTGTTAGCCAAGAGCTAAGCGGGAATCTGGGTGGCGACGATTGATTGGGGGCGGCGTATCGGGGCGGGTGTCAAGCCTGCCAGGATCTTGGCACGGCGGGCCGGCGCACGCCCGAGGGGTCAGTGCGGCGCCAAGGGTGTTCGAGCGGGAGCGGTCGGGACAGATACAGAGGCTGAGTGCGCAACAACATCGGAGCGCGCAATACTTGGCGCGTATTTGCGTGACGAGACGGGGACGGGAGCGTGGGGGGGCACCGACGCTTTTTGGCTAACATTCTGGTCAGACTTCTGCAGCGTCGCGATGTCTAAGGCCATTTGCTCTTGTACCGCAGCGATCCGCTCCACGATCTGCCGCACCACGGCGACATCGCTCACCAGGGTCTCACGTTGGTGTTGCATCTCAGGAGTCGATCCTGGGGCGACCGTCACTTGTGCGGGCGGAAGAGGTGCCGCTTGCAAAACGGCTGTATCCTGAGTGGGTACGCGATCTGAGATTTTGGCAGCCATCTCAACGGGTACCACGTCCGAGCGGGAGGACTTCGTACCAATGACGACGCGGTGAAGTTTCCCAGCGTCAACCATGTGGCTCTTGTGAACGTCGCCGTAGAACTGCCAGGCAAACGCGGCGCAAACCAACACGCCGGTGATGACGCCAAAAGCAACGGTGCGGAGCAAGCGCCTTCCCGCCGCGGGCCTGTCATCTAAAACGTCGTCACCTTGAACAGCTTGGAGGGTAGTGGCGTCAATCACCGGTTCCACTGTCGTGTCACCAGGCGGGAAATGAGATCCTTCGTCATCATGTAAATGGACGCGGATCTTTAGACGGGTAAATTCTTCATCAATGTGTCCATCTAAAGGTTCGCAGCTGTTCGTATGGCACGCTTCCCCGCTGCTCCGATCGTCTAGGCCTAGCGACTTCGCAAGCGCAATGAGGCCATCATTACCTTGCTCACTCTGGGCGTTCAGATCATGACTTTGCGAGGAAATCATTGGCGCCCCCTGCCAAATAATGTGGTCCCCTCCGTGATCCTAACCCCTCAAACATCACTGCGTAACTGATTGGTCGCCGGATGGTTAACCTTGTCCAAATGGCAGACACCCACTCACTTTGAGGATTGCGGATGCGCTGTGCAGGTTGCGCGCCAGCCTCTCATACCGTGTGGCGATCCGCCTGAAGTCCTTCAGCCTGTTGAAGGCGCTCTAGGTCCTGGCCTGGGCCAGGAAGGAGCGTGGCTTGACAAAGGCCCGCATCTACCGGTGAGTAGCATTTTATTCCTTCGATCTGTTGCTTGAGAGCAACAGATTTTACCCCCAGAAAATGCAACCATATTACTACGTTAAGGCCAATTCCACGTTGAGGTGTCATGCGCACCTTTGCGACTGCAGCCCTCGCAGGACCTTTATATTTGTTGGTGGCGGCTTGCGCTATTATGCCCGATCTTCCTCCGGATTGGGCAATGCCTCAGCAAGAAATCCTGCATCACTCTGCGTGCGAAATCCAAACTGCTCTTGTATTTCTGCACGCGTACCCACCGCCAAAATCCGTTTTCGTTGCGACTGATTGGACTGTTAGAATTAGTCTGAATCCCAAGATTGACGCCGACATCGCACCCAGTGCAGGCTTGACGCGAAAATCCACAAGCAAACCAAATCCTGCGCGCCTCACCAGTTTAGTTTTGGGCGGCACGAACGGGGCCACAGCAGAGACGAAGGGAGAGCATACGGGCAATCTTGATTATGTTTTTGACGCTGCCAAACTGATCAACGACAAATTTTTAGACTGCGAACATGAGCCATTTGCCCTTCACTCCCTCAGCAAGAAGATCGGTATTGAAGATTGGCTCATTCGTTCCGTTGAGGCGGCCGTGGAAACACATTCAAAAATCGATAAACCAAGTTTTTCGGCCGATGTCTTTATGAAATTCAGCGGCGGTGCCGGGTATACTTATACCTCCCCGTGGGCACTGATCTCGCCGGCCTCAGTGGCTTCTACCAGCTCCAAGAAACGTTTAACGTCAATATGACGGCAAAGACACCAAAGACGAAAATCACGGCGACAACTCTTCCGGGCGGTGGCAAGGGCTTTGTTGAGAATACCGGACGCGTAACCTCGAGCGTGACCGTGCTTGAACAGACGAGAAGCGATCTGCAACAGATCGAACAAGCAATCCGAAATAACCGCTTCAATACCCAGTAGCACTGGGAGGAAATGCGATGCCGGACCCGGGCTCAACTGCAGCAGCGGCCGCAATCGGAGCGAAGCTGTTCCCGACGACGATACTCGTCCTTTTCTTCACGACCCAGGCCACGAACATTCCCAAAGGGTATTTCGACCAAAAGCCGAAACCGAATCCAAAGCCGCCACCTGAGCTTATCAGTCCAAAATCACAATATGAGGCTACCAAAATCTGGACGCTACAGTCGACTAGCCAAATTCAAGTTGAAGATCCAGACATGTGCGTCGCTTTGGGAACGGAATTGATACATCAGTTCGATCACATCGGCACCATAACCGTCAGGGCCTATTGCATGTGTCCGCGCGCGGAGAGCAGCAGAGACGTCTGCCATGACAAGCAGGAGGAGATCAGAGCACTGCAGGCTAACGAGCCACGCCCCGCCGCGATCGGCACAATTATTCAGTTGGGGCCCGATCCAAACAACCCCGTTTCGTCTTCCACTTCACTCCGCCATCAGCCGCCCAGCCGCTAGGATCATCCGCTCCGCGGCGGCAGATCGTGATCGCGCCGTCGCCCGTCATGGGAAATGGCAGCGGCTGCGGGCTAATATGCCAGTGGTCGACAGTAGGTCGTCGCTGCGGTCCGGTGTCGGAGCCTTTCCTAAAAACGCTAATGTCGACCAGGACAAGGGCGACAAGTGGTGGTCGGCGTTTGCCGCCGTTTCAAGGCAGACTGAACCACCTTGCCAACACCTCAAGGGCACTTCTCACCAATTGCACCGGTTCCTTGACAAGCTGCCGCCGAGGGAGGAAACGGTCCTCCCTCCCCCATCAAATCTTTTCCTTGGTTTCCAGTGCCTCATTTCGCTCGCCCCCGGTAACTCCAAATACAAAAACGTCCGCCCCAGAAAATGACGTAGGATATTTTTTTGCCAAAAAGTCAACGATTTGCGTCTCAGTTGCGCCAGCCTCAAAATCATCCGCCACACTTCCGTTCGTATAGATAATCAGCCGATACACAGCATTGGGATCTCTAAAACGATTTTTATCGACTGCGATCGCACCCAACATGTCGCGTCGTTTACCGCGAACAAAATTCTTCGAAGCAGCTAGTAGCCTGTCTAACGAATTGCGTAACCGCGTCTCAAATAGCTGCAGATTGTCACGCTGTTGAGATTCCGGGTCGGAAGTAATTAGTTTCTCCCACAATGTACGCTCATTCCGAATTCGAGTTATCTCAGATGAGGTGAATGTGGGATAGCATAAATCAAAAACCTCAATGACTTCAAAGTTGTTCGGATTGACGCCTAGGACTGTTATCCGCTCGCGTGGCGCCAACTCCAATTTTTTAGGATAGTGTAGCCCCACTCATTCTCGCCGGGCGTAAGTGATGATAGATCGACATATACGATCGTATTTCTGTGCGTGGTTGCCGGCTCCGACCGACATAGAGCGTCCGCAGTGTCAGCCCCATAGAGTACCCTAAACCGGGTGTTCGCTCCCACCGAAACTATCTTATTGATCCGAGGAAACAGTGAGGTTTTTGCAACGTGCTCATCCGCGCAGAAATTCTGAACCGCGTCGGCGGTAACTCGGTATAGCGCACGGTGTATTGGGGCTCGCGCACATTACGCGAGGGTTTGATGGAGCAGCACGGCGAGTCCGGCTGGTAATCGTAGCTCCCCGCGCACTACGGTAAGGTGACGGCGGCCATACTCCCTGTTTCCCGCTAGAGGGCGCACAATGGCTATGATTGCCACGGGAAAGGGAAATGGATTTACTCAGGTACTACGTTCGTGTCATGCGGGTCGCGTTGACGCATTCGCTCCACGCAGCGCACAGCGTCCTGCTCATCCTCGTCATCGTCATCGGTGTCATCCCGTACATCAACCCGCGAATCGAAATACTGGTCGATCCGCATGGATGGGCACCGGCCGCCCTCATCCTCGCGGGCATCGTCACGGTTCGTCTATTGCTCGCACCGTTTTGGATTTGGAGAGAGGACCAAGCCCAACTCCTGGATCTACGCACGCAGCTTGAGAGCAAAAGCCGCGACGAACAGCGACGAGCGGCAAAAACCGCAGCAATCGACGAGATCGCCCAGGAAATCTCCTGGGCGGTAAACAACCTCGTAAATCCGAAACCGCATCCGGGAAACGCGAGCGACCCCGAGACTGCAATTGCAGCATTCGACGCCAAGTTCAACACATGGTGCGCTCGGGTCAGCAAACAACTGGAAAGCCGCGACGCATTCACGCAAGGCGACCGAATACACTTTGATGATCTCGGTTTCGTGCCTGTCATTAACATGTGGCCATACCCGAAGCTGAACAACCTGTTCAGCCAACTAAACCTGAAAA
>Ga0210409_10005788_pt1 | contig 12939 bp, 5 predicted proteins | sample IncBWH17MmetaG_FD_161649 | JGI IMG/M metagenome (GOLD analysis project Ga0210409, IMG submission 161649) | Forest soil microbial communities from Barre Woods Harvard Forest LTER site, Petersham, Massachusetts, United States - Inc-BW-H-17-M | ecosystem: Environmental > Terrestrial > Soil >...
ATTTCCGAGCTGCAAGAGGCCGTTCGGCTTGATTCGGGCGCGGGCGCCAGCTATGCCTTTCTCGGAACCGCTCTGCGCGACGATGGCCAACTGAAGGATGCGCAATGGGCTCTGCAACGCGCTATTGCGCTCCTTCCCTCCTCGCCGGCCGTATACATCGACCTGGGAATTCTGTTTCTTCGCACCGGCGATCTCGATAAGGCGATCGGACAATTTGAGGCGGGGCTCAATGTCCCTGCGCCCTCCGGCTCCGCACCGGACTGGGACTTGGCTGTGGCCGGTATTCGGGATGCGTTGGCCACGAAGCCGGACCGCGCCGACGCGCACAATGTGCTTGGACTCCTTCTCGGGCGCAAGGGTGCGGAAAGCACGGAAGTTCTGGCCGAATTCCGCGAGGCCGCGCGGCTGCGCCCTGATTTTGCCGAGGCGCATAACAACATCGGGCTGGTGCTCGCGCAATCGAGCGACGAACAGACCGCGGCCGCCGAATTTCGTGTGGCTCTGCGCATCCAGCCAAATTACGCCGACGCCCACGCCAATCTTGGCGCAGCCCTGATTTCCACGGACCCCGGAGCGGCTGCCCGCGAACTGGAGAAGGCCGTGGCGCTGGCCCCGGGAATGCTCAAAGCGCAGTTCAATCTTGCAATCGCTTACGGCGCCGATCCGAGCTATGGTCCGGCAAAAGAAATTGAACAATTGCGCAAAGTAGTCGCGGCCGAGCCAAACTTTGCGCCAGCGCGACTTGCTTTGGGCAAGGAACTTCTGAGAAGCGGAAACCTGGAACAAGCTATCGTCGAACTCCGCGAAGCCGTACGGATTGATCCGCAGAATGCAGCCGCACACTACCAACTTGGGCTCGCGCTGGCGCGAGCACGTCAGACCGCCGACGCCTCGGGCGAGTTGCAGAAGAGCCGTGAACTGGCTTCTTCCGAAGACCGCAAACAGAACGCTGATCTGGACATCGCGGAAGGACGGGTCGCGCTTGACAAAGGGGATCTGGACCAAGCCGCCGCCAAATTCCGGCACGCTCTGCAACTTCAGCCCGAGTCCGCAGACGCCCAGCATCTTTTGGGAGCGGTTCTGGAAAAGCAGGGCGACGCTCAGGGCGCGTCGGAGGCATTTCGGAAAACCGTGGAGCTCAATCCCGGTGATATATCCGCGCGGGAGAAAATCGAGACATTTTCGGTTGAAAAAAGCGCTGGTGACGAAGTGCAGCAGATGTCGCTGTTCGAGAGCTACATGCGCGAGCGCCGATTTGCCGATGTGGAACCGCTCTTAACCGCTTATGTCAAAGAGCACCCGAAATCTTCCTGGGGCTGGTACGCCCTGGGCTACAGTTTGTTCGCGCAACGCAAGCTCGGCGAATCTATTCAGGCGTTGGCAAAGTCGCTGCAACTCAATGTTCAAAACCCCGAGGCCCACAAAATTCTCGGGCGCGATTTAATGACCATTGGAAGGCTCGACGCCGCGCAAACCGAGTTCACCCAGGGAATCCGCTACAACCCGCAGTCCGCCGAGATACACTTCGACCTGGGCAAACTATTTTCCATCCAGGATGACTGGAACGCGGCGCTAAAGGAGTTTCAGTCGGCGGTGCGCATCGACCCCTCGTACATCGAAGGTTGGGACGGTCTAGGTTTTGCGCAAGAGGCGGTGGGCGATGACGCCGGCGCGGTCGCAAGTTACAAGCGTGCCATCGCGATCAACCAGGCTGCTAATGGAAATTTCGCGTCCTCGCACGTCAATCTCAGCGCTTACTACAATCGCAAGGCCGATTATGAAAAGGCGCTTCAATATGCCGAGGAGGCGCTGCGCCTGGACCCTAAGTCCGATGGCGCCTGGTTCCAGGTGGCGAAAGCCAGGGAATCGCAGGACCGCCTAAGCGATGCGGTGGAGGCCTTGAAACAGAGCATTTCCGCAAATCCCAGGATGTCCGCCTATTATTATGTTCTGGCGCGCATTTACCGGCGACTCGGGAAACAGGAGGAAAGCCGCAAGGCATTGGATTCCTTCATGCGGCTCGATAAAGAAACGAACGACATGGAAGAAATGCGCCGCAGTCTCCGCACGCGCTCCGCACCAGCCGCTCAACCGCAGAGTCAGCACAACTGAGGGTTGCTGCATGGGACTCACACGCCGCTGGTACGCGCTCTGTCTTGTCCTACTAATTCTGCCCAGCTTTGCCCTTGCGCAGCGGAGCCACGTTGAAACGGCGGCGCAACTACTGAGCCAGGGACAAGTGCAACGGGCGGAAACGGAAGCCCGCTTGGCCCTGGACAATCCGGCCACGCGTCCCTTGGGCCTGGCGATGCTGGGTACGATTCGCCTGCAGGAGGGAAAGTACGCCGAGAGCACCAGTTTTCTGACGCAAGCGCTGGAGCTTAATCCCGGTTTGGTGGGCGCGCGTACGTCGCTGGGGAACGCATACATGCTGCAAGGGAAACCGGAGCAGGCGCGCCGGAGCTTTCGGGAAGCGCTGCGGCTGGACCCCGGTAACTTTAACGCGCGGTTGGATTTGGCCAAGACCGAAGCATCTTTGCATGACTACCGGCAGTCGCTTGTTGTTGCGGGCCCAATCTTGGATCGGCTGCACGAGTCCGACGAAGGGATTTTGCTGCTGGCGACGGACTACGGGTCCCTGGGGCGGAAAGAGGAGCTAAAAGCGCTGGTCTCCCGGTGGGAACGACTGCCCGGCGCACCGGGGGAGTCATCGTTGGAGTTTGGCAATACTTTGGCGCTGTTCGGATTGGCGCGGGAGGCGCAGCACGTCTTGGAATCCGTGGAAACAAAGGTCGTTGCGCGTCCCTCGCCAGCGCTCGTCTTTCAGTTGGGACGAAGCTACGCATCGCTGGGAGTTCTCGATCGGGCGGAGCGGAACTTTCAATTGGCGCTCTCCCTCGACCCTGCGTGCGCGGCTTGCGAGATGGGACTTGCCGAGATTGCGGAGCGGCAAGGTGACACAGAAAAGGCCTTGGCTCACCTGATCGCGGCAAAGCAAAAGGATCCGGAAGATGCGGAGATCCTTTTTCAGTTCGGGAAGATGTGCCTGCAGCGAAACCTTCCGGACGATGCTTTGCCGGCGCTGGCGAAGGCAGTTCGTCTGAAACCTGAGCAGGACTCGTATGTGTACGTGTTGGCATCTGCCAACGTTGCTCAGGGACACTTGCCGGACGCGGCGTCCCTTTTCGGCCAGCTCTTGCAAAACCACCCGCAGGATGCGGTTTTGACTTACGCCATGGGTGCCGTGGATTTTCTGCAGGGCAAGTACGAAGAGGCGGAATCCTCGCTGAAGCAAAGTCTGAAAATGCAGCCTGACCAGGTGGCTGCCTCGTATTATTTAGGGCTTACCTATGATGCTATGGGCCAGGACAATCGGTCGGTCGCCGTCTTTCGCGACGTGCTACGCAGCCATCCGGAGCATGCGCCATCGTACGCGAAGCTGGGAAGCATACTTTTGCGGCAGCACGAATATGAGCAGGCGCAACCTCTTCTCGAACGCGCGGTTTCTCTCGATCCCAAATCCGTGCAGGCCCACTATCAACTCGGTCTTTTGCTTCGTCGCCTGGGCAAGACGGCGGAGTCGGATAGTCACCTTGCCGAATCGCGGCGGCTCGAGACGGAACGGAGCTCGCAGACGGATTTGCGTCTGCGCCTGCTCTTGCCCGACTGATTGAAGGATGTGATCAATTTTTCGCGGAATGAACACTTGCGCAATTTCATAGCAATCCGTCGGGTCGCTCTGACGACTCGGAGTGTGGCCGGATGACTATTGACCGCCGAGCCTTTTCGCGATCACGCCGTGATTTTCTGCGAGGCCTCGGTTCGTTTGGGGCAGTAGTCCCCGCATCCGCGCTGCTGGCCGGAATATACCAAGCAACGGCCCCACAGAAATCGACTGCCGCTCCTGCCGGCCGGAACTCCGGGAACAAATCAGCGGACTTTGCTTTTACCGACGTCGCTGCGCAGGCGGGGTTGGGCGGAGCGATCAACGTTTTTGGCGGCGGCGCACGCAAGCGCTGGCTGCTGGAAGAAATCGGATGCGGCGTGGCACTCTTCGATTACGACAACGATGGCTGGCTGGACATCTTTTTGGTCAATGGGACGAGATTTGAAGAGATTTCACCGCAACATGCGCCTAGCAACTTCTTGTTTCACAACAACCGCGACGGATCGTTTAGCGATGTGACGCAAAAAGCGGGACTGGCTCGCACGGGGTGGGGCCAGGGATGTTGCGTGGGAGATTACGACAACGATGGATACGACGATCTGGTGGTGACGTATTGGGGCGGAATCGTCCTGTATCACAACAATGGGGACGGAACATTTACGGATGTTTCAGAGAAGGCCGGCCTGGTGCAAAGCGGCCCAACGCCGCGCTGGAACACGGGTTGCGCTTTTTTGGACTACGACCGTGACGGCCACCTGGATTTGTTTGTGGCCAATTATGTGACGTTCGATCCTGCCCGGGCGCCGCAGCCGGGCTCCAACCAGTACTGCCGATATTTCGGGCTATCCACGGGGTGCGGTCCGCAAGGCCTGACTGGCGGGACGAACATTTTGTACCGCAATCGAGGCGATGGAACCTTTGAGGATGTTTCCGAGCGATCCGGTATAGCAGTCCCGCGGGGCCGGATAGAGCCGTCGTTTGTGAATGACCAATGGATTCCGGTGGGCTCTTACGGACTGGGCGTGTCATCGGCGGACTTTGATAATGATGGCTGGCCGGATATTTACGTGGCGTGCGATTCCGTTCCAAGCCGTTTCTATCACAACAACCAGGATGGCACCTTCGAGGAAATCGGCTCGGACATCGGCTGCGCGCTGAATGAGAATGGCACGTCGCAAGGCGGCATGGGTGTGGGAGTCGGCGATTACGACTGCGATGGCTGGCTCGATATCGTCAAAACGAACTACTCCGACCAGACCGCGAATCTGTACCATAACAACGGCGACGGAACGTTCTACGACGCCGTTTTTCAGGCCGGGCTGGGCGTGAATACCAAGTACTTGGGATGGGGCGTCGGAATTTTCGATTTCGACAACGACGGCTGGCCGGACATCTTCATGTCCAACGGACATGTCTTCCCGGAAGTCGACACGCGCCGGCTGCACGTGAGCTTCAGGGAAAGAAAGATTTTGTACCGGAACCTCGGTCACGGCCGTTTTAGCGATGTCAGCGCAATCAGTGGAGTGGCCGTGACGCAGCCGCACAGCAGCCGGGGAACCGCCTTCGGCGATTTTGACAACGACGGAGACGTCGACATCGCCATCATCAATATGAACGAGCCTCCGTCGCTTCTGCGCAACGACTGCCGCTCAAAGAACAACTGGCTGAAGATCAAGTGCATGGGCACAAAATCCAATCGCAGCGCCATCGGTACGCGTGTGCGGGTGGTCTGCGGCCAACACTCTCAAATCAATGAGGTGATGAGCGGGTCCAGCTTCATGTCGCAAAATGACTTTCGCTTGCATTTCGGGCTCGGGCTGGCCAAGCAGGCGGACCTAGTCGAGGTGAGGTGGCCTATGGGTCTGGTGGAATCGTTCAAGGACGTTGAGCCGAATCAACTCGTCGTGGTACAAGAAGGACAAGGCATAGTTCGCCGAGAGAAATTCAGCAAGCGATAGTCCGCATTGTAACAACCAGTGATGTAAACGCGAAACGGATGGTCCGCGCTACGGACCATCCGCTGCACCTGATCGCGAGTTAAGCCCTAATCTAAAAGAAGACTTGCAGGGCCAACTGGACTCTTCTAGGAATGTTGCACTGGCTACCCGTTTTCCCGAAGTTGCTGTTGCCCAAGCCAGTGCCGACTGGGCAGAAGAAAACTCTGTTTAGGGCATTGCCTGCATCTGCTTGAAAGCGGAAGTAGCGTTTCTCGCCGAAGTACGTGTCTTTGTAGATCGAAAAGTCTTCGTTACGATAGCCGAAGCCGCGAACGTTCTCGTCTTCTCGTGGCGCATTGCCAAAGGCAAACTGCCCGGGGTCGGCCCAGGCTGCTGGATTCAAATACGTGTCCGTGTTCGGATCGTGGAAGTTTCCCGACCGCCCCTTAGTGCTGATCTTGTTGGGATACTCCGTGTAGTTGAACAGATATCCACCTAGGCTGTTGTTGGCCATCGTGATGGAAAGAGGCCTGCCCGATTGGTAGGTTTGAATGGCTGAAATCTGCCAATTACCGATGACCTTGTCTAAAACGGTCGAAGAGTTCCCGCCAATCCATTTACCCTTGCCAAAAGGCAGCTGGTACACCCAACCAAAGGTCAGGATGTGCGGCACATCGTCGGAGCTCACGGTGTAAAGGTCCCGCATGTCGCTGGGATTCTGCACCGGAGGTCCTCCGGATCCCAATCCGGTTTCTGCACCGTTGTTCATTAAACGCGAATATGTGTAAGCGACCCTAAATTGCAGTCCCTGACTCAGGCGACGGTCCAAACTAGCCTGAAATGCGTTGTAGTGGCTCTTGCCGTCCGGGAAGTAGCGCCAGTTGATCTGCTGATATTGTGGCCAGAGTCTCAGAGATTGAGCGATGTCTCCGCTGAACCCAGGATAGGGTGGGGTCGTAAAACCTGCCCCGATCGCTGCGGCATTCGGAACGCCATTAGTAAAGGTACCGGTCGTCAGGACTGGGCCCAGGGAGAGCACACTGCCGGGATTCATGTTGTCATAAACGCCGACCGAGCTGCGACCGTCAATTAAGCGGGTGCCATGATTGCCCACATAGGCAATGTCGATGGCCATGTTCGAGGTCAATTGCCGCTGGAACGAAACCGACCAGTTCTGGTAGCGAGGCGTTGTATACGTCTTCGGATCGACGCCCACGGGGTTTCCACCGTTCGCCACGTCTGCCTTTAATTGAGGAGGAAGGACGATGGAACCTGCTGGCCAACCACAAGAAACACCAAGCGACTGTTCTGTGGTGCACCCTGCGGACGTTGTTGGATTGTTTCCGTTGAAATAGAACGCCGGGAACCGGCCATTGGTAACATTGGGCGCGGTGGGATTGGTCTGGTAACCGTCCACCGGATAGGGGTCCCAAGCGTCTGCTTGTGCACCAGCATAGTAAATCCCATATCCACCACGGATTACAGTTTTGCTGTTCAGAGCATAGGCGAACCCGAAGCGCGGGCCGGTGGCCCAATTGCTGTTCCCATTTGCCTTGCTGCTGTGAAAGATGGTTGCTCCAAGGTGGCCCACAGGATTTTGGGCCGTAGGATCGAAGGTGGAGAACCGGCCGTGCTGTTCATACAGCCCGGATTGCCAGTCAAAGCGAACTCCGAAGCTGAGCGTCAGCTTTGAGCTCAACTTGAAATCGTCGTTCACCCACGGCGAAGAATATTTCATCTTGGGCATATAGTTGAACGGCGCTGAGAAATTACTACTATCGACTTGGCCCAAAATTAGCGAGGCAAAGCCGTTCCCGCTAGCGTCGTTCCTGTTGGCACCCGTTGCATCGAAACCTGCAGTTTCATTGGCGCTGAAATTAAAGTGCCCCCCGGTGTTTACGGCCCAACCGGTTTGCGGGAAGGTCATGTAGCGATATTCAATTCCTGCCTTGATCGTGTGCTTGCCCCTGATCCAAGTTACGTCATCCAGGAACTGATAGCGGTTATTGATGTCGCTTCCACCGCTGGCCCATGGCGTGCCGTAGGAAGTGTAACCTTGAGGCCCACTGAAGGTAATCTGAGGAAATCCAGCATTGTCGAATACCGGCTCATCCGGTAGGCCTAGACCAAGTTTTTTATTCCAGCCGACGCCCCCTGCCAACTGGCTACCCTGCATATGCCAGCGGTCGTAAGCTATCGTGGTGTGATTGAAAAGGTTCGGCTTGATCACCCAGTTCATCTGTAAATGCTCGAAGTGGTTAGTGATGCGCTGGAAGAATCCTTGGCCGATGTAAGTGTTATTTGCGGCAGAATCGGTTATGCCATTGTTTGCGGTATTGCAGCCCTGCGGTCCGCCACAGTGCGCGATGCGCGGGCGGTTATTCTGATAATAGGTGTTGCTGATCGAGAACTTGTTGTTGAAGGTGTGATCGACCCGGAAAAGCCAGGTTCTAACGTTGATTTTGTTGTTGTCATCGGAGTTCCCGCCAAAGCCGTTCACCGCTAAAGTATTCCGGTCCAGGGCCGGAATATTCGGAATCATAAATAGCGCCAACGGGCTCACTAACTTGTCAGCGTTCAGACCGCTCATCGGAATTATGTTCGCCTGGCCTGGAATGGGCTGTCCGGTTGTGGTGTTAAATCCATAGCCATCACGAACCGGCACTCCCCCGACTAGTCGCGTTGTGGCGGGGTTAAAAATTTCACCTTGAAAAATAGGCCGGCCCAGAGCATCAAAAATAGGCTTTCCAGTCTGCGAATCCACTGCCTGTGCGCCGGTCAGAAATTCGCTGAAGTCGCCTTGTCTCTGGAGTGGCGTCGGTAGGGTATTGACAAAGCCCGTATTTACCGTGCTGTGATAATCGAGACCGTCGACGTTAAAGAACCAAAAAGTCTTCCCCCACTTGGTAATCTTAGGAACCGGCCCACCCACCGCTGCCCCCCAATTGTTCTGGGTAAGGGGAAGCTTCTTGTTAGGTATTTTGCCGGTGAAGAAAAAGTTGCCAGCATCCAGTTTATCGTTACTAAAGAAATCGTATAAGTTGCCGTGGAATTGATCGGTGCCCGATTTCGTCGTGTAGTTAATGAAACCGCCGCTGGTGTGCCCATACTGCGCGGAGAAGGTGTTCTCAACCACGGTCACTTCTTGGACGGAGGTGTACGGCACCGAGCTTTCCTGCGTACCTTGATGGCCTTCGGCGTACCCAAATGCCGCGCCGTCAAACCAGTTTTCGGTCGCCAACGTCTGGCCGCCGTTGATTCGCGATGTAAATTGGCTGCCGCGGAAGATGGCGTCCCCGTTCGGCTGCATGGGCACAAAACCAGGCTGTAATTGCAGCAGAGATTCCGCCAGACGGATGTCCGCCCCCATGGCAGCGGGAAGGTCGCGATAATAGGTCTCGCCAATGGAATGAGAGACCGTCGCGTTTTCCGTGTTGATCTGCTCCGCGCCGCCCTCCACCGTGACGGACTGGCTGACAGAACCGAGCTGCAGGCTCACATCCTGACGGTAGGTCTGCGCCCCGGTCACCACGATGCCGCGGTTAGTGGCGAGCTTAAAGCCTTCTTTCTCGACCTCGACTGCGTATGTACCAAGGGTGAGCGGGGGCGTGCTGTAGTTGCCGGCACTGTTCGTGCCCACGACGGTTTTGGATCCCGTGCCCTCGTTGGTTATCGTAACTTTCGCATCTGGAATGGCCGCGCCGCTGGAATCGGTGACGATCCCGCTAATCACCGCCCGGTCAGCCTGCTGGGCATATAGGTTGGGTGTGCTTAACGCAACGAAGGCAACAAACAACACTACGGTGACTGCTGCTAACCACTTCATTTCCACGCCTCCCGCAAACTCAATCGCTCACCCAATCCGGCGTCCAGCGGCGCAGCAGGCTTGCAGGCCTGGCGATCGTCTGGCAACGACTCGAGCTAAAACGACTGGCTTGGCTTCCCCGGTAAACGTTTACCCCAAACGCTGCCCGAACTGATACTATTCTTCGGTTTTGAAGTCAAGAACATTTTTTGGACTTTCACAGAAATCTTTTTGTTGCATAGAAGGGGCTGGCGGTTCCGTACGATTCGTGGCGAGCGCCGCCTCATTCAAAATGAATGTATGATTTCCACAGGTATAGGCTAGAGGCCATGGGCGAAATCGCGACCGGGCCACTGCATCCTGGGCCAGATCCGCAGAGCTCACTTGCGTTAAACCGATCGCCCTCTTACGCACCCACAATGTCCCTCTTGCAGTGCCGGATGCGCCTGTGGTAAACGCTTACCAACATCTGCGGTTCGAGGCTCCGGCGTCGCACTACGAGGAGAAAATTCACATGCCTTCATCCGACCGACGACAGTTCTTGCAGCAAGCCTTTACAGCCGGAATGGCCTGCGGCGCCACTTCCCTTTTTGGCGGCTCCATCCTAGCCGCTCAGACTTCGCCGCCGAACTCCACTGAGGTCGTTCGCGTTTTTGTGGACTCCCGCCGGATGATCGCTCCGCTCGACCGCAACCTTTTTGGCTCATTTTTGGAGCATCTGGGTCGCGCCATCTATGAGGGTATCTACGAGCCGGGCTCCAAACTTTCTGACGCCAATGGGTTCCGCAAAGACGTCATGAATGAAATACGCCAGATGGGAGTCCCCATTGTCCGCTATCCAGGGGGGAATTTCGTTTCTGGCTACAACTGGCTGGATGGCGTCGGCCCCAAAGAGAGTCGTCCCCGCGTGCTCGATAAGGCGTGGAACACGATCAATAGCAACCAGTTCGGCACCAATGAATTCATGGCGTGGTGCAAGGCCACCGGCACCGCACCGCTGATGGGTCTGAACCTGGGGACCGGGACTCCTGAAGAAGCTGCGGCGCTAGTGGAATACTGCAACATGGACCAGGGGACAAAATGGAGTGATCTGCGTCGCAAGCACGGCTTTGCGGAACCTTACAACGTAAAGCAGTGGTGCCTGGGCAATGAGATGGATGGCCCTTGGCAGATCGGCCACATGTCCGCAACCGAGTACGGAATCAAAGCTCAGGATGCCGCGCGCCAGATGCGCTACGTTGACCCTTCTCTACAATTGATTGCTTGCGGTTCCAGCGGACCGTTCATGCCGACCTACCTTGAGTGGGATCGCGAAGTTCTCGAGCAGTGTTATGAGTACGTGGACGGGCTTTCGCTGCACCGCTACTTTACCAACTCTCCGGCGGACACCGGGGGCGACAGCTCCAAGTTCCTGGCCATGAACCTAAGCATGGAGCAACAAATCGCTGAGACACTGGCCGTTTGTGATCTCGTTCGCGGTCACAAGCGCTCTCCGAAACAATTGTGGCTGTCTTTTGACGAGTGGAATGTTTGGTACCGAGCTCGCGGAGGAGAAGCCGCCAATGGACATCATAAGGAGGCCCCCCATCTGCTCGAAGAGGTGTACAACCTGGAGGACGCTCTGCTCGTAGGCGGTTTGATCAATTCCCTGCTGCGCAATGCGAATCGGGTCAAGGTGGCTTGCCTGGCCCAATTGATCAACGTCATTGCGCCCATATCGACGAATGCTAATGGACTGCTCCGCCAGAGTATCTATCATCCCTATAACTGGGCGCTGCAATATGCGCACGGTTCGGTGCTGAATATTCTCGTGGAATCGCCGGTTTACGAAGTTGCGCGCATGGGCCAGGTTCCTTACGTCGACGTGGCGGGTACCCTTAATCCGCAGGATGGACAGACCGCCATGTTCATTCTGAATCGTGACCTCTCCAAAGCTCATACGGTCGAAATTGATTGGCAAGACAAGACGCCCGGAGCGGTGCTGGTTTCCAGTGTTCTGACGGGAACGGACTTGAAGGCCTTCAATACTTTTGAAGCGCCGCAGAAAGTGGTTCCGCAACCGTTTGACAAACCTGCCACGACCACCGGGCGGACGAAACTGGAAGTTCCCGCGCGGTCGTACACCGTCATTCGCTGGTCGGCTTGATTTGCGGGGCGGCCACGGGCGCGGACGAAGATGAGGCCGACAACACTAGCCAGTAAACGTATACCGAACGTGTTACGCTCTATGTATCTAGCCGAGGTCGTTATGGCACGAACTTCATGGATCTGCGTGAAATAGCTCGTCGGGCAAAAGTCTCAACGGCCACCGTTTCCCGGGCGATCAACCATGTGCCTACGGTCAATCCTCAACTCGCCAAGCGTGTTTGGAAAGTGGTCGACGAACTGGGCTATTTTCCCAATACCCAGGCCCGCGCGCTGGTGTCCGGCCGCAGCCGCCTTTTCGGCCTGATCGTCTCCGAAATTACCAATCCATTTTTTCCTGAAATTGTGCAGACCTTTGAGCATCTCGCCGTCGAAAACAATTACGAGATCCTTTTGACCTCCACCATTCATGACCCCAAGCGAATGGAACAGTCTGTGCGTCGCATGATTGAACGCCGCGTCGATGGCGTAGCAATTCTAACCTTCGGGATGGAAGAATCTCTGCTCGAACATCTTCGTTTCCGAAAAGTTCCCCTGGTCTTTGTGGACGTAGGACCCGACGCCCCGGGGATTGTCAATATTCGGATCAACTACCTGGACGGTATTCGGCAGGCCGTGCAGCACCTGGCCGCTCTTCGGCATACGCGTATCGCTTTCGTAGCCGGACCGCCGCGCCTGAAATCGGCGCAAGCGCGCGTAGACGCTTTCAAGACTTCGATGGCCGAAATCGGCTTGCCTTCCAATCTGACCGCGACGGGCGACCACACCATGGAAGGCGGCATGCGTGCGCTGGTCGAACTGCTTAACCTGCCGGATCAACCCACCGCGCTGCTCTGCTCGAATGACATGACCGCTATCGGCGTGATGCGCGAAGCTTACGATCACGGGATCAAGATTCCCACCGACCTGTCCGTGGTCGGTTTTGACGATATCCGTCTCGCTCAGTTCATGATTCCGCCGCTGACCACGGTGCAAATGTCCCAGAAAGAGCTGGCGCAAATTGCATTCCGCGCCTTGCTGGACGAAGTAAGCCGGGAGTCTCCCTCCACGCAGAAAAGCGAATACGAACTGAACACCAACCTGATCCTGAGGCGTTCCACCGCCATGGCCCTTCCGCCGAGTTCGCGCTGACTCCGCATTGACAATCAGTCTTCCGGGAAGCGTTAATCGGGAAGTTACCTTCCTAAAGCGGCGGTGCACTTGCACCCCTATAGGCGTTTGTTCCCTTCATGTCGAGCCAATTTTCTCGCAAGCAAGGTGATTACTGGCAGGAATCGCCTGTCCTTAAACTGCTCCTCCGTACAGATGGCCTCTTGTTGCGAAATTGTTAGCCTGTTTAAGCCCTCCCATGCCCGTGTTTCGGAGATATCTATGCGCACCTTGAA
>Ga0210409_10005789_pt1 | contig 12939 bp, 10 predicted proteins | sample IncBWH17MmetaG_FD_161649 | JGI IMG/M metagenome (GOLD analysis project Ga0210409, IMG submission 161649) | Forest soil microbial communities from Barre Woods Harvard Forest LTER site, Petersham, Massachusetts, United States - Inc-BW-H-17-M | ecosystem: Environmental > Terrestrial > Soil >...
GGCCTCGCCCCCGGCCGTCCAACCACCGACGGTTTCAGCCGACGATTTGCCCACGGCAACGTCGAATCCGCGCCGTGCCGTCCCTGCCACGACGGTGACCCCACCCTCGACGCAACGAAATCGCGCGAGCGGTGCGACAGCCAGCCCGCCGAAGCCCGCCCACGAAGCACCCGGCGCGGGAGCGGCCGCACAGCCAGCTTCGACGTCGAAACCGGGGTGCGATCCGCCTTGGAAGATCGATGCCAATGGCATCAAGCAGTACAAGCTCGAGTGCCTTTAAAGCGCGAGGCTGCAATCCGGACGCAGGCCAGGGCGTGCTAGCGTCGCGTGCAAAGACCGCGATGGATCAGGCATTCGAAGGCAAGGTCGCAATCATCACCGGCGGAGCTTCGGGCATCGGGCGGGCAGCGGCGCTTCGCTTCGCCGCAGCCGGCGCGCGCGTCTGCGTGGCCGACGTGCAGGGTGAAAAGGCCGCCGAGGTCGCCGCAGAGATCGCCCAGCACGGCGGGCAAGCGTTCGGCGTCAAAGTCGACGTGCGCGACGAGACCGAGAACCAGAAGATGGTCGAACAGACCGTCGCGCGCTTGGGCGCGGTGCACTGCGCGTTCCTCAACGCCGGCATCGGGCGCCAGGGCAGCATCCTCGAAGGCAAAGTGGAGGACTGGGACCTCGTGGTCTCGGTCAACCTGCGCGGCGTGTACCTCGGCATGCGTGCGGTCGCGCCGGCGATCAGCGTCGCGGGCGGCGGCACACTGGTCGTCACGGCTTCGGTGGCGGGGCTGCGCGGCGGCCGCAACATGGCCGCGTACTTCGCCTCCAAGCACGCGGTGCTCGGCCTAATGAAGGCGGCGGCGGCCGAGCTCGCGCCGCAGCGCATTCGCGTCAACGCGATCTGCCCGGGCGTGATCGACACGCCGATCCTCGGCCCGATGCACAGCAACGAGGCGGTCCTGCGCGATGTGCTCGGCCCGCTGCACCTACTCGGTCGCGTCGGTCAACCGCAAGAGGTGGCGGACCTGGTCGCATTCCTGTGCAGCGAGCAATCGACCTTCATCACCGGCGCCGCAGTGCCGATCGACGGCGGCATGACCGCGAGCGTGATGCTGCCCGGCCGCGGCATGCGCGCGGGGTAGCCTCGGCTTCTCGGGCAGCTAGTGTGCCGAGCGAGAAGTTCGTAGGCAGATGCGGAACGCTCGTGGTCGTTGACGGCGACGTTGACGTGAACGGCGACGAGAAGCGCAACTCGACAAAGCGCCGATAGGGAGGCGTGTGCTGAGCTTCCAGAAGCTACACGTCTATCGTTGCGCCATCGAGCTGATAGCGCTTTCAGCGCACATTTCGGGGGCAAAACTATCGTCGCCGTCGCCGTTCACGTCAACGTCGCCGTCAACGACCACGGACGCTCCGCATCCGCCCACGAACTTCTCGTTCGGGACACTAGCAGTGGACGCTCTTCTCTTGGGTTCGCGGGACCAATACCGATCAGCGCTGCGAGTAGCCGGAGCCCGGGCGCTGAACGCCAAGGCCCTTGGCGTTGTCGATGCGACCGTACTCCTTGAGGATCTGCTGGCTGTAGGTGACGCGGCCTGTGACCCTGTCGAGTGGCTCGGTGGCGAGTAGCAGCGCAGCGTCTGCCATCATGCTCTCGGGCTCCGTGTTGGGATCTTCTGCGCTGCGCACGAGCTTGTGGTGAAGTACGCCGGGCGTGGCGACCACCATGGACGGGCTGAGACAGGTTACGGATACGCCGTCCGCGTAGACCTCGGCGGCCAGGCCTTGGGTGAAGCGCTCGAGCGCGGCCTTCGCGGCGCCGTAGAGCGTGCTTCCGCGCCCGCGGCGAGCCCCTTCTTCGTACGGCCCGCGGCCGGGTCCAATGGCGGCTCCGCTCGAGATATTCACGATGGCGCCGCTCTTCCTTGCAAGCATGTCGGCCAGCACGAGCTTGCTCATGTAGAAGGGACCATGAAAACTGACGGCGAACGATTTCAGCCACTTGGTCACTGGAAAGTCCACGACCGGCATGAAGTACGTGAGCGCTGCGTTGTTGACGAGCACGTCGATCGGTCCGAAGGCCTGCCGTGCCTCGTTCACGGCGCGCACGCATGCGTCGAAATCTGAGACGTCGCAACGCACCGCCAGCGCCTTGCCGCCCGCTTGCTCGATGCCCCGCACGGTAGTGTGTAGCGAGCCTTCGAACGACGGGTGGTCGCCCTCCTCGAGCGTGCGCGCGGTGCACACGACGCTGGCTCCCTCGCGCCCGAAACGCTCTGCGATTGCCTTGCCGATGCCGCGACTAGCCCCGGTTACGACAGCAACCTTTGCGTCCAGCTTTCCCATGGTTCCTCTTGACGTGAGTTGCCACTCGCGGGGGGCAAGGGGACCTCGCCAAACCTCGCCCCCTACTTGCGGACGTAGTCGAGTTGGTACCGGACGGGCTTCGGCAGGCGATCGCTCTGGATCGTCACGCTGCGATGCAAGGTCTTGCCGTCGGGTGCGAGCTCGAGAAGGTTGGTGAACGTGCCCTGGTCGCCGACGAAGGTCTCGGTGATCTTGCTCCCGTCGAACTCGTAGGTCACCTTTCCCGACTGCTTGGGGTCGGCGGCTTTGAAGTTCTCTGTCTTGCCGATCTCCGCGGGCACCTTCTCGAAATCACCCAGCTTGACGGCTATCTTGCCCGGCGGCAGCTCGATCAGGATCTTGTCGATGAGCCGCTGTTTCACCGCGTTCTTGATCATGAACCGCATGAAGATGTTCGCGTCGGAGAGCGCCGCGTCCCAGGCCCTGTCCACAATGGCGAGCCCCTGCTCCTTGGTGCCCGCGTAGCTGAACACGCCCGCGTACCTCACGAGGGAGGCCGGGGTCTCGGCGCGAGCCTCGGGTGCAACGGCGCACATTGAGACAGCCGCCGTGATGGCGAGCATCCCCCGAAGCAGTGCCGCATACCCGGATCCGCCGCGTCTGAGGGACGCGCTCGAAATAGCCTTGTTCAGGAGCATGATGGGGTGCGACCGGTTGTACTCCGGCTGCGCTCATCTTCCCATAGGTGAGGTGGGTCACGGTTTGGAGTGCCGGCGGGCTTTCACCAGACGGAAGTAGCGCAAGCCCAGCCCGGAGGCCCGCGCAGCGTGGGTGACGTTGCCGCCGTGTTCGCTCAGCATCTTTTCGACGTATCGGCGCTCGAACTCGTCGATCGTGCGCCGCCGGGCCACCGGATACGGGAGCCCCGACGCGAGAATGGCGTCCATCCAGTCCTCGCGACTCATGGATTCGGGCGCGGCCTCTCCCTGAGGAGCGGTGGAAGAGCGTCGCGGCTGCCAATCGTCGCCCAGCGCGATAAATCGCGCGACCGCATTGCGCAGCTCTCGCACGTTGCCGGGCCAGTTGTAGTCCGAAAACCGAGCATCGATCTCGGCCTCGACCTCGTCGGGTGACCCCCCCATCTCCGTCGCGAAGTGGCGCGCGAGCAGCGGCACGTCGCCCTGGCGCTCGCGCAGTGGCGGGAGCTCGATGCGCGCGACGGCCAGCCGGTGGAACAAGTCGTCGCGGAAGCGGCCTGCCGCAACGGCCTTGTCCAGGTCGCGCCGCGTCGCGGCGATGACTCGCACGTCGACTTTGATCCACTTCTGGCCGCCGATGCGCCGCACCTCGCCCCGGTCGATCGCGCGCAGCAGTTTGGCTTGAGGGGCGAGCTCAAGGTCGCCGACCTCGTCGATGAGCAGGGTCCCGCCGTCGGCCTCCTCGAAAACGCCGGGGCGACCGGCGGTCGCTCCCGTGAACGCGCCCCGCTCGTGGCCGAAAAGCTCGCTTTCTACGAGATTGGGCGAAATCGTTGTGCAATCGAAGACGACGAACGGCCCCTGCGAGCCGCTCACTTCGTAGAGCGACTCGGCCAGGATTTCTTTGCCGGTCCCGGTCTGCCCCTCGATGATGATGGGCACGCGGGATTTCGCGAGCCGGTCGCAAAGCATGTACAGGCGGCGCATCGCCACGCTCGCGCCCAGGGTGGACCCGAACCGAATGGTGCTGGAGAGCTGAGGCGGTTCGACCGCCTCGTCGACCTCGAGGCGCATGGCCGTCGACCCGCATCGAACGATCTCGCCACCGCGGACATACACCTCGACGATCTTGACGCCGTCGACGAACGTGCCGTTCGTCGAGTCCAGATCGGTCAGTCGAAACCGTTTGCCGGCGACTTGAAACGCGGCATGTCGCCGGGACACGGTCGGATCGGTGAGGCGGAGCTCGCAGACCTCGCTCGTTCCCAGCAGGATGCGTGCTGGTGTGTTCGGATCCAGCTCGAATTCTCGTTCCGCGTCCGGTCCCTCGATCACGATGACGCGGCGAAGTCGCGCGAGGTTCGCCTCCTCGAGCGGTCGTGCGACCGTGGCCCGCTCATCGGGTCCGGGCGGAAGCTCTTCGCCGGCCCCCCCCGGTGCGCGGGAGGATCGAGTCATACGATGCAAACATAGCCCGGATGCTCTCGCGATGTCCCCGCGGGGGTTCGTCTCTGCGTACGCCCAACGTGCGTGCCAGTGATCAAACGGATCACCCCGCGCCGTGAAGGCTCAAAGGCACTTCAGTTTGTAGCGGCGGGTGCCGTCGGCGTCGGTCGTATAGGGTGGATCGCAGTCCACCGGCGGCGGGTGGGCGGTCCGCTTCACCGGGGGTTGTGTCGGTGCGGTGCTCTTGACGACCGCTGTGGTTGAGGGCGCTTGAGACGCCGAAAGCGAAGGCGACAGCGACGGCTGGATCGCGGGCGAGCTCGCGGTCACCGAGGGCGCGCGCGTTGAACTGTCGATTCCGAGCCATTCCGAGCTCGCCGCGCGTGCGTCGCGCTTTCCCCAGCCGGGCGCCTCGGTCGAACGGCTGGCATACAAGGCGAGTGTGGACAGCGCGGCAAGGCCGCTCGCCAACAGAGCGACCCGAAGGCCTCGGCGAGGCTTCGTGACGTCGGAGGGAGCCGGCAGGGCGATCGGCGACTCGGTAGGGGCCTCGGTGGACTCGCGCTCGATCCGACCTATGACCTCGGTCCGCATCCTGAGCGTCTCGCCGGCGATGGACTGCACCCAGTCGCCGACTTCGGAGGCGGACGCAGGGCGCACGGCCTCTCGAAGGGCACGCGCCATGTCGCGAGCCGTAGGGAACCGATCCGCCGGTTTGCGGGAAAGGCCGCGCAACACGACGCCATTGAGCTGCTCGGGCACCTGCGGTGCGACCGCGGCCGGCGCGTCGACGGCTCCGAAGAGGATGTTCTCCACGATGTCTGCGTCGCGGTCCCCGTCGAACAGCTTTCGCCCCGTGAGCATCTCCCAGAGCACCACGGCCACCGAGTACACGTCCGCCGAGCGATCCACGGCGCCCCCGCGCACCTGTTCGGGCGCCATGTACGCGATCGTGCCTTTGACTTGGCCCTCGCGCGTCACTTGCAGGCGACCTACCGCCTTCGCGACGCCGAAATCGAAGACGCGAGCCGAGCCGTCCGCGCCGACGAGCACGTTGTCTGGGCTCACATCGCGATGCACGATGCCGATGGGCCGCCCGCGGTCATCTGTGGCTTCGTGCGCCGCGTGCAGGCCCGCGAGCACGTCGGCGGCCACGGCGCAGGCCACGGCGGGCGAGATCCGCCGCGCGCGCCCGGCGTTCAAACGCATCAGTTGAGCGAGCGACTCCCCTTGCGTGTACTCCATGACAATCAGCAGCTCATCGGCTGCCGCCAGTACATCCAGTGTCGCCACCACGTTCGGATGTTGGATCCTCGCGGCGACGCGTGCCTCGTCGACGAACATGGCCACGAACTCTGGGTCCTTGGCCAGGTGGGGGTGCATCCGCTTGATGGCCACGGTCCGTGCAAAACCGGCCGGCCCGCCAAACGTCCCGAAATGAACGGACGCCATACCGCCGGAGCCGATTGCTTCGTAGATGCGGTAGCGGCCAATCCGCGTCGGGTCCATCGAGTCCGCTCAACATAACCTTGCGATTCGAGGGTGTGCCACTTCGTGCCGCCTGCGACAGCGGATGCGGTTTCAGGCTGCGCAGGGCACGCGTAGAGTCGCGATTTCATTGGTGGCACGGGGGATGCGTTGGCTTCCCGGCGGAGGTGAGTCATGCGCGCAGAGCTCTTCGTGGGATTATTGGCCGGAGGGGTCGCATTGGTGGCAGCCACCGCTCAGGACGCGCGCGCGTGCGGGGGGTGCTTCATCCGGCCGACGTCCCAGAACGGCACCGTGGTCACCGACCACCGCATGATCTTCTCCATCTCCCCGACGCAGTCGACGCTCTATGACCAGATCAAGTACTCGGGATCGCCGTCGGACTTTGCTTGGGTCCTGCCGATTCACGGGCAGGTGGGCATCGGGGTCAGCTCCGACCTGCTCTTTACGGAGCTCGATCAGAACACGCAGACGACGATCCTCGCGCCGCCTTACCCGTGTCAGCCGTGCAACTGCGCCCAGCGCAATGCCTCGGCAGGTGGGGCCTCTGGTAGCTCGGGTGGCACGGCCAGCACTGCCGCCGTAGACGCCGGCGTCGTCGTGACCTCCACGCAGGTCGTCGGTCCTTACTCCACCGTGCAGCTTCACCCCACATCGACCTCCGACACCATGGCGGTGACCTCGTGGCTGCAGGCCAACGGCTACAACATTCCTACGTCCGTCGACCCGATCATCGCCGCGTACGTGTCCGAGGGGTTCGACTTTCTCGCCATCAAGTTGGTCCCCGGGATGGGCGTCCAGTCCATGCGGCCGATCAGCGTTACGTCCACGGGGGCGGCGCTCTCGCTCCCGCTGCGCATGGTCGCGGCGGGCACCGGCGCCACCGTCGGTATCACGCTGTGGGTGGTGGCCACCGGCCGCTACGAGCCGCAGAACTTCACGTCGTTCACGATCGCCGCATCGAGCCTGGTGTGGGACTGGTCGCTAGGCGGCAGCAACTACACGACGCTCCGGACGGCAAAGGAGCAAGCGTTCAACAACACGGCCTGGCAAATCGAAAGCTCGCTGGACCTGTCGCCCTACACGATCGAGAGCGCCGTCCTTCGGGACCCCACCGCTGCGGACTATGAGGCCGTTCCCGCGGCCGACGGCGGCCCCGGGCAGACGGCCATCGAGGTGCGGTCCCAAGACCTGAACACGATCTTCCCGCAGGGCGGCTCGTCGGTGCGCATCACGCGCATGCGCGGAGACCTCTCCCAAGCCGCGTTGGCCACGGACTTGCTCCTTCAGGCATCCTCAGACCAATCGGCGCTGTCCAACCGATACAACGTCACCCTGTCGGTCAACGCGAATTGCCCCGTGTGCAATTGCAATGGGTCCGGCTCGAACGGCGGTCCGCCCTTCGGCGGCAATGGCACCGTCGGAAGCAGCGGCTCGGGCTCCGGCTCCGGTTCCGGCGTCGTCGTCCAGCCCGGTGGTGGAACGACGGGCGCCAGCTCCGGCTTGTTCACACCGCCAGCCGGCGGTACCGGCGGCACCGGCGGGGGAGGCCAGGCGACCGGCGGCAGCAACGGCACCGGCGGTTCGGCGACCACGGGGCATTCTTCCGGCGGATGCTCGGCGGCGTCGTCCGAGCCGGCGCAGGCAGGATTCTTCGGCGGTCTCCTCGGCTTCGCAGGCGTCGCCTTTTTGCGTGCGCGTTCCCGCAAGGCGCGCTAATCGTGCCCGACCTGGGAGACTTGGTGACTCTACGCGCCCGCTTCGTACTGGCTTGCGCGCTGGCGGTAGGCTGTAGCAGCAGTTCGAACGAGCCTGCCAGCAGCGCGTTGGGCGAATCATGCTCAAGCACGGCCGATTGCCAGACGAACCTCGTGTGCCTCGCGAATACCTGCGCTCCTTCCGGGCAGGGTCACATGGTCGCTGCGGGCGGCGCCGATGGCGCCCCCGCCGTGACCCCTGGTGTGGACGCTGCGGTGGACGCTGCGGGCTCCGACGCCGGCGTTACCCGCAGCGCCGACGCCTCGGACGAGCAGCGACTCGGTCAGATTGGCGAGGCCTGCCAGACGTCGCGAGATTGTGCCACGGGGCTTGGATGCGTGCCGTCGTCCGGCGGGGCAAGTGTCTGCGACCTGCTCTCGTACGGGCTCATGCCCAATGGCAAGACCTGCTCCGGCGAATGCAGCGCGGCCTCGGACTGCTGCGCGCTGCCGCCTGGCTTGGGGCTCAGCGCCATCGACGACGCGGGCTTTTATGTGAGCGTGGCCGATTGCCAGGACATCCTCACCGCGATGATCGGCGGAGACATCAGCGCATGCGCGAGAGGTCCGGCTCCCGGCACGTCGGTGGCCACTGGGTGCTTTTACCACCAGACGTATTGCAGCTGTCCGGCCAACACCTGGTCTTGCAGCAGCGTTGGCCGCTGCGCGTACACCGCGAGCTGTACGGGCACGATGGCAAACACGCTCGGCGGGTGCCCCCTCATCACTCGAACGGGGACGACCCTCAATACGGCGTGCGACCTGCCGGCTGGCAAGTGCCACTCCGGCCTCAGCGGGTGCACGACGGACACCGATTGCAACGGCCTGGCGGTGAGCGACGAAGTCGGCATCACTTGCCGTGCCGGCGACTGCACTTGTTACATGAGCGCCTGCTACCTCAAGTGCACCAAGGACCTGGACTGCCAAAACGGCAAGTCCTGCGACATGATGAAGAGCCTTTGCGTGCCCGCCCCATGCACGACCGACGCTCAGTGCTTCTCACAGCTTGGTAAGGCGCGCGCGCAGTGCAAGAGCGGCGTCTGCGGGATTCCATGCACCGTCGATGGGGATTGCAGCCCGTCGGGAGACCTTTCGGGGCAGCCGTTCAACGGCACCGTGTGCGGTCCCAACGGCGTTTGCGCGCCGGTCGGCTGCACGACGGATGCAGATTGTTCCGGGGTCGGAAGCACGCGCCTCTTTTGCGCAAGCCCGCAGGTCGCCGCCGTGCACTCGGCGATCACGAATTAGGGCGTGTCCGCGCAATTCGACGACACGCCCTAGCCGGGTCAGTCTTTGGGCACCATCGGATTGTCTGCCAGCCGCACGACCTTATCGAACATCTCGGCGGAAAACACCGTGCCGCGAAGCTGACGGCAGACGTGAACGAATAGGTCCCTCCACTCCGCGCGTTCTGCCTCGCTGTTCGCGTAAGCAGTCTTCTTGGCTTTCATGCGCGCAAAGGCCTGAGCGTCGAGGTTTCGGACGAGGCGAGTCAGGCGCTCGGAACTCTCGCGTCCTCGTCGCGCCATTACCTCCTTAAGTTTGGGCGGGAGCGCCTGCACACGGGGCGTCGACGCGATGACCGCGCCGATAGCAAACGCCAGAGTCTCCGTATTGATGTGCGTGATGCGAGACGCCCACTGCAGCTGCTCGGCAACCAGCGCCGGCGCGACCACCTCGTTGACCGACCCGTTGCTCAACGCGGGTAGGATCTCGGCCACGCCCAGCGAGTGCGGGGTGATTCCGCCGATGGCTGAATACACCCTCGGTCCGATGGGGTCGCCGGGCAGGAAAAAAACGCCCTTGCCCTTGAGGTCGACAGGGTGATGCACCTCGAAGCCTGCCGTCATCGTCTTGGCGGCCCCGACGTCGCCCCAGCCGAGCACCGTGAAGCCCTTGGCCTCGAACATGTGATCAAACTCGGCCTTGAGCGTCTCGCGCGCCGCATCGAGCTTGGCCCATGTCGTGAACAGGCCGGGCAATTGGAAAAGCAGCACGTCGGTGACACCCGTTTGAGCGAGCCCGAGCGCAGTGATGGCGGCGGCATCGAGCTGTCCGGCGCGGATCTTCTGCACCATGAGCACCTCGTCTCCCGCCTGACCGTTCCACTGGAAATCGAGCTCAAGTTCGCCGTTCGTGTCGCCCGAGATATCCGCGGCCAATCGTTTGAATTCCTTGCCCCACGGCGAATCACCGGGCGCCAGCGTCCCAATCTTGAACACGGTCGCGGCACGCGCCGGCGGAGCGTGACCAAGGAGACCTATCGCCAGAGCGACGACGGAAAGGATCTTCCGAGCCGCATCGCCACGCATCGCGGGAACGCTGTGTAGCTCGTCATCGTCGCCCATTCCACGAGCGGTTGACGCATCGCAACGTCGGCCGCCACTCCGTGGTGACGCTTGACGTGGTTTGAGTCACCATAAGCAGGCCGTGCCCCAGTCTGCCCCGAAGCGCCTCGTTCTCGTGGCAGTGGTCGCGGTCGCCGCCGCCGCGTTGTCGGGCTGCAAGCGGCGCCTTCATCAGAGCGCACCGCCTCCCGCATCGGTCGCGGAAAACGTCGAACCTGCAATGCAACCCGCCGCTGTAAACTCGGCCTTCTCGCCGGGTCCAGCCGAGTTTGCCGATGGCGGGGCACCCAAGGGCTACGAGCACGCCACGGTGTGGGACCTCGTTCCAACGGGCGACGGCGCGGCGGTTCTTCTGCTCGACTCGAGCAAGACCACGGTTCTTCCGATTTTCGTTGGGGGCACCGAGGCGCTCACGATTCGACTCGACCTCGATGGGACGCACTACGGGCGGCCGCTCACGCACGATCTGCTCGCGTCGCTCGTCAAGGAGCTCGGCGGCCAGGCGGTCAAAGCACAAATCGACGACATGCGAGACGACACTTACTTTGGCAGTGTGTTCGTGCGCCAGGGCGACCGTGTCCTACAGCTCGACGCCCGGCCGTCCGACGCCATCGCCATCGCGCTCGGCAGCGGCGCGCCGCTCTACGTATCCCGATCGGTCATGCTCACTTCGGGAGTTCCGCGAGATCAGCTCGAGAACGCCCAAAAGACACGCGAGAGCGGCAAGAAGAAGACTCCCATTTCCTTGTGAGGGCAGTGAGGGCTTTGAGGGCTGTGAGGGCTGCGGGGCCGCAGGCTTAGGGCCGAGCGGGCTGGAGCGGCTATCAGGGCTCCGAATACCGGGAGCCACATGCGCGTTGGCTCTTCGAGCGGTAGCGCGCGATGATAGGGGTCACGCCGATGGAAGCCAGCGAGTCCGTACTGCGCGCGGGGTATTGGCTCGACCGCTACGAGCTTCTCCGCCCCATCGCAACCGGTGGGATGGCTACCGTATGGCTCGCCAAGCTGCGCGGCAAGCGCGGCTTCGAAAAGCTCTTCGCCGTCAAAACCATCCGCACGGAGCTCGCCGCCGACGCGACCTTCGAGGAGATGTTCCTCGACGAAGCGCGCATCGCATCCAGCATCCAGCACCCCAACGTGGCGCAGATCCTCGACCTTGGCGAGCAGGAAGGGGTGCTGTTCATCGTGATGGAGTGGGTGGACGGCGATTCGCTGGCGAAAATCCGCAAGCTCTTGGCAAAGAAGCAAACGAAGGTTCCCGTCGGTATGTCGCTACGCTTGCTGGCCGATGCCTGCGCCGGATTGCACGCCGCGCACGAGCTTCGCGACGAGGCTGGCGAGCCCCTCGGCATCGTTCACCGCGACGTGTCGCCGCACAACATTCTGGTGGCCACTTCCGGGTCGGTCAAAGTCATCGACTTCGGGATTGCCAAGGCGAAAAAGAGGCAGCAAGGGCAGACTCGGACCGGCATCGTCAAGGGCAAGGTCCAGTACATGGCTCCCGAGCAGGTCAAAAAGGGGGGCGTCGTGGATCGACGGGCGGACGTGTGGGCGCTCGGGATGTGCCTGCACGAGCTCATTGCCGGCGACCTACCGCACGGCGGCGAGGACGACGTCGGTGTGGTTCGGCGGCTCATGAGCGACGAGGCGCCCTTGGTGGCGCCGAACCTGCCGCAGCCGATCGCGCGACTCATGGAGCGATCCATTGCTGTCGACCCGGACGCTCGGTTCCCGACCGCCGCCGGCATGCAGCGAGCGATCGAGGGGGCCATGATGGAGCTCGGCGAATCCACATCGAGCGAGGATGTCGCGGGGCTCCTCCGCGCCGAGCTGCCCGACCTGGCCCTGCAGCGGAAGGAAGCGGTGGGCAAGGCAATCGAGGAAGCGCGAGGGCGCGTGTCGTCGCAGACCCCGTCGCGCGACGACGTGGCGTTCGCGAAAACCGAGGTGGGCGAACGCGACCCGCGAGGTGCCTCCCGGCGCAGCGACGCGCGCGCTCTCGCGCTGACGAAGCGCAAAGGGCCCGGATCAGGACCGAAAATCGCGGTGGGCGGGTTCTCCGAGGATTCCAGCGTCACCCCGTCGACCGCGCTCGAGCAAGAACCGATAACGATTCCCAAACGAAGCCTCGCGTGGCTATGGGTCATGGCCTTGTTGGTGGTGGGAACGGTCGGCGCCGCTGCCGTCTGGCCCGCGGCCGCCAAGCATGTGCTTACTGTCCTCGGCGTGGGGCGCTCCTCGCCGGCGGCGGTGGGGCAGCAGATTCCAGCGTTCCAGCCGTCGACGCGGCCGGCGTCCGCCGAATCGGCGAAGGCCACGTCGGCGCAACCGGCTCCCCTGGTTCACGCGGCCGAGGCCACTCCAGCCAGTGCGGCCGCGTCGACATCGGCTCATTCACACGGGGTCGAGCCAGCCCCGTTGCACGCGATATCCAACCCGCTGCTGCCTCCCGGCGCCAGTTTGATGCATGTCCACGATGCGGCGCCACCCGTGCCGAGCATCATGTCGCCGCTCCCTGCACCGCCGCCGCCTCCTCCGGAAAACGAGGAAGACCCGAACAATCCGTATAGCAACTAGGACAGGCCTGTCCTCGAATTGCGCTCCCGTAAACGTGCCCGTGCCCGTGCCCGTGCCCGTGCCCGGAAAGGCGAGCAACGTGAATGCTGGCGGTGCCGATAGGAGCGCATGGAGCTTGATCACGAACGACTCGACGTATACCACTTGGCGCTCGACTTCCTGGTCATGGCCAACGGCATCATCGAGGCGCTTCCACGGGGGCGAAGCCATCTGGCCGACCAATTCACACGCGCATCGACGTCCATCGTGCTCAACCTTTCGGAGGGTGCGGGCAAGCTCTCGAAACCAGACAAGAGGCGCTACTACCTGACGGCCCGAGGGTCGGCG
>Ga0210409_10005790_pt1 | contig 12937 bp, 10 predicted proteins | sample IncBWH17MmetaG_FD_161649 | JGI IMG/M metagenome (GOLD analysis project Ga0210409, IMG submission 161649) | Forest soil microbial communities from Barre Woods Harvard Forest LTER site, Petersham, Massachusetts, United States - Inc-BW-H-17-M | ecosystem: Environmental > Terrestrial > Soil >...
GAACTTGGGTCCGCCGCCAGCGCTGCGAAATCGGCCAGCACCGCCGACACCATTCCGCCCGCAATACGCGCGCGCAAATCTCCCAGCACCGCCCGCGCCACTTCCACGACCAGGTTGCGGTCCACCCGTTTCGAAAGCGCCGCCAGTCGCGGCTGCAGCAGCAATTCATCCACCGACGGAATCTGCCGCAGCAATTCCGCCTGCTCTGCCGAAACCGCTTTTTTGTTCCGCTGGTCTATTCCCATCCCGCCTGCCATTCGAATCCGGCCGCGTGCTCACATATTTCAGCATAGCGCGGCGCGTCGGGCAATCCCGCCAGCTTCTTCTGGGCGTCCGGCGTCACCGTGCGTTAGCCGATTCGAATCGCCTCCGACCCATCTGGTTGACTCTCTTCTTCCGTGCTCCTAGCATAGGGATTCTGGAGTTTTCCTCCGCCCATGGCGACCATCGACGAAGATCTGAGCCAATTCGAACGGGACATCCGTCAGCTCAAGATCGAATACGACCAGTATTTCGGCGGCGGCCGCAAGCGCCCGCCCACCGAAATCGAATGGCGTCTCGATATCCTCGTGAAGCGGTACGGAGAGCGTGGCGGCGAATTGAAATTCGCGCAGCGCTTTCGCTTCAACAATCTTTCGCAGACGTACGCAAAATACAAGGATATTTTCAGGAAAAGGACCGCGCAGAAAGAAGAGGGAAAAGTCCAGCGGCACTTCGGCGCGGCGGCCAAGGAGATCGAGGCGGCTCGCGCGAAGAAAGAAGCCGAAGACTTCGCGGCCCAGGCGGGTGAGTCCAAGACCTTCCGCATGACCTGCTCCGAGCCGGAAAGTGAAACGGAAAAAGTCGAGCAGTTGTATCAGGCTTTTCTGCAAGCCAAGCAGGCCGCCGGAGAAGCCACGGGAAAGCTGTCGCGCTCCAGCTTTAACGAGTTTGTGCTCAAGAAAACGAAAGAGCTGCAGAAGCAGAAGAATTGCAAAGAAGTGGAATACGTCGTCGAAGTGGTCGAAGGCCAGGTCAAACTGAAAGCCCTGGTGAAGTCCTGAAAAGTTAGCGGTCCTAGCTCGCCCCGGATCATCGCTTCGCCATAGATAGCACGGGGTTCAGAAAAATCCTCGGCTGAAGTTTTCCGCAAAGTTTTCCATCTCGGCGCGTGAGCCACAGCGGATTGCTCTTTCCGAATCCGGGCGCCCCGCTTACACTATTGTGCTTTTCTGATTGCGGAGGATTCCATGGCGGTGCAGCGCGCGCTCATCAGCGTGTTCGATAAAACCGGGATTGTGGAATTTGCGAAGCGGCTTGCGGCGCTGAAGATCGAGATTCTCTCGACGGGCGGCACCGCCAGGCTGCTGCGCGAAGCGGGAATCGCCGTGCGCGACGTTTCCGATTTCACAGGCTGGCCCGAGATGCTGGGCGGACGCGTAAAGACGCTGCACCCGAAAGTGCACGGCGGACTGCTCTTCCGGCGCGGCCACGCGGAAGATCAGAAGCAGGCAGCCGAACACGGAATCGCGCCGATCGATTTGGTGGTAGTGAACCTCTACCCGTTTGAAGCGACGGCCGCAAAAGCCGGTCTGACCGCCGAAGAGCTGATCGAGAACATCGACATCGGCGGCCCGACGATGCTGCGTTCCGCCGCGAAAAATTTCGAGAGCGTCACTGTCGTGACGGACCCAGCGGATTTCGTGCGCGTGGCCGGCGAACTCGAGAGCGCCGGCGACACGACGCTGGCAACGCGGCTGGAGCTGGCGGGAAAAGTTTTCGCGGCGACTTCGCGGTACGATGGCATGATCGCGACTGAACTGGAGCGGCTGTCGGCTGGCGCCGGGCATGTGACTTTGCAAGCGAAGCCGGCCTTGGCGGAACGCCTGCACATCGCGCTGCGACGGCAGCAGGAATTGCGGTACGGCGAAAATCCACACCAGTCCGCGGCGCTGTACGTCCCGGCGGGCCGCGCGCGGCAAGGATTGGCTGCAGCCAGGCAGCTTCAGGGCAAGGAACTCTCCTACAACAATCTCGTCGATCTGGAAGCGGCGCGGAGCTTGGCCGCGGAATTCAAGAATCCCGCGGCGGTGATCATCAAGCACAACAATCCCTGTGGGACAGCGGAGCAAGCGACTTTGCTGGAGGCCTATTTGAAAGCGCTGGCCTGTGATCCCGTCTCGGCGTTCGGCGGCGTTCTGGCGTTCAACCGCCCCGTGGATGCGCTCACCGCGGAAGAAGTCGCGAAACTTTTCGTGGAATGCATCGCCGCGCCCGGTTTTGCGGACCGCGCGAAAGAAATGTTTGCGGCGAAAAAGAATTTGCGATTGCTCGAATTGCCTCCCGGCAGTCTGGAGCCGGAACGCGAATTGCAGCTCAAGCGCATTCTCGGCGGAATGCTGGTGCAGCAGCCCGACCTCGGTGAAATAAAGGACGCCGAGCTTCGCACGGTAACAAAGCGCGTGCCCACGGCCGAAGAAATGCACACGATGCGCTTCGCCTGGAAAGTGGCGAAGCACGTGAAATCCAATGCCATTGTCTTTGCGAAAGACGGCGCCACCCTGGGCGTCGGCGCGGGACAGATGAGCCGCGTCGATTCCGTGAAACTCGCTGTGACGAAGGCGCAATCTTCGCTAGCCGGTACAGTGGTCGCTTCCGACGCCTTCTTCCCCTTTCCCGACGGAGTGGAAGAAGCCGCCAAAGCCGGCGCGACAGCCGTAATCCAGCCCGGAGGCTCGGTGCGCGATCCCGACGTGATCGCTGCCGCCGACCGCCTCGGGCTGGCCATGGTCTTCACCGGCATGCGGCACTTCCTGCATTGAAAATCTGTGGCCGCCTGTCGTGCCCCGAGGTGAATCGGTCCTAAGCCCATCGGTAGAGCTAAAACAAGGAACGTTTTTCCGCCACGCCGCATCCTACGTATGGGGGCGCCCAAGCTCTAGAAACGTCTTGCATTTGGCTTTTGACCGCGTTTCGGCCGCATGGGATAATTTACGTTTCTGGGGCTACGATGAACCTTCGACAGATTACTCTTGCTTGCGTATTAATGGGTATCACTGGGGCGGCGGCCATGCCGGAGGCCCCGCAAGAACAGCTTGCCGACCCGCAAACCGCGCCTTCCGAGAATAACTCCGCTCGCGCCGAGGCCTATTACCATTTCACGATGGGCCACATCTTCGAGCAGCAATACGAAGCCACCAGTAACGCCGAATACGCCACCAAGTCCATCGAAGCTTACAAGAAAGCCTATGCCCTCGACCCCAAATCGCAGGTCATCGGCGAGCGCTTGGCGGAGATGTACTGGAAGGCGCAACGCATTCATGATGCTGTGTCCGAAGCTCAGGAAATCCTGAAGCGCGATCCTGACAACGTGCAATCGCGGCGGCTTCTCGGGCGGATTTATTTGCGCAGCCTGGGCGACGTTAGCGCTGGCAGCGGCCAGTCTGAGACGGTGAGCCGTGCCATCGAGCAATACCGCGAGATCAACCGCCTCGATCCTTCGGACACTGAGTCTGCGCTGTGGCTGGCGCGGTTGTACCGCCTGAAGAACGAGCACGAACAGGCGGAACGGGTTCTCCGTAGCATCCTGAAGACCGACCCGGAAAACGAGCCCGCTGTCGAGCAACTGACGCAGTTATTGATGGACGAGGGCAAGTCCGCTGAAGCAGTCACGCTGCTGGAAAGCATCACCGCGCATTCGCCCTCGCCGGTGCTCCTCGATCTTCTGGGCGATGCGCAAGCGCAGGCGCACGACCTGGCCAAGGCGGAAGCCGCCTATCGCCAGGCCGTCGAGCTCGATCCTTCCGAGCCAAGCCACCAGCGCGGGCTGGGGCAGACTTTGCTGGCCGAGGAAAAATATCCCGAAGCGCTGAAAGTGTACGAGAAGCTCTCGGACTTGATGCCCGACGATGCGGACGTCTATCTGCGCATCGCACAGATTTACCGCGAACTTCACCAGCTCGATAAGGCCGAACAAAATCTGGTGAAGGCCCGGCAGTATTCACCCGGCAGCCTCGAGGTGATGTACAACGAGGCCATGTTGTACCAGGCGCAAGGGCGCTACGAGGACGCCATCCGCGTTTTGTCCAACGCGGTGACGGACATCAAGGGCCAATCTACCGCTGTGCCATCGCGGCACCGCTCGCTGGCCATCCTCTACCAGCAGCTCGGGCAGCTTTATCGCGATACCCAGAATTATCAGGCCGCCATTTATACCTTCGAAGAGCTCGGACATTTGGGCGAAGAAGAGGATCGCCGCGCGCGGATGATGATCATGGACACCTACCGCGCCGCGAAAGATCTGCCCAAGGCGCTGCAGACCGGCAAGGAAGCGCTTGCGAAATATCCCGCCGATCCCACGATTCGAACCAGCCACGCTTTGTTGCTGGGCGAGAACGGCCAGACGGACGACGCCGTCAAGATGCTGCGCCCGCAGCTCCACGGCGATGCGGGAGACCGCGAGACATATCTCAACATCGCCCAGGTCTACGAGCGCGGCCGGCGTTACAAAGAAGCCGAAGAATCGGCCCGCGCCGCCGAAGTTCTGCCCGGCCAGCCGCGCGAAAACGAAATGGTGTGGTTCCTCCTCGGCGCCATCTACGAGCGGCAGAAGTTTTTCGACCAGGCCGAGGAGCAGTTCAAGAAAGTCCTGGCCGTGAACCCGAAAAACGCCCCGGTGCTGAATTATTACGGCTACATGCTGGGCGACCTGGGCATACGGCTGGACGAAGCGGAAGCCCTGGTCCAGCAGGCCCTGAAGGAAGACCCTTTCAACGGCGCCTACCTCGACAGCCTTGGCTGGATTTACTTCAAGGAAAACAAGCTGGGCGTTTCGGAAACCACGCTCCGCAAAGCCGTCGAGCGCGAGAAGCACGATGCCACGATTCATTCCCACCTCGGCGATCTCTACGCCAAGACGGGCCGAGGCGATCTGGCCGCCGCGGAATGGGAAAAGTCGCTGGTGGAATGGCGCCGCTCGCTGCCCGCCGACCTGGAAGCCGACAAAGTCGCGGAACTCGAAAAGAAAATTTCGCAATCGAAGCATCGCGTGGCGCAAAAATCCACGCCCGGCGTCGCCAAACCTTAGTCCAACGCATGCCCGAAGTCCGCATTCCCGCGTTCGCAAAAATCAACCTCCGCCTGGATATCCTCGGTAAACGCGCCGATGGATTTCATGAATTGCGCACCATTTTTCAGTCCATCTCGCTGCGCGACGAATTGCGCTTGCGCGCCTCGCGCGGCAAAGAAATTACCCTGCGCATCGAAGGGAACCAGCCGCTCTCCGCGGAACCTGCAAAGAAAAATCTCGTGTATCGCGCGGTGGATGCCCTCCGGCGCGAACTGAAAATCCGCGGCGGTGTGGAACTCAACCTGAAAAAAAGGATTCCCGCCGGCCGCGGGCTGGGAGGCGGATCGAGCGACGCCGCCGCGGCCCTGGTGGGTTATCTGCGGCTGACTAAGAAGAAATTGGCGCCAGCCCGCTTGCTGCAAATCGCCGCGTCGCTGGGCGCGGACGTGCCGTTTTTTCTGCACGGCGGGCGAGCGCTGGGAGTAAACAAGGGCGATGAGATCTATCCGCTTCTGGATATTCCGAAGTCGCACATCCTGATTGTCTCGCCAAGAGAGATTCATGTCCCCACGCCGGACGCCTACCGCTGGCTGAAGGCCAAACCGCTCGCATTGACAAAATCCGCCGTTGCCTCTAAACTCTTTGAGTTCTGTGCCCTATGCTGGAGCGCGCAGGGAAGCGGTCTTTCGAACGATTTCGAGCGGCCGGTTTTCCAGCGGCATCCCCGGCTTGATCGCATCAAGCGGGAATTGCTCCAAAGAGGGGCTGCAGAAGCCTCGCTGGCGGGTAGCGGTTCGGCGGTGTTTGGAGTTTTCCCGAGCCCAGCGATGGCGCGCCGAGCCGCTGTTGGGTTTCCGCACGACCAGACCTTCGTTTGCGAGACAATCTCGCGCGACAGGTACGCTCGTCTGATGCGCATCGCGGAGTAATCTGCAAGCGCGTCGTGGATTCTTCCTCAGCGTCTCTTCGTGTCCATCCCATGATGGAAGATCTTTCCGGTTCGGTTGCACTTGCAGGATGGTGTGGCTGCTGAGTGGTCACACGGAGCGCGAGCGTCGTGAACGACGACCGATTTAAGATTTTCTCAGGGACCGCGAATCCGATACTGGCGGAAAGCATCTGCCGCCACTTAGACGTGCCGCTGGGAAAGGCCCTGCTCGGCCGCTTCAGCGACGGCGAGATTTATTTCCAGATTCTGGAAAATGTTCGCGGGGCGGACGTGTTCGTCGTGCAGCCGTGCCATAACCCGGTGGACTGCCACCTGATGGAACTGCTGCTGATGATCGACGCGTTCAAGCGCGCGTCGGCTTGGCGGATTACCGCGGTGCTGCCGTATTACTGCTACGCGCGCCAGGACCGCAAAGACAAGCCGCGCGTTCCAATCTCCGCCAAGCTGGTGGCGGATTTGCTGGAAACCGCGGGCGCCAGCCGGGCGCTGACTTTGGATTTGCACGCGCCCCAGATTCAGGGCTATTTCGACGTGCCCGTGGATCACTTGTATGGCTCGCCGGTGCTGGTCGAACATTTCCGGCAACTGAATTTGCCGAATCTGACAGTGGTTTCGCCGGATGCCGGCGGCGTCGAGCGCGCGCGGTTTTTTGCCAAGAAGCTGGATGCGCCCCTGGCCATCGTGGACAAGCGCCGCGTGGATGTCGACGTGAGCGAAGTGATGAACCTGATCGGCGACGTGCGCGGACGCAGCACGCTGGTGGTTGACGACATCATTGATACCGCGGGAACGCTGGTGAAGACCGCGGAAGCGCTGCTGCGTGAAGGTGCGACGCAGGTGTTTGCGGCGTGCACGCACGCGGTGCTGTCCGGGCCGGCCATCGAACGGATCGAGAAGTCCAAGATCGCGGAGATTGTGACTACGGACTCCGTGCCGCTGAGCGAGGCGGCGAAGAAGATGGGGAAGATCAAGGTCTTGAGCGTGGCTGATTTGCTGGCTCGCGGCATTCGCTCGATTCACGAAGAAACTTCGATCAGCGAATTGTTTATTTGATTTTGCGAGGCGGACATTTTCTCCGTCCGCAGAGAGATGGCAGGAAGAGGACAGGCAAGAACGCCTGCCCGGCCTGGAATTCAAGAAGGGAAGAAGGACATGGCAGAGAAGATTGTTGTGGAAGGCGCTCCGCGCAGCACGCGGGGCAAGAATGAAGCGCGGCGGTTGCGGCAGACGGGCCAGGTGCCCGCCGTGCTGTACGGGGGGAAAGGCGCATCGATCACGCTAGCGGTGAACGCCAAGCAGGTTGGAGCGATTCTCCGTTCCGAGAGCGGGCACAACACGCTGTTTCAGGTGGATCTCGGCGGCAAGCACGAGCCCGCGATCCTCAAGGACTGGCTGACGGATCCCATCACCGGAAAACTGCTGCACGTGGATCTTCTGCGTGTGGCCATGGACGTTCGAATGAAGGTGATGGTTCCGGTACACACGTTCGGCGAGCCTTCCGGCGTCAAGGTGCAGGGCGGAGTATTCGAAGTGGTCACCCGCGAAGTCGAAATCGAGTGTCTGCCTGCGGACATTCCGACCGAGTTCCGGGTGGACGTCAGCGGCTTGATGCTCGGCAAACAGTTGCGCGCCAATGAATTGCCGCTCGACCTGAACAAGATGAAACTGATCACCGAACCGGAGCGCGTGCTGGCGCACGTCGTGGCGCTGAAGGTGGAAGAAGAAAAGCCCGTCGAGGCCGTGGCCGCGGATGCCGCAACGCCGGCCGAGCCGGAAGTCATCAAGAAGGGCAAGAAAGAAGTGGAAGGCGAAGAAGGCGCCGAGGCGGAAGCCAAGCCCAAAGCGGAAAAAAGCGACAAGGGCGACAAGGGCGACAAAGGCGAAAAGGGCGAGAAGAAAAAGTAGCGCTCGCTCTGACTTTCGAAAGCGGCCGGAAAAAAATCTATGCGGCTCATTGTCGGACTTGGGAATCCCGATCCGGAGTATCAGTGGACGCCGCATAACCTGGGTTTCATGGCGGTGGATGAATTGGCGAATCGCCATGGGATTCGCGTGGAGCGGCCCGAGGGCAAGGCGCTGGTGGGCCGCGGAAAAATCGCCGGGGAAGAAGTGCTCCTGGCAAAGCCGCAGACGTACATGAATCTCAGCGGCATTTCCGTAAGGGACCTGCTGGGCAAGTACGAGTTGGATGTGGCGGATCTGCTGGTGATGTGGGACGAAGCGCAACTGCCGCTGGGAACGATTCGCATTCATCCGGACGGCAGCGCGGGAAGCCATAACGGCGCGAAATCGGTGATCGGTTCGATCGGCACCGAGGAGTTTGCAAGGCTTCGTTTGGGTTGCGGGCCGGATCATCCGCTCAGCAGCCGCAAAGAATACGTGCTGCGGTCGATGAAAAAGACGGAGCTGGAAGTTGCGGCGGAAATGATTGGTGAAGCCGGAGACGCCGTCGAAATGATCCTGAGTCAGGGACTCGACGCGGCGATGACGAAGTACAACCGGCGGAAACCGGCGGAACCGGAAGAGCCGGAAGAAAAGTAGAAGCCGTTTTGAGCGGCTCAAAAGATTTGAAGCGATGCCGACTCGTTCGGCGTCAAAAGAAAAAGAGGTCATCATGGAAGAGCGTTATTACGATTTGGTTTTTATCGTGCGTCCGGCGACGCCGGAAGAGGAAATCAAGAAAGTCCTCACGGTCATCGAGCACACCGTCGCCGAAAAAGGCGGCAAGATCGAAAAGACCGAACACTGGGGCACGCGGAAGCTGGCCTACCGCGTGGCCAAGCACCGCGAGGGCATCTATGTTCACCAGGAAATCCGCACCACGCACGGCGAATTAATCGCCGAACTGGAACGCCGCCTGCGCGTGCAGGACAACGTGATCAAGTATCAGACCGTGCGGCTGGACGAAGATTTGAAGCGCCAGAAAAAACTTTCGCAGAAGCGCGACAAGCGCGCCGCGCGGCGTCCGCGCCGTACGACGCTGGCTCCCGCTCCATCTGCGCCAGCGCCGGAGCAGGCCGCGGCCAGCAGTTAGTTCCGCGCGCCGAAGAATTTTTACGCGTCGAAAAAAGTGACTCCGGCCTGGCCGGCGTCACCAGCAGATTGGTCCCGGCAAGGCCGGGGCGACGATTGAAAGGGTGGAAGGTATGGCAGAGGAACAGAAACAAGCACCAGCGCCCGGAGGAGCTCCGCGGCGTGAAGGCGGCTCCGGCGGTCATGGCGGCCACGGCGGTCCAGGTGGCGGGCACGGTGGCCCGCGGCGCGAAGGCGGACCTGGTGGCGGCGGACCGGGCGGTCCGGGAGGCCGGCCGCGCGGCAAGCGGCAGTATTTCCGCAAGAAAAAGGTGTGCAAGTTCTGCGTCGAGAAGATGGACTTCATCGATTACAAGCGCGCGGACATCCTGTCGCAGTTCGTGCAGGAGCGCGGGAAAATTCTTCCGCGGCGGATGACCGGCGTGTGCGCGCGGCATCAGCGCTGGCTGGGAGTGGCCATCAAGCGGGCGCGCAACATCGCTTTGCTGCCGTTTGCCGGCAGCGCGGCGGGCACGCAAGCGCCGCGCGTGGTCGTGCCGGGAGCGCCGGCGGCACATGCCGCGCCCGCGCATACAGCACCGACGCCGGCCCCGGTGACGCCGGCGCCAGCGGCGGTAGCACCCGCGCCAGCTGCCGAAGCGCCGAAGGCGTAAGGAAACAGGAGCTTAGAGAGAAGACATGCAAATTATTCTTCAGGAAGACATTGAAAAGCTGGGCCACCGCGGCGACGTGGTGACCGTTAAGCCGGGCTATGCACGCAATTTTCTTTTGCCGCAAAAGCTTGCGGTCGAGGCGACAGCAGGCAACTTGAAAGCAATCGAGCGCATTCGCACGTCGCTGGCCAAGAAAACCGCCACGGAGTTGGAGGCGGCACAGAAACAGGCCGAGCTGCTCAACGGCGTTGCGCTGAAATTCACGCGCAAAACTGGGGAGAACGACCAAATGTTCGGGTCGGTGACTTCCGCGGATATCGCGGAAGGACTCGCGGCGCAGGGCTTCAAGATCGACAAGCGCCAGGCACAGCTTGGCGAGCCGCTCAAGACCATCGGCGAATTTCCAGTGACTATCAAGGTGTTCCGCGACGTGACGGCGGAGATCAAGGTAACGGTCGAAAAAGAAGCATAGAGAGTCATTCGACCAGAGGTTTAGAGATTTCCTCAACAGGGGCGCAGCATGCTGCGCCCCTACATTTTTTGAGGTTCACTTCCAGCTGGTGAGTGCTGCGGCTTGCGGCATTACATCGTGAGCACGACGCGGAATTCGGCTTTGCCGCTCATCATGCGGGCGTAGGCTTCGCCGGCTTTTTCCAGGGGAAATTTTTCGATCATGGGGCGCACGCCGGCCATTTCGGCGAAGCGCAGGGTGTCTTCGGAATCCGTGGGAATGCCGCCGGGCCAGCCCTGAACTCTCCTTCGCCCCACAATGAGTTGAAGTGGCGAAGCTTCAATCGGGCCCTGGCCCGCCCCGACAACCAGCAGCGTGCCGTTTAAGCTGAGACCGCCTACTAAGTCGGACATGGATTTTGAATCCGTGGCAGTCGCCAGAATCACGCGGGCGCCACCGAGCTTCTGGAGTTCTTCCGCGGCATTGGTGGCTTTGCTGTCAATGTACACGTGTGCACCAAGTTTCTTAGCGAGAGCGGCCTTCTGAGAACCGCGGCCGACGGCCGCGACTTTGTATCCGAACTTGCTGGCAAACTGAATTCCGAGATGCCCGAGGCCGCCGATGCCCTGGACGGCAACGAGGTCGGAAGGCAATGCGCCGCTGTGGCGCAGAGCGTTGAACGTGGTAACGCCCGCGCAGAGGAGCGGGCCGGCTTCCACGGCATCGAGGCTGTCCGGCATTGCGGCGAGTGCTTCCACGGGGGCGATCATGTATTCCTGGTAGCCGCCATCGAAGCTGATTCCGCAAATTTTTGCGTTCCGGCAATTGGCAAAATCTCCGCGGCGGCACGGGAGGCAAGTGCCGTCCTGGCCGCCGTGCCAGCCGACGCCGACGCGCTGGCCTTTTTTCCAGCCGGTGACGCCGGAGCCCAGGTCGTCGATAACACCGGCGACTTCGTGTCCAGGGGCGCGGGGATATTGAATGCCGGGCCAGTATCCTTCTTTTACGAGGCTGTCGCTGTGGCAGATGCCGCAAGCCTGCACGCGAATGCGCACGTGCCCCGCGGGCGCCTGTGGAATGTCGCGCTCGACAATTTCAAAATCCGCGCCGGGTTTCGGCACCAGTGCCACTTTCATCTTTGCCATGGAAATTCTCCGTTCGTCGTCGGGGATTCACAGACAGGATTTCGATGCGCGCTTCGTGCAAAGAGGCACATTTTTCACAACAGCTGAGCCGGGAAACGGTGAAAAACTTTACGATGAGAAAGTCAAAAAAGTTTTGCACACTTTCCGCAGTCTTGCACACCCATCCTGATTGACATGCGCCCTTCTCCGGCGCACACTGCGCCAACGAATCACAAAGCAGCAAACAGGAATTGGTCGAGCCCATCATAATTATCCTCGCCACCTGAAAGTTTTTTGCCTGCCGCGTTCCGTGCGTGAGCCGATCTTGCGCGGCAAAAGGGATGTGTGTTATCGTAGGCGAAGATAACGCGAAAGCAACCACGTATGCCAAGTGACGCGACACTCGAAAAACCACTGCCGAATAACCTGGATGCTGAACGCTCGGTTCTTGGCGCGATTTTGCTGGATAACCACGCGCTGAATCCGGCGATCGAGCATCTGCGGCCGGAGGATTTTTTTCTGGACCAGCACCGGCGCGTGTTCACGCAGATGATCGCGCTCGGCGAGGGGCAGCAGGCCATTGACCTGGTGACGCTGACCGAGGAGCTGAACCGCAAGGGCGACCTGGAAGCGTCCGGGGGCGCGCCGTATCTGGCGTCGCTGGCGGATGGTATGCCGAAGGTCTCGAACATCGAGCACTACGCGCGGATCGTGAAGGAAAAGGCGATCCTACGCAACCTGATTCACACCACGCACAACATTCAACAGCGCGCGTTCGAGGGCGAAGACGGCGCGGATGCGATTTTGGATGGCGCGGAGTCTTCTATTTTTGCGCTGGCGGAAGACCGCGTGCGCGTTGGGCTGCTCCCGATAAAAGACATCGTCCGCGACAATTTCGAGCGCCTGGAAAGAATCTTCAAGGAAGGCAAGAGCATCACCGGGATTCCGACGGGGTACGTGGAGCTGGACAAGCTCACATCGGGGTTGCAGCCCTCCGAGTTGCTGATTCTGGCGGCGCGGCCTTCGCAGGGGAAAACGGCGCTGGCGCTGAACCTGATGGAAAACATCGCGATTCGCGGCGGGCATCCGGTGGCGATGTTCAGCCTGGAAATGTCCAAGGAATCGCTGCTGCAGCGGCTGGTGGCGTCGGTGGCGCAGATCGATGCGCACAAGTTCCGCACCGGGCACTTGAGCAAGGAAGACTGGCGGCGGATGACGGAATCGCTGGGAACGATTTCCGCGGCGCCCCTGTGGATCGATGACGCCGGGTCGATCAGTGTGCTGGAAATCGGAGCCAAGGCTCGCCGGCTGAAGCGCGATAAAGGATTGTCGATGCTGGTGGTGGACTACCTCCAGCTCATCACCGCGCGGGGACGGTTTGGCAACCGGCAGGAAGAAGTGTCGAGCATCTCGCGCGCGTTGAAGGGGCTGGCGAAGGAACTGCAAATTCCGGTGCTGGTGCTGAGCCAGCTTACGCGCGCGCCGGAGCGCGACGAGCGCGGGCCGCAGCTTTCGGATTTGCGCGAGTCCGGCGCCATCGAGCAGGATGCGGACGTGGTGATGTTCATCTACCGGCCGCATTTCTTCAAAGCAGGGGCGACGCCGGAAGAGCGGGAAGAAACGGAGCTGCGCATCGCCAAGCAGCGGAATGGACCGACCGACATGGTGAAATTCGTGTTT
>Ga0210409_10005791_pt1 | contig 12937 bp, 12 predicted proteins | sample IncBWH17MmetaG_FD_161649 | JGI IMG/M metagenome (GOLD analysis project Ga0210409, IMG submission 161649) | Forest soil microbial communities from Barre Woods Harvard Forest LTER site, Petersham, Massachusetts, United States - Inc-BW-H-17-M | ecosystem: Environmental > Terrestrial > Soil >...
AAGTGACGAGCGGGAAGCAGCCAGAATGCATTTTTTGCGATGCGGCGGCGCGGAAGGATGACGCGGAAACGCTGATAGTCCATCGCGCCGCGAAGAATTTCATTATCCTGAATCGGTTTCCCTACACTTCGGGGCACGTGATGATCGTGCCATACGCGCACGTGGCGGAATTGAATTTGTGCGGCGCGGATGCATTGGGCGAGATGATGCGGTTGGCGCAGCGCGTGGAGACGGCGCTGCGCGCGAACTATAAACCGGACGGGATGAACCTGGGGATGAATCTGGGCCGTGCTGCGGGGGCGGGGGTGGTGGGACATTTGCATTTGCACGCGTTGCCGCGCTGGATCGGCGATGCGAATTTCATGACGGTGACCGGGGAGACGCGCGTGCACCCAGAAGATTTGAAAGTCACTTACGAACGCCTCTCGAAGGCGCTGGCCTGATTCGCGGAATTCCGCTCGCCACGATAGAATACAAAATTCGAATTCAACTTGGCTGATGGAGAGTGCGCGACGGTGAATCTCGAGCTGAGCGAAGAGCAACGGCTACTGCAAAAGAGCGTGCGCGAGTTCGCGGAGTCCGAAGTGCGGCCGCTGGCGAAGGAGCTCGACGAGACCGGGCGCTTTCCGCGCGAGCTTTTTCAGAAGGCGGCGGAACTGGGGCTGACGGGTGTCGCGCTTCCAGACTCGGAAGGCGGCGCGGGGTTCGATCATATCGCCTACAGCATCGTGATTGAAGAGATTTCGCGATGCTGCGCCTCGACCGGCGTGATTCTGTCGGTGCAGAATTCCCTGTACTGCGATCCGATTCATCGATTCGGGACGGAAGAGCAGAAGAAGAAATATCTGCTGCCGTACGCGCGCGGCGAAAAGATTGGATGTTACGCGTTGACCGAGCCGCAGGCCGGTTCGAACGCGGCGGCCCTCCAGACCAAGGCGGTGAAAAAGGGCGACAGGTATGTGATCAACGGAACCAAGGCATGGATCACCAACGGCGGCGCGGCGGATGCAGCAATCGCGTACGTGAACACGGAGCCGGCGAAGGGCGAAAAAGGCATCACTGCGCTGGTGGTGGAAAACGGGACGCCTGGCTTCAAAGTGGGCAAGGAAGAGAAGAAACTGGGGATCAGCGCCACCGCCTGCAGCGAGCTGATTTTTACCGATTGCGAAGTGCCGGTGGGCAATCGCATCGGCAATGAGGGTGAAGGCTATAAAGTGGCGCTCTCCACGTTGGATGGCGGGCGCATCGGCATCGCCGCGCAGGCGACGGGGATTGCACAGGGCGCGTTCGAAGCGGCGCTGAAGTATTCGCAGGAGCGCATGGCGTTCGGGCATCCGATTTCGCAATTTCAAGCGATTCAATTCATGCTGGCGGATATGTCCACGGAAATTGACGCGGCGCGGCTGCTCATTCGAAAAGCCGCCTGGAAACAGGACAGCGGCGCGCGTTTCACGATGGATGCGGCCATCGCCAAATTATTTGCGAGCGAAATGGCCACGCGCGTCACGCATAAAGCGATTCAGATCCACGGCGGCAACGGCTACAGCCGCGAATATCCCGTGGAGCGCAACTACCGCGACGCGCGAATTACTGAGATTTACGAAGGCACTAGCGAGATTCAGCGATTGGTTATTTCCTCCTGGGTTCTGAAGTCATAGCTGCCCCGTAGTATCCTGAGCGCGTGCTGGAACTCGATTGCGGACTCGACTTTGATGCCACGCGGGCAAGAGAAGACTTCTTTCCCGCCCTGCCGGCGCTGCCGGCGGTTTGCCTGATCGAGCCGCGCGAAGAAAAAGCCGAGCCGTTCCTGATTCGCACGCAGAATTTGCAGCGGCGCCTGCAAAGACTGCTGGGGCCTGTCGATCCGACGAGCAAGCGATTGAACTTAAGTGAATTTGCGCGTGACATCCGTTATCGCTTGACGGGCTCGGCGTTCGAACAGACGCTTACCTACTACCAGCAGGCCAAACAGATTTTTCCCAAACGGTATCGCGACCTCCTGCGCATGCGGCCCGCGGCTGTTTTGAAAGTGAATCTTCGGAACGCGTATCCGCGCTGCTTCGTGACGCGCAAAATCCCCGTGGATCAAGACGGTTTGCCGGCGGGAGGTTCGTATTACGGCCCATTCGCGTCGAGGCGCTCGGCTGAAGCCTTTGCGGAACGCGTGCTCGATTTTTTCAAGGTGCGCCGCTGCCAGATCAAGATCCGGCGCGACCCCACGTTTCCCGGCTGTTTGTACTCCGAGATGAAGATGTGCCTGGCGCCGTGCTTTGCGGGCTGCACAAAAGAAGAGTATGACGTGGAGGTGCAGCGGCTGGTGCAGTTTTTGGAAACGAGCGGCGGGTCGCTGCGCGCCACGTTGGAAAGGGAACGGGAGCAAGCCAGCGAACAAATGGATTTCGAACGCGCTGCGAGTTTTCACAGCCGGATCGAAAAGCTCGACGAAGCATTGCGCGGCAGGCCGGAACTTACGCGGCAAATTCAAGACCTGGACGCGGTGATCTTGCAACGCGCGGCGGAGGAGCAAGCGATCGGCGTCTACCCCGTGCACGGCGGAAGGCTTGCGGAGCCGTTCGTTCTGCGCTTTGCGGAGATCGCCAGCCAGCCGCGTTCGGCGGAACAGATATTCCGGGCGGCCCTCGAAGCGAAACCGGCATCCGAGCAAGGCGACCTTGGCGAGCACCTCTGGCTGGTGGCGCGCTGGTTCTACAGCAATCCCCGCGAAGGCGAGATTTTCTTCCGCGAAAAGGACTGGCCTTATCGTAGGATTCTTCGGGCCTGTTCGCGTCTCCTGGCACCGCAGGCAAACGAAGCTGGTAAGCCCGAGGCAACTGGAACTACGCCGTCCACCGAAGGAGCGCCATGACCAATTCCGCAACCAAAGAAGGAACGACCGGCTACGCAAAAAAATTCGCGGGGCGCGCCGCGGAAGGCCACTTTCGAGAAACGCAACGGCTGGTGCTTTCTTCGATCGGAATCGGCACGTATCTCGGCCAGCCGGACGCCAAGACGGACGAGGGTTACACGGGCGCGGTTGTCGCGGCGGTGGAACGCGGCATCAACGTGCTTGATGCCGCGATCAACTACAGACTCCAGCGGAGCGAGCGAAGTATCGGCGCGGCCATCCAGCGGCTGGCGGCGAAAGGCTTTGCGCGCGAGGAAATCGTGGTATGCACGAAAGGCGGCTATCTGACGCCCGACGGCGCGATGCCTGCCGACCCGAACGACTATTTTTTCCGGGAGTACATCCAGCCCGGAGTCTTCAGCGCGAAGGACATCGCCGCCGGCAGCCATTGCATGACGCCAAAATTCCTGAAAAACCAGCTAGGACGCAGCTTGAAGAATCTTGGCGTCGCGTGCGTGGACGTCTATTACCTGCACAACCCGGAGACGCAGCTCAGCGAAGCGAGCAAGGAAGAGTTCCTGAACCGTGTGCGCGAGGCCTTCACGTTTCTCGAATCGGCAGTGGAAGCCGGCGAGATTCAGTACTACGGCATGGCCACCTGGAACGGGTTCCGGCAGGATGCGAGGGCGCGCGATGCCATGCAGCTCGGCGAGATCGTGCAAATTGCACAGGAAATCGCGGGGGGCCGGCACCACTTTCGCTTCGTGCAACTGCCGTTCAATCTGGCGATGACGGAAGCGCTGACGCTCGGGAATCAGGCGCTGCGCGGGCGCGATCGCACCATCATGGAAGCGGCGGGCGAACTGGACATCACGCTGATCGCCAGCGCTTCGCTGCTGCAAGGTCAGGTGGCGCGGAATTTGCCGGAGTTTGTGGCGGAGGCGCTGGGTTTGGAGAGCGACGCGGAGCGCGCGCTGCAATTCGTGCGCTCGTCGCCGGGGATCACAACGGCGCTGGTGGGAATGTCGCAGGTGGAGCATGTGCAGGCCAACGCGCGGCTGGTGAGCGTGCCTCCGGCAACGGTCGATGAGTTCAGCAAATTATTCTCCCGCGGCGAAGGGGCTTGAGGAGAAAGACGTAACACCGAGGCCACAGAGAGCACGGAGTTCACAGAGAAGGAAACGGAATTCAGAGGTCTCTAATGGCCAGGACGAGAAACCTCCTTATTCAGCCATGCGTTGATGGCGCGATCCAATTGGTCGAGTTTGCCGGCGAAGAAGTGATCGGCGCTTTCCACAACAACGAGACGATTTAAGCCCGGCAACGAGGCGACGAGTGCTTCGACTTTCACGGTGGCGCCGAATTTGTCATCGCTGCCGTGAACGAAAAGCTTCGGCTTGTGGCACCGCAGCAAAAAAGAAAAATCGGAGCTATTCACAGGAATGCCCAAACCGATCAGGTGAGAGACCCGCGCATCTTCGCATCCAACGCGCAGTCCCACCAGGGAACCAAAACTGAATCCTGCGACCAGGAGCGGCACACCGGGAAACTCCGCGGCTAGAAAATTCAATGCGGCACGCACATCGCCCTGCTCGCCGGCGCCGCGATCGTGTTCGCCGGCGCTGAGTCCCGCACCGCGAAAATTGAAGCGCAGCACCGGAAGGCCGAACGCATCCAGCGACTTGCCCGCTTGATAGACGACTTTGTTGTGCATGGTGCCGCCGAAGAGCGGATGCGGATGACAGACGACCGTGGCGACTGGCGGACGCGAAGCATCGGATGGCCTCCAGAGAATCGCTTCGAGGCGCCCCGCGGGCCCTTCCAGAAAAAAATTGCGCGTGTCATGGGTCGCAGTCATGAATGTGATAGACGCAAATCTGGAGTGTAGCGCACGAGAGGAGGAAAACCGAACTCGACTTGAGGCGGCGACGTTTCACTCACGCGGTAAACAAAGGCACCGGGAGCAATCCTGCCCGGACGCGGTGCTCCAACGCAGGCGAGCGGGGAGGCGCATGCGCCAGCGGCGGTACCCGCGGCTATCTATAGACGTAACAGTACTTCCTGCGGGGCCGGCCAACTCGAACGGTGTTGCCGAGGTACTCAAATGGGCAAGACCTCGTACTAGGACAAAAATAGGCGTTTTTCGCGTTGCAGTTTGCCGGGGCCGATGTTAGTTTTGCGCCGAAAGATGCCAGCCCAGGAGGTATGAATGGGTGACGGAGCGGAACGCCGCGATGCGCGGCGATTCACAATGAGCCTTCCATTGCGCGTTTTTCCGCAAGCGGCCAAGGGGCGCGAGCTGGCCGCCAGCACTCGAGATGTCAGCTACCAAGGACTTTATTTCCTCGCCGACGCGAAATTTGAAATCGGCAGCGAGATTGAATTTGTGATCACGCTTCCCGAGCAGGTGACCCGCTCGGGCGACGTGAACATCCGTTGCCAGGGCAAAATCGTGCGCGTCGAGCCGAGCGAGAACGGCCGCGTGGGTATCGCCGCAAAGATTGCGCGGTACGAATTTATCCCGGCCACTGCTACAGCTGCATAAACCATCTTTCCTCGTCCACGCCACCCAGTAACTCACCCCGGCGTGGTTCGAACTGAGTACAATACGTTCGAAGGATTTCTGTCGCTGGGGGACGCCATGTATCACTACGACGCCAAAATGGCTCTCGAAGAATTGCAGGAAGATGCCCTGCTCCCGCACCCGGTAAAACTGCGCGATATGATTTTGCGCATCAAACTTGGCCCGCAGGACGCGCAGCTCTTGAATCACGATTTTCAGAACTATCTGATGCGCTTTGGCGAGCTGCAACGCGTGGCGCGAGGTATCCTGGAAAAACTTGCCGCGGGGCAGCCCAAGGCTTCCTGATGCCGTCCTCCACAAGAGGGATTCTCCCGGGATGAAAACGAAACCGCGGGTGCTGCTGCTATCGGCATCGTCGGGGGCAGGGCACGTGCGCGCCGCGCAAGCGCTGCAAAAGGCGTTTTCGGCGCGTGGCGATTGCGCGGTGGAACACATCGACGCGCTCCACTACGTCAGCAAGATCTTTCAGCGCCTCTACGATAAGACCTACATTGCCATGGTTCGGCGCGCCCCGGAGCTTATGGGAGTCCTCTACGAGCGCACGGACCAGCCGTGGCACCACCCGCGGAGGCGCCTCACGCTGGACCGGCTGAATACTGCGCCAATGATCCGTCTCCTGAAACGCATTCAACCGGATTTGTGCGTGGCAACTCATTTTCTTCCGGCGGAGATCATCGCGTGGCTGATCGCCAAACGGAAGCTGCGCGCGCGCCATGCGATCGTGGTGACCGACTACGACGTACATGCGATGTGGTTGTGCCGCACGGTGGACCGTTATTACGTGGCCATTGAGGAAGCGGCGGAATATTTGGCGCGCATTGGCGTGCCGCGGGAAAAACTGAAAGTCACCGGGATTCCGATCGATCCCTTGTTTTCCACACCGTTGGATCGAGCCGCGGCACGCAAACACCTGGGACTGGATCGAGAGGCCACGGTGATCCTCGTAGCGGCGGGCGGCTACGGCATCGGCCCAGTCGAACAACTCGTGAAGGACTTGCTGGCGCTGCAGAAGCCGTGGCAAATTGCGGCGGTCGCGGGAAAATCCGAGAAGATTCAAAAACGCCTGGAGGAATTGGCGAAGAGCGCGGGGAATTTGCCGACCGGCAGCCGAAGACTTTGCGTCGCGGGGTTCACGACGGAGATGGACAAGTACATGGCCGCGGCAGATCTGATGGTTGGCAAGGCCGGCGGGCTGACGACTTCGGAATCGCTCGCCCGCGCGCTGCCGATGGCGTTGGTCGAACCGATCCCCGGACAGGAAGAACGCAACGCCGATCACTTGCTGGAAGCTGGGGCAGCGATCCGGTGCAACAATCTGCCAGCGGCAGCCTGGAAAATTGCAGGATTGCTCGACGATGCAGCGCGGCTGGCGCGGATGAAAGAAGCAGCGCGCGGCCTCGGCCGGCCCGGCGCAGCTGCTGCCATCGCCGAAGACGCCATCCGGCTGTTAGACTGAACGAGGGACGCGGCGGCACCTCAACGGCCGCGGCGCAAACAGCACCTAGAGCCAATCTCGATGCGACGCCATACTCTGCTCATTGATGCGGACGACACGCTGTGGGAGAACAATGTTTTCTTCGAGAAGCTGATCGAAGATTTCATCACCATCGTCGAGCCCTGCGGCTATACCCGCGCGTACATACGCCACATCTTGAACGAAACGGAGCGAAAGAACATCCGCCAGTACGGCTATGGCGTGCGCAGCTTCGGCCGCTCCCTGGAAGAAACGTATCTGAAGCTCGCGGATCAGATGGTGAAACGAGAGACGCTGGCGCTGATTCACAGCCGCGTGGTCGACTTGGAGCGCACACCGCCGAAGATCTTGGATGGCGTGCCGGAAACGCTGGCGTATCTCACCGAGCGGCACCGCCTGATTCTCTTCACGAAAGGCGAACCCGCGGAACAGGCCGCGAAGGTCGAGCGTTCCGGCTTGCAGGGATTTTTTGAGTTCATCGAAATCGTGCCGGAAAAAGATCCCCAGACGTATGGCGGGCTGGTTCACAAGCACAAAATCGTGAAGACGCACGGCTGGATGATCGGCAACAGTCCGCGCAGCGACATCAATCCGGCGATGCAAATTGGATTGAATGCCGTGTACATCCCGCACCAGCACACCTGGACCCTGGAACACGAACCGGTCATGCCCGGTTCCGGAAAACTGGTGATTCTACCTTCCTTCCGCGAGCTTCGCGGCCATTTTTAGCGAAGGCCGATCGCCCAATTTGGACGTTGTACCCAGCGGCTCATGCCGGAATCTAACTCTTTTACGCTTTCGAGCAAGGAGACGCGTATGGCCACCGCTACACCTTCTCAACAAACTGACTGGCGCCAGGAGTGGTTCGAGATTGAAGACGCGACGTACTTGAATCTGGCGGGGCAGTCGCCGATGCCCAAGGTTTCCATCCGCGCGGTGCAGGCGGCGCTCGAAGCGAAGAAAAATCCGCACCACTTGGCAGACTCCACGTTCTTCGAAGTGCCGAACCGCATCCGCGCTTCCATCGCCAAGCTGATTGGAGGCAGGCCCGAAGAGGTTGCAGTCACAACCGGAGCGAGCACCGGTGTCGCCGCCGTGGCGTATGGCTTGACATGGAAGCCGGGCGACGAAGTGATTACGGCAGCGCGCGAGTTCCCCCTGCAGTACACCACCTGGAAACCGATGGAAGGGCGCGAGGGCATCACGCTGAAGATGGTCTCTCCGCGCGGGCCGTTCATCACCGCCGATGACTTGATGGACGCGATCACGCCGAGGACGCGCGTCGTTTCTGTCAGCATGGTGCGCTTCGACGACGGTTCGCTGCTCGACGCGGCGCGCGTGGCTGCCGCGTGCCACGCACAGGGGGCGCTGCTGCTGCTGGATGTCAGCCAATGCTGCGGGGCGCTGCCCATGGATGTCAACCAACTGGGGGCCGACTTTCTGGTGTGCGCTGGCTATAAGTGGCTGTTTGGTCCGTTCGGCACCGGATTCTTCTGGGCCAAGCACGAACATCTTGGCCTCATCCGGCCAGGGCCGTTCTATTGGATGGCGGTAGCAGGCTCGCATAATTTCGCGGCGTTGAACTTCGAAGATCCGAAGCCCGCGCCAAGTGCAAGCCGCTGGGACGCTTCCGAATGGGCCAGTTATTTCAATTTCAACCTGGCAGCCATGGACGTCTCCGTTGATTTTGTGCTGCGCATGGGACCGCAGCTGGTCACGGAGCACAACCGGAAACTGATTGACTTTATGTTTGAGCGCCTTCCCAAGGATCGCTGCATCCCGGCGAGCCCCTTGGATGCCACGAAGCGCGGGCCGTATGGATGCTTTGCCGCGCGGAGCCGCGAGAAAACAACGGAGCTTTACAACTTGCTACGGAAAGAAAATGTTGTTGTCAGCCTGCGCGAGGGCAACATTCGCGTTTCCCCGCACTTGTACAACTCCGAGCGGGACATCGACCGGCTCATCCGTGTGGTCACGCAGTGACGCAACCCGAGCCATGGCCGAAAATTGCGGTGGTTGGGGCGGGTGCCGTGGGCGGCTATTTCGGCGGGCTGCTGGCGCGCGCAGGCGCACCGGTCGTGATGATCGGACGAAGGTCGTTTGTCGACGCGGTGGCAAAGAATGGCCTTTTCCTCGACACGCTGCAGTTTCAGGAGTCTGTGCGTGTTGAGGCATCCGCAGAATTGAGCGCGGCGCGCGGCGCGGAAATTGTTCTCTTCTGCGTGAAAACCACGGACAACGCCACGACGGCACGCGCTCTGGAGCCTTTGCTCGCTCCCGGCGCGCTGGTTCTCAGCCTGCAAAATGGCGTGGACAATGTGGAGCAAATCCGCGCGGCAGCTGCCATCGAAGCCCTTCCCACGGTCGTCTACGTCGCGGCTTCCGTTCCGGAGCCAGGGCGCGTGAAGCACGTGGGACGCGGTGATTTGGTGATCGGTCCGAGGAACGAAAAAACGGAGCGAATTGGGGCGCTGTTTGCGCGCGCCAATGTGCCGTGCCGGATTTCGGAAAATATTGAAGGAGAACTCTGGACCAAGCTCATCTGGAATTGCGCGTTAAACGCCGTTTCCGCACTGGGCCGCGCGAAGTACGGCCAAATCGCCGCGAGTGCGGACGCGCGCAAAGTTGTCGAGACGGTTGTCGACGAAGTGCTGGCCGTCGCGCGCGCTGCAAGTATCCATCCGCCGGGGCTGGAAGATCCCAACGTGGCTATCGCGGGTGCATTCAAGATCGCCACGCAAATGGCGGAAGCGTTCTCGTCCACTGCTCAGGACATGATTCGCGGCAAGCGCACGGAGATTGATTCCCTCAATGGCTATGTTTCGCGCCGCGGGGCTGAACTCGGCGTTCCTACACCAGTCAACCACGCGCTTTTTGCGCTGGTGAAGCTCGCCGAGGGACGTTCGTAATCCGACCCGGGAAAAGAATTCCCTACTGATCCGTGCGGGGATGAAACGGAATGTGCACGATGGCTTCGAGCTCGACAGGCACGCCCTGTTTGGCCGCCGGGCGGAATTTCCACTGGCTAAGAGCCGTCATGGCATTGGCATCGAGTTGCTCATCAATGCCGCGCACCAATTGAATGCTGTCCACCGTGCCATCGCGGCGAATCACGGCGTAGAGCACCACTTCCCCCTCCACGTGCTCGTTGATCAACGCGGGAGGATATTTTGGATCGATCTTCGTCAGTGGCACGGGGCCCGAAATGTCAGACGACCCCGTTCGCAGCCCGCCGGAGTTTACGCTCAATTCGGAGAAATTCAGAATCCAGCTTCCCGTGGCGCTATTCAGGTTGGGCATGTTCACAAGCATTTTGTAAATCTTTTTGGAAGCGAAAATCTGCTCCGGCTGCGCGCCAGCCGGAAGCGCCGCAAAATTCGGCGGTCCGGTTCTCACTGGAGTGTCATCGATCTTTGCGCGCGGATCGGGCTTGTTGATCAGCGCACGCAAAGATGGCCCTCCCAGTTTCGGGGAGCCGCCAAGCCCAGAGGTTCCATTGTTCGCGGGTGGACTTCCTCCGCTGATGCTCACGTCTAGCGCGTTCTTGCCGCCGCCGTCGCTCGCCCCTATTCCGCCGCCGCTTCCGTGGTCGCCCGCGCCCCCCGTCGAGCCTGCGGTTCCGTCCGGCGAACCTCCGGGCACTCCCGGCTGCTTTCCTTCGGGCGAAATCGAAACGCGTGCGGCAAGATTGCCCTGCGGTGGCGGCGAGACTGGCGCAGGAGGGGCAGGTGTTGCGGAGAGAGCGATAAAAGTTGAGGAATTTCCGTTCGCGCTGGCAGCCTGCGTTGCGCCCACCTCCGGCGCTGGCCCCGCGTCCGCCGTCTGGGCTTGGGGCACGACTCGCGGCGGCGCGCCGGCATTCAGTTCGAGACGTGGCCGGGCGGGGGCGTTAGGAGAGACGGGCATGGCAAATTCCGCCGGTTTTTGTTCGGATGCAGACACGTCCGGAAGCGGCGCGGCACGTACCTGTGTAATGCGGCGTTCCTTAGGCCGCAACTTGGCAAGCGTCTCTTCGCTAATCTGCAGCCGTGGCCGCGCCGGGCCAACCGCTTGCTGTAATTGCACAATATTCGGAAGATTTGGAAGAATCTTTGGCGGCTCCAAAGGAGCAGCAGAATTGATCAACGTCTGCCGCGGATGGGTGGGGTGCACCGGATCAGTAAAAATGCGTTGCCGTGGATGAAAGGCGTCCGCCCCTTGCGGTGGCAGCGGTTTTTCCAGTTCGCCGCGCGGACTGGGCTTGGCCCTCGGGCTCTTGCGCTCAACGAGAGGAAAATCATTGATCGACCCCGACCAGGTGAGTTCCGTGTTGTCGAAGGCGGAATAATGCCGGGGCGAAGCAGGCAGCCGAGGATACGGCAGGACCAGAAAGACGACATGCCACAACGCCGCAGCGAGCAAGGCACGGCGAGGAATTCGCCGCTCGATCCAGCAATCCTTAAAGAAATTGCCGGCCAGAAAATCTTTCGGAACACTGGACCAACTGAAAAGCGCCGCGATGCTGCTTCCAATCCCCTGATGAAAACTTCCCCAGCCGACTTCCAGCTTTGGTTCATGCCCCGTTGGCAGGCGCACAGGAGCAGCGGGCTCGGCAGCCTGTCCCAAAAGATCCAATGCCCTGCCGGCCTTGCTCAAAGAGAGTTTCCTTTCGTCAAGAGTAATCCGCGCGCGCCTAAATTGGCGCAGTGAAGCGGACACCACAAAGAAGGCTCAAGTCCAACGAACGGGTCTAAAAATCCGCCACTACAAAAAAAGCGTTTCAACAACGAGGCCGCGCGAGCACTTCCATCGCAAACACCTTAATATAGATGAAACCCTGCCAGCGGGGGTTTACTCGGCAGAGCTTTTTTCACCGCCAGGTTCGCCGCTGCGGCGGCGGTAAAAACTCAGGGCGGCATCGCCCTGCTTGAGAACTCGAAACCTGGTAAGAGCGCCGGCTTGTTCGCGCAAGCTGAAGCTCCGGCGATGCTCGGCGATTACCATGCCGCCGGGCGCGAGAAGTTCCGAGGAGCCAAGAAATTCTAGCACGCGGGCGTATTCCTCCGCAGCAGCGTAAGGAGGATCGAGGAAAATGGAGTCGAAACCGGGTTCGGACGGCCGCTTTCGGGAAGCCAGCATGGCGAGGCCGCGAAGCGCGTCCAGCGGAAGCACCGTGAAGCCGGAGCGGATTTCGAGCGACTCCAGGTTTTGTCGAATGAGCTTCGCGGCGGGACCGTGGTTCTCGATGAAAACGACTTCCTTCGCTCCTCGGCTCAACGCCTCGATGCCAATCGCTCCGGTGCCGGCGAAAAGATCGAGGAAGCGCGCGCCGGATGCATTTGGACTCAGCACGTTGAACAGGGTCTCCCGCAGACGGTCGCTCGTGGGGCGAAGCGCAAGACCCTTGAGACGTTTCAAAATGCGACTTCGATACGTTCCGGCAATGACTCGCATAATTCTTGTCAGCCGACGCGCGCCAGACGATACCGCCGCTGCCATTCTCCCGGCAGGGCGCGCAAAATGCCTTGCAGCGTCTCCTTTTGCCCGGAGTCCTCGGCCAACGTGAAGGCTTCGCGCCGCGCCAATTCGAGCAGTTCGCGATCGCGCATGGGATTGGCGATGTGAAAGCCCAGGTCGCCGGACTGGCGCGTGCCAAAGAATTCGCCGGGTCCGCGCAAAACAAGATCCGTCTCGGCGATTTCGAAGCCGTTGGAGGTGCGCACCATGGTTTCCAGACGCGCGCGAGCCTCCTCCGTCATGCGCATGGGCGCGACCAGGATGCAGTGCGATTGCGCCGCACCCCGGCCGATGCGTCCGCGAAGCTGATGGAGCTGCGAAAGTCCGAAGCGCTCCGCATGCTCGATGACCATCACCGTGGCATTCGGCACATCCACGCCCACTTCCACGACGGTGGTCGCGACGAGGATCTGCGTTTCGTTTTTCCGGAAGCGCTGCATGACTTCGTCTTTCTCCTCGCTCGAGAGCCGCCCATGCAAAAGACCGAGCTTCAGCTTCGGAAAAACCTCTTTCGAAAGGCGGTCGAATTCCTTCATCG
>Ga0210409_10005793_pt1 | contig 12937 bp, 9 predicted proteins | sample IncBWH17MmetaG_FD_161649 | JGI IMG/M metagenome (GOLD analysis project Ga0210409, IMG submission 161649) | Forest soil microbial communities from Barre Woods Harvard Forest LTER site, Petersham, Massachusetts, United States - Inc-BW-H-17-M | ecosystem: Environmental > Terrestrial > Soil >...
GACGGCGGGAGAAATTGCAAAGAGTGGCGCAGAGTCTGTATTGGCATGGTCCGTATCGGAGGCGGAAGGCACTTCCATTTGAGGAATGTTGGCCGCGTCCGGAGAGACGCCCCTACCACGCGCGGCCACGGATATTCGCGATTGATTGGTCCAATTATTCAGATGTTCGCGGGCGTCGCCGGAGAGGGAAGTAAATCGCAACCCGCAAACTCTTTTCATTTCGTCGGTCCAGACGACTTCTCCCGCGCCTTCGATTCGATTTTGTCCACGCAGGGATAATAAAAAATGAATGGTTTCGGCCGGTTGCACGGGGGCGACGGCATGAAAGGAAAGACCGCCGTCGGAGACATCCAAAACGAGGCCGCCGTTTTCGGGACCCATGCCGATATAAGCGATCTCCACGAGTTTCGTTCGCGGAGCTTGACGGCGGTCGGGCGGCGGGACTGGGGGTTCGCGCATTCGCACAGTTGGCCCTATTTCCTTTTGGGAAGTGTATCGCTTTTTATTTTCTTGAGACAGCGCAGCCGGACTCGCTTTACCCGGCGAGTCCGGCCCGCACTGCCGTGTCCACTATCGTGCGGGAAGTTCGGCTCGTCAAATGCGAAAAAGAAAGGTTTGCCTCAAAAGTATATCGGCACGATTTCCGAACGGCGGGATTCCTCGGGATCCGAACGGGTCCGCCCGCGCGGCAATGCATCAAAAATTCCGGGAGGGTGCAGCCTTGGGCCGGCTGGAATCGTTGGGCGTTGAATTCCGTCAGGATTTTCCTGACGTTGTGGTGATGACCAGGCGCGGCGAGATCGTATCGCCACTCGCTTTGCAAAACATGAAGTGATGGCAGATGCAGCGCCTCGAAGGGCCGCAAAAAATTTGAATGGCGATCTCGAAAATGTTTTCCGATTAGTTCAAAGCGTGATCGGCCATGAGGCCATCTCAATAAATGAAACGCCGTCCAAACCCAATGGGCCGTCAGGGGCTAAAGCCCTGTATTCCGCTGCGTCTTGATGTCGCGGCTGAACAGGTTGCGGAAAAATTCCAAAAGTGTCATTCCGAGGGCGCGGTTTGCCCGAGGAATCTGCTTTTTTCTTGGGATTGGCGAAAAAGCAGATCCCTCGCTTCGCTCGGGATGACATTAAACTACTTTTTTCCGCGGCATCTGAAGCCGCGACCTACAAAACTCATTTATGAGATGGCTCCATCACATTCTTGATGACCTTTCCGCCCTTCATTACAAATTTGACGCGTTGAAGCTCGGTGATGTCGGCTAGCGGGTCTCCCGAAACCGCCACCAGGTCGGCGTATTTTCCTTTGTCGATGGACCCGATCTGGTCCTGCCATCCGAGCACTTCGGCGTTAATGGTGGTTGCGGCCTGGAGGGCCCGCACCGGAGTCAAGCCGCCGTGCTTCACCAGCATTTCAAAGTCGAGAGCCTGCGTCCCGTGCACGTAGGTTTCCCCGTCGGCTCCGCTGCCCATCATGATTTTCAATCCCTTGGTGGCGGCCGCCATTTGCACAGCGTGCTCAAAAATTGGGATGATCCGATACTTGCCGCCGGTATTTTTGGCGTCGTTGTCGTCCAGGTATGGTTCGGTGTAACGCTGGAGGGTCGGGTCGTAGTAGAGGCCCTTGGCGACCATCATATTGGCTTGCTCCTGGTCCAGCCCGAAGGCGTGCTCAATGGTGTCGCAACCCGCGATGATGGAATTCTTTTGCCCTTCGCCTCCGTAGACGTGGCAGCCCGCTTTCTTTCCGAGGCGGTGAGTTTCGTCAATCATCGCCTGCACCACCGGCAATGGATAGGTCAGGACGTATTGGGCCTCTCCCGTGGGGCTGAAAGAATACGCTCCTGTCGGATACAGCTTGATCCAATCGGCGCCGTGTGCGATCTGGTCGCGCACGGCTGCACGCCCTTCCTCCGCGGAGCGAACCACGGCGCTGGCCAACGGGTTGTCAGGTTCGGAGGGGTTTGGGGGCGTGGCTCCCCAAACGATGCCGCGGGTGGAAACCTGATAGCGGGGCCCGTCAATGCGGCCTTCGTTGATGGCATTGCGGATGGCGACATCGCCATAGCCATTGCCGTGCGAGGTCATATCGCGCGCGGCGGTGAAACCCGCGCGCAGATTGGCCTCCACGTTCTGCACGGCGATGAGCATGTAGTCTTCCGTGGTCCCGCCGGGCTTACGTGGATTGAACATGTGCGTGTGCCCGTCGATCAATCCGGGCAGCACTGTGGCCTGGCTGAGGTCGATCACTTGCGCTCCGGGAGGAATCTTTACTTGCGCCTCCGGACCGACTGCGGTGATGCGTTCGCCGAAGAGAAGCACCACTTGATTGGCCAGCATCTGGCCAGACTTGCTGTCAAACATGCGGCCGGCTCGAACTGCAATTGGGCGCGGTGCAGGCGGGCATTGCTCCACGCCACCGTCGGAACCTACGCACGGTGTCGGGCCCGCTCCTCGCCAGGGAGCAGCGGGACGCTGGCCCTGGGCGCAAAGCGTGGTCGTGCTCAGCAGTATTCCGAATGCAGCTGCCAGCAAAGATTTGGAATGCATGGCCTGGCCTCCTTGTGAATTGGGCGCCTCAACTGAACCTCCGCGGCAGACGGCGCGCGAATGGAACATTTCGTCTCTCGTGTGCGTATTGAATCTTGAATGCGCACTCTTATACACCCGAGGCCTATCAGATTGAACTGAAAAGTTTGCTGCGGCGGGCAGGTTTCCGATAATTTCATATTTAGGGTACTTTTCTATTTGAAATACGTCCTCAATTCGAGGAGGAGAAAATAATGAGCAGGAAGCTTATTCGTGTCGGAGTCGCACTTTTAGCTGCTTTCTCGCTGGTGCCTGCGCCGGTCTTTCCGCAGGATCAGAAAGGGAGCGAGCAGACGGCGCCCGGGCAGTCTTCCGCTCCGCCCGCGGCGCAGGCCGCGCCCGCGGGCGCTGTTCCGCCGCGCACGGTGGACTTGAAGCTGGACTATTCAGTAGGCAGAAAATGGTATCCGGAAATCATCGGACCGTACACGCCGATGAAAAGCGATGAACCATCGCTCACAAATTCTCCCCGCATCGAGCAGCTGGTGCAGGGGGGCAAGCTGATGCTGAGTCTGCAGGACGCCATCTCGCTGGCGCTCGAAAATAATCTGGCGATTGACGTGGAACGCTACACGCCGTGGCTGGACGAGGTCGGCTTGCTGCGCGCGAAATCGGGGAGTAACGGCCTGGTCCCGTTAGATCCTACGTTGACGAGCAATCTCAACATTATGGATTCGGTCACGCCGCTGAATAACCCGCTCTTCGCCGGGGTCATTCCGACCGGGACGACGGCACCCACGGCCCAAACGCCGCCCGCTTATATTCAGCACGTCGGCAACGTGAATTTTCAATACAACCAGTATTTTCCCACCGGGACCCAGTTTCAGGCGGGCATGACCAACAATCGCACTTCCACTAATTTCGGATTTTTCAATTTGTACAATCCCTATTTGCAGTCGGCGCTGACTTTGACCATTACTCAGCCGCTTCTTCGCGGCTTCGGTGTCCTCCCGAATACTCGTCTGATTATCGAGGCCAAGCGCACCATCAAGGTCGGCCTGTCGCAACTGGAGCAGCAGGTGATGGCCACGACCACACAAGTGTCGAACGATTATTGGGAGCTGGTGTACGCGCGGGAAAACGTAAAAGTGCAAGAAGCGGCCGTGGGAGTTTCGCAGCGGCTGTATGAAGAAAATTCCAGGCGGCTGCAAATCGGCACGCTGTCCTCGCTCGATGTGCTGACGGCGCAATCGCAAGCCGCTTCGGACAGGCAGGCCCTGGTTCAGGCGCAATCCGTCCAATTGCAGGATGAAACCACGCTGCTCAACGACATCACCAAGAACCCGCTGGACGGGCCGCAGCTTGGCGCGGAAATTATTCCGACCACGGCGATTTCCACTCCGGACACGGGCGAAAACACGCGAATTGAGGATGCGGTAAGAGAGGCGTGGCAGAAGCGCCCTGAATTGAAGCAGGCGGCGCTGAATCTGGAAAACGCGGGAACCGACGTGAAGGCCACAAAGAATGAGCTCCGGCCGGCGGTGAATATTTTTGGTGAGTACATTGCCACCGGACTCGGCGGCGTGCAAACCTCCACGACCACCAAGCCGACGGGAGCATTTTTGCCGGGCCTGCCAGTGGTGGATTCCGCGGGCGTTCCTGTCGCCGATGAAATTCAGGCCACGGCAGTGACCGCTGCGTCGCAAGTCGTATTTCCGGGCGGAGCGGGACAGGATCTCGGCCGCGTGTTCCGGGGGAATTATTCCACGTTTGAGGGAGGGATCAATTTCACGCTGCCGATTCGCAACCGCGCGGCGCAAGCGGACAACGCCCAGGCGCTGCTCAATGAACGGCAGCAAAAAGTACAGTATCGCCAGGAACAAAACGCCATTTTCGTCAGCGTGCGCAACGCGCTGATTGCCATGCAAGAGGATCGCGCTTCGCTCGCGGCCGCGGAAGAGGCGCGAAAATTGGCCGCCCAAACCCTGGAAGACGAGCAGGAAAAATACCGGCTGGGAGCGTCCACGAGTTACAACGTGGTGCTGCGGTCGCGCGACGTCACCACTGCCGAGGGGGTTGAGTTGCGCGATCGAATTAACCTGCTCGAAGATGAACTGAAGTTTAACCAGGCCATGGGCCGCACGCTGGAAGTCAACCACATTGACATCGCGGACGCATTAAAGCACTAAAGGGGCGCGTCAGGGTCGCCTCCAGATTCGCTTCGTCCAATCTTGTATGAACCGCGCTGCAAGAGAGAAAGGGAAGAGAGGCTACAAATTGGCGCCGCACCAGCATTTTTATTTCGCAAGAATTAGCGAAAAAGTACAATACGAGATATCGAATTGGACAATCCGCCTGCCTGGAGCATTCAATATGGGCCAATCCTGTCGAGCGTTCGTCGGTCTGTCCCTAGCAGTACTAGCTTGGGGTAATAGTCTTTGTTTAGCCCAGGGACGAGCAACCGACGCGCAGGCGACGCCATCGCCACAAGGCAATTCTAATCCACATAATCGCGTCACTTCTCAGCAATCCATTACCGTAGAAGCGCACCTTACTCCGGAAGAGAAGGAGGAGGGAGAAATTAATGAGATTTATCAGCCTGTCTACTCAATTCAGCAGAAGCACGACTGCAAGGGAGCTGTTGAGAGATATCGGACCGTGGTGATTCCCATGGCTGAGCGTGCGAAATTTAAAGTTCCGAAAAACAAATTTCTCTTCCTTTCATATAGGGGTATCGGTGACTGTGATATGGAACTGAAAAACTTTGTCGAGGCCGAGAAAATTTACCAGAAGCTCTTTGACTACCTGCCCATTTGGCCTGGAATCGACGACTCAGACTATCCAATTAATTTCCGGTCGCTGGGTTACGCCCGCATGGCGCAAGAAAAATGGGGAGATGCGGAACCGCCCCTACAGAAGTCCGTATCGATTTTCGACGAACAGATCAACAACGCTAGCAAATCGGGCGCGGATTTTGTGCGGAACGAGATGGCGAATGATTACCGGATGTCCCAGGATACGGCGCTGTATCTGTTGGCAATCGTGTACTTTCGAGAAAACAGAAACGCTGAAGCTCTCGGATTGCTAGAACGAGCTTACAACCAAGCCATCCAATTTCATGCCCCCGTCCCAATAGTAAAAAAGATTGTGGACGCCGGCATGGCCATTTCGATCAATACGGGGGATCTTACCGCGAGTGCCACGTGGTCTAAGCGGGCATTAAGCATGAATCAGAAGTTGGTTGATTAATCCGCGAACTGCCTCCGTGTTAGTTTAGAAACCTTCTTCGATCAGGCGAGCGACGCTGAGGCGCGATGCTGCGGATTCCTTGCGCGATTCCACGATGCGCTCGACATATTTTGCCAGGATGTCGCACTCGACGTTCACGGGATCGCCTATTTTTAGGGAAGACATATTCGTGTGCTCGTAAGTGAAGGGGATGATGGCGGTTTCGACGATGCCGTCGCGCCAGCCGGCTACCGTCAAGCTGATGCCGTCGAGCGCGATCGAGCCTTTCATGGCGATGTAACGCGCGAGGCCGGAGGGCACCTGGACCCCGAACCACCAGTTGGCGCCTTCGGGTTCGAGGCGCGCAACGCGGCCGACTCCGTCGACGTGGCCCTGCACGAAGTGGCCGCCGAGTTCTTTCATCGCGGTCAGAGGGCGCTCGAGATTGACGCGCGCGCCGGGCCTCATTTCGCCGAGGCTGGTGCGGCGCAGCGTTTCGCCGGAAAGATCGGCGGCGAAGCTTTTGTCTGAAATTTCCACAGCGGTCAAGCAACACCCGTTCACGGCGATGCTGCCCGATTTTGCGAGGCCATCGAGGAGAGGACCTGCTTGCACGCGGATGGTTGCCCCGATTTGATCGGCGCGCGTCCCGCTGGAAACCTCGCGGGCGCCAATGTCGGCCAGTTCCACCGATTCGATCGTGCCAACGTGCTCAACGAGTCCGGTAAACATCGCGGAGATACCCCTCGATTGCGAAATCCGGGCCAAACGATTCGATGGTGACGTTCTGCAAATCCTGCACGGCGCGATGGCGCGCGGGCGCGGAAGGCGTGCCTGGTCTCCTTCCTGTTCCTGGCAGCCCCGCGACTTTGGGCGCAAAGAACACGCGCATTTTATCCACAATTCCGGCGACGAGCGCAGCGGAATTCAGTGTCGCGCCGGCTTCGAGAAGGACGCTCAGGATTTCGCGGCGGCCAAGTTCCGCGACGGCTTCCACGAGATTGGGCTGCGCGGCGCGGCCGGGGAGATGCGCGACTTCCACTCCGGCGCGGCGCAGGGCGCGCGCTTTCGGGGAATTTTCCTTCGCGCGCGTGAAGACCAGGACATCTTGATCCGCCGAGCGCACCAGCTTCGAGCGCAGCGACAAACGCAGGCGTGAATCCAGCACGACGCGCAGCAGTTTTCTCCGACGCGGGAGGCCGGTGCGGTCGGTGAGCAGCGGGTCGTCAATCAGCACGGTGCCGATGCCGGTGAGCAGGGCGTCGGAGGCGTGGCGCATGCGCTGCACTTCGGCGCGCGATTCGGGCGAAGAAATCCAGCGGTCTTTTTGCGAAGGGCGGGCGCGCGCGCGCGCGCGCCTTTTTGCAGGAGGGAGAACCAAGTGGCCATCGAGGGTGAGCGCGGATTTGAGCGTCACCAAGGGCTTGCGCGAAACGATCCAGCGCGCGAAAGCTTCGTTCAGCCGGCGTGCTTCGGCCTCCCGCAGTCCGCCACTGACTTCGATTCCCGCCGCACGCAATTGCTCGAAACCGCGACCGGCCACGGCCGGGTTCGGGTCCGCCATCGCCGCCACGACTCGCGCGACGCCCGCTGCCATCAAGGCTTGCGTGCATGGGCCGGTGCGGCCCGTGTGGCAGCAAGGCTCCAAGTTAATGTAGAGCGTCGCGCCTCGCGCGGATTCGCGCGCGGTTTCGAGAGCGATGATCTCCGCGTGGCGGAGGCCATCATAGGTGTGGAACCCTTCACCGACGACGCGCCCGTCCCGCACAAGAATCGCGCCGACGAGCGGGTTGGGGCTGGCGAGCGCGACGCCACGGGCCGCCAGTTCGTGCGCGCGGTCCATGAAGACGGCGTCAGCGGCCAGAGTGGCGGCGGTACTCGATGATGGGGACGCAATCATGTTCTTGGCTCGGTTTCTTTGCGCCTGAAGGAGCGGGTCGATTCAATCCGTCGGTTTGAGTGGCGCATGCTTCAGCTTGCGGGGGATGGGTCTTGGAGGGACCAAAATCCGCAAGCTGAAGCATGCGCCACTCAAACCTCACTTCCTACATTTTGTTTCCACTGGACATCAGCACATGTCTCGAGATTTTGTAAGAAATGCTGGCTCGGCATTCAATCGAAAAGCGATGAGACGAATGTCTCCGCGTCAAAGGGCACCAGGTCATCCATCGATTCGCCTGTGCCGACATATTGCACGGGCAGGCCGAGTTCGCGCGTGATGGCCACGACGATTCCGCCTTTGGCTGTGCCGTCCAGCTTGGTCAGGACGATGCCGGTGACGCCGGCGGTGGCGGTGAATTCACGCGCCTGGGATAGTCCGTTCTGTCCCGTGGTTGCATCCATCACCAGCAAAACTTCGTGCGGCGCGCCGGGAATTATTTTTGTGGCCGTGCGTTTCATTTTGTCGAGCTCGGCCATGAGATTCATTTTCGTGTGCAGGCGTCCCGCCGTATCCACAATGACCACATCGGCGTTTCGCGCGCGCGCCGAAGCCAGTGCGTCATACACAACCGCCGCGGGATCGCCGCCGGATTTTGTTTTCACGATTTCCGATCCGGTGCGCGTGGCCCACACGGCAAGCTGCTCGATAGCGGCCGCGCGAAACGTATCGCCCGCGGCGAGAACCACGTTTTTGCCGCTCTGGCGCAGGCGGTGCGCGAGCTTGCCGATGGTCGTGGTTTTTCCCGTGCCGTTCACGCCGACGACAAAAATGACGCGTGGACGCTGCCCCTGGGCGCCCGCCGACGTCCCATTCGGCGACGGCACGGTGCGCAGGGCATAGAGGAGCTGATTTTTCAGTTCCGTTTTGAGTTCCGCGGCGCTGCCGAGGGCATGCCGCTCGAGTTTCTGCCGCACGGCTTCGAGAATTTGATGGGTGGTCCGGGGGCCGAGATCGGCGGCAAGCAAAGCGTTCTCAAGTTTTGTGAGCAGCCCGGGATCGATTTTCTTTTCGCCGGAGATCAGGTCTTCGACTTTGGCGGTGATCTCCGTGCGAGTCTTCGAGATGGACTGCTTCAGACGGTCGAAGAGCGACCCGCCTTCCTTGGGCTTCTTGCTTTCGTCGTCCTTGCCGAAGATCGATAACATAAGTGTTTCGCGGCGATGCGCGGCGAATGCTTCATTCTAGCAGAAGAAAACCTTCTCACATGTCGACCCGGTCGCTCGTAGGGGTTGGCCAAGGCAAACCCGGAGCGTTTGTTGTATGATGGCGCCAATCGGCTGGGTTTGGTGCTGAGCCGGCACAGATTTGAGATCGCTTCAACAGGGGTGCGCGATGAATTCAGGTTGCTCAAAAACCTTGCTCGCGGTTTTGCTGTTCCTCACTTTTTCCGCCGCGAGTTCGCGGGCGCAGATGGCGTCCAATCACGACACGGATACCGCCGCGATCAAGCAATTCGTCGCCAATTTTGCGGACTCATGGAACAGCCATGATGCGCACGGCGTGGCCATGCATTACGTGGAGGACGGCGATTTTTCAAGCATCAAGGCGGAGGCGAGCCACGGCCGGAAAGAGCTCGAGGATCACTACACGACCATCTTCACGACGTTCCTCAAGAACGCGCACACCACGGACACGGTGAGAAGCATCCGCTTTCTCGCGCCGAACCTGGCTTCCGTGGATATCGATTGGTTGGTGACGGAACCGAGCGCGCCGGGCGGCGTTCTCCGAAAAGGGCTGCTGACGTGGATGCTGAGCAAGCGCAACGGCCAATGGATGATCGTGATTTACCACGAGCAGTCGTTTTAATTTCTTGCGCAGTGACGCCGGCGACGGCGTACTGCGGGCCGTAATCGAAGAAATCAAAAATCAGGAGGATGCGATGATTTCACCTCGTTTGAAAGTGGCGCTGGCGGTTTCTCTGTTCCTTGCGTTTTCTTCAGGTCTCGCCTGGGCGCAGATGGCGTCCAAGATGGACGCGGATTCGGCTGCGATCAAGCAGTGCGTGGCCGCGTGGGAAGATGCCTGGAACCGGCATGACGCGCACGCCACGGCGGCGGCTTACGTGGAAGACGGTGAGTTCTCAAGCACCACAGGCGTTCCGAGCCATGGCTCGAAGGAACTGGAAGCGCACTACAATGAAATCTTCACGACGTTTCTGAAGGACGCGCACCGGACCGACACCGTGAGGAGTATTCGCTTTCTGACTCCGGAGATTGCCTCCGTGGACATCGACTGGCAAATGACCGGGGCCAGGACGCGGGACGGCAAGGACGCGCCCAATCGCAAAGGACTGCTTACCTGGGTGGTGACCAAGCAGCGCAGCGGGCAGTGGATGATCACGATCTACCATGAGTCTGTGTTCTAAATTGTTTTCGTCGATTTTGTGACACACGCTTCAGCCTGTGGGGTTTGGGTGCAGCGAGGGCAATCTTGCTCAAACTAAAACCCACAGGCTGAAGCCTGTGCCACTTTTTCGGGAAGCGAATCGATCAAACTTCGACGAGGGTGGCGCTGAGGCGGATTTTTCCGGCGCGCACGGCGCGGTCGAGCGCGTCCACGACTGCGGCGTCGAACTTGGTATTGGCCAACCCGAGAATGCGGTTCATGGCGAATTCCAGGTCCATGGCGGACTGGTAGGGACGATTGGTGGTCATGGCGTCGAGGGTATCGGCGACGGCGATGATGCGAGCCATTAAGGGAATTTCGTCGCCCTGCAGGCCGTGAGGGTAGCCGCCGCCGTTCACGTGCTCGTGGTGCAATTCAATCCCCGGCAGCATTTCTTTCAATTGCGCGACTGGCCGCATGATATTCGCGCCTTTTAAAGGGTGCTGCTTCATCAAATCAAATTCCTCGGTTGTAAGCGCGCCGGGCTTTTTCAAGACGCGGTCATCCACTCCGATCTTTCCGACGTCATGCAGCAGCGCTGAAATCCGGATTTTTTCGAGTTCGCCTGAAGCGAGGCCGAGGTGCTGCGCGATGATGATGGAGTACTTGGCCACACGTCCGGAATGGCCGCGCGTGTAGGGATCTTTTTCGTCGATGGCCGCCGCGAGCATGCGAATTGAACCGAGGAAGAGTTCGTGGTTCTGGTCCGCGGCCTGTTTGAGCTGCTCGACGAATTCCTCGATGTCCCCGGCCATGTGGTTGAAAGTTTCGGCCAACTCGCTGATTTCGGCGGCGCCCTGAACGGGAGTTCGCTGGTGGAATTCTCCGCGGCTGATGGCTAGCGTCGAGGCGGCCAGTGCGCGGATCGGCGTGCTGATGCCCACGGCAAACAAATAGCCGAGAATCAGGGCGGCAAAAGTAACCGCGACCACGAACTTGAGAGCCTGCGCATTCAACTCGGTAACGCCCGCGTCTTCGCGCGCCTTGTCCAGGCCGCGCTGCGCCACCACCGCCCAATTCAGGTCCGGGATCGTGCTGTACGTTCCGACTTGTTCCGATTTGCGTCCATTGGTCGTGGTTTCAAAGCGGCGAAGCGTCTCGGTCGTGCGCAGGCCTTTCGGCAACGAGGTGACTTGAGAGACGACGGGCGAGCTGGGCCTGGCGTCTGAGCCAGGCACGAATTGCCGCATATCCGGGTGGGCCACGATGTGCCCGTTGTGGTCCACCACGAACACCACCCGGCCACGCACGCTGGTTTCCTGAAGCCGGCGAAGAATGCTGTCCAGCGACACGACCGCGGCCAGCATTCCGGAAAATTGATCGTTCACTTGCAGCGGCACCGCCATCACGAATGCGGGGCGGTTCTCGGGCCCGATGGCCAGCGGGTCGCTGCGGAAAACCAGGGATTGCAAGGTCGTTGTAAACGCTCGTTGCAGCGCCTTGGACACAAAGGGATCCTGGTCGGCCTGGAAATTACCGGCCCCGGTGCCTTTGGCCTCCTTACCCACAGCGGTCAAATACAAAATGTTGGGATTGCTGGCCACGAAGTTTTCGAGCACTCGTGTTACTTGAGGGGCATTCTGGACACTGTCAACCTTGTCGATCAGGCCCGTGAGCGCCAGAATCTGCCGTTCGCTAATGAGTTGCTGGTAGAGGTTGGCGTCAAATTGTTGAACTTCTTCCGCCAGGGACCGTGTCACTTCCGTCTGCTGCACGCTCTCCGTATCGGTGAGCTTTCCCTGGGAAAGCTGCAGAACCTGGCGATGATAGAGCGCCAGTGGCAGCACGCTGACCAGGAGCATGGCGCCCAGCACCAGCCAGAGAATTCTCGGCCGGCGGGAAAACACCGATTTGAAGCGGCTCAGGTCCACTATGGGGCAGGTCCTATCATTTTCATTTTACGATTGGGAGGGGCTGGGCAGAAGCGTGGAAACCTGCGCTGCTACGGACTTGCTAACCCGCATTTCGCTTGATGACGCATGCTGAGAGGAAACCTGGGAACGCCAATCTCCCGATTGGCGGGTTACGTGATGCTCGCCAATCAGGAGATTGGCGTTCCCGGGGGTCAACCATATGGTCGTGCCAATGGGTAAGAAAAAACTACTCTTGCTTGAGGCGGCGTTCCATTAATTCGCGGATGGTATCCCGAGTGACTCGGCCCGCGGTCAGGACGGCGTGGACCTGTTCCGTGATGGGCATTTCGATCTTGGCGCGGCGGGCAAGTTCCAATGTGGCTGCGGCGCTCCCTACACCTTCGGCGACCCTGCGTGTCGAACCGAGTATCTCCTTCAGGTCGCGGCCTTTGCCGAGTTGGATCCCAACGGAGCGGTTGCGGCTGAGCTCGCCTGTGGCTGTAAGGATGAGGTCGCCGACGCCTGCCAGGCCGGAAAGCGTTTCGCGGCGGCCGCCCAGAGCGACGGCCAGGCGCGTCATTTCAGCGAGTCCTCGCGTGACGAGCGCGGCCACCGCGTTCGTGCCCAATTCCAGGCCCGTGCAGATTCCCGCGGCAATGGCGATTACGTTTTTCACCGCGCCGGCAATTTCCGTGCCGATCACGTCATCGTTGGTATAGAGCCGGAAACGCGGGCCGGAGAATTCTTCCTGAACTTCGGAGGCGAGCTTCGTATTTGCTGATGCGAGAACAACGGCCGTGGGATCCCCGGCGGCGACTTCGAGAGCAAAACTCGGGCCGGAGAGAACGGCGATGCGCAAAGGTGAGTCGAGCCCTAGTTCTTCGGCGATCACTTCGCTGATGCGCGCGTGGGTGTCGGGTTCAAGGCCTTTTGTGGCGCTGACGAAAATGGAACCCGGGTCGACGAGGGGGCGCATGGCGCGATAAATCTCGCGCGCG
>Ga0210409_10005794_pt1 | contig 12936 bp, 10 predicted proteins | sample IncBWH17MmetaG_FD_161649 | JGI IMG/M metagenome (GOLD analysis project Ga0210409, IMG submission 161649) | Forest soil microbial communities from Barre Woods Harvard Forest LTER site, Petersham, Massachusetts, United States - Inc-BW-H-17-M | ecosystem: Environmental > Terrestrial > Soil >...
CCACCAGTGGTACGGCGACGATCTCACGATGGAGTGGTGGAACGACTCGTGGCTCAGTGAGGGCTTCGCGACGTTCATGGAGCAGTACTACACGGAGAGTACACACGGTGTAGACGAGGGCACGGTCGAGCGCATCGCCGGCAACAACCAGGTCGTGGAATTCGACCGCCAGGCGCGCCGCCCGCTGGTGTACGATCGCTGGGTCAATGACCCACTCGAGTTGTTCACGGTCATCTACCCGAAAGGCGCCGCGGTGCTACAGATGCTCCGGCACCAGCTCGGCGACTCGCTCTTCTGGGCCGCGATGCACCGCTACACCGTCGACCACGCGTTCGCCTCGGTCACCACGGCGGACTTGGAGCATGCCTTCGAGCAGACCGGCGGGCGTGATTTCACGACGTTTTTCCATCAGTGGGTGTACGGCGCGGGCATGCCGGCGATTCGCGTATCGGCGACCTACGACTCCGTCGCGCACCAGGTCACGTTCACCGCGCGTCAGGTCCAACCGCGCGACAGCCTCACCGATTTCTTCGACGCGCCGGTCGATGTCGCCGTGTTCACGGATCACGGCGTGACGCGTGGCGTCGTGAACGTGCATGGCGAGGTGTCGACCGGAACGCTCGCGGTCGATGGGGTGCCGCGCGCGTATCGATGGGATGTCGGTCGGTGGCTGCTCGAGGTCTACGACTTCCCGCGGCCGACGCCGATGCTGATCTATCAGTTGCAGCACGACGATGACGTCGCCGGCCGCCTCGAGGCTGTGAAATTGTTGCACGGGGAGCCGGCCGTTGTTGCCGTGGCCAAAGCGGATCCCGACTGGGGAGTGCGCGAGGCTGCGGCCGCCGGGCTGACCGATGCGACGAGTCTCATCGTGGTGATGCACGACCGCGACCCGCGCGTGCGGTCCGCCGCCGCGAAGGCGCTCGGTGCCGGACATATTGGAGGGCCCGATGCGAGTGCGGCGTTGCGCATTGTCGTGGCCGGCGACTCGTCGCTGATCGTGCGAGGGCAGGCGCTGGTCGCCCTCGCCCAACTCGACACCGCGGCCGCTATGCCGTTGATCCGTACGGCGCTCGCAACGGACTCTTGGACCGACATCGAGCGGGTGTGGGCGCTCCGCGCCCTTGCCCTCACGCACTCGAGTGAGACCTACGACCTCGCGTTGCACCTGGCGCGGCCGGGCGCGACCCGATTTGCCCGGCTGGCGGCCTTCGAGCCGCTCGTTGCCGCGGCCCGCGAGACCGGGCGGCGGGACAGCTTGGCCACCGAGCTTTCGGGATTCCTCGATGATCCGGATCTTTTTGTCCGCGAGGCCGTTGCGCGGTCACTTGGCGCCCTTGGCCTTCCAGGCAGTGTCACCGCGTTGGAGTCGCGAAAGCGGGTCGAGGCCGATGGCACTGTGTTAACGGCGATAGATGACGCGTTAACGGCGATTCGTTCGGGTAAGCAGTAACGACTAGCAGGCAATATTGTATCGTTGGCACCGTCTTGAGGTTTCGGGGTACCGGTAGCCATGCCAGAACGCCAGGAAAGGGTGTGGGGGCTCCTCCTGTCCGCTATTTGCGTAGCGGTCGGGATGGCCAGTTGCGCCCATCCGGCGTTGAGCCAGCACCCCACGTACAACCCGCCGCCTCCTCCGCCGCGACCCCCGGCGCATGCCCCGCCGCCGCGCCAGTCGCCGCCGCCCCAGCGGCAGGTCGTCAAGCCTGCGCCGCCGAGGCCGACGGTCGTGCAGCCAGCCCGGGTGCAGCAACAACAACAGCAACAGCAATCGGGCACCCCCTCCGGGTCGGGTGCTCCCACAACCGTGACTCCCCAAGTGCCAGCGGTCGGGACGCGCGTGCCTACCGGCGTTCCGCACCCCCCGGTTCGCCCGTGGGAGCAGCGGAACGCCGCTATCCCCCCGTCCGAGCGGCCGCCTCCTGGCATGTGCCGCGTTTGGCTCGACAAGGTGCCGGCCGCGAGCCAGCCTGCGCCGACGACTTGCAGCAAGGCGATCCAGATGCATCCGCCGAATGGGCACGTGATCTTCGGCGAGGACGGCCGCCGGCCCACGGCGACGCGCGTTCCGCCCGCGAACCCGTCGGAGTCGTCGTCGCCCGAGTCGCCGCTCGGCGAGCACTGAGCGGAACTGCACTCCTCGCCGCTTCGCGGCTCGTCGCCATGAACGAAGGGACACGATCGCACGGCGTGCCAACTGATCGCGAACGCCGGTTCGACGCCGGTGTGCGTCATGGCAAGGCTATCGCAGCCCGCCTCGTTCAAAGCGACGAGCCGCGAAGCGGCGAGGAGTTAGTTAGCTCGTGACGCGGGCACCCATTGACCGTTCGCTCCCGCCCGACCGGGAAGCGTTCCTCGCGGCCGAGCCCCCCACCGGCCGCGTGATCGTCATCGCCCCAACCCGCGCCGCGTGCGAGACGATCGAGCTCGCAGTCGGCCTGCACCTGGACACGTTCCTAGAACGCCAGCACGGCGATGACGTTCGACGCTTAGCCCGCTCCGGCCAGGGCTTCGGCATTGTCGCCGGCACCGGCACCGGCAAGACGCTGGCGATCCGCCCGATTGCCGAGACGATCCTCCGCGCGCCGCTCAAGGTCGGCGTGGTGAACCGCGAGCGTGAGGCCACGCCCGAGACGCCGACGTGGAACGTCATCATCGTCACGACCGGAATCGCGCGCCGCTGGTTCCAGGCGGGCGACATCCTGCGTACCGACACGCTGATCGTCGACGAGATCCACCAGACCTCGGCCGAGCTGGAGCTGTGCCTGGCGCTGGGACTGCGCACGGGCTGTCGATTTATCTGGCTGTCCGCCACCGTCGACCCGCGGTTCTATGCTCGATACTTGGGTTCGGCCGAGGTGATCGAGAGCTCGGCGTTCGACCCCGGGAAGGCCGCACGCGTGACGGTCGTCCGCAAAGACATCGGCGAATTTCTCGACGACCGTTTCCTGAAAGACGCGACCCGCGAGCGCCATGGCGTCGGCGTGTTTCTGCCAACACGAGCCGCGGTCGAGTCAGTCGCGGCAGACGTCGGCGCCAGATTCCCGCGCATCACGTCCGCGTACTATCACGGCGGCGAGCCGATCCGCGTCATTCGCCCATTCCTCGAGGACGACGACGTCCGCCCCTACGTCCTTGCCATGACCGCGGCCGGTCAGAGCGCGCTCAATGTTCGTGGGCTCGACACGGTCATTATAGATGACACGCGATTCACCAACGTGATTGAGCGCGGCCGCAACGTGCTCACCCGCCTGCATCTCGGCGCGAACGAGATCCTGCAGATGGCCGGCCGCGTGCACGGCCGCGTCGCCGGCGGCCGCGTTTTCATTCTCTCGGATCGAGACATTGATTTCCGCTCGCTCGTGCCGCAGGAGCCCGAGTTCCAATTGGCGGGCGACTCGGAACGCGTGGCCATCACGTGTGCCGCACTGGGCGTACGGGCGGACGAGTTGGACCTGCCGGTTCCGCTTGACCGCCCGGCCTATCGCCGTGCCGTCGCGCTCCTCGAGCGTCGCGGCATCGTGGAACACGGGCACCTGACCACATACGGCCGCGCCATCGAAGCGATGCCGGTCGACCGCCCATGGGCGGAGCTCATCGTGAACGCCGACGATGATCTCTTGCCGGTGGTAGCGGTGATGAGCGCAATCGAATCGCTGCACCGCATGACGCGCGAGGAGCGGGATCTCGCCGGTCTGCTCGTCTCCGGCAGCGACCATCTCACCGCGTACAACGTGTACGCCGAGGCGTATCGCCTCCACGGCTCGGTTGGCGAGGTGTACGGCCTCCCGCGTCACGTGTTCGACACCGATCTCGAGGAATGGGCCGAGCGGCGCGGAGTGCTCGTCAAGGCGATCGAGGATGCGGCGCTGGCGGTCGCCAGCATCTATCGCAGCGTCGGCCTCCCGTTGCCGTCCCAGCTCACGCTCGCCCGCGACGCGACGTACAAAAAACTGGCCGATCTCATCGCCCGCTACATGCCGTTCGATCTGGTGATCGACGAAGAGACCGCGGATGGACAATCGGCGCGCGTCTCGCGGTCGAGCGTCGCCGGGAGTTGGGGCGCGATTGCGGGCACGATCCGGTATTTCGCCGATCGATTCGGCGTCTCGCGCGCGGCGATCGAAGGCACGCAAATCCCAAAGGATGTGATCCGCCGGTATGCCCGTCGGCTGGAGCCGGAGGTCGTCTACGACCGCGTGCTCAGGGTTCGCCGCCGCCTCGAGTATTTCGGCTTCGAGCTCGAGCGGGAGTCCGAGCCACTCGACATTTTTCCGCCGGAGCTAGCGGAGGCCGCGCGCGACGCCCTCGCCCAGGCGCTCGCGTCGGGCGAGGCACGGCATCACGCGGTTCGGCGTGATAGCGCCGCTATCCACGAGATCCGCGCGGCTTATCGTCGCTCGGGCGGACGGACGCCGCGCCTAGGCGAATCGGAACTCGCGGCACTCTATCGCATTCCCCTCGAGGCCGTCCGCTCGTTCACCGAATTCCGCGCCGCGCCGCTTCCGATCGATCTCAATGGCGTGCTCGCGCCGGAGGCGCGACACGCGTACGACCACCTGCCGATGGAGACAACGATCCGTGGCCAGTCGGTACCGATCGAGTATGACGTCGATGGCACCGGCGGCATCGCGAGACTACGATTGCCGGCGAAGCTGGCGCGCACGCTCACGGAGGCCGAGGTGCCAGAGCTCGACCGCCCGGTGCGGTTCACCGTGTTGCGCGGCCAACAGAGCGCGGTCTATGCCGACACGCTCGATGAGTTGCAGGATCTTCTTGCCGAGCCATGGGAGGTTCCGCGGAAGGAGCGTCCGAAGCACCATCCGAAGCGGCATCCGAAACGTCGGCGCCGCCGGTAGCTAGTCGGCTCATGACTGTCAGTATAAGCCGGTTCGTCTCGGCGTTAGCGGTCGGCGCGCAAGTAACGGTAACGGCGACGAGGTCCGGCCCCGAGTGCGCGACCCCGCAGTCCACCTGGATCTGGTGCGACGACTTCGAGTCAGACCGCACCGCGTCCTACTACGAGTACAACAACGCGAGCGGAAATTTCGTCCGCCAAGCAGGCGTCGGCATCAACGGCTCGACCGCGATGCACGCGCACTACGTCGCGGGCGCCGGATCCGAGTTCGGCTATCTGCACCTGGCAATCGGCAAAACCCCGTCGTCCCATCTCCGCCCAGTCGACGCAGGCACTGCCACCTATCGTGAGCTGTACTGGCGAGTCTACGTCCGCTACGCTCCCGGCTGGATCGGCGGCGGTGGCAACAAGCTCACCCGCGCCGTGTCGGTGGCTAAACCCGACCTGTCGGAGGCCGCGTTCGCCCACGTCTGGAGCGGCCGGGATGGAACGGCGGGCGCGAACCAGCTCTACATCGATCCTGCCTCGGGCACGGACACGATCGGCAACGTGCTGACCGTCGGGTACAACGACTTCGCGCACATGCGCTGGCTCGGCGCGCGTGGCTCCACGCTCACGTTGTTCGACTCGGCGCACATCGGCCCGTGGTACTGCGTCGAGGTGCACGCCAAGCTGAACGACCCGGGCTCGTCGAACGGGGTAATGCAGCTCTATATCAACGGCACGCTCCAGGCCCAGGACACTGGCATGAACTGGGTCGGCGACTTCACCGCATACGGGTTCAACGTCGTGATGCTGGAGAACTGGTGGAACAGCGGCGCGCCGCAGAACCAAGACCGCTATATCGACAACTTCGTCGTCAGCACGCGGCCGATCGGCTGCGGACCTACGGGCGAATGAACGACGCGAGCGTCGCGCCCATGCCGTCGATGGTCGACTTCGCGTTCCACCGGTCGTAGCCGTTATAGATGAAGCTGAACGCGATCACCTCGCCGTCCATCGCGGTGACGTAGCCGCCGAGGGAGATCACGTCGTTCGTGGTCCCGGTCTTGGCGTGCAGGTTGCCCTGAGCCGGTGTGAATCGCATGCGGTTTCTCAACAGCTCCGACTCACCGGCGACTGGCAGCGACGCATGGAATGCCGGCGCCCAGCTCGCGCGGTGCGCGTACGAGAGCAGGTCGACCATCGCTCGCGGCGTAATGCGATCCAACGTCGAAAGCCCGCTGCCATCCGTCACCGTAACCGCGTCTCTCGGGGCCCCGACTTTCTGGTTGAGGAAATCCCGGAGCATGGCCGCCCCGAGGTCAGCCGAACCGGATCCGTTCCGCTCGGGCCCTCTTACGGCGTCCCTGAACAACAACTCGGCGTAGCAATTAATGGACTCGCGATTCATCGCGGCGATGATCCGAGCCAGCGGGGGCGAGGGAAGAGAGGCCACCGGAATCGCCCCGGCGGTGGTCTGTCCGAGTCGCGCACTCCCGCGAGTCGCGACGCCTTGTGAAGCAAGCGCGTCGCGCAACGCCCCGGTCGTAAACAGGGCGGGGTCATCGATGACCAATTCAACGGTGTGCGTAGGCGCGCGCGACCCGATCCATCCGCGAGCCTCAACGCCACCGTCGGCGCGAGCCAACACGACCACGTGGGTCCCATAGCTGCCGTCGACGGTCTTCACCGTGTTGGTGATCGGAATCGCGCTCGACGAGGGAAGCAGTCCGACGGTAGCGCGCGTCGGCGCGCCGGGCGAGACCGCGACCCACGCCAGGTTGTCATTGAGCGAGAGGGCCGAGACGCGCGGCGCGTAGCCGGCGGTGAGCCACCGCGGCTTCCACCCGAGCGGCACGGGTTGGTCGACAAACGCGGTAGCATCGCCGATGATGTCACCGTCGATGCGCTTGATCCCCGCCGCTTTCACATACCGTGCGAGCAACTGCATCGGCGCGTCGGGTTCGCCGCGCAGAAACCGGTTCGAGAGCGATGGATCGCCATCGCCGCGCAAGATGAGATTGCCGTGCAGGGTGCCGGCCGAGTCGACCGGCCCGTCGCGCAGCACATCGGTCGAGAACTGGAAGTCGGGCCCGAACCGATCGAGCGAGAGCGCCGAGGTGAACAGCTTCATGGTCGACGCCGGCTGAAGCGGCTGGTCGGCGTTCACCTCGTACAGCGTGTCGCCTCTCGTGAGCGAGACGACGATCACGCCCCAGTGTCCGCTGCGGACCCGCCTCGACAGTTGACTGGCGAGGTCGCCGGCCAGCGCTTCGCCGGATCGGGGCGCGTCATAGCGGACGGCCGGCACGGCGGCGGGCACGTGTCGCCGGTGGCGGTGGGGTGGGCGCGGCGGCAGGACCGCCAGCGCCAATAAGAGCAGATGGGAAAGCATCAAATCTTCAGGAAAATCTTGCGCCGGTATAACACCGTGAGGACGCCCAGCCAGACCAGGACGAAACACACGGCGAAGGTGAGCGAAGCCAGCTTCGGCGGAAGCCAGGCGCCGAGTGTCGCGTTATAGAACGCGGTCTCGAGCGACACGGATTTGCCGTCGACATTGACAGTAATCACCGAATAGATCAGCCGTTCCATCGCGGCGGAGCCCACGAACGCGACGATCGGGTTCATCCCGAACGCCAGGGCCGGCGGCGTCCACCAGCGAACGTTTTCACTCTCGATCAGCCAAATACATACCGCCAACGTCACGGCGGCCATGCCAGCCGTGAATACTACGTACGAGCTCGTCCAGAGATTCTTGTTGATCGGGAACACCCAGTTCCAGACGAGCCCAGCCGACATGGCAATCGCGCCAGCCGCGAAGAGCCCGTTCAGTCGCTCCGGCAAGGGCTTCGCGGAGCCAATCCACCGGCCGGATAGTACGCCAAGTAAGACAGTCGCAATGGCCGGGATGGTTGAGAGCGGCCCTTCCGGGTCCCAAGTCTCGCTCTGAGCCCAAGTATGATTACCCCACGATCCCCAATCGAGCAGCGCGCGATCGACGCTAGCCGCAATCGTGGCCGGGGCGGGTTCGAGGGGTCCCATACTCATGAGAGCCCAGTAGCCGAGCAAGATCGTCGCGGTCACGGCAATGATCGCGCGGGTATTCGCGCGAAGAGCGATCAGCGCGCCCGCGATATAGGCCAGCCCGATGCGTTGCAGCACACCCATGATGCGCACGTGGTACAGCCGGTCGATGACGCGGGCGCCGAACGAGGGAAAGTCCCCGGTCCACGTGTAGAAGGGCAACCAGTTGACGAGTAGCCCCAACAAAAAAATGACGGCGCCGCGCCGGAGAATCTGCCGCACGAGCTCCGCGTCGGTCGCTCCCCGAGCGCGCCGAACGGTCGCCGACAAGTGCGTGGTAATGCCGACGATGAACAGAAAGAACGGGAAGACGAGATCCGTCGGCGTCCACCCATTCCACGCCGCGTGCTCGAGCGGCGGATAGATGTGTCCCCAACTCCCCGGGTCGTTCACCAGCAACATGCCGGCGACGGTTATGCCACGGAACACGTCCAGCGAGACCAGCCGATCGTTAGTGGCTGGCACCAGGCGGTGGTGTTGGTGGCGCGGCCAGCTTGATCACGGGCTTGGGCCCGTGCCAACCGGCGCTGTCGCATTCGAGCGGGACATCCCGCACGGGTATGGTCTTCCCGTCTTGCTTGCCGCTGATGTAGGTGCCGGAAAGACGGATCGTCCCGTGCTGCGGGTCTTTCCGCTGAAACCCGTGATAGGCGACGAGGAGCGACGCGAAGTCACCGATCGAGGCGAGCTTGGTCTTCACGACGGCCTGTTGGTCGCCCGACGCGGGATACATGTACGTCGGACCCTTGTCCTGGAGCGCGAGGATGCCGGCATCGGGCGGGGAGGAGTCGGTGCCCGGGACGTACAGGAATCGCTGCGGCGTCGGCTCGGCGCTCATGAGGTAATCGCGGATGCCGTTGAACACGACCGTGCTATCGTTGGCCAGGCGGCAGGCATCCCGGTTGTATCGACCGACGGCTCCCGACTCCGCGCACGCGGTCGCCAGTACCGCGAGGCCGATCAGCTGGGCCGCCAGCCGACCTGGGCGGCCGCCGCGTGATCTTCGCCGCGTTGCGCCCACTTGAAGAACACGATGGTCATGACGACGTAGAACACGATCCCACCCGGGATCCACATGATAAGACCGCCCAACTGCTGATCCTCGAGCGGGCTCAGGCCCCAGATCCTCGGCGCCGCTTCGTACGCCGGGTAGAGGACGTGGTCGGCCATCGCGATGTAGATCGCGACGATCGACATGGGAATGCTCATGAGGAAGCAATAGAGCATCTGCCCAGGGTATGCGAGCCGGGGCAGCTCCGGCAAAGGGCTCAAGAACGGCCACCACATGAGGACCGCGGCGGCCAGGAACATCAAGTGTTCGACAATGTGCACTGGATGGACGGCCATCGCCAGGTTGTAGAACACAGGGATGTGCCAGGCGGCCATCATGACGTTGAAGATCACGAAGCTCCGCGTGGGTCGCGTGAGCCACCGGGCGACCGGGCCTACGCCCTTTATCCCTAACGCCGGCCGCAGCATCCACCCCGGCGTGCCGGCCACTAAGAGCGGCGCCACCACGAAGATCAGCACCAGGTGCTGGACCATGTGGGCGCTGAACAGGTCGTAGTCCGACAGGTCGTGTAAGGGTCCGTTGAGCGCTAGGAACATCGCCGCGAGCCCGCCGGCAAACGCCACTATCTGTCCGACTGTTGGGCGCTGGCCCTCGACGCGCGAGCGCCACCAGTATAGGCCTGCCAACCCGCCTATACCTACGACCGTACTCCAGTGAACGGAAAAGCCAGCCACGGGGGCTGGCCCATCCGGGTGCAACAGGATCGCTAATGCGGGCTGCATAAGTATCAAGAATAACGCAGCGGCTTCGCCGACTGCTTGCTGTCCGTATGTCGCTTTTACGTGAGTAAATTCACGTGAGTAAACTCAGGTGAATCGCGAACTTCCCGAACAAGAACATGAGCACGATGATGGTCGCCATCGCGACCAAGAACGGACCCGTGAAGAGAGCACGGTATAGCCGTGCGTCATACTTGAGGTGCATGTAGAACATCACGACGATCACGAACTTGAGCGCCGATAGAATCAACAGAGTCGGCACGAAGTACGGCGTGGCGACGAACGATGGCAGGTAGTAACACCAGACTTCGATGACCGTGATGACGGTCAAGATGAGCGCGACTTTCCAGTACGTCGACCATGTCGGATGAGCCTCATGGGACTCGGCGTGCCCAGCGTGAGTGTCGCTCATTTGATGAGATAAATGAGGGTGAAGATCGCGATCCAGACGACGTCGACGAAGTGCCAATACAGCGCCATGATATCGACGTTGAGCGCGTCGTTGGGCCCGAGCCCGCGCTTGAAGTCGATGCCGAGCATGGTCAACAGCCACAGCACGCCGGCCGTGACGTGCGCCCCGTGAAATCCGGTCAGCGTGAAAAAGGTTGAGCCGAACAAATTCGTCCTGATCGTCAGCCCTTCGTGCACGAACGACGTGAACTCGTACGCCTGAAACGAGAGAAACGTCGCCCCGAGCAGCGCCGTCATGAACAGCCAGAGCTTCGAGCTCCCGAGGATCCTGTCGCCGAGCGTGTGCTTCGGGATGTCGCGATTCTCCACGGCGGCCAGCGCCAGCACCATTGCCAGCGACGACATGAGCAGCACGAACGTCGAGCACGACGTCACGGGAATGTTCAAGATCGCCTTGTAGACATGGTGCGTCTGCGGATCCGTCCATGCCTCGTGCGGGAAGGGTCCATTGATGGATCTCCCCTTATAGATCAAATACGTCGAGATCAGCGACGCGAAGAGCATGCATTCCGAACCAATGAACGCCCAGATCGCGATCTTCCGGTGCGGAAGTCCGGTGGTGGTGTAGCCGTGACCGACGTCAGCAGCCGTAGCGGTCATGAGTGGTGATGCTCCGGTTCGAGTGGGGTGGTGAGCCACCAGTACAGGCACCCGACCAGCATCGCGGCGCCACCGTACATCAGGATGTAGTGGGGCACTTGGTTCGGGAGATGCATCAGCATGAGCCCACTGAACATGATGAGCATACCCAGCGCCGTGAGCAGCGGCTTGAGCGTGTGATACGGCATCGGAATGCCGAGCTCCGCGGCCGTCGGCGCGGGCGCCTCAGTGTGCTGCGGCGTATTCGGCACCGGCGCGGAGGCCGACGGCGGTTTGACGTCCCAGAGCGGGTACCGCGAGGTCACGCGGGGAATCTGCGCGAAGTTATACGGCGGCGGCGGCGACGGAATCGACCACTCGAGCGTCCCCGCGCCCCACGGGTCGTTGCCGGCGATCTTCCCCGAGGTCCGGCTCCGCCAGATGTTGTAGACGAGAATCAGCGTCGCGACGCCGACGATATACGCGCCGATCGACGACTCGAAGTTGAACGTGTCCCATCCCTGGCCGGCGTCGTACGTCCAAATACGCCGCGGCATCCCGAGCAGTCCCGAGAAGTGCATCGGGAAAAACGCCAGGTTGGAGCCGATGAAGTTCACCCAGAAGTGCCACTTGCCCAGGCGCTCATCGAGCAGCCGGCCCGTGAACTTCGGGAAGTAGGCGTACAGCCCGGCGAACAAGCCCATGAGCGAGCCGCCGAAGATCACGTAATGGAAGTGGGCGACGACAAAGTAGGTGTCCGTCTGCTGCAAGTCGGCCGGCGGCGAGGAATGCATCACACCGGAAATGCCGCCGATGGTAAACATGGCGACCATGCCAATGGCGAACATGGACGCGGTCGTAAACCGGATCGATCCACCCCAGAGTGTGAAAATCCAATTGAAGATCTTCACGCCGGTCGGAATGGCGATCAACATGGTGGTCACACTAAAAAACGAATCCGCGATCGGTCCCATGCCGACGGCGAACATGTGGTGCGCCCACACGCCAAAGCCGAGCATGCCGATCAGAATGCCCGAATACACCATCACCGGATATCCGAACAATGGCTTGCGGGCGAACGTCGGCATGACCTCCGACACCAACCCGAACGCCGGAAGCACCAGGATGTAGACCTCGGGGTGCCCGAAGATCCAGAAGAGGTGCTGCCAGAGCAGTGGATCGGCGCCGCGGGCGATCTCGTAGAAGTTCGTTCCGAAGAACCGGTCGAACAACAGAAACACCAGCGCGATGGTGATGACAGGGAAGGCGAGGATGATCAGGAACTGCACCACGAACGACATCCACGTGAACAACGGCATCCGCATGAGATTCATGCCGGGCGCCCGCATGTTGATGATCGTCGTGATGAAATTGAACCCGGCGGCGAGCGACGAGATGCCGAGGATCTGGAGACCGATCACCCAGAAGTCGATGTTGAGTCCGGGCGAGTAGACCTTCGTCGTGAGCGGCGCATACCCGAACCACCCGCCGTTCGGCGCGGCGCCGAACAGGATCGGCAGCGTGATGAAGATACCGCCGAACAGATAGACCCAATAGCTGAAGGCATTGAGCCGCGGGAACGCAACGTCGCGGGCACCGATCTGCAACGGAATCAGCAGATTGAAGAACGCCGCCGACAACGGCATGATCACGAGGAAGATCATGGTCGTGCCGTGCATCGTGAAGATCTGATTGTAGATCTCGGCCGTGACCAGATGCTGGTTCGGCCGGATGAGCTGCGTGCGGATGACCATCGCTTCGGCGCCGCCGATCAGCATGAAGGTCATCGCCGTGAAGAGATACAGCGCGCCGATGCGCTTGTGGTCCGTCGTGGCCAGCCAACTCCACAGGCCCGTCGGCTCGTCGGCCGTTCGCGGAACGACTAGCGGCGCGGCAATCGTTGTTGCCATGTCTGGGCTCGTCTCCTACTTGAGTTCCTGCAGATACGCCACGATGTCGGCGATCTGCTGATCCGTCAGCGTACCCAGCGGCGACACCTTGCCCGTCTGCGGGTCCAACTGACCCTTCCCGAGCACCGGCATCAGCACATCGGGCTTGTCCATGTGCGTGTTCTTGACCCAGTAGCGCAGATGCTGCGTGTCGTTCGGGTACAGCGCCGCGGCGATCGTGTAGCGCGAGCCGACGTGCGTCAGGTTCGGGCCGACGAT
>Ga0210409_10005795_pt1 | contig 12935 bp, 14 predicted proteins | sample IncBWH17MmetaG_FD_161649 | JGI IMG/M metagenome (GOLD analysis project Ga0210409, IMG submission 161649) | Forest soil microbial communities from Barre Woods Harvard Forest LTER site, Petersham, Massachusetts, United States - Inc-BW-H-17-M | ecosystem: Environmental > Terrestrial > Soil >...
CGGTATTGCGCCAGACATACATGGTGACTAAGGGCACGTTGCAAACGCTGAAAACCCCGGCTTACGCTGTCACATACCTTAACTCCATTTGCTCGGGTCACTGGGAATCAGACGAGCGGTTCCCAGTGGTCTGTCCTTAGACCTATCGGACTGTGTTGGGTGGCCGAGCCATTGCTTCTGCAGCCATCGCCCCGAGAGAAGGTACGCAACTGGAACAATAACGGCACAGCTGAGCGTGACAATATGATCAGCATTTCAAGCCATTTTGCGACTAAGAGCGCGTACTACGTCGACTGACCTAAGCCGCCGACCAGGTGGACCCTGGCCGAAGGTCCCAGTTCAACATGGCCTGCTTCAATTGCGAATCCACTTCGTCTGCAATCGTGATAATGTCCAAGAGCACCTTACTGAAATCCACTCTGCACAGATTGTTTTGTAAGGTGTTAAAGATACTGACCTGCAGGATTCGCGACTCCTCCACCATCATAGCCGCGGTGTAGCCTTGTTTGCGTCGTAGATCTCCGTGCTCGCGGGCAGAGATGGAGATGTCGGCGTTCGCGGTGGGAGGGAGGCGCAAACGGTTTACGAGGTCGACGATCAGATTGGGAAGATGGCCGGTTCGGTCCTCAAAGCTTAGCGGAATACAAGTCAGTTCTTCGTCGTGCTCCACCAGGGCCAGCCAATCCTGAATGGTGGCATTGAGGTCATGCTCCAAGATGGAGGCCACGCTCTCAATCGCCAGCTGGTTCGGGGTTTGAGGGTGCGCTATTTTCTCGTGGACGATTTTCCTTAAACTGGCGATTTCGATCGGCTTCACAAGGATTGCGTCAGCCTGCAAGCGGATGGCGGACAAGGCCTCGTCCAGAAAGGGATATCCACTGAGTACTAGCGTCACTGCTTGCGGGTGGGTGTTGCGCATGGCGCCGACGACGGTGAAGCCATCACCCGCATGAGGCATGTGCAGGTCGGATATCAGAACGTCAAAGTTTTCTTCTGCGATGCGACGGAGCGCGTCTTTTACGCCGGCCACTGCAACTACCTCAAACCCGTCGCGCTCCAGCGCCACCTGCAGCATTTCCCTCACGGCCCCGTCATCGTCGGCTAGTAGAACTCTGGGGATCACCATTTTTTCGTCCTTCCTCGCCACCACCTAACCTGGGATTTATTGGAAGATAGCGGAAACATCCTGATTTTGTCTGTTCACAATTGCACAAGGATAGGTGCATCTCTGTTACACACTTGATACCTTGACCTGCTCGCTGGTCGGAAAAGCGACTTATGTTCTTTTACTAACTTGGGAGTCTTTTTCTGCCACATACTACCCGACGCTACCGTATGGGCCTGTCAGTTTCTTTGGTCTCTCTCTTGGGGCGATCTTTTCGTGGAGGCTTTTATGTCGCCCAAGCCGCGAGCATTTGATCCCAAGATCTTCCTGGCTCAGGCCGGATTGGGACGGTCAATTCTGCAATATCCAAAGAACAAAGTGATCTTCGCGCAAGGAGAACCTAGTGATGCCGTTTTCTATATTCAAGAAGGTCGGGCAAAGCTCACGGTCCTATCAACGCGCGGCAAAGAAGCTACCATCGCGCTACTAGCAGCAGAGGACTTTATAGGGGAGTCGTGTATGACGTCGGACCAACCTCTGCGCATGGCGTCTGCCACCGCCATCACAGATTGCAGCGTGCTCAGAATCGAAAAGGAAGCGATGTTAAAAGTCCTTCACGTCGAGCACTCGTTTTCAGATCTTTTTGTCGCTTATCTGATTTCACGCAACAATCAGATTCAAGCGGACCTTGTTGATCAGCTGTTCAACTCAGCCGAAAAACGGTTGGCGCGAACGCTTTTGCTATTGGCCCGTTTTGGGAAGGAAGGGAGGTCGGAGAATGTAATTCCACAAATAAGTCAGGAAACTTTGGCGGAAATGGTCGGTACGACTCGGGCGCGAGTTAACTTCTTCATGAATCGGATCAGAAAGCTGGGGTTTATTCACTATAACGGTGGATTGCAGATTCACAGTTCGCTGCTTGACGTTGTGCTCCACGAGTGATGATCCACTACTGAAGAAATCCGTTGCAAAGTGTACATATTTGAACAGTTTCAGCAGTGGTGAATCAGTTTAGGTGCAAACAGGTCAACAGCACCGCAGGCCTGAGTTTCAAGGCGTCAGCCACCTGCTTTTTCACAGGTGCTGTTGAAAACAGAGTTCCGACCTAACGGGCCTCGAGCCGGAAAATCTCGCCCGAGGAAACAGAACTCCGTTTGAGATTGGAGCGAGAAGGGGGACTTGATCCCGCTCTCTAGGGTAGACCCAGCGCACTACGTTTGTGCATCCCGGCAATGCCATACAGCAGGAAACGAGGGACGGCGAAGGAAACATTTCGTTAGTCGCTTTTCCGACTCGCCAACCTGAGACTGTTGTGCCACACGGTCTCTTTCCTTCGGCAACGTGCTGACGGCAACTACAGGTATCGCGCTTTCCTTTGTTGCTCAACGCACAAAAAACACATGGCCGGGCATCGTCGGCCACAGCGTCGGAAATTTACCCGGCGACCCCTGTCTAAATAGGAGTTACTTCATGTACCCAGTTTTTCTGCAGCTCACTAGAACATTCCCGCTCACTTTGGGTCGGTCGCAACCAACCTGCGGTCACGATGCGGTTCTGTGCGGGGTTGACCCGTAGTAAGCTCACACTTCTCACCTGGTGCAGCGCCACAGGTGGGACAACGAACGGTGAGTGGTGACTTCTTACTTTTCATCGGGTCACACCAGTCTATTCAATTCCTTGCACAATTGGTTTAGACGATCATTCCTACCTATGTAGCTCCCCAAGTCAGCCTCGCTCATGTCGGTGAGCTTAACTTCGCTGCTTAACAAAACTGATTGGTGATCCAGGAGGCTGCACGTCTCGGCGGTTATCTCGCGCAACCTTGTGTTGCTCACGCAAACATGATCCCGCTCTGCCCGCGCGAAAGCTGGTCAATTTTGAACAGTTTTAATTTGAGGCGTTGACGCAGGGGTTATACTGAAGTTCGCAGCCCTCCCCCGCCCTCCCCATATTTACAGCGATGTGTAGCCTCCTTTAAACCCATCCTAGAATCACCAGAGCCGGGCGAACCCAACCGAAGTCCACCCTGGAATTCTGAATTAGGCAATCAAAGGCTGTCGCTTAGCAAACATTGACCCGCTCGGACCAATAGGCCTAGCATTGGAGGAACATGACACAAGGGATCAACCACGGACACCTAACAGCTACGTCAGACCAAAAAATCGAGGTCAAGCTCGGTTCAGGATCTTTGATCGTCGAGCAGAGCGAACTGCACAATCTGATCGAAGCTTTGAGCGAGATGAGAGCTCTGATTGATCGCGACAGAGCCCTGATGGACGTTGCGTCGGCCTGAAGGAATGATTGTCGAGCCGGGATATCCGCGGCTTGACTCAATCTCCTCACGATGGTGCGAGCGAGCTAAGACGATGATCCTGGGGGTTTTGTTCCATGCCAAGAAGAGGAAAAGCGACCGATTAGGGGCCTTGGCGGTAAATTTGGATGCGTGATTTGCGCCGAGGTTCGCGCCCCATGGAAGAACGAATCCGATTCATCGAGCATCAGGGTAAATGGATTCTCTTGGTTGACTTTTCGAATTGCTCAGCCAACAAAGTCGAAAAGATTACTCGCGCGGTTCCCGACTATGTGTCCGTGAAACCGCGTGGCTCGGTCCTTGTGCTCACAGATTTCACTGGAGCAGCGTTTGATCGGGATGCCCTTCGGGCCATGAAGGAGACCGCGGTCTTCGACAAGCCCTTTATCAAAAAATCGGCCTTGATTGGAACAGAGAGCCTCCCTAAGGGTTTCTATGAGGAAATGACAGGGTTCTCCCGACGGGAACTGCTGATTTTCAAGACTCGCGAGGAAGCTCTAGCCTGGCTAACGGAAGATTCGGCGGACGTGTGAGCGAAACGACTCCGGTGTGAATCGACAGGAGGGCGTAACCTACGGCCCAGCATTAACGATCGGTACTTACACAGGGCAAGCCAGCTTGGTTTCGTCGTCGCGATGGAACATGATCGCGATAACGATCGAGCCTGGAGCAGCCTTCCGACGACGGCGCGCCCAGGTTTACTAACCATCTGAGGTTTTATCGTGGCCGGAGCGACAACTGGCCGAGCTTGTCGGTCTTGCGTAGTAGTAAGCGCTCGCCGGGGTACAATGGCATTCTCTTCCATGTTTGAGGAAATCAAATCTTGGTTTCAGTTCTTCAATTACAAATCCCTACACTGTCAGCAAGACGGCGAAGGAAGGAGTTCGCAAGCATCGTCGGGAAAGCCCGCGCCAAGAAGCTCACCGCAGAGCGCGCAGAACCAGCGCCCTCAAGGCTGGCCCAGGCCCGTTGGGCTAAGAAGAAGCCGGGGTAGGGCAATCCCGAGCCTAGAAAGGGGCTCGTCATGGCGGATTTCATGGAGAGTTTTTGGCTTTACGGAGAAGACGGTTCTATGCACCGGGCCCACATCTCTCAGGATCGCGTCGACACTACCGGTTTGGAGGGCCCTACACCAGGGCTAAAGACTGCCCGCCTGCAGGATGGCACTCACCTCGAGTTCGTGGACGAGAACACATTCAGGAATGCAGTGACGGGCGAATTGTTGTCGCGCAAGGCGAAAGAGCGGAAGAAGACTGTCTGAACATGTCCACTCTGAAACTAATTCGTTCCTTCTTGCAGCAGGCTACGGCACAGGGTTCGCGCTCAACAGCGGGTTGACTGGGGGCCCTTTTCTAACTTCCCAAAATCTGCGGGACGCCCGACTTCGCAGTACCCTTCAGCGGGTGGCAACGGGTGTCGTCGCCAGGAGCGATGGCTTCACGTATTGCTTTCGCCTGAAGTGCCAGTTTCGATTCGATGCGGTCCACGAGTTTTTGGACTTTATAGTCTTCGCGGTGCGGAGGGCGTGGCTGCTGGTTTGGTTGCTGGTTTGTCATGCGCACAGTCTGGCACAGGAGCGACGGCTTGGCTACTCCAACCCTGTGGAATTCCAAACTGCACAGGAATTGATCTTCAGCGTACAGAAGAGGGATGGTTTTCCACCGAGAGGATTTGGAATGACGGTATTGCGCCAGACATAGATTGTGACTAAGGGCACGTTGCAAACGCTGAAAACCCCGGCTTACGCGGTCACATACCTTAACTCCATTTGCTCGGGTACTGGGAATCAAACGAGCGGTTCCCAGCGCTTTATCCCTCCCCCTTGAGTCTTGACTGTCGATTTCGTTTCATATCGCTGTTTGGCTTTATGTGGAAAGGACCGCAGGAACTGTATCGTCTTCGAGCGAGGCGCGCATGCGACATTCGATGAGATGGAATCCTGAAACGCGGGAATGGTTTTGCGTGAAGTGTGGCCGGACTTCCGATCACACCACCGTGGAAGGCGCGAAAGAGGAATTCAACCAGAGCGACTGCGAGGTTTTGTCAGCAGAGGTTCTAAAAGGTTCGATAGAATACCAGGGTTAATTGAGCCCGTTTCGGAAGTGGAGCGAGTTGGCCAAGCCATTAATACAACCGATCTTTGTCGTTCCAAGCTCACTGCTCGCCATCGCACCATTCCGTTATCTGTGGAACAATCCTCCTAGTTTCGTCGGAGAAAATGTGTGGTTGACTTTCTTCACGCCAGTCATAGTTTTTCTCGTCATCGATCTCGCCTTGTCCTACCTAATGACGGTTTGTTGGGGACTGTGGAAATCAAGCTGACCCGCTACCAAAATGTCGGTAGTGTCTTAAACACGCATTGGGCCTTTCTCGTTGATGCAAACGATCGATCTGTGATATACCCTTCCGCGTACGAAATCCGCGCCAGACGCCGCGTTTGGGGCATGCGCGATAAAACTTGGGGCCTTCGGGGGATGGCCCCAAGTTGCTACCAGTAGGCAGCAGCAGCACAGTATTTATGACACGACCAACCCTGTTATTCTGAACCTGGTTTATCCATTCCCTGAGGTCCGTGCGCATGAAGGATGTTTACCCAGTTTTGAGACAGAAAGAGCTTGACGTATTGAGGCTGCAACAAGAAGTTGAGGCATTGCGTGTAGCCGCGCCGCTTCTGTTGGCAGACGGTGAAGCCGAAGATTACAGCCAGCCGACATTGCCGCGTGCGGTAAATGACACTCCACAACCCGACCACAGTGCGTGGGAAGTCAAAGCCAAGAAGCACTGGCCCTAAGCTCGCTGATTCTCGCGCACGAATCCAGTTGCTGCTGTATGAATCAATTCTGCCAGATCGAATATGTCTCAAGTGACAGCGATGTTGGTATGCCGTGCGGAAAGCCTGCGGTAGCCAGGTGCGCCGACTGCGGTTCTGCGATTTGCGATGACTGTTCTGTGGAATGCTGCGAGCAGTCATTCTGTGCAGCTTGCGGTGATTACCACGCTACGCATTTATGCTTTAGGAAGCCCGTCCAGAGCGAGCCCTACCCATTTCGACTGTCTTTTGGCTCTTCGCCCGACAAGGTTGGTTAAGATCCTCCTGATGGAGGTATCATTTCCTCATGGCAATCCACATGGGCATTAATCCAAAAAACCTACGCTCGCCAAAAGATCCGTTTACCCGAATCGAGCCTGCCTATGACTGTGACGGCTCTGAGTGCAACAGAGGAATTCATGACGATGACGGAACTTTAATAGACCTACCGCCTCACTTTCATATGATTGAGACCGACCCAGATGGAGGATACCGTTGCTACGCCATCGACGGCAATTTGCCTGAAGAGGTGTTCGAGCCTTCGCATTTGGACTAGGTCGCATCCCTTACGCGAACTAGGTATCAGTCTGCGCTTAACCATTTGGCGTGACAATCACTCCGAGGATCATCTCATTCATCGCTCCGACCAGTGTTCTGGCCTGATCTGTACTCGTTCCGCCGAGAACTTCAAATTCGACCTTCACGGATCTCAGAACAGACACTGTGTCATGAAACAGTTCCAGTCGGATCTGGGGTTTGACTTCATGTGTGGTAACAACGAACCGACAACCGCCTCGCTCTGAGTTCATGTGAGTCCTTAGGATGATTCGCCCGACCGAGGTTTTGGCATTTCTACCGATGGAACCTCGCAGTCGAACTGGTCCAATTCGGCTTGTGCATCCTGCACATTGCTGTGATCGGAAGTCCGTCCACACTTCACGCAAAACCATTCCTGAGTTGCGGGATTCCATTTGAGGCTAAGGTGTTTCATCTGGGACGACAGCAAAATCGCCAACGTCTTAACGTCGTAAGATATTTCTGAAGATCTTACCCTGTCAAGGTTTTCGGGACCGTTCGGTGGAGAACACGCAGACACCCCCAGCTAGGACAGCGGATGTCCAAAGGCGAATAGCCGTTCATACAAGGTGCTCATTTAGCGCCCGGCTGATTTTTACAGGGCGGATACTTTCTCCCCGCATCAGTTTAATGGTAGCCTGCTGGGGTTATAGCTCGGAAGGGGGCTTGCGCGGAGGAGCGTGAGCCTTTTTCAGTGGAGGAAACATGACCGACAAAGAATAAGGAGCTGATGGAGGCTGAACTTTACAGGCTAGTAAGGAAGTGGCGACAAAATATGTCCGCTGCCTCTGTCATAGCTACGTTGAAGTTTCATGTCCGAATGCTAGAAGTGAACGAACAAATCCGATCAGGCGATAGCTCGCGCCTAAACGCAATACAGCACAGGCGCTGGTGTAAGGTCGAGACTGGTTAGCTCCCACGGCTCCCTAAAACATCAGAGAGCTAATTCCTTGGAGGCTGAAGGCGCAGTAGCATGTCGTTAATGACTCTGATGAGCTCATTTCGATTCGGACCTTCAATCGCGGGTTTAAGAGCCACCAGCGCGGGATGCACCCACTGTGTCTGCTCCCTGAGTTTCCTGCCCGACCGCCTCGCCTCCACGATCCCGTAGATACCCACCGCTAACCCGACGATTCCCAGGACTACCTCGGCAATACACATACTCACTCCAATTTGCAGAGTGCGCTAGGAAAGCAAGTTCTGCACAGACCTAGATGGTGAAAAGGAGAACACTTCAGTCTGCTCGGGACGGCGAAAGCATCGTAGCAAGTTGGTCGCAGCGTCGAAGCGCCACGCAATCAAAATTCGGGGGCAAGCGCGACAGCTTTAAGCGGTGGTCCTGTCACCATAACGCACAACGACGTCGTTTGGCCCGAGACCACTAGGAAATGTAGTTGCCCAAAATCGAACCGATCTTGCTAAATGCGCTGTTGAGCCCGGTCGCTAGGCTGTTCATTCCCGCTGTAGCTGCGAACGCAACCAGAGCCAGAATTAAGAGATATTCCACCAGGCCCTGACCCGCCTCATCCCGGTGCAGGCGATTCAGGAAATTCAGGATTGGGGTTTTCATTGTCACAACTTCCCTTCGATAAGCCTTGTTCGGTCCCAGCGTAAAAAGAGGCACGACGGGACACGAATCGGCTGGATTATGCGGGGGAGGAAGCAACTCGGCGAACGGCTAAATCCTAACATCGGAGGAGTTATAGTTATGCAACTTTTACAATTATTTACGAACGATAGTAGAAGCTACGGTTTATGTACAGTTGTAAACCTGCTGGCTCCAGGGCGGCTGCAAAACTTTGCGCAAAGAGGCCATTGCCACCAATGGGGACTTTGTCAGGCGGCAAGCCACTGCGGCAGCCGGTGCGTTCTTCTTTTCTATTTTCTGTGAAGAATTTCAGAGTGCGTTAGGCAGACAAGTCTGCACAGACAAAAGAGAGAAGCGGCCCCGCTCCAGGCCTCAAGGATCAAAAGATCTAGTGTTGCGCTGTGACAGGTGCCGGGTGGTGGAGAGAGCTTTTCTCACCGCGGATCATCACGAACAGGATCAGGAATGCGATCAGGATCACCACCGCAACACTGGGCTCTTTCTTCCGGCTGCGACGCCGGCGAGGGACGGGGTTGTCTTCCGGAATCGTAAGTGTGGTGCGGATACGCTTCGCCATGAGCAGATGTTCGCTTCTGGCGGCCAGCCGCGGCAAAAGTACGGAGGTCACTTTGCTCCAGTCTCAGAAGCGCTACGTTTGCATGATGGCAAAAGGGAAGCTTGGAGCTTTGGATGCGCGACTCCAGCAGCTGTCGAAACATACAACACGAGCCCTGCGGTGCGATCACGTTGGCGATCGCCTTTGTCTACGCTCGAACGGCGTCGGTCGAACGAGCCCATTGCCTGAGAATCTAGGTAATGTACTTGCCAAATATGGTGCTGATCACTGTGAAAGTGCTGTTAATGGTACTAGCCAAGCTCCCCATGCCCGCAGTCGTGCCAAAACCAACGATCCCAAAGATCATTACATACTCGACCAAGCCCTGGCCGACGTCGTCCTTATGCAGATGGCCTAAGGAATTCAGAATCTGATTTGTCATTCCGAATCTTCTCCTTTGTTTGATTCCCGGCTGGGGAGGGCGGGGGAGGGCGGACATTCGCTACTCTTGAAAAGATATGCACGTCAGGAACCAGACAATTCTCCAAAGCCCCGCACGCTCGTGATTCCTTTCCACCAAGACCTTTCACTCGGCGCATGACCACTTTTCTTTAGGGCGGACATGCACCCCGAATATGGAAAGTTTTTGCACAGAAGAGGAAAAGTATTTGACGAGGAGGAAAGCTAGCGGTTTAAATGTCGGACCTGCCAGGAGTGACTATGACCTCTGCGCCGAACCTTTGCTTCCGCTTAACGACGAACTCTCCGCTGCTTCATGGCACTGTGCAAAACATTCCAGTAATACGGTTCTTACCCGATTGCATAGTTATGTTCCAGTGCGATACATCTGTCAGTTGCTACGGAGGTTTTGGTTGGAGCGCCTCGGATCAGGGGTCTGGGGCGCTTTGTTTTGCCCGCCTCGGTTCTTGCTGCAGAGACAAAGCCTACCGATTCTCGTGAAGCGGACTGAATTGAATCTCTCTTGCCCGAATTGCGAAAGCGACGGGAGCCGCTTACCAAACATTGACCCATTCTGAGCGGTCAGCCTAGCATTGTAGAACTCGCACAAGAGATCAAACGCGAGAAACGTAACAGTAACGTCAGACCAAAAAAACGAGGTCAAGGTTGGATCAGGATCTGGGATCGGAGAGCAATGTGAACTGCACCATCTAATCGAGGCATTGAGCGAGCTGAGAAGTCTTGCTGCGCGGGACAGAGCGCTGATGAACGGGCGGCGCGACGGTTTGCAGGCTTCCGATCTTCGTACACCAGACCGCAATGACCCTTCGTACTCTTGCCGCGATGACTGTGAACGAGTAACAAAGACGGTGGGAGAACTCTGATGCAGTCAACAACTCCAGTGCCGCTAACTTCGGTTCCGGCGAAGCCCACCTGTACGAAGATACTAAATACTGGTCCGTGCGCCGACATGTGGAGGGAGTACAATCAAGCTCTGCAGATCCCAGACCTCGACCAACTCACTGCCGACCAGCAGGCGCAGATCAAAAAGTTAAGCGACCAGATCCAGGCCGACGCAACCGCTGCACTTCAGGCAAAGTCCGCATACACTACTGCCGTCGTTCAAGCCAAAACCGCGGCGCTCACGGATGGCCGGGAGCAAGGCGCTGGAATCGGCGTGGGAGTTACGCTACTGGTGTTCGCTCTGAGGCTTGGTGTCAGGAGACTGAGGCGAAATTCCACAGTCACCAAGACGCCAAAGGCTCGAGCTGCATCGGCCTAAAGTAGCTCAGCCTCACCCGAAGTGAGATCGAATCTGCAGACGGTGTTAAGCTTTTTTTTAGATATGACCCTCACTCTGCGAAGCACCTACAGTCCTCGAGACCTGTTCGGCGTCGCCGGACGAGTCTAGCACATATACACCCTTGGGTGTTGTGTCTGATACCCGCTACCATCGCGCGTTTCCACGTAATCGCAGGAATCAATCAAAGGCCTCGGCGAACGAGCTGATCGTGTCAACGCTGAAGCCACCAATTTCCCTGAGCACGACCGCTTTGCCAGGAGCCGCCAATTTGCTCTTTCAGCGGTCCGTTTGAGCATGTCTTCAAACGTCTCGCCCTTGAAGTGCGCCATCTCAGCCTTCCACGTACCCGAAACGTTCCTGCCCTCAATTCGGGCTGTCCATGTGCCCTGCGAGCCGCTCGCTAATTTCCGGGCTGACCAGGTGCCTTCCAGAACGATCTGGTTATTCTCGCTGAGGAGTGTCCAGGAACCAAGAGCTACGTTTTTGCTGGGCGGGAGAAGCCTGCCGTGGCGAAGTGCGCGGCGGACCCGATAGTTCCTCAGATGAACGTCGCGTCGCAACGTCCGAGAGCAGAAGAACGGCGTGTAGAATAGCGCCTGTTCTTGAAGTCAAAAGAGGAGATTCCGGTGAAACAGTTATTGGCCATCTTTGCTTTGCTGTTGTCGAGCCTGCCGGCAGCGGCTCAGAACAACGCTGCGGCGCAAGCCAACGCAATACGTCCGGGAGACAATCTGGTGCTGGAGAACATCCCGGCGATACCGGCCTCCATTGCCGAGAATGCGTTTCGGTACAGCGAAGTGCGTGCCGCCTCGCTTGAGGACTGGGATCGTTCACGCCGGGAGATGCTGATCATCACGCGCTTCGCCGACGTCCCCCAGGTGCACGTGGTTAAGATGCCCGGTGGGGCGCGCACCCAGCTCACTTTCTTCCCCGATCGCGTGGCCAGAGCGCACTACGGTCCCAAGGGGAGCAACTACTTTACCTTCGTCAAGGACGTGGGCGGAGGCGAATGGTTCCAGTTTTATCGCTATGACCTGGCCGACGGCAACGTGACCCTGCTTACCGACGGTAAGTCGCGCAACACCGCCGGAGCGTTTGCTCACAATGACAATCGCTTCGCTTACAGCTCCACCCGCCGGACCGGTGAGGACACAGACATTTGGATCATGGACGCAACGAATCCCAAGACCGAACACATGCTGCTGCAGTTGGAAGGCGGCGGCTGGGGCGCGACTGATTGGTCGCCGGACAATCAGAAGATTCTGGTGCTGCAGGAGATCTCCGCCAATCAATCCTACCTCTGGCTGGTAGACGTCGCCAGCGGTGAAAAGAAGCTACTGACACCGAAAGCTGGCGCGGAAGAAGTCGCCTACGGCGGCGGAACCTTCAGCAAAGACGGCAAAGGCTTCTACACCACCACCGATCACGATTCGGAGTTTCGGCGGCTAGCCTATTTTGACTTCGCTACCATGAAGCCGGCCTATCTGACCTCAAACATCAAGTGGGACGTAGATGAGTTTGATCTCAGCGATGACGGTAGGACCTTGGCCTTCGTCGCCAACGAGGATGGTGTCGGCAAACTTTATCTGATGGACACCTCGACTCGCGAGTATCACTCTATTCCCGACATACCAGCGGGACAGGTGTTCGGTCTGAGCTTCCACAAGAACAACCAAGAGCTGGGATTCGTCGTCAATTCCGCCACCTCGCCTTCCGACGTTTATTCGCTCAATGTTCCTACCGGCAAGATTGAGCGCTGGACTTTCAGCGAGACTGGAGGTCTCAACACTGCCTCGTTCTCCACGCCGCATCTCATCAAATGGCAAACCTTTGACGGCAAGACCATCTCCGGCTACCTCTATGCGCCTGATCCCAGGAAGTTTCCCGGCAAGCGTCCGGTGATCGTGAACATCCACGGCGGCCCCGAGGGGCAGTTCCGTCCCGGCTTTTTGGGAAGGAACAATTACTATCTCAACGAACTGGGTGTGGCTCTGGTATTTCCCAACGTACGCGGCTCCACGGGTTACGGCAAGACCTTCCTCAAGCTGGACAACGGCGTGAACCGCGACCACACGCACAAGGATATTGGTGCGCTTCTCGATTGGATCAAGCAGAGCCCCAATCTCGATGGCGACAAGATCATGATCACGGGCGGCAGTTACGGCGGATACATGACGTGGGCCGTAGCTTACGAATACAACGATAAGATTTGCTGCTCACTGCCCATC
>Ga0210409_10005797_pt1 | contig 12931 bp, 11 predicted proteins | sample IncBWH17MmetaG_FD_161649 | JGI IMG/M metagenome (GOLD analysis project Ga0210409, IMG submission 161649) | Forest soil microbial communities from Barre Woods Harvard Forest LTER site, Petersham, Massachusetts, United States - Inc-BW-H-17-M | ecosystem: Environmental > Terrestrial > Soil >...
CATCATCCAGCAGACCTACGGCAGCTTCTTGCTGCCACAGGCATTCCCGGAGGGTTCGCCCACCCACCCGTGCTATCCGACGGGCCACGGAACGGTCGGAGGTGCGTGCACCACTGTGCTCAAATTCTTTTTTGATGGCAGCCAGAAGATCCGGCCGCTGCTCACCCACGCCGGACGGGACGTGGTCGTGCCAAGCACGGATGGCCTCTCGCTCAACACCTACACAGGCGCGGACCGAGACAATCTGGACATCAACGGAGAGCTGAACAAGCTGGCGTACAACATCTCATTTGGTCACGGGATCCACGCCGGTATCCACTTCCGCAGTTCGACCTACTGGTCGATTCTGCTGGGCGAGCAGATTGCGCTCAGCATGCTGCGGGATCGCGCCAAGTCCAACAACGAACCGTTCACGATCAGCATCACGAAATTCGACGGAACGACCGCAACCATCACCAACGGCCCCACCGAGGAGGGTCGCTAGCCGCATCCTGACACAACTGAATTGTGAAGGGTTCTCCTTCACGAAGTTTGACGGCACGCGTACTACGGGCGTCGGTGCAACCGCTTGACCACTGAAACTCGTCCGAATTTCACGGAAGCGCTTGATGGTTCGGTCAGGAAGTGATCGACCGGAATTGTCTTCAGACTTGCACTTCGACGGCGCTCAGCCGCAACTTCCCGTTGGTGACCGCGGAATCAAGCGCGTTCACCACCACGGTATCGAATTTTGACCCTGCCAGCGCCTTGATCTTGCCCAGCGCGTATTCCAGATCCATCGCCGTTTGGTACGGGCGGTTCGTGGTCATGGCATCCAGCGTGTCGGCCACACCGATGATTCGCGCCATCATCGGGATTTGTGGTCCGGTCAGGCCATACGGATAACCTCGCCCGTCCATGTGTTCGTGGTGCAGCTCGATTCCGGGCAGCATCTCTTTCAACTGCGAAACCGGACGCATGATGTTCGCGCCCTTCACGGTGTGCTGCTTCATCAACGTGAACTCTTCCGGTGTCAGCGCGCCGGGCTTCTTCAGGACGCGGTCTTCCACGCCAATCTTGCCGACGTCGTGCAGCAGCGCCGAAATGCGCAGCGTGTCGAGTTCCTGGTCGGAGAGGCCCAACTCCTGCGCGATGATCGTCGAATACTTGGCCACGCGGCCGGAATGACCCCGCGTGTACGGATCCTTTTCGTCGATCGCCGCGGCCAGCATGCGAATGGACCCGATGAAGAGCTCGCGGTTTTCCTCGGCCGCTTCCTTCAAACGCTCGATGTACTCTTCGATGTCGCCGGCCATCTTGTTGAAGTTTTCGGCCAGTTCGCTGATTTCGGAGGCGCCGCGCACCGCCGACCGCTGATGGAATTCACCGCGGCTGATCGCGCGAGTCGAGGCAGCCAGACCGCGAATCGGTCCGCTGATGCCAACCGCGAAAAAGTATCCCAGCAGGATCGCTGCAAAAATGACCACGGTAACGAACGCCAGTGCCTGCCGGTTCAGCTCGTTCACGCCCGCATCGGCCCGCGCCTGTTTCAGGCTGCGGTGTGCGATCACCGCCCAATTTACCTCGGGGAACGTGCTGTACGTTCCGATCATCTCCACTTCGCGGCCTTTTTCTTTCTGTGTGAAGCGAATCGTCGCGGTACTTCGAAGTTCTCTCGGCAAAGTGATCACCTGCTCGACGACCTTGGAGTAATCCGCGCTGACGTCGGTACCTGGAACGAAGTCCTTGGAGTCCGGGTGGGCCACGATGTGCCCGAAATGATCGATCACGAAAACCGTTCGCCCGCGCACGCTGGCGCTTTGCAATTGCTGCAAGATCGGCTCGAGCGAAACCACCGCGGCGAGCATGCCCGTAAAATTGTCGTTGATATCCTTGAGTGGCACGGCAATCACGAAGGCCGGCCGGTTGTCGGGCGCCAGCGCCAGAGGATCGCTGCGAAATTTTACCGATTGCATCGACGCCGCAAACGCGCGCTGCAACGCTTTCGCGACAAAGGGATCGAGGTCCGCCCGGAAATTTCCCTGCGACGCCACCGTGCCTTTGCCGGACTTACCCACCGCCGTCAAATACAGAAACGTTTCCCGGTTGCTGTCCGCAAAGTTCTCCAGCAATCTCGTGACTTTAGGCTCCGCCACCGGGTCTTCCACGTTGTCGCTAAGCCCCATCAGCGCCAGAATCTGCCGTTCGCTCACCAGTTGTTGCGTCAGGTTCGCTTCAAACAGCTGAATCTCGCGCGCCAGCGAGCGCGTCAGATCGGCTTGCTGCACAAGCTCGGTGTCCACCAATTTTTCCTGGCTGAGTTGCAGCACTTGGCGGTGATACAGACCAATGGGCACCGCGCTGACCAGCAGCATTGCCCCCAGCACGAGCCACAGGATGCGCACGCGGCCTGCGCGAAGGCGATCCCACGAAGATGCAATTTTTACAGACATCGTCTTGACACCAGTCTAGGGGAACCGCCGAATAGGGTCGCCCGGCCGGAGGTACAGGCGACGCGGAAGTGCAACTGGACCGTTAGTACTTGGGACAGTGGTTCTAGCGCTCTCGAATCAGAGTGCTAAGTCCCCGGTAATGAGGAAGACCGCGTGGTGCGTTCGACATGGGCTCGCGGCCGCGGGGGAAGTGACCGCCTGATTGTGATGGGCCCGACGGCACCGCGTCCGGCTACTCTTTTCTCTGCGGCCGCTCCATGATCGCGCGAATCGCTTCGAGCGGGGCTTGGCCTTGATGCAGGATGGCATCCACCTGTTCCGTAATCGGCAACTCAATTTTGTTCTCTCTCGCCAAGGTCAGCAGCGCGGCTGTAGTGCCCACTCCTTCCGCCACTCCGTGCATGCCCGACAGGATCTCCGGGAGCAACCGGCCCTTACCCAGCTCGATACCCACGCGCCGGTTGCGGCTCAACGAGCCGTTGCACGTGAGCACAAGATCCCCCAGCCCCGCGAGCCCGCTCAGCGTCTCGTGTCGCGCCCCAAGGGCGACGGCGAGTCGAGACATCTCAGCCAGTCCGCGCGTGATCAGTGCCGCCAGCGAATTCGAACCGAGCCCTAGCCCTTGGCAGGTGCCCGCCGCGATGGCCATCACGTTTTTCATCGCGCCAGCAAGCTCCACGCCGAGTATGTCGTCGTTCGTATACAGCCGAAAATTAGGCGCGGCGAATTCTTCCTGCAATTCGGCAGCGAGGCTCGCATCGGGCGACGCCACGACGACGGCGGTCGGAGCGCCCTGGGCCACTTCCAAAGCGAATGACGGCCCGGAAAGAACAGCGATGCGTTGTGCGCTTGCAGTAGGAACACTCTGCGCAATCACCTCGCTCATGCGCGCGTGCGTCGCGGGCTCCAGGCCCTTTGTCGCGCTGACAATCGTGGCGCGCGAACCAACTCGACCGGCCGCCGCGCAATACACTTCCCGGGCATGCGCCGAGGGCATCGCCCCCACGACGATCGTCGCTCCGCTCAACGCTTCGCCCAGATCGTGGGTGACGCGAATCTGCGCCGGCAGCACATGCCCCGGTAGATAGCTGACGTTTTCCCTTTTACGGCGCATCTCCTCCGCGAGTCCGGTATCGCGCGCCCACAACGCGATCTCATGCGCACGAAGGCTTCGCGACAACACAAGCGAAAGAGCGGTGCCCCAGATTCCCGCGCCCAGAATCGCAACGCGTGTCACTGGCCGTCCTTACTTTTGCCAAAGGAAAATCGCGGCTCGCGGCCTTCCACCAGCCGCTGAATGTTGGCGTCGTGCTTGTAAACCACCAGCATCGCCGCCGCAAACGCTCCAAACGTAACGATCAGCGGCGGCGCGTGGTGCGGCGCCCACAACAGGTAAATCAGCAAAGGCATCGCCGCAGCGGCTGACACCGACCCTAGAGACACGAAACGTGAAAACAACACCACGAGGATAAACACACCGATCGCGCCCAGCGCCGCGGGCCAGCACAGTGCAAGAAACATTCCCGCGGCGGTCGCCACTCCTTTGCCGCCGTGAAAGCGCAGCCACACCGGAAAGCAATGACCGATCAGCGCGGAAAGTCCCGCAAGCGTCATCCACATGGCACTGTCATTCGCAAACCGCGCGGCCAGCCAAACCGCCGCGACTCCCTTCAATGCGTCGAGCACCAGCGTGAGGATACCGGGAAGGGGCCCTGCGACCCGTGCCACATTCGTCGCGCCGATGTTGCCGCTGCCGGCTTTGCGCACGTCCACGCCGCCAAACATTTTTGCCAGAAGGATGCCGAAGGGAATCGAGCCGATCAGGTAGGCCGCGACCGGAATCCACGCCAGGCTCAGAGAAATGTCACGCATGCGCCGTCACGCCTCCGCCGCAAACGCAAACGATTGCAGCGTAGTGTACTCCGCGCCGGAAGGTTTCAGCTTGCTTTCGATGAGGTGAAATTTGTTCGTCCGCAACTCGCCGAATTCGCGTACCGCATTTTTCTCGACCGCTGCGTGCAAAGCCGGCGAAATGCCGGATCGCTCGGATCGCGCCAGCGTCAGGTGCGGAGTGAACGCGCGTTCTTCAGCGGGAATCTCCAATTTCGCGAGGCGTTTGTCAATATCACCCGCGATCGCAGCCAAATTCGGCGAAGCAGCCATGCCCGCCCACAGAACCCGAGGCCGCTTTGCCGACGGAAAGAAACCTAGCCCGCGGAAGCGCAACTCCACCGGTCGATCCGAACGCACGCGCGATAACTCAGCGCGAATCGCGTCCAGTTTCTCGGGCGGCACCGATCCGATAAATTTCAAGGTCACATGAAGATTTTCAGGACGCATCCAGCGCAACTTGTTCGCGGACGATTTCGGCTCGAGCGTGTGCAGCTCACTCACCAACCCTGCCAAATCATCTCGGACCGCCGCGGGAACCTCCACCGCAACAAACAGCCGCACCGCTCAAGCCTTTTTCGAGGACGACTTTGTGTTATTTTGCCCGTTGTACAAGAAATGCACGCGGACCATATCGAGCGCCGCCTGCGCCGCCTGCCAGCGAATGTTTTCGCGCTCGCCGGGAAAGCGCATGCCGCGTTCCTTGACGCCGCCGGCGTGCGAAACCGCTACGTGCACCGTGCCGACCGGCTTTTCTTCCGACCCGCCGCCAGGCCCCGCAACGCCAGTGATTCCCACGCCCAGCGTGCTGCCCACCCGCCGCCGAATTCCTTCCGCGAGCGCCACCGCGACTTCGGCGCTCACGGCGCCCTTCGCCAAAATCATTTCTGGCGGCACATCGGCCCAGGTCGTCTTCAACTCGTTGCTGTAGCACACCACACCGCCCAGAAAGTACGACGAGCTACCTGCGATGCTCGTCAATCGCTGCGCAAGCAATCCGCCCGTGCAGCTTTCCGCTGCCGAGATGGTCGCGTTGTTCAGAGTCAATTCTTCCGCTACCACTTCTTCCAGCGACCTGCCATCTTCGCTGAAGATGCGGTCGCTCAGCGCGATCTCAAATCCCTGCACCATCTCGTCGAGCGTCTTCTTCGCGCGCGCCGGGTCGTCGGTCCAGGTCCGCAAATGAATCTGCGTCTCTCCAGGTTGAGCCAAAATTGTGGTGGTCACCTCCGGATATCGCTGATACACGGGCAGGATGCGCTGTTCCACGTGCGATTCGCCCAACCCCGTCACACGAATCTCTCGCTGATGCAATCGCACGCCAGACGCGCGGCGCTCCAGACGCGGCAAAACCTGCTCGCGAAACAGCGGCTTCAACTCGCGCGGCGGCCCCGGCAACAACACAATCATGTGCCCGGAAACTTCCAGCCACAATCCCGGTGCCGTTCCGCGCGGATTCTCCAAAATTTCCGCGCCCTCCGGGACCATCGCCTGGCGCACGTTCAACTCCGGCATCTCGCGGCCCATGCTCCGGAACCTGCTCTGGATATAGTGCAGAATCGCGTCGTTGCGCTTCAGCTTGCGGCCCAGCAGATCGGCGACCGTTTCCCGGGTCAGATCGTCCTGCGTCGGCCCCAATCCGCCCGACGCGATGATCAGTTCCACGCGGCCCAACGCCTCGCGAAATACCTCGCTCAAGAGATCTCGATCGTCGCCCGCTACGGTCTTACGAACCACCTCAATGCCAATGCCGTTCAACTCCGCCGTAAGGAACAGCGAATTGGTATCAAGCCGGTCCGGCGTCAACAACTCCGAACCAACCGCGATGATTTCCGCTTTCACGTTAGGGCAGTCTCGCGAATCCTGGAATTTTCTTCCACTCTTCCGCCACCGCTAGGCAACGCGTAAACTCTTCAAAGTCGCCGTTCAGGAAATCCATGGCAAAGCTCTGCAGATCGTAAGCAAGATCATCAAACACCGTGAGCGGATTGTCGGAGAAGCCATGTTACCTGTTCCCCCAGCGGTTGCGAGCAGGGCGCGCATATACGATTCATGGTCCAACGAGTTTTTGCCGAAGTGATAGGTCACCAATCCGAGCGAGAACCGGAAGTGAAGTTCAAGCCGGCGGTCCTTATTTACATAGCTCCCGAACGCGTACCGACCTCCGCTGCCCACTCCACTGCCGCCATCCTTAAAGGAAAAATCATGTGCATACAGCACCGGGTCGAGAGTGCTACGTCCCTGACGCAGAATTTCGCAAGGTTCGGTCACGATTTATCCGAGCAGCGGCAGGCCGCGCACGTCCCAATCCAAAGTGTAAAGCGCGCCATTGGTGGTAAGAATCGCGCGCCCCGAAGGCTGCAGCGCCAGGCCCACCAGTCCCGAGCCACTGAGAATCACCTCGGCCTGCCCATTCGGCGTGACCCGAGCAATGCCGCGCCGCCCGCCGTACGACGCCGCTACGTAAAGATTCGCGTCGCGGTCGAAGGCCAACCCCTGCGGCCGGCCAAGTCCGCGATAAAAAACCGACACGTCGCCACCGGTAGTAATTTTATAAACGCGATCGTAGCTGGAAGTCGTCGGCCCGGTCACATACAAATCGCCGCTCGGGTGAAACGCCAGGTGATACGCGGCCAGCGACGGCTCCAGCGTCGCAAAAACGAAAATCTCACGACTAGGACTGATTTTGAAAATGGTTCCGCTGCGGTCGCCAACGTAAAGATTTTGGTCGCGGTCGAAGGCGATCCCGGTGGCAATCCCCATGCCCTCAATCCACTGTTCGGTTCGCCCGTCGGTTGTGACCCGGTGAATCGTGCCGTCGTTGCGGCACGACACAAAAAGATTTCCCGCGCGATCCACGGCCAACCCCGACGGATTGATCAGCGAAGTCACAAACGGCTTAATGCTGTAGTTTGACGTGATCTTATACAGCGACACCGGCACGCGTTGCCCGCGCGGACCGCTGAACGTCACGTAGATATTCCCGCTGGCATCCACCGCGGGATTGGCCACCGGATGCAGGTTGTCGGCAATCTGCATGCCCACCGAGATCGGATGCGGTTGGCTATCGCCGTTCGCATTGCTTACCCGCACCGTGCCACCGTTCGCGCTGTCGGGAACGCGTGCGACCAGCCGATTGTCCGTCGCCAACATCAGGCTGGCGTCAGCTTCGCCAAAATAAACCAAAGGACGCGCGCCCGTGCGCGTTGCGAAACCGCTTCCATAGATCACGATCTCGCCCCCCGGAATCGCTGCCGCGGGGGCGATTCGTTCGATCCGAGGAACGCCATTCTTCTCTGACGGAGACCCAAATCCAAATTTCATAGCAGATCAATCAGCTTAAAGTGTAGTGCCATGCGCAACAAAACGGCGGCGTACACGCCGGCCATCCAGTCATCAGCCATGATACCCCAGCCGCCGGGAAGTCTTTCGAGCTGCCGCACGGGGTACGGTTTCCAGATGTCGAAAATCCGGAAAAACAAAAATCCCAGCAGCAAATATTTCCAGTTCACCAAACTCAACGCCGAGAAAATCGCAAACGTGGACAGATCCATGTGCGAGTGCAGGTTCGGCAGCGCGATGGGGATCAGTGGAAGCACTAGGGTCAAGTGCTGCCCGGCGACCTCGTCGATCACCACGAATTGCGGGTCTTTGATCCCCGCAAATTCGGCCGCCTTCGACGAACTCCACACGCCAATCGCCCCCAGAATCACCAACAGCACCGCCGCGGAGAAGATCGGCAACCACAGCATCGTATTGTGAATGTCGCTGCCGGGAACCAGGAAATGTTTGTCCATGAATCGCGCGTCGGACAAAACATGGTACGGAGACAATCCCGCCAGCGATGTTGGGCGCAGAAAAAAGATCGCGCAGAGCACGATGGTCACCACACCCACGAGCGACCCAAACGTCCCGGGCGCTTGGGGCAAATAGCCGACTCCCAAGGCGGTCGCGATGGCGTAGGCCAGCTTGGGTTTCTTCGCGGTCTGCGCGGTTGGCGTGGGTGGGATGCCTTCAGTGCTTGGGGTCATCGGCATTGGGTGATTCGCCTGGCTCGTCGTCATCCTCATCGAAAAGCGGCTCGGAGACGACGTACTTCTCCGACGCCCAGTTCCCCAGGTCAATCAATTTACAGCGCTCGCTGCAAAACGGAAAATCGGGGCTCGAGGCCGAGTCGATCAAAGTCTTGCAAATCGGGCACCGGCGTTGCATGGAAAGACAATCTTACCCCAAGACGCGCAGGGCTGCTCCCGTGGAGATGCGCGTCAGGGTTTCCGCGGGCGGGATCGGAGGCGCCCCCGCAAATAAGCGCGGCGCGGGCCGCGGCAAAATCTCCGCCACGCGCCCGATCAAGTCGTACGCATCGGACTTCGTGATTTCCACCCGCACCGCGTCACCCACCGCCGCCGATTCGCCTCCAGGCAGTTCGATATCCGTCAAATACACCTTACCGTCGATCTCCGGCGCCATGCCTTCCAGCCGCGCCTCCCACACCAGTGGGTTGTCTTTCGACGGGCCTTCCACCAGAGCGGTCGCGACGCGGCCCTTGAACGCGCGCAATTTCTCGCGCGAGACTTTCTTCTGGATGGCCATCAGCCGGTCGCGACGCCCCGCGATGGTTTCCGGGTCCGCCTTGGCATCCAGCCCGTAGCTGCCCGCGTTGTCCACGTCCGAATACTCGAACACGCCCACCCAATCGAGGTTCGCCGCCTTTACGAAATCGCAAAGCTCCTCAAAGTCCGCCTCGGTTTCTCCAGGGAAGCCTGCAATAAAAGATGTTCGCAAGGTCACGCCGGGAATCGTCGCGCGAATGCGTTCCAGCAGCTTCAAAAACGCATCGCCGTGCGACCCGCGCTTCATGCGCGCCAGAACGTTGCGGCTGGCGTGCTGCAGCGGCATATCCATATAGCTGGCAAGTCGCGGATGCGCCGCCAGCGTATCCAGCAATTTCTGCGTCACGCGATTGGGATAAGCGTACAAAAAGCGCACCCACAGCAGATCGTCCACTTCCGCCAGCCGCCCCAGTAGCTTTGCCAGGCCGTCGCGCAAACCCAAATCCTCGCCGTACGAAGTCGTGTCCTGCCCGATCAGCGTGATCTCGCGCGCGCCGAAAGCCGCCAGATTTTCCGCCTCGCGCACCACCGACTCAAATCGCCGGCTGCGGAATTTTCCGCGTAATTGCGGGATGATGCAGAAGGTGCACGGATGATCGCAACCCTCCGCGATCTTGATGTACGCGGCATGCCGCGGCGTAGTGATCACGCGCGGCGTAAGATCGTGATACAAAAAGGCCGGCGGCTCCACGGGCAGGATCCGCAAATCGCCTTCCACCGCTTCCAGGATGCGCTCCACTTCGCCGGTGCCCACCACCGCATCCACTTCCGGCACCTGCTCCAGGATTTGATCCCGGTAGCGCTCGACCAGGCAGCCCGCCACGATCAGCTTTTTCGCTGCGCCAAACTTCTTGTGCTCGGCCATCTCCAGGATCGCGTCCACCGATTCCTTCTGCGCCGGCTCAATAAAGCTGCACGTATTCACGACCAAAACCTCAGCCTCGTCCGCGCGCGGGGTCAGCTCATACCCTTCGCGCGCAAGAATACCCATCATCACCTCGCTATCCACGAGGTTCTTCGGGCACCCCAGACTGATAAATCCAACCTTAGTCATAAGCAAGTCACAAGCAATGAATTAGCGGCTTCCCGCAATCCCCAAGTGTAACACGCGTAACCCACCACCTACCCGCCTGCACGCCACCCATCTAGACTTATGAAAATGATAGGGGAACAGCACCACTGTGCGCGTCTCACGGCAAATTCTAGCCGCCTAGTCGCGGCCCGTACTCACGCCGTGAGTTCGACATCGAAAATCATTTTTAAGAAGCCCCGACTATGCTAATTCGGAAAAAGAAACGCATACCCGGCCTTTCGCTTGCCGACAACGTGATTCGCCCGCACTCCTCTCCGCGAATTCCGAGCCACAGCGGGTATTCAGCACCCATCCCTTAGCCTTTTAATGCTTCTACCTGCCATTCACGCTGCGATTCAAGCCTATTCCCTGCATAGTACCTAGCCGATTGATAGTCACATGGGATGCTTTCCCGTGTATGCCGAATTAAATCTCCGGCTTACTCTGAGCGTCGACGGGCAACTGCCGACTGTAGACTGCCGAAGTTCTTTAGAATCCGCACTTGCAGAAAAAGGGTGGGGGAGGGGTAAATTGTTAGACTACAGTTCCGTCGAACCCCGTGCTCCCGTTCCTCCGGCTTCTGTCACTCTTCCCCCAATGACTCCAGCTCCGGCCACTTGTCATCCCGAACTCCGCGCGAGGGATCTGCTTTTGCGTCGAATTGGAGGCTCGGTGACAGCTTTGGTGAAAGTTGGCGTAGTGCTGGGTTTGGCTTGGGGTTTGCTTGGGGCGCAGGTTTCGGGGCCGGAGCGCAGGGTTAGCGGGAACGTGATTACTTCGGAGCACGAGCCTGCGGTGCGGATCGAGCTGCCCAAGGCCGCGAATTATTTGGGGGCGGATCGGTTCGTACTGTATGGAATTGCAGATTGCGAGCTGCACGCTTGGGTAGAGGCGGATGCGGAGAAGAAGGTGGCGCGATTGTATTGGTTGCAGTTTGAGGGGTATTTGCCTAGCAAGCCGGAGCTGCACCACACGTATAACTCGCCGCGACATGCGAGTTTGGGCGGGATGGATTTTTATGTCGATACCTGGGTGCGGTCGAAGGGTGACGCGATTGGGGCGGGGTCGGACCGTGAACATATTGAGGGGTTGATTCGCGGCAAAGGGTACGCGATGCCGTCAAGCATGATGTATGTGCGGTTGGTACACCTGTTGGATGCGGAGAAGCGGAAAGAGCTGATGATCATTTATGGCGAGGATTTGGCGGGGACCGGCCTTACGGCCCCGGAGTTGGCTGAGGGTGGAGCGGCGCACGAGCGATGGCCGACGATCGATCGCGGCTTAATTGAACGCGCGGAAAAGGCGATTGTGGTTAAGTGGAACTGATGATGTGGTTCGAGGGACCGAACTTGATTTGGGGCTCGGTGAACTAAAGGAGATGAAAGGCCCGAAAGGCGCCCGGTTAAATCACAGGCGCCCCTCTGGCTTACAGATTAATTCTTCGTGTACCTCAGTGGATCACCTCCTTACTCGACAGGAGCGTCGACGGTTCCGATTATAAAAGCAATTCCACCGGCGTCAATACAAGGAAACGAGGAGCGTGCCGTGACCGTCCACGTGACGCCACTCCCACAAGACCGCCAACTTGTGGCGTCGTCGAACTTATTGGTTCGGCGACTGGTTTGGTGACGTTCCCAGCCGGGCGCTGGCCCGGGAAAGAGGAGATTGCCTACCGCACTTGGCATGGAGCCGTTTTGCGATGTAGCCAACTATCATGAGGTGAACACTGGGTTTTTGCGTTCCTGCGTGGAGATCCCGTTGGTTTCCGCTTACAGCATCGCTGTACGGAGGGTCAGTTGTGAGGGGTGGCAAGAGGCGAAACAATGGATGAAGCACGATGTATTTTCGGAGCTTCCCGGGGATCGGACTGGCGGCCAACTATGCTGAATAGTCCAAGCAAAAAGATAGGCGGTGGTCGCACCGCGAAGAAATTCGCGAAACCGCGGGCGGTGCGGCGGTGCCCGTTCGTAGCGTCGGCCGAGGTGACCGAACTGAGTTCGGGGACGCGGCTTTCGGCGCGAACTTCGGAAGTGGGACTGGGCGGGTGTTACGTGGATACGCTCAACCCGTTTGCAGTGGGTGCGGAGGTGAACTTGCGGATCGTTCGGGATCAGGGCGCGTTCGAGGCGAAGGCGAAAGTGGTGTACAGCGATCCGAGCTTTGGGATGGGGATGTCGTTCACCGAGATCGTGCCGGAGCAGCGAGCAATTCTGGAGAATTGGCTGGAAGAGATGGTGCTGCAACTTCGACCGGTGGCGCAGTAGATTTCGTATACAAATTTCCTCGGGGTTTATTCCTCAGGGTTCATTGTGGTTCAGTACTATGGGTTTATGGTGCTGAGAGGCTGCCAAATCGCTCTTGCGTCGTTTTCTGTGGAACGAGGCGATTCCCTTTTCGATCAGTAAAGTCAAATTGGAATTTGTTTAAGCAATGAGGGTTTCATCGTGTGGGCGGCAAGGAGCGCTAAGTTGCTGGAGGGTGAGGTATTTCCAATGTTGGTGGGTAATTGGGAAGAATCTCAGCGGGAAAAGCTGTTGGCAGCCTGCATGCTTCGGTTTTGCCGGTGCGTCAATTTTAAACAAATCACGGAGGAGGTATGCCAACACGGGAAGAAGCGAAGAAGCCGGGTAGTCGGGCGATGAAGGGCGTGAGTGCGGGGAATCCGCACTGGGTGGGAAGCTCTTCAGGGTCGCTAGGGCGAGCGACAACGGCGAAGACAGGATTGGCACCACGGTTTACATTTGAAGAGTCGATCTTGCTGCGAAGTTTGGCGACCGGGAATACGGTGAAGGAGATGGCCGGGCAGTTGCGGTTGCCGCGGGAGTCGTTGTTCCGGCTGCTGGGTGACTTGCGGAGAAAGACGGGGGCTGCGGACGATACGGCGCTGGTGGTGTGGGTATTGCGGAATATGAGGACCGGGGATC
>Ga0210409_10005801_pt1 | contig 12926 bp, 11 predicted proteins | sample IncBWH17MmetaG_FD_161649 | JGI IMG/M metagenome (GOLD analysis project Ga0210409, IMG submission 161649) | Forest soil microbial communities from Barre Woods Harvard Forest LTER site, Petersham, Massachusetts, United States - Inc-BW-H-17-M | ecosystem: Environmental > Terrestrial > Soil >...
TGCTGGCCAATGTGAGGTGCGGGGGCAGCGACTCGCCCTCGACCCCGGCGGTGTCGTTCGCCGCCGCAAACCTTGCGAGGCTGTCGAGAGCGGTTCTGATGTCGCCGAATTGCGGGTCGGATGGCCCGCCGTTGAGCTTGTACCAGGAGGTGTTGGCGAGGGTTCTGCCGACGGTCAGCGTGCAGTCCTTGAATTCGTCCGGGATCCGGGCGTGATCTTTTTCCTCCAGGCCAAACTCGGCCTCGACAACCGTGATTTCGTTCGGAGCGGCTCTGCCGCGGACTATTTCGGCGTTGTACAGTGAGCGCGGGTAGTCGCGCAGCGGATGAAAACCGGGAATGCCCGGAGGCGCATTCAATTGCTGAAGCGCCTGCAGAAGCGCCGATTTCCCGGCCTCATTCGGTCCGACCAGTATTGTCTTCATCTCCTCGATGTCGAAGTCGCCGCTGTCGATGATGCTTCGGTATTTCCGAACTCGCGCTCTCTTGAGTCGCATCGTGTTTCCCCAAAGCCGATCCGGGCAATCTCGCCGCCGCGGGCCGCAGCCCATGGAGTCGTATATTACATTCCGAGGCGGCATGGACCCCCGAGCGCAGGGTCTGCTCGGACGGCTGTAACCCGGTTGCACGCGGAGCGCGAATTGCAGAGACTGGATGCGGAGGACGGCGCGGGCGAAGCGGTGGCGCGATGGTGGCCGGGGCGGGTGGAGAATGTGGCAAAGGGGTGAATCGCCATGAAGATCGTCCAAGGCCACGAGGTCGAATGGAAGCGCGGCTTGCAGCATCGCGGCGGTACGTTCCACTACCGGCACCTGCTCAACGGCACCCCCGGAACGATCGGCAATTTCCAGTTCGACATCGGGCAGATCGAGGGCGATTTTGTCTCGCCGCGGCACCGGCACAATTTCGATCAGTTCCGCTTCCAGCTCGAAGGCACGATGAACTTCGACCGCAACGGCAGGATGGTGCCGCGCACGTTCGGCTATTTTCCCGAGGGCGCCGCTTACGGGCCGCAGAGTTCGGAGGGGCGGTCGGCGACGGCGGTGCTGCAGTTCGGCGGCGCGAGCGGCGGCGGCTACCTGTCGCGGCAGGAGGTTGAGGCCGGCCGGGAAGCGCTGAGGAAATTCGGCAGCTTCGATGGCGGTGTATTCCGCCGCAACGATGACGGCGAAGGCCGCCGCAACACCGACGCCTACCAGGCGATCTGGGAGCACGTGCACGGCCGGCGCATGGAATATCCCAAGCCGCGCTACGGGGATCCGATCATGGTCGACCCGGCCAACTACGAATGGCTTGCGGTCGCCGGCACTCCGGGCGTGCGGCAAAAGCCGCTCGGCACGTTCACGGAGCGCCAATGCGCGGCCGTGCTGCTCGAATTGTCGCGGGGCGCGACCTATCGTGCCGGGCCGCGCAGCGTTTATCTCATGCTTTCGGGCTCCGGCATCGCGCATGACGCACCTTACCGGCGGTTGACGGCGCTCCACCTCGATGCGGGTGAGACGGCGGAGATCGTGGCGCGCGACGAAACCGAGATGCTGCGCCTCGTTCTGCCCGATCTCACCGGGCTCGAGGCGCCGGCGCCGACGCAGGTCGAAGCGGCGGAATAGGAATGCTGCCGTCGCTCTACGCGTCGGGAGACGCGGCACGGGCCTGGAGCCTCGCGCGCGCGGCGGCCTACGGCGCCGGCATCGGGGCGCTCGCTGCGCTGGTCAAGATTTTCGGATTGCGGCAGGGCGGTGCAACCGCGGCGCCGTTCTGGGACGTAGCTGAGGCGGCGGTTGCGTTCGCGCTGCTTTGCGCCGGCGCTGCCGCCTTGCGCAATTTCCTCGCACGGCGGGCGATCTGGCCGCAAGCCAATGACGCGCGCCGCTGACTTCGCGCGAAACGAACCCGCCCCGCGCGCCGCGAACTTTCGTTACCCCATCGAGCGGAACGAAACAGTCGAACGAGATGGCCGCTTCGGGACCGCAAGAAAACGCCCCGCTGTTGCGGAGCGTTTCCGGCCGGAAAATGCCGGGCGGCGGCACGGCCGCCGCCCTTGCTTGCCCTAAGCTCCGGCGCTCTGCGTCTGCACGCCGGACCCGGTGACGATATCGACGGTTCTCGTGTCGCGCAGGAAGATCAGGCCGATGATGAACGTCATCACCGCCACCCCGATCGGATACCACAGCCCGAAATAGATGTCGCCGTAACCGGCCACGAACGCCGTCGCCAAGAGCGGTAGCATGCCGCCGAACCAGCCGTTGCCGATGTGGTACGGCAGTGACATCGAGGTGTAGCGGATCTTGGTCGGGAACATCTCGACCAGGAACGCCGCGATCGGGCCGTACACCATGGTGACGTAGATCACCATGATGACGAGCATGATCTCCGTCATCACCCAATTGACGTTGTTGGTGTCGGCGGGTTTCGCAACGATCTTGCCGCTGCCGGCGTCCTTGCGCAGGTTCGGATAGCCGGCCTCGAGGAACGCCGCGTTCCAGGCGTCGGCGTTGAAGCCGCTCACCTTGGCCGAGCCGATCGCCAGGTCGACCTTGTCGGCGGCGCCCGGCGCATCCTGCGTCGTGAACGAGAGGCCGAGCTTGGTGATGAAATCCTTGGCTCGGTCGCAGGCGGAGAACTTGGTGAACGCGGTGACGAAGATGTGCACCTTGCAGGTCGAGGCGTCCGCCGTCAGCGTGATCGGGTTCTTCTGCGCGAACGCCTCGAGGTCGGGATTGACGTAGTGGGTCAGTCCGGCGAACAGCGGGAAGTAGGTCACCGCCGCGATCAGGCAGCCGGCCAGGATGATCTTCAGCCGCCCGATGCGGTCGGAGAGCCAGCCGAAGAAGATGAAGAACGGCGTGCCGATGATCAGCGACAGGCCGATGAGCACGTAGGCCGGGATATAACCGAGCTTCAGCGTGATGATGAGGAAGAACAGAGCGTAGAACTGCCCGGTGTACCACACCACCCCTTGACCGGCGGTGGCGCCGAGCAGCGCCAGCAGGACGTACTTGTTGTTCGGATAGCGGAAGATCGGTCAGCGGCGCGCGCGAACCTTTGCCCTCTTCCTTCATGCGCTGGAATATCGGCGTCTCGTTGAGCTTGAGCCGGATATAGATCGAGAAGATCAGCAGGACTACCGAGACGATGAACGGGATGCGCCAGCCCCACTCCGAAAAATCCTTGGGCAGCATGTATTCGCGGCACAGCGCGATGACGATCAGGGCGAGCAGCAGACCGAGCGTCGCCGTGGTCTGGATCCAGCTCGTGGAGAAGCCGCGCTCGCCGGGCCGCGAATGCTCGGCGACGTAGGTTGCGGCGCCGCCATATTCACCGCCGAGCGCGAGGCCCTGGCACAGCCGCAGCGTCACCAGGAGGATCGGCGCCAGCCAGCCGATCGTGGCGTAGGTCGGCAACAGTCCGACCAGGAAGGTCGAGGTGCCCATCACCATGATGGTGACCAGGAAGGTATATTTGCGCCCGACGAGATCGCCGATGCGGCCGAACACCAGCGCGCCGAACGGACGGATCAGGAATCCGGCCGCGTAGGTCGCAAATGCCGACAGGAGCGCGGCGGTATCGTTGCCGGTAGGGAAGAACAGCGCGGCGAAGAACGGCGCCAGAACGGCATAGAGATAGAAGTCATACCATTCGAAGACGGTGCCGAGCGAAGAAGCGAAGATGACGAATTTCTCTTCGCCCGTCATGCCGGTACCACGTGCGGACGTGTGCGTCAGTGTGGTGGCCATGGGTCTCTCCCCCGCGAGCTCGATCCGAGCCTTTTCCCCAAGCAAAATGATGCCACAACAAGGCTCCGCAGAAAACGCTATTCCGCGCCGGCCATCGTGTCTGTGCGTCACTGGTCTTAGACCTAAAGTCTTAGGTGCACTGCAGCTAAAAGTGTCTGCGGGGCGCGCTCGGGCGCGCGGGTCGAACAAACGCTCTGGTAGGCGGCAATTAATGTTACTGCGCAATTCGGAGAGGCAACCGCCCAGAAATAAACGAATTCGCCGGGGGGCGTTCGTAGAGTAGCCGCGTACAAAGCGGGCGGCTCATGCGTTTCCTCCACACGGCGTTTTGGCTTGCGATCGGCATTTCTCCGGCGTTTGCCCGTCGTGCGCCGGTGATCGTCATCCCCGGAAGGCCCGACGTGCCGGTCCTGGCGCCACCGCCACTGGCACGACAACGGGTTGCTCGGCCACGGCGACGGAGGTCCGCACATCCCGGAGCATGACCGACGATAGCTTTAACAACTTTTGTCGGGCGGGCCGCGTAGCGGTTCGTCTTCATCCGCCTCGTGAACGAGGCAGCTTGTAAGGGAGTATCATGTCTCGTCATCGCGCGATCCTTGTGGCTCTCGCCACTTTGTTCACTGCCGGCACGACGTCGGCGGCGCTTGCCTGTTGCGAATGGGGCAACCCGGCGCCGCTCGCCTATCAATGGAGTGGGTGCGGCGGCTGCGGTCCAGCCGTGGCGCCAGTAACCTATGCGGAGCCGGTCTTTGCCGGCGGCTGCGGCGGCTGCGGCGCGCCCCTGGCGACCTATGCCCAACCGGCGGTCGGCTGGGGAGGCGGTTGCGGCTGCAGTGGCTGCGGCGGCTGCGGCGGCTACGCCACCCCGGCCATCGAGCCGACGCCGATTGCGCCGTCGCCGATCTACGTCGTGAACCAGGGGCCCGACTACACCGGCCCGGGCATCATGGTCCCGTATCGCGTCTATGGACCGGGCGCAGGCTATGCACCGCCTCCGGCGTATTCCTACGTTACCGGTGAGCCGTATCCCGCGGGCTATGGGATGAATCCCTACTACGCCGGGGCCGGTCCGGTCGTCCCGTACCGCGAGCGGGCGTACTACCATCACCGGTACCCCCGGTACGCCGGTCCGGTCGGGCCGTATCGCCCGTACCCGCGGTACCCGCATCGCCCACTCGGCGTGCGTTATTGATCGAAGCGCGTTAGCTGGCTGAGCGTCCGCGTCAATTGAAGGCCCGCCCCGCGCGGGCCTTCGTTTTTCAGCTCTGCGCCGATGGCGCGAGGGCGCGGCTCGCAACGTAGAGGGCCAACGCTGCGGCATTGGACACGTTGAGACTCTTGATCGCGCCGGGAAGATCGAGCCGCGCCACGCGTTCGCAGGCAGCGCGGGTTCCCTGGCGCAAGCCTTTGCCCTCGGCGCCGATCACCAGCGCCAGCGGCGACGACAGCGCCGTCGCGGCGAGGTCGTCCCCCGCGGCGCTGTCGAGCCCGACGGTAAGAAAGCCGCGTTCCCTGAGCGTGGCGAGCGCGCGCGCCAGGTTCTGCACGACGACGATCGGCACGAGTTCGAGCGCGCCCGAGGCGGATTTGGCAAGCACGCCTGTCGCCTCGGGGCTGTGACGGGCGGTGATGATCATGGCGTTGACGGCAAACGCCGCGGCGGTGCGCAGGATGGCGCCGACATTGTGCGGATCGGTGACCTGATCGAGCAGGAGGACGGTGCCGGCGCCGGCCAAATCCTCGAGCGGTGGCGAGGGGAGGGGCTCGACCTCGGCGAGCAGGCCCTGATGCACGGCGTCGGGCGAAAGCCGCGCGGCGATCGCCTCCGGCCGCACCACTTCCGGGCTCATCGGTAGCGCCACGGCTTCCTCGGCGAGTCGCCGCGCGGCGTTGGCGGTGGCCCAGAGGCCGCGGATGCGGCGCGCGGGATTGGCGAGAGCCGCGATGACCGGATGCCAGCCGTAGAGGATGATGGGAGCGTCGGTCCGCTCGCGGCGCCCGACGCGCCCGCCACGCCGGTCACGCTGGTGGTGCGCGTCGTGGCGGCGCCGCGCGTGCGGTTTGGCGTGCCATTGGCGTTCGCCCATGCCCGCTTCTGTCACGCACGGATGGCCTTGGCAATTCGGTCCGCGTCAATGCGCGTCGCCGCCGTCGCAACGCGCAGCCTCGGCATCGACACCGCAGCCCGAAGATCTCGGCGAAGACGCGTGCTCCTCGAGCATCTTGTGTTCCTTCAGCAATTTTGCGACCGCCGCAGCGACAGCCTGATGCGCCGCCGGCGTCGTGTGGCCATTGCCCGGGATGGCAATGACGGCGCCTTCACGCTGCATCTCGCGAAAGCGCGGGGCCATGTCGACCAGGAGGATGCCGGCGTCCTTTATCACCGCCGCCAGCCGTGCCGGCAGATCGTTGATCTCGGGATAGAAGTAGACCGGGATCCAGACCACGATCAGCGGCGCATCGATCGAATCGGCCGTCTGCTTCATTTGCTGCAGCACATAGGCCTGGGCTTCGATCTTGTCTTTATCGGAAACCCCCTCGGGCGCGCGGGCCCGATCGAATTTTGCAGCGAAGAACCCCCAGTTGCGTACGGCCGAGGCCAGAAAATCCTTCACGAAGGGGGGCTTGCCGTCCCCGAACCAGAGCTTTGCTCGCGTCAGCGCGTTGACCGGATCCTCCGGCAACCGGATGGAGGGGCCGGACGGGCCGATGGTGACGCTCGGCCGGGGAATGCAGAAGGGGCGTTCCGCTTTCGAGGCATGGTCGGACATTGCGGTTGAGATGGTCCTCCCAGAAACCGTAGACGACGAATTTTGGCGCAAGATCGAGTTCGCGGCGCAGCACCAGGAGCGAGCCCACGCCGCCAAATCCGCTGACGCCGAAATTGAGGCCGACGAGATTGGTCTCCCGCGCCAGGTCGCTTGTGTAGGTCTCGTCGCTCGCAACGCCGTAGCCGACGGTCTGCGAATCGCCGATCGTGATGAAGTCGACCTTGTCCGGCGCGGCAACGCCGGGCCCATTGGTCCGCGCCCCGCGCCCGTTCGTGTAGTAACTGAGTGCCGGCGAATCTGAAACCGCCGCCAGATCGGGGCGCACCCTGTATCCGGTCTCGGCATCGGGAATGAAGATCGACTGACCGGAAGTGAATTGCGCGGCCGCGCCCCACGCGATCTCGTGCTGCTTGGCGTCGTAGGCGAGGACGGCAGCGACCGCGACGACCACCGATATGATGCAGATCGACGTATAGAGGAGGATGCTTCTTGGGATCGATGGTGGCTGGCGTGGTGTTGAGTTCATGGCGACTTCATGAGTGGGGGCCCGCACCTCATAGGGATTCCGGCATCGCCGTCTTCAATCCTGCCGAGCGCCGGTCATGCCTCGCGCCGGCCGATCATGATGAATAGCGCTCCTTCGCGGGCGATGGTCGTCAGCCAGGAGAGTTGAGTGGCGACGCGTTGAACCTTATTGCCCGGCGAGCCCGCGGAGAACAGCCCGTCCGCTGCTTCCCCGTTGCTGCCGAGCAGGGAAGGGCGGCAATTGAGATATCTGACTCCGTTCTCGTCGAACCAGTCCAGCACCTCATCCATCGAATGCCAGGTCTCGTGCGGATTGAAATACTGATCCTTGATCCAGATATCGGCCTTGCGCGGATCGCGAATGCTGGTGCGAACAACATGGTCGATGTTCGGCCCAAGCACGCCGATCACCTTCGAGCGCAGAAAGGTGGGCACGCGTCCATAGGCGTTGTAGAGCCCGACGACGACGATGCCGCCCGGTTTGACCTTGCGGGTGATCGCGGCGAAGGCGCGGCGGGCATCGCGGGTATGGTGCAGGACGCCGGTACTGATCACGACGTCGAAGCTTTCGTCCTTGACCGCCAGATCGAAGATATTCATCTGCGCGAAGGCCGGGCGGCGCAGTCCATTTCGCAGCTTGTGCTCGAGAGCCAGTCCGAGGCTCGACAGCGACAAATCGACACCCAGCACGTGATTGTTGTTGAGCGACAGAAAGTTCGTCATCTGCCCGGTGCCGCATCCGCATTCGAGGATCAGCTTGTTGTAGCCGATGGCGTCGAGCAGGGTGCTGGTCAGACTGTTATGCAGGCCGGTGCTCACTAGGGAGCTGAACTCTTCGACCCCCTCATAGTTCGGGAACGGATTCTCCTCGTAGAACGCCTTGACGCGCCCAGTGACCCCGTCGCGCTCGAAATCGGTGCCCTTAAGCAGTGAGGGCACGCCATCGAGGTCAGGGAAGAGGGCGCCTGTTTCCGGGCAACGGAAGCTGCCTTCGATCCGCTCCAGCGACTCTCCCTCGCCGCCGGGCGGCTTGAGGCACGCCAGAAGCTCGGCCGGGAACAGCGGGCTCTCGGCGCCGGTCGTCGCAGCGGCGCGCGGACGCTGCTCCGATTTGCGCAGGATGAAATTGCCGATCGCCAGCACGTCCATCTCAGTCGCCATGAAGCAGCCATAGGCGTCGTCGGGCGTGCACACGATCGGCTCGTCGCGCACATTGAAACTGGTGTTGACGACCACGCTGGCGCCGGTGCGCGCCTTGACTTTCTCCAGCAGCCGGTGAAAGCGCGGATTGGTGTCGGCGTGCACCGTCTGGACACGCGCCGAATAATCGACGTGGGTGACCGCGGGGATATCGGAGCGGGGAACGTTGAGCTTTGCGATGCCGAACAGGGCCTCTTCCGCTGCGGTCAACTTGCGGCGGCGGCGTTCGGCAACGTCGGCGACCAACAGCATGTAGGGACTGTCGACGTCCATCTCGAACCACTCGGCCAGGTCGTCGCGCAAGACCGCCGGTGCGAAAGGACGGAACGATTCGCGGTACTTGATCTTGAGGTTGAGCACCGACTGCATCTTGGGCGAGGTGGCCTTGGCGAGAATTGAGCGGTTGCCGAGCGCGCGCGGCCCGAACTCCATCCGTCCCTGAAACCACCCGACGACCTTCTCCTGGTAGATCGCCGCGGCCACTTCCTCGTCGAGTGCGTCAGCGTCAAGTTCCTGGTAGTGCGCGCGATGGCTGTCGAGGCTGGCGCGAATGCTGTCGGCATCGTAGGCCGGGCCGAGATAGGCACCGGACATGCCGTCGAGCCGATTGTCGATTCTGCGCGGCCGGCCGCTGTGGATGTGATAGGCGGCGAGTGCCGCGCCCAGCGCGCCGCCGGCATCGCCGGCCGCCGGCTGGATCCAGATGCGCTTGAACTTTCCCTCGCGCAGGACCTTGCCATTGGCGACGCAGTTGAGCGCGACGCCTCCGGCGAGACAGAGGTTCGCCAGGCCGGTTTCGGCAGCGAGCGCGCGGGTGAGACGCAGGACAACCTCCTCGGTGACCGCTTGGACCGAAGCGGCGATGTCCATCTCGCGTTGGCTGATCGGGTCTTCGCTGCGGCGCGGCTTGCCGCCGAACAGCTTGTCAAACCGATCGTTGGTCATCCGCAGTCCGGTGCAATAATCGAAGTAGCTCTGATCGACGCGGAATGTGCCGTCGGGCTTGAGGTCGATGAGATGGTCGAGGATGAGCTGAGCGTATTTGGGTTCGCCGTAAGGGGCGAGGCCCATCACCTCGTATTCACCGTCGTTGACCTTGAAACCGAGATAGTAGGTGAAGGCCGAGTAGAGCAGACCAAGCGAATGCGGGAAATGAATCTCCCGCACGATCTCGATCTGGTTGCCGCGACCGAAGCCGACGGTGGTGGTGGCCCATTCGCCGACCCCGTCCATGGTCAGGATCACGGCCTCGTCGAAGGGTGACGGGAAGAACGCCGAGGCGGCGTGGCTTTGATGATGCTCCGCGAACACCAGCTTTCCTGCGGGCTTGAAGCCGGGCGCAAAACGCCGCAGCTCGTCGCGCAGCAGGCGCTCCTGAAAGAGCTTCTCGCGCAGCCAGATCGGCAGCGCGGTGCGGAATGAGCTCAGGCCCTTCGGTGCGAAGGCCTGATAGGTTTCGATCAGCCGCTCGAACTTGAGCAGCGGCTTGTCGTAGAATACGATCTGGTCGACTTCGTCGAGTTCGACGCCGCCGGCCTCGAGGCAATAGGCCACCGCCGCGCGCGGAAATTCGGCGTCGTTCTTCTTGCGCGTAAAGCGCTCTTCCTGGGCCGCAGCCGCGATCGTGCCGTCGACGACCAGCGCCGCGGCACTATCGTGATAGAAGGCCGAAAGTCCGAGTACTCGCATAAGCGACGCAGTCTAGAAGATCGCGTAGATGAACGGCGCCACCGCCGTTCCCTTGGTCACCGTCACGAAGGCGCCCACGACCGCCGCCATGATCAGGGTCGGCAGCAGCCAGAACTTCTTGCGCGTCCTCATGTAGAGCCAGAGCTGATGGATGAGCGAACCCATGGCGGCCCCGCGATCAGAATTGATTTTCATGGACTCGGGCGACGGACCAGGCGGCACCCGCAAAATCCAATAGCTCGGAACTGACGGATCGCGACGCAGCCGCAGCAGATCCTTGCCGAGCGCCCGACGGAGGAGGCCGGTTGGCATGACCGCGAGGTAGAATAGCAAGCCGATCGCGATCGGGCTGACCAGGCGATTGAGCAGATCGCCGAACCGGGTCCATAGCCAGTTGAGCGGCCGCAACGGGGCCGTCCAGAACAGCGCGAGCGCGAGGAACAGCGCCGATACCATCACCGCCCACCAGCGCACCGTGTCGTGTCCGGTGCGCAGGAGCGGGATGAAAGCGATGATCGCAAAGAAGGTGGCCATCACTAGGCCGAATGAACGGTTGGATGGCTGCTTCGCGTCGGCGATCGGCCCCGCAGAACTGACTCTACCCGCCACTTTGTTCCCGCCCCCATACTGCGATGGCGGCGGTATAGAAACCATAACCCAGCCCTTGGCGCAACGCCTCGAGCGCTAGCTTGGAACCCCGAGTAGACACGCCTGCAGACACGATTGTAAATCGCGAAGGAAATAGGGAAGGGAACCTTCGGTGCCGCGTGGAGCACCGTTCCGGACGAACAAATTGACGGCGATGAAACCATTTGCCTAACTGATTGCGGATGTTTAACTACCGCGCGTGCGGGGGAGTGTCCCGAGCGGCAAAGGGGGCGGACTGTAAATCCGCTGGCTTACGCCTTCGTAGGTTCGAGTCCTACCTCCCCCACCATCGCTGGAATGTACATCACAAACTCTGGCTATCCTGCAGGAGGCTATTGCCGTCCTTTAAGAGCCTCTTCGACGGATATGACCCTACCGTCTGGGTCACGGAATGTGATCTTCTGGGGCCACGTCGTGTCGATCCTATTGATAAGATCGCGGGCGAGCGGTTTCCAGTCAGATCCTGGCTTTAGTTCATAGACAGTGATGTCTATGCCTCGATCGGCGATGCGAGATTTCATCTGAGCTAACCCCGGCTGCTCGACAGCATCGATGTTCACGCCGGCTTCGCTGCATAAGTTCAAGTCTCGCCACATCAGCGTTCCACGGCGAATCTGCTCGTCGCGACGAAACGAGAGGGAGTGGGTCCGACCAAAATCGACAAATATCTGCGTTAGCGTCGGCCAGTCTTCGGCTGGCAAACTTATATCGGCGCCGATTTGTGGTCCGATGGAGGTTCGACCATCTCTGAAGAGATTGTGGCAACTGCCATCCCTCACAACGCTCGGCAGAAGGAAGACCGCGCAGGTTAAGACAACGGCTACGGAAACAATACTCCACGATCCACGGCGTACCTTGCTTGGTTGTGCGTCAGTTCCGTTCGGCTCTCCAGCCAATTGGCCGAATACGCGCATGACGACCCAAAAGGTTACGCCGCCAGCGAGGCCGAACAATCCCGTAAAACTAACTGCATAAGCATATTCGATCCAGCCCGCTAGTGTTGACACCCCATTAATGATCGTCGGCGTGCCCCCGGTCGATGCGCTCTGGACCCCAAACATCGAGATCAAATCTAGTACGCCGAACGGCACTGCCCCCACGAGAAACCCCGCAAGAACGCAGGAGGCAATGCCAAGTCGATGTCTCGAGCGCAGGAAAAAGAAGAGTGGAAGGCCGAGAATGAGCGCGTGAGCAAGCGCCACAATAAACGTGAGCCTCGCGAATGTGAGAGCTTCTGAAACAACGACGATGTTCCACGGTTCTTCGATTTGCGCCAGCGTTGGTATCGTGAGCAGGAGCGTCGCGACGAGGGCCGCAAGCAGCGCCGATGCTAGTGCCAATGCGAGTAGAGGCATGATTTGTTGAGATCGCATCTCTGGAGGCTACCACAGCGGACAGCGATCAGCACTCAGCGGGTGACCTTGGTTGTCGGAACAATGATCTCCCAGTGCCCAGTCCGGGGGAGGGTGCGTATGCATGGCTTGGCGGCAAATCTTACTGCGGTCTCTGCTGTGCCAACGAGCGCATTCCGTTCCGGATTGCACCTGCCGCAAACCCTCGGCCGAGATTTTCACGGCGGCCAAATGTTGCCGCACGTGTGTTCGCCCGGTGCCCGCTGCCTGCGGCGCGCTGCGCCGCGGCGCGACGTCACCGGCTGCCCTCCCCAACGTCGCTCCAGTGGCGCGCCAAGGTCATGCCGACGTTTGCCGGACGTGGCATTCGCTTAGGTATTGACCTTAGTATTTTATCATGTATGGTTAGGCATATGCCTAACCAACAAATGCAGCTCGATCGCGTCTTTCGGGCGCTGGGCGACCCGACGCGGCGGGCGGTGCTCGGCCGGCTCAGCGCCGGCCCCGCTCCGGTGAGCGAGTTGGCGCGGCCGTTCAACATCGCGCTCCCGTCTTTCACGCAGCATCTCGACGTTCTCGAACGGTGCGGGCTCGTCCGCTCGCGAAAGGTGGGGCGGGTACGCACTTATCGGCTCGTGCCGCAGCCGCTGCGGGCGGCGGAGCGCTGGATCACGCAACAGCGCGCGGTGTGGGAGCGCCGCCTCGATCAACTCGACGACTACCTGTTGAAGCTGAAGGAGGACATGAGGTGAGCGCCACCCTGCACCGATCCCCGGCTTGACCTGCTGCTCGAGCGCGTGGTGGACGTCCCGCCGGAGCTCGTATGGGCAGCATGGACCGTGCCCGAACACGTCAAGAAGTGGTTCACGCCCGCGCCCTGGGTGACGATCAATTGCGAAATCGACCTTCGCCCCGGCGGCATCTTCCGCACGGTGATGCGCGGGCCGGAGGGTCAGGAAATAAACAACATCGGCTGCTTCCTCGAGATTATGCCGAGCCGCAAGC
>Ga0210409_10005802_pt1 | contig 12925 bp, 10 predicted proteins | sample IncBWH17MmetaG_FD_161649 | JGI IMG/M metagenome (GOLD analysis project Ga0210409, IMG submission 161649) | Forest soil microbial communities from Barre Woods Harvard Forest LTER site, Petersham, Massachusetts, United States - Inc-BW-H-17-M | ecosystem: Environmental > Terrestrial > Soil >...
ATCAGCGTTTCCGCGTCATCCTTCCGCGCCGCCGCATCGCAAAAAATGCATTCTGGCTGCTTCCCGCTCGTCACTTCCCGCATGTACTGGTAGCGCCAGGGAGTCCAGATATAGTCCATTGCAAGGAGCCCTCATCGGAAAAGCCGCGCGCAAAGCATAACGCAGAACAGGCACACCCGTCGCACCACAGCGGTTGCCGGATCGAGCCTCATTTGTTCCGGTGAAATGAAAACGCGCGGCCAGAAATAGCCCGCGAAGTCAGGCGTGCGGTCCGTCACCCGCAGCGGAAGCCTGGGCCTCCGCGCTATTCACAAAATCCTTCAGCTCTTTGCTGGGCTTGAAGAACGGAATCTTCTTTGCCGGCACTTCCACCTTCTCGCCCGTCTTCGGATTGCGTCCCACGCGTCCGCGGCGCTGCCGCGTGCGAAAACTCCCAAATCCGCGGATCTCGATTTTGTCGCCCTTCTGCAGCGATTCAATGATGCTATCGAAAATCGTTTCGACGATGGTCTCCGATTCCTTGCGGGGAAGCTCCGTGATGCGCAGCACCTCTTCGATGAGGTCGGCCTTGGTCAGTGTCGGTTGCTTGGTCATCGTCGCTTTGCCTCTTCGCGCAGTCCGAGAAAAGACCGCCTCCCCTGGTCAACCGGCCCGCGGTTGCCTTAAACGGTGAATCGAAACGGCTTAGAGGGGCTGGCTCTTCGCCGATTTGCCCCCCTTCCTATCACTAAATTGACCCGCAGGTAAATGAAATTGTAGCGCTAGCCTCGGGAGCCTGTTTGCGAGTCTCCTAACGCGCGGAGAGCTTGGACTTCAGCGCGTCCCCAATCGTTGCCGTCGACGAGGACTTCGACGTCGAACGATACTGCTCAATTTCCTTCCGCTCGATCTGTTTCACCGCCGCGCGATAACTCAATCCGATGCGCCGCGTCTCCGGGCTGATCTTGATGATCTTGAAATCGTATTCCTTGCCGGGTTCGAGCGGCCCCGCGCTCTTGAGCGGTCCGGTCGTTGGACGGAAGCTCGAATGTCCCTCATCGCGGCGTTTGCGCTCTTCGATTTCCGTGTTGTGGCAAAGCGCTTCGATGTTCTCGCCCAATTCGACGAACGCGCCGAACGTGGCGATGCGTGAAACCTTGCCCTTCACGATCTGCCCCACCTTGTGCTGCTTGAACCAGTCGCCCCAGATGTCGTTCACCTGCTTGATGCCCAGCGAAACGCGGCGGTTCTCCGGATCGATCTTCAGCACCTTTGCGGTGACCGGCTCGCCCTTCTTGAACACCTCGTGCGGATTCTTGATGCGCTCCGTCCAGCTCACATCGCTGACGTGCACGAGTCCGTCGAAGCCGTCTTCAATCTCCACAAACGCGCCGAACTCCGCGATGTTGCGCACCTTGCCCGTGACGATCGTGCCCACCGGATACTTCTCCGCAACCAGCAACCACGGGTCCGCCTGCGCCTGCTTGATTCCCAGCGAAACGCGCCGGTCGCTCGGCTTGATGTCCAGCACCACCACATCCACTTCGTCTCCCACTTTCACCAGCTTCGAAGGGTGCTGGACTTTCTTGTTCCAGCTCATTTCCGAAACGTGCACCAGGCCTTCGATCCCTTGCTCCAGCTCCACGAACACGCCGTAATCCACTACGCCAACCACTTTGCCCTTCACCTTGCCGCCTGCGGGATACTTTTCCGCGGCGCCCACCCAGGGATCCGGCATCAATTGCTTCAGCCCGAGCGATACGCGCTGCTTTTCCTTGTCGAATTTCAGGATGATGACGTCGAGTTCCTGCTCCGGCTTCACTAGGTCCGAGGGATGCTTCACGCGGCCCCAGCTCAGATCCGTCAGGTGCAGCAAGCCGTCAATTCCGCCCAGGTCCACGAACGCGCCGTACTCCGTCACGTTCTTCACGTGCCCGTGCACCACCTGGCCTTCGCTCAGCGTCTCCATCAAGGCCGCGCGCTTCGCGTGCAATTCTTCTTCGAGCAGCGCGCGCCGGCTCACCACCACATTTCCGCGGCGGCGGTTCAGCTTCGTAACGCGCACCTGCACTTCCGTGCCGGTCAGGTCGTCCAGGTTCTGCGCTGGCCGCAAGTCGTACTGCGAACCCGGCAGGAACGCGCGCACGCCGATATCCACGACCAATCCGCCCTTGATGCGATCCACGACTTTGCCGGTGATGGTTTCTTTCGCCTTGAACACCGCGTCAATCTTTTCCCACGTCCGGCGCCGTAGCACTTTCAGGTACGACAGGATCGTAAAGCCGTCCTTGTGTTCCCCGGTGCGTTGCACTTCGATCGTGGCGTTCGGCTCGGGGCGCGGAATCTCCGTATCGGTGAATTCCGCCGCGGGAATCAGCCCTTCTGTTTTTCCGCCCAGGTCCACCACAACGCCATGTTCTGTGTACGCGACAACCTTGACCTCGATGACCTCGCTCGACGCCGCAGCTTCCTGCTTCTCGTCGTACTCCTCCATCAGCTTGCTCATCTCTTCCGAGCCAGCGGCCTCTTCGGCCGCAGCCGCGGCCTCTGGATCGGCTGCATGTGTCTCAGACACAGGCTGCGCCTGTTCCGGTGCCGCCACTGCCGGCGTTTCTTGGGCAGGGCTCGCGTTTTCGGCATGCTCCGGCGCCGCGGCCGCAGTTTGCCCGCTCGCGCGTTCCACCGTTGTGTTGGTTTCAGTGGGGGCACCGTTTGAAGCGTTGTCCGCTTCGGGTGCTGGTGCGGCGGCCGCCGCATTGGCAAGGGTATCGTGGTCGGAATACATGGTTGTTGGCCTCCGGAAGATTCGTTCGCTAGGCAGCCGCTCTGCGGCCCCCGCATTCAGTCGAAAATATTCCTTGCTGCTGCCCGATCGGGGTTAATGCAAGGAAGTCAACCGTCCTGCGTTCGCTCAATCGTATGACCGCTCTGCGGCCACACCATGGAAGCAACTACCTGACGGTCGCTTAGGGACAAAGATGCTGCGGTCCTCGAAAACGCTGCAACCTGAAAAGGATACTCGCCGCCTCACGCTTGTGTCAATGAATCCGCGATTCCCGGGCCGGCCTCAATTTTGCAGACCTTTCAACAACTTCCGCGCCCGCGCCTTCATTGCCGGAGCGCCCGTTTGCAGAGCTTGTTCAAGGATTGGCCTCGCCGTTTCTCGCAGGGTGGGATCTTGCCCGGCGAGGTCCACGAGTGCCTGCATCGCGAACGTCTTCACAATCGAACTGCGGTCTTCGAGGTAATGCAGCAAAGCTGCCGCGGCGCGCTGCGTCTCCGGCGCGGTCAGCTCAAGGCGCGGCACCATGGACGCCAGGTGCCAGCGCAACTCGATCTGTTCTGTTTCCGCAAGTAACCCCAGCAATTCCCGTTTGTGGGGTCTCAACAACTCCGGTCGCTTCAACGTTACTCTTTCTGCGGCATCTGCAGCGCGCATCCGGACAAGCGGGTCATCGTCCCCAAGGCATCCGACGAGTTCAGCAAAACGCTTAGGCTCAGAAAGAACGAGTTCTGTAATTTGGTTGGCTTTCCCAATAGAACGGCGGTCTCCGCCTCCGAGCATGTCAGCTAATCTTTGGCGACGCATGGTTTGGTTCTGGAGACTGGCAGGGAGTGTTTGGGCTACGCTCGCGCGTGTCCGGCTTGCGTCTTTTCGCGGCGAAAATCCGGTGCGCTAACTTCCACCGTGCGGCACATCTCATACAATCGCGAGCGCATTCGCGTGCCGATGCGCTGCTCCAGCGCATCTTCGCGAATAGGCGGGATCAGCTTGCCACCCAGTCGCGTCGCTTCGCCCTCGGTCGCGGGATTATCAAGATAATTCGTCGTGATGATGGTCGTGCGGTTCTCGTTGTATCGGGCGTTCAGGACAATCCCGACAATGTCGCGCACCCAGTCCGACGGCTTGCTCGCGCCGAGATCGTCCAGCACCAGAATCTCCACCATTCGAATCGGCTCCAGAATCTTCATCTCCGTCGATTCGCTCGCCGGGTTGTAGCTGGCCTGAATCTCCTTCAGCAGCTCGCGATAATCGCAAAAAAGCCCCGCGTGCCCGCGGTGAATCAGTTCCTTCAATGCGGCAACCGCGAGATGCGTTTTTCCCACGCCAGAAGGCCCCATGAACAACAATCCTTTTTCGGACGAGCCGGGATACTCGCGCACAAATCCTTGCGTGAAGAGCTTTGCTTGCTTCAGCGAATGCGCGTGCTGCGGCGTCCAGGTTTTCCCATCGGTCAGGTCGGTGACGTAACTTTCAAAATCGCAGTGCTCATACCGCTTGGGAATCCGCGCGCGCTCCATCACGCGCATCGCGCGATCCTCGAACCCGCAGTCGCATGCCACGGCAACGCTACCCGCCGCGCCATCCCCGCGCGGCACCAGCTTCCAACCCGTCCCCCGGCAAAGCGTGCAATTTTCCAGCGCCATGACGACAGCATACGGTTGCTGATGGAACTCGGCAAGCTTTCAACTCTGGGAAAACTGTGGAAGGAACATTCACGCGTGAAAAGCGCGTGTAATCTTGAGGCGCTCTGGCTAGGATCCCCGGGAGATCTCAACCTGAAATGTGGCATCCGCCTGCTCGGAGTCGCAGCCTGCCAGAAGACCACCGCGCCAGCCGCGAGGATAGGATTTTCTTTTTCTTGCTTCACTACCATCAAATGACGAACAACTGAAAACGGACGACTGAAAACTGTTCTACGATCGCACAAGCCGCGGCGTCGCCCGCACAATCGCATTCCGCGGCGTCCGCCGCTGCGCGTGCGAGGCCGCCACGCGCGACAATTCCTGCTGCACCACTTGCGCGAACTCGCCCATCTGCCGTTCCATCTCAATCATTTTCTCGCGCATGTTCAAAATGATCTCGATCCCCGCCAGGTTCACTCCCATGTCCCGCGCCAGCGTCAAGATCACGTCCAGCCGTTCCAGGTCGGAGTCGGTATACAGCCGCGTGTTCCCCTGCGAACGCGACGGCTTCAGCAGCCCCACGCGCTCGTACAACCGCAGTGTCTGCGGATGCAGCTTGTAAATCTCCGCCACGGCGCTGATCATGTAGCCCGCCTTGGCCCGTTTTTTCGCTCGCGGTGGCATATTTTCCAGTGTTCAGTCTTCCGTGCTCTGCACTCCGTTGGAGTCTCGGAGCATCACAAAATGTAGAACGCCAGTTTCCAATTTATCTCCCAATTTCCAACGGAAAACGGGTCACTGACCACGGAAGACTCCTTCTTAAACTCCCGCCTTCGTGAACAAATCCTTCCGCGGATCCGCCGGCGCCACGGTCTCCAGTTCCTTCATCAAGTTTCGCACGCGCTCATCCGTTGGCGGCGGAACAACCACTTGAATCTCGACGTACTGGTCGCCGCGCGCCCCGTTCCGCGCGCTGGGCACGCCCTTTTCCTTCAGCCGCAGCGTCTTTCCGCTGTTCGTTCCCGGCGGAATCCGTACCAGCGCCCGCCCGTCAATCGTCGGCACTTCGATTTTTGCGCCCAGCGTTGCCTCGCTCACCGTAACTGGAATCTTGGTGTACAGATCATCGCCGCGCCGTTCGAAAAACTCATGCGGCTTCACCACCACCCGCAAATACAAATCCCCCGCCGGAGCGCCCATCGTGCCCGCGTTTCCTTTTCCCGGAACCCGCACGCGCCCGCCGTTGGCGACCCCCGCGGGAATCCGCACGTCAATACTCTCCGTCCGCCGCACGCGGCCTTCGCCGCTGCAGGTCTTGCACACGGTCCGCAGATGGCCCGTTCCGCCGCAGCGCGTGCACGGCACATTAAATTTCATCTTGCCCGCGGTCTGTTGAATCGTGCCCGTTCCATGACATGTTGGGCACGTTTGCGGCGAGCCCACCGCGCCCGTCCCATGGCACGTCTCGCAGGTATCCAGCCGCGTGATCGAAAGCTTCTTGACCGCGCCACGCACCGCATCCCAGAAATCAATCTCGATCTGGTATTCCAGGTCGCCGCCCGGCTCGTGCTCCGGCTCCATCGCCGCGCCCCCGCGGCCGCCGCTGAAGAACTGGCTGAAGAGATCCCGGAAACTTGATCCACCTCCGGCCCCGCCCGCGCCCGATCCGCCGCCGAAATCGAAACCGCCGAAATCGAAGTTGATGTCCTGGCCGCCGCTGCCGGGCGCTCCCGGGCCTGGGCCGCCGGCGGGAATGTTATCGCTGTAGAAGCCATACTGGTCGTACATCTGCCGCTTCTTCGAGTCGGACAGCACGTCGTACGCTTCCTGCAACTGCTTGAATTTTTCTTCCGAGGATTTGTCGCCAGGATTCAAATCGGGGTGGTACTTGCGCGCCAGTTTGCGGAACGCCGCACGAATGTCCTTCGCGCCCGCCTTCCGCGGCACTCCCAGCAGTTCGTAATAGTCTTGTTTCGTTGTCGTGGCCATCTTTGCTCTACACAAAAATCTACAGGGGCGCCCGCCCTGGCGGGCTGCGCCCCTGCAACCGCTACTTCAACTTAATTCGGACGCTTCGACTCGTCCACGTCCACGTACTCGGCGTCGATCACGTCGCCAGGCTTCTTCTCCTGCGCGCCGCTCGAACCGGCGGAAGACCCTGCGCCAGACCCTGCGCCCGCAGCACCGGCCTGCGCGGCGTTCGCCGCCTGTGTCGTCTTGTACAGCTCTTCGGCGACCTTGTGCAGCGATCGCTCCAGGTTTTCCGTCGCCGACCGCAGCGGCGCTACGCCGCCTTCGTTGAGGGCCTTCTTGGCTTCGTCGATCGCAGCCTCGGCCGCTTTCACGTCCGCTTCCGCAATCTTCTCGCGGTTTTCACGGAGCATTTTCTCCGCCTGATAAAGGATTCCGTCCAGGCGATTGCGCGCCTCGACCTCCTCCATCCGCCGGCGGTCGTCTTCCGAGTGCGATTCGGCTTCCACGCGCATTTTCTCGGCCTCTTCTTTCGAGAGCCCGCTCGATGCCGTGATGGTGATCTTCTGTTCCTTGCTGGTGGCCTTGTCCTTGGCGCTCACGTTCAGGATGCCGTTGGCATCAATGTCAAACGTGACCTCGATTTGCGGTGTACCGCGGGGAGCAGGCGGAATCCCGTCCAGCTTGAACGTCCCGAGCGAGCGATTGTCTTTCGCGAACTTACGCTCGCCTTGCAGGACGTGGATTTCCACGCCCGGCTGGTTGTCCGCCGCCGTCGAATACGTTTCCACCTTCCGCGTCGGAATTGTCGTGTTGCGCGGGATTTGCACGGTCATCACCCCGCCAAGCGTTTCCACGCCCAGCGAAAGCGGCGTCACGTCCAGCAGCAGGATGTCCTTCACGTCGCCGCCGAGCACTGCGCCCTGAATGGCCGCGCCTACCGCCACGACTTCGTCCGGATTCACGCCCTTGTGGGGCTCTTTCCCGCCGAAGAAGTTGCGCACCAGTTGCTGCACCTTCGGAATACGCGTCGAACCGCCCACCATCACCACTTCCTGGATGTCGTTCGGCGACATCTTCGCGTCCTCCAGCGCCTGCTTCACCGGCTTCATGGACCGCTCGAGCAAATCGTTCATCAACTGTTCGAGCCGCGTCCGCGTCAGGTTCTTTTCGAAGTGGATCGGTCCCGCCGCGCCCGCCGTCAGAAATGGCAGGTTGATCGTCGTTTCCATCAGCTGCGAGAGCTCGATCTTGGCCTTTTCCGCCGCTTCCTTCAGTCGCTGCAAGGCCATGCGATCCTTGCTCAGGTCAATGTTGTTCTCTTTCTTGAACTCGTCGATCATCCAGTCGACGATCCTCTGGTCGATGTCGTCACCGCCCAGGTGCGTGTCGCCATTGGTCGACTTCACTTCCACCACGCCCGCGCCCACTTCCAGCACGGAAATATCGAACGTGCCTCCGCCAAGGTCATAGACCGCGATGGTCTCGTCGCTCTTCTTGTCCAGCCCGTAGGCCAGCGCCGCGGCCGTTGGTTCATTAATGATGCGCACCACTTCCAGGCCGGCGATTTCACCTGCCTGCTTGGTCGCTTGCCGCTGCGCGTCGTTGAAATACGCCGGCACGGTGATCACCGCCTTGGTGACCTTCTCGCCGAGGAAATCTTCCGCCGCCGACTTCAACTTCGTCAGAATCATCGCGGAAATCTCCGGGGGGCTGTACGCCTTGCCCGAAATTTCCACGCGCGCATCCTGATGCGGTCCGGAAACCACTTTATAAGGCACGCGCCGCGTTTCTTCGCCGACTTCATCGAATCGCCGGCCCATGAACCGTTTGATCGAATACACCGTGTTCTCGGGATTCGTCACCGCCTGCCGCTTTGCCACTTGCCCGACGAGCCGTTCGCCCGTCTTCGTGATCGCTACGACGGACGGCGTCGTCCGCGCCCCTTCCTGGTTGGGGATCACCACGGGCTCGCCGCCCTGCATCACGGCCACCACCGAGTTCGTTGTTCCCAGGTCGATTCCAATAATCTTGCTCATAACTGCCCTTCCTCCCTAATACTTTCAAATCTCGCAACTTCCCTCGGGCTCGAGCGAGTCCTGCTCAGACAATCGCCTCCAAGCCCAATCTGAGGTGCATTGTACAAGTTGAGTGTTTCTTTGTCAAGTTTTCTTATAATGCCCGTAAGCGGCTTGTTTTCCTTAGTTTCCCGCCTCTAACCCTCCCCTCCTCCTCCACTTCAGCTCTTCCTTGACTCTTGATAATCCCTCTGTCATTCTATCTCTTGGTAAGTTTGGATGGCCGGACGCGCGCTTGGTTCCAACCCTTTCGGCAGAAATCTAGTTCCGCCCATGCTTATAGCTTACATCAGCACCTACATAAGTGTTGATTCTAAATAACTTAAACACTATAAGAAGCAATGCTTAGAAGAAACCGGGGGAGGGGTACAACTGCGCTGGGCCTCTCACAATCCAATCTTTCAGGAAGGCCGCTTGCGCGCTTTTGCTCATTGGTACGGCTCGCACCCGGCCCGACCCATTTCGACCGGAAACCTGTGGTAGGCTGACCTTACGTTCCGAGTAGGTACGTCCATTAGATGCGGGAGGATCGTGTGAATCGTCGGCGCGCTGCGGCAGGAACAATTCTGCTCTGTCTTCTTAGTGCCTCTGCCGTTCTCATCGCTAGAGCCGCGCCGCAGGACCCCGGCGTCACCGATATTGACCCGCACAAAGCCTTTGGCTCGAAGACGGCCCCCGTCACCATGGAAGTCTTCAGCGACTTCCAGTGCCCCGCCTGCAAGACGCTTTACACCAGTACCAACCGCCAGCTCATGGACAATTACGTCAGCACCGGCAAGGTCTATCTGATTCATCGCGATTTTCCCCTGCCGATGCACGCTTATTCCCGCATCGCCGCGCGCTATGCTCGCGCTGCCGCGCAGATCGGAAAATTTGAGCCGGTCGAACAAGTTCTCTTCCAGAACCAAGAGAAATGGGAACAGACCGGCGACGTGGATGGAACGGTTGCCAGCGTTTTATCCGCCGCGGAAATGGCCAAGGTTCGCGCGCTCGTAAAAGGCGGCACGCTCGACGCCGCCATTGACAAGGATTCCGCACTCGGCCAGATCTATCGCGTCAGCCAGACCCCCACGACCGTCTTCCATTCCAAGGGCCAGACCTACCCTTTTGCCGGGGTCATGACCTACGACATGCTCAAACAATTTCTAGACCAATTGCTTAGCCAGAAATAGTGGAGCTTCGCCGCGAGACCGACCGCATGATGCAATCCAGCCCACTCAACGGACGCCGCGCGATCCTCTGGATTGGCCGCCTCGTTCTCGGGGGAATCTTTGTCTACGCGGGATTCTCCAAGCTGTTGATGCCGAACACGCGTCTTTGGCCGATGTTCGTTCTGAAATTTTCGATCGCCATGAATATCTCCAGCTTCGCGCAGCAGGTGGAATCCTACAAAATAATCTCGGCCGAGGCGTCGCAAGTGGTTGCGCATACTTTGCCGTTCGTGGAAATCGTGTTGGGCCTGCTGCTGCTGATTGGCTGGCGTTTGCGAATCTGGGCCACGGCCATCACGGCCATCATGGCGGGCTTCCTGGCCGCCGTGACCCGCGCGTATCTCCTGCACATGGACATCAATTGCGGCTGCTTCGGCACACCTGAGAAGCTCACCGGCATGACCGTGGTCCGCGACGGCGCTCTTACGGCCCTCGCGCTGCTCATGACCATCTTCGCGTTCAGGGAAGCCCGCGAGCCGCACCCCTGGTCCGCGCCGGAGAAGCAAGCCACTTAGGTTTTATGTGGATAACGAACGATTCGGTCATCCCAAAGGAAGCGAGGGATATCTCTTTCTCTTCTTCAACATTCAACTGTGAACTGTCGACTCTAGGCCTTTTTTCATGAAATCTCTCGCCGAATACCTCGACCTCGCCGCGCAAACCCACGGCCATCTCTGCGCCGGCCAGGTTCTCGGCGTGCGCCTGGCCATGCTCGGCTTGCGCGAACTGGGCATTGATGATCCGATCGCCGAACGCAAGCGCCTTGTCACCTACGTCGAAATCGACCGCTGCGTTACCGACGCCGTAGCGGTCGTCGCCAATTGCCGCCTCGGCAAGCGCGCCCTCAAGTTTCGCGACTGGGGCAAAGTCGCTGCCACCTTTGTTGATCTGAAAACCGGCCGCGCCGTGCGCATCGCCGCGAAAGAATCTTCCAAGCAAGCCGCCCGCGAACTGTTTCCCGAACTCGAAAAAGAAGCCGGCCAGCAGAAAGCCTACGCGCAGCTTTCCGACGAAATTCTTTTCGACAAGCAATGGGTGAAGGTCGAAGTTCAACCCGAGGATTTGCCCGGCTTCAAAGGCCCGCGCGTCGTCTGCGCCCAATGCGGCGAAGGCATCAACTTCAAACGCGAAATCGTAAAGGGCGGCCGCACCCTCTGCCGCGCCTGCGCCGGCGAAAAATACTACGAAACAATATCCTCATAGTTCGAAGCGGGACATCCGACTTCTGCGTTAAAATTATGTTTCGACCATGAGCCTGCCACCCATCACGCTGCGCCTGCGCGGCTTCAAACTGATCGACCGCGTCGCGCTTGCGTTTCTTCTGCTGTGCTCGATTGCGCTGGGCGCGGCTTGCGGCTTGCTCTTCGTTTACGCCAGTGACCTGCCGGAAATTCGCGCGCTGGAAACCTACCGTCCCGACGTGGTCACCGAGGTCTATGCCGATGACGGCCAGCTCGCCGGAAGCTTCGCCATCCAGCGCCGCATCCTGATGACCTACGAGCAGTGCCCCAAGGTTCTCTACAACGCGGTCACGGCCATCGAGGACCAGCACTTCGAAGAGCACTGGGGCGTTGACTTCCCGCGCATGTTCAGCGCCGCTTTCCGAAACGTGATCAAGCGCCGCATCACGGGCGGCGCCAGCACCATCACCATGCAACTGGCCGGCAATCTCTTCCTCGACCGCAGCGACCGCAGCTTTCGCCGCAAGATGCAGGAAATCCTGCTCGCGCTGCAAATCGAGCGCCGCTACACCAAGCCGCAAATTTTCACCATGTACGGCAACCAGGTGTATCTTGCCCACGGCAACTACGGTTTCGCCGCAGCCGCACAGTTTTATTTCGGCAAGCCGGTCACCGACCTGAAGCTCCAGGAAGCGGCTCTCCTTGCAGGCATGGTCAATGGACCCAAATTTTCCCCCATTTCGAATCCAGAGGCGGCGCTCGCGCGGCGCAACCTTGTCCTGCATCGCATGGAAGAAGAAGGAAAGATCTCGCCTGCGGACGAAGCCGCCGCGAGAAAATCGCCGCTCGGCCTGCACATCCAGTATCCGCGCAACGACCTCGCACCATATTTCTTCGAGGACATTCGCAAGTATCTGGAATCCACCTATGGCACCGAAGCGGTGCACGAGCGCGGCCTCCGCGTCTACACCACGCTGAACATCAAGATGCAACGGATCGCCAACCAGTCACTCCGTGACGGGCTGCACAGCTATGAACGCCGCCACGGCTGGAAAGGCAATTTGCCCAACGTCCTGCGGGACAATCTCGGCAAGCTGGACACCTATGAAGACGACGACTGGCGCCATCCGATCGAAAAAGGAAGTTACGTCACGGGGCTCGTTCTCTCCGTGGACGAGAAAAATGCGGTGGTCAAGATTGGCCCCTACCGCGCGATTCTTTCTCCCGGCGATTTCTCCTGGACTGGCCGCAAGAAGCCCGCGGATTTATTGAAGATCGGCGACCTCGCGCAGTTCTCCATTCAGGAACTGCGCGACAACACCGCGCGCGTCCAGCTTGAGCAGCAGCCCGGCCCGCAAGGCGCGTTCATGGCCATTGACAATCCCACCGGCGAGATCAAAGCCATGGTGGGCGGATACAGTTTTGAAGATTCCAAATTCAACCGCGCCACGCAGGCCGTCCGGCAAGTCGGCAGCTCCTTCAAGGTGTACGTCTACGCCGATGCGCTCGAAAGAGGCTCCACGCCCTTCGACACCATTGTCGATTTGCCGTTCACCACCATGAGTGGCGGGCAGGTCTATTCCCCGCGGAACTATGACGAGAAATTCGAAGGCACCATCACGCTGCGCCGCGCGCTTGCCGGGTCGCGCAACGTTCCCGCCGTGAAGCTCGCGGAAAAAGTCGGTATCAGCACGGTCGTGGATATGGCCAAGCGCTTCGGCATCACCACGCCGCTTCCGCCGTATCTACCGCTGGCGCTCGGCGCCGCGGATATGAAGCTGGAGGAGCACGTCTCCGCGTTTACGGTTTTTCCGAACGACGGCATCCGCATTGACCCGCACATGATTCGCCGGGTCACCAGCTACGACGGCGCGCTCCTCGAGGAAGCGCATCCCGAAGTGCACGATGTCCTTTCGCCGGACGTCGCGCGCACCATGACGGCCATGCTCGAAGAAGTCATTCAATTCGGAACCGGCATCCAGGCCAAAGCGCTGGGCCGGCCCTCGGCCGGCAAAACCGGCACCACGCAGGATTACACCGATGCCTGGTTCGTCGGATTCACGCCGCAAATCACTTCGGTGGTGTGGGTCGGCTTCGA
>Ga0210409_10005805_pt1 | contig 12924 bp, 10 predicted proteins | sample IncBWH17MmetaG_FD_161649 | JGI IMG/M metagenome (GOLD analysis project Ga0210409, IMG submission 161649) | Forest soil microbial communities from Barre Woods Harvard Forest LTER site, Petersham, Massachusetts, United States - Inc-BW-H-17-M | ecosystem: Environmental > Terrestrial > Soil >...
CGTCATTGCTGCACTTGTGTTCGCGTTTATCGGCATGCTCATCTTCATCATCGCGTTCGTGGTGATGGATAAGCTCACGCCGTACCATCTCTGGAAGGAAATCGTTCAGGAGCACAACATGGCGCTTGCTATTTTGGTCGGCGCGATGTCGCTCGGCATTTGCATCATCATTGCCGCGGCTATTCATTAGCGCATGGGTATTCTGCTCTTCATTTCGGTACTGCTGGTGGCGGCGTGCGGGCTCATCTATGAGCTCGTCGCTGGCACGCTTGCGAGCTATCTCGTCGGCGACAGCGTCTTTCAGTTCTCCACCATCATCGGCACCTACCTTTTCGCGATGGGCATCGGCAGCGCTCTCTCGCGCTACCTGAATCGCGGCCTCGTCTATCGTTTTGTCTGGATCGAGCTATTACTCGGCGTCATCGGTGGTTTTTCTTCCGCACTCTTGATGATGGCCTTCGCTTTCACGCAGGGCTTCGAACTGATTCTCTACGCCCTCGTCATCGTCATGGGCGTCCTCGTCGGACTGGAAATTCCGCTGCTCATGCGCATCGTGCGCGACCGCTACGAGTTCCGCGACGTCATCGCCCACGTCCTCACCTTCGATTATCTCGGCGCGCTCGGCGCTTCTCTGCTATTTCCCATTCTTCTCGTGCCGCGTCTTGGGCTGGTCCGTTCCGCGATGCTCTTCGGTCTTGTCAACGCCGGCGTCGCGCTCTGGACCACGTATCTGTTTTCCACCCAACTCTCCGGCGCGCGCACTTTGCGCGTAGCGTGCGTCGTCGTCATCTGTGGTCTCGGAATCGGCATGGCCGATGCCCGCCGCATTACCGCCACCGCCGAAGACAACATCTACGCCGACGACATCATCTTCGCTCGCGACACGCGCTATCAGCATCTCGTGCTCACTCGCTTTAAAGACGATCTTCGCCTCTTTCTCAACAGCCATCTGCAGTTCAGCTCGCGCGACGAATACCGCTATCACGAAGCTCTCATCCATCCCGGTCTCGCTGCGGTTCCCGTTCCACACCGAGTTTTAGTTCTTGGTGGCGGCGACGGCCTCGCCGTCCGCGAAATTCTGAAGTATCCACAAATTGAAAGCATAACTCTCGTCGATCTCGACCCTGAGATGACCAAGCTTTTCTCCACGCACCCCATGCTCACCAAGCTCAACGACAAATCCTTCCTCTCCCCTCGCGTCCATATCATCAACGCCGATGCTTTCCCCTGGGTCGATTCGAATACCGATAATTTCGATTTCATCGTCATCGATTTTCCCGACCCTACGAACTATTCTCTCGGCAAGCTTTACACCACCGCTTTTTATCGCGCCGCTTCACGCCATCTCAGCGCGCAAGGCCTTATGGTCGTGCAAAGCACTTCGCCCATGTTCGCCCGCGACTCGTTCTGGTGCATCGCGCAAACGCTCAAGCAGGCCGGGCTACAAACGTATCCCTACCACGTCTACGTTCCGAGCTTCGGGGAGTGGGGGTTTGTCCTGGCAGGCACACATGAATACATTCCTCCCATTTCTCTACCCAGCGGTCTCCGTTTCATCAACGTAGAAGGTTTGCCCGGTCTTTTTCAATTCCCGCCAGACATGGCTCCGCTTCCCATGCCTCCCAACCAGCTGAACAGCCAGGTCCTCGTCCGTACCTACGAAAACGACTGGAAGGACATCAGTCATTGAAGCTTGGCCGCCGAAAATTTCTCCGCGCCGGAAGTGCAGCCCTCGTTGGACTCTCGCTCAAAACAGATCGACCCATCGCTGGCTCCTTCGTCAACGATTCCTTTCAAATGGGTCATCTCCTGCGTGACCGCGCGTCTTTTCCTCCCGCCAAGCACATCGAGAAATTTCCGATCGTAATTGTCGGCGGTGGCATAGCCGGCCTGAGCGCTGCCTGGCGCCTGCGCAAACGCGGCTTCACCGATTTCGTTTTGCTCGAAATGAATCCGCAAGCCGGAGGCAATGCGCGTTGGGGCGAAAATGAAATCACCGCCTATCCCTGGGCCGCGCACTACGTCCCCGTCCCCGGTCCCAAAGCGGAATTCGTCCGCGAACTCTTCGAAGATCTCGGCGTCCTGAAAAATGGCCAGTGGGAAGAGCGCGATCTCTGTTTCGCTCCCCAAGAGCGCCTTTTTCTCTACGGACGCTGGCAAGACGGCCTCGAACCCGCGGTCGGGCTCACACAAAAAGATCGCGACCAATTTCAGCATCTCGAAGGTCTCTTCGCAAAATTCCGCGCCAGCGGCGAATTCACAATTCCTCTCGAACTAGGCCGCTCTTCCAAGTCTCAGGATTTGGATCGCCTCTCTTTCTCCGATTGGCTTCAGCAGCAAGGCTGCGATTCTCGACTCGTGAACTGGTACATGAATTATGCCTGCCGCGACGATTACGGCGCGTTCGCCAAAGACACGTCCGCCTGGGCCGGCGCGCACTATTTTTCTTCTCGCGAGGTCGAAGAAAAGGGTCCGCTCACCTGGCCCGAGGGAAACGGCTGGATCACGCGCCGCCTCCTCGAACGCGTCGGCGAAAATGTTCGCACCAATGAAATGGTCCATCGCATCGCCGAAACCAAACGCGGCGTCAGCATCTTCGCCGGCGACACCGAATTTCAATCCGAATTCGTAATCTTCGCCGCGCCCACTTTTCTCGCTCCCTATCTCGTCGAAGCGTTTCCCCGCCTCAACGATTTCGTCTATTCCCCTTGGCTCACCGCCAATCTCACCCTCGAACGCCTTCCCGATTCGCGCGGTGCCGAGCCCACCTGGGACACCGTCTTTCTCGACTCTCCAACTCTCGGCTACGTCGACGCCACGCACCAAAGTCTACGCACGCACATCGACCGCACCGTCTGGACTTTCTATTGGGCACTAGCCGATGGCATCCCCGCGCAAAATCGCCAACTCCTCCTCGATAAGGATTGGAACTATTGGAAAGAAGCCATTCTCCACGACCTCGAACGCGTCCACTCCGACATTCGCCAGTGCGTTTCGCGCATCGACGTCATGCGCATGGGCCACGCGATGATTCGCCCCACCGTAGGCTCGGTTTTTTCCAAAGAGCGGCGCCGCCTAACGCGCCGAGACACCCGCCTCCTCTTCGCCAATTCCGATCTCAGCAGCATCTCCATCTTCGAAGAAGCCCAATACCATGGCGTTCTCGCCGCGCAAACCGCACTGGACCGCCTGCACGGCCACCGTTAGCTCCGCGCAAAATCGCGATCCCGGCCCGGGAATCCTTAAACAAATTCATGCATCCAATGTAGGTGCACCTGCGTAGTATGTAAGTGAGGGCTGCTAGGCCTTTTTTTGGACGGAAATAGGAAGGGATAAAGAATAGATGTTGCTTCAAAGAAAGCCGGAACTTACCTACGCCGACGTCACGCCCAAAGAGCTCTATTTCAGCCGCCGCAAATTCCTCCAAGCCATGGGCATCGCCGGTGCCGTCGCTTTTGCCGGAAAAAATCTTTTGGAGCTCGCCTCCCCGTCACGGGGCGTCTACGCCGCAGCGAAATACTCAAATCTCTTGAAAAGCCCCTTCAGCACCACCGAAAAACTCAACTCCCTCGAAGACATAACTCATTACAACAATTTCTACGAATTCGGCGTCGATAAGAGCGCTCCCGCGAAGAACGCTCAAAAATTCCGCACTTCACCCTGGACAGTTTCCGTCGAGGGCGAAGTCAAAACCAAGCGCAAATTCACCATGGACGAAATCCTCAAGCTTGCTCCGCTCGAGGAGCGCATCTACCGCCACCGCTGCGTGGAGGGCTGGTCGATTGTCGTTCCCTGGATCGGTTTTTCTCTCAGCGTCATAGCCAATCTCGTTCAGCCCACCGACAAAGCAAAGTTCGTTGCGTTCGAATCGCTCTACGATCCAGGCCAAATGCCCGAAGCCAGATACGGCGGCATCGACTTTCCCTATGTGGAAGGCCTCCGCCTTGACGAAGCCATGAATCCGCTCACGCTTCTCTGCGTCGGCATGTACGGCGACCCGCTCCCGAATCAAGATGGCGCGCCCGTCCGCATGGTCATCCCCTGGAAGTACGGCTTCAAGAGCATCAAGTCCATCGTCAAGATTAAATTTGTCACCAAGGAACCGCCCACGACCTGGAATCTCGCCAACTCTCACGAGTACGGGTTCTATTCCAACGTGAATCCCAACGTTGATCATCCGCGTTGGTCTCAGGCCAAAGAGCGCCGCCTCGGCGAAATCTTCAAGCGCAACACCCTCATGTTCAACGGTTATCAAGATCAGGTCGCGAGCCTCTACACCGGCATGGATCTGAAGAAATATTACTGAGGCTGATGCGAAGCGTGCCCTCGCCCCTCTCCAACAAGTGGACCAAAGTCCCCGTCTTTCTTCTTTGCCTCGTGCCGTTCGGTGTCTTGGTCTGGCGCGCGCTCTCCGCAAACCTCGGCGCAAATCCCGTCGAGTTCATCCAACACGCCACTGGCGATTGGACGCTCCGCTTCCTCGTCATCACTCTCTGCATCACGCCGCTGCGCAAGCTTCTAAAGCTTCCAGAACTGATTCGCTTTCGTCGCATGCTAGGCCTATTCGCCTTTTTCTACGCCTGCCTCCACTTCCTCACCTACCTCGGCCCTGACCAGAGTTTCGATCTTGCCGCCATGTGGAAGGACGTTTACAAACGGCCCTTCATCACGGTCGGTTTTGCCGCCTTCGTTCTGCTGATTCCGCTTGCGCTCACTTCCACCGCCGGATGGATTCGCCGCCTCGGCGGACGCCGCTGGCAAATGCTCCATCGGCTCATCTATATCAGCGCCATTTGTGGTGTGATTCACTACTACTGGCTGGTGAAATCCGCGGTCCTGCGTCCCTTAACCTACGGCGCGATTGTCGCCGTCCTGCTGCTCTGGCGCCTGGGAGATTGGTTCATCCGACGCGGCCGGGCAGTCGCAGCCGCCTCAAAAACGCAGAGCGCTTCCGCAAACACTTAGTGATGGAAAATTGTGAACGGAATGACTGACACTTGCTTGCGAGTGTCTGAAGTGGCGAGCTTTTTTACCCTGTAAGGGACCGCCCGCGAAGGCTAGTGAACGGCTGACGCTTCGTCTCCCCGCGTGGCCAACTCCCCAAATTCCAATCCCCAAAACCGCGGCGCCGGCGTTAAAAATTCCACTCCAATTCTCTGCCCTCTTTCGCAGGGCTCTCCCTGATACACCACCCGGCACTCCTGCTCTTCCAGCGTCTCCGGGTTCGTCAGTACGAGCATCTCCCCGTTATCAATCTCATGCTTCATCATCAGCAAACCGCCGTGCGCGTTCACCACCACCGTTTCGCACGACTCTTTGAATTTCTTCCCGTTGTGCGCGCGGCCTTGCGCCTGCAATCGCATCTTGTGAAACGCCCGCCCGCTGCGCCGGTGTGTTGGAGAGGTTGTTCCGTTCATACCGCCATCATCGGCCTCTTCCGCAAACACCGTAAACTGGCCCGCAGGACAGGTGTTCCCCACAAGCACCGTCCTACCCTTCGCAGCTCGGTAAGCCGCACAAGGAATCTCCCCAACGGGACTTCTAAACAACTTCACCTAACGTGCCCGCGCCTCGGCCCCTGGCCCACTCATATTCATCGCAGCGAGAGGCTTTCGGATGCGCCCTGATCTCGGGACCGTCCCGGGAACCTCAAGAGACCTCCGTGCGGACTGTTAGTTTTGACAGTTCTCGCGGAAGCGCGGTGCAAAATAGGCTTGTTCCTCGGAAGGGGTGTAGCGGATCGAGGATAACTGTTCCGGCCTGATCACTGCCGCGCTCATAAAGCGGCTATGTCGATCAAAAACAAAGACATAGCAGCGAAAAATCACCGGTATAAGAACGGTCGTTGTGCGCGTTGAAGGAAGAGAAGAACAATTTAGATCCTACCGTTCAGAAAGAACATTTTAGCCGTGGCGGCATGCTCACTTTCGGTCAAAAAAGAATGGAGCAAACATGAGCAGAAAGAATGGGTTTATAAGAAATTCCTCAGTCGTTGGGATTCTGGTAGCGATGGTTTTAGCCCACTGTTTTTCGATCGTTGTCGTGATGCCACTGGCTGCTCAGGAACCCACACCGCCAGCGCAGGATCTTGAGAAAGTCTTTCCCAAGAAACCGCCTTACTCGCCGTATGCGGGTCGCAACTTTCCAGAACGCGTGTACTGGGGCGACACCCATTTGCACACATCGTTCTCAATGGACGCCGGAGCTTTTGGCTGTCGGCTGGGTCCCAGAGATGCTTACCGTTTTGCTAAAGGTCAGGAAATCACGGCTTCCAGCGGTCAGCCAGCCCGGCTGGCGCGCCCGCTCGACTTTTTGGTGGTTGCAGATCACTCCGACGGTTTCGGTTTCTTTCCGTTGTTAATGGGGGGTGACCCCAAGATTATGGCAGATCCGCAGGGTCGCGGTTGGTACGAGATGATCCAGAATGGACAGGGAAGCGCCGCAGCCATCGACATCATCACATCATTTGGGAAAGGGACAATCTCCAAGGCCATTTTCCCGGTGCCAGGTACAATCGCATACCAAGGTGCGTGGGAGGAAGTCATCAAAGCGGCTGACGAGGCCAATGATCCCGGCCGCTTTACCGCATTTATCGGCTACGAGTGGACCTCCAACACTGGTGGGAACAACCTTCACCGCAACATCATCTTTCGCGACGATGGGAGCAAAGCCAGCCTCATTGAACCGTATACAACACAGAAGCCCCTCGGCAGCGACAATCCTCGCGACCTTTGGAAGTGGATGAGCGGGTACGAAGAAAAAACCGGTGGCCATGTGCTGGCCATCGCGCACAACGGGAATCTTAGCAACGGGCGCATGTTCCCCATCATCGAGTCTTTCACAGGAAGGCCGATAGACCGCGAGTATGCTGAAACCCGCGCCCTGCGTGAGAGAATCTACGAAGTAACCCAAATCAAGGGCGACGGCGAAGCCCACCCGTTTCTCTCTCCAAATGATGAGTTTGCAAACTATGAGCGCTGGGACAAGGGAAACCTCGACCTCACTGAAAAGAAAAAGCCCGAGATGCTCGAATTCGAGTATGCCCGTGCGGCTTTGAGGAACGGCCTGAAACTGGAACAGGAGCTTGGTGTCAATCCTTACAAGTTCGGGATGATCGGGTCGACTGACGCCCATACCGGTCTGGCAGCCATCGATGAGGACAATTTCTGGGGCAAGGTCTCCTCTTCCGAGCCCAGCCCAGAACGCGCGACGCATCCTTTCATCAAGACGGCCAATGCCACCATCATGGGGTGGGAGCAGACCGCTTCAGGTTACGCGGGTGTCTGGGCCACCGAAAACACACGGGAAGCTCTCTTTGACGCCATGCAGCGCAAGGAGGTTTACGCGACCACTGGTCCGCGGATGATCGTCCGGTTCTTCGCCGGTTGGGACTTTCAAGCCGGTGACGCCAACACACGCAATCCTGCGGCTGTCGGTTATGCAAAGGGTGTGCCTATGGGCGGTGATCTGAGCACGGCACCTGCGGGCAAAGCTCCGACCTTCCTCGTCGCCGCGCTAAAAGACCCCATCGGCGCGAACCTCGATCGCATTCAGATTATCAAGGGCTGGCTCGACTCCAGCGGGCAGACGCACGAAAAGATTTATGAGGTAGCGTGGTCCGGTGACCGCAAACTGGACACAAAAGGCAAGCTTCCACCTGTCGGTGACACAGTGGATGTCCCTAATGCAACCTACACCAACACAATCGGCGCGTCGGAGCTGATCAAGGTTTGGAAAGATCCCGAATTCGATGCCTCGCAGCGAGCTTTCTACTACGTGCGTGTCCTGGAGATTCCTACGCCGCGTTGGACCGCGTATGATGCCAAGTATTTTGGCATCAAGATGCCTCCCGAAGTCCCGATGAAGGGCCAGGAGCGCGCCTACACTTCGCCTATCTGGTACACGCCGTAGCCGCTTTCCATTCGCGCTGGGTGTGAACTTCAACAAACGCAGTTTTCGGAGTTCGATGTGTTCGAGAAGCTGTTGCGCGAACCAATTGTTCACTTCATCGCCTTGGGGGTAGTGCTCTTTTTGCTGGCTGGTCAAGCGCGACATGCAGGCTCTCCGGAGTCGGACAAGATCGTGGTCACTTCCTCCCAGATTGAGAGCCTCGCGATAGGTTTCACGCGGACGTGGATGCGACCACCGACACAAGAAGAACTCAAAGGGCTGACCGACGATTCCATCCGAGAAGAAATTCTGTATCGCGAGGCGATGTCCATGGGGCTGGACCGCGACGATACCATCGTGAAGCGCCGCATGCGCCAAAAGCTGGAGTTCCTCACGGAAGACACGGTGGCGCAGGGCGCCCCTCCGACCGAACAGGAATTACAGGCTTATCTTGACCGCCACCAGAACCAATATCGCGAAGAAGGTAGGCTGACGTTCGAGCACATCTTCTTCAACCGCGAGAAGCGCGGCAAGTCAGCGGCGACCGACGCGGAAGCTGTTCTCGATCGACTAAAGGGTAGGAACGGATCGCACATCGAGCTCGATACGCTGGGTGATGCATTCCTTTTGCCGTTTAACCTGGTGGCTCAATCGGGCGGCCAAATTGGGCAGCTCTTTGGCGATCCCTTCAGCAAGCGATTGGCGCAAGTGACGCCGGGGCAGTGGACTGGCCCGATCGAGTCCAGCTATGGACTGCACTTGGTGCGCGTGGATGAGCAGATTCCTGGAAATGTCTTGCCGCTGGCGACGGTGCACGACGCGGTGCTGCGCGAAGTAATGAACGAGCGCCGTAGGCGGGCACTCGATGTCGCGTACGCCAAATTGCAACAGCGCTATAACATCGTGATCGAGCCGCCAACTCCTCCAGCGATTGCGGAGAAGCGATGACGGGCTGCGCGCCCAAATTCTCGTCGTTACTCCTGCCATTCCTATTCGTTTGCGCGGTGCAAGCCCATGAGGCGCGGCCTGGCTATCTCGAAATTCGCCAGACCACGACGGAGAGTTATCAGGTGCTGTGGAGGGTGCCGGCCGTCGGCGATCTACGCCTCTCGATCAAGCCACGATTTCCTGACCGTTGCAAACCCGCAGGCGATGCGACGGGCTTCTTCACCGCCGACTCGTATACCGAGCGTTCAACTATTTCCTGCGCCGGTGGCCTTAACGGGCAACGAATCAGCTTCGACGGTTTGCAGGCCACTCTGACCGACGTGCTGGTGCGAGCCTCCTTTCTCGACGGCGCTCACTGGACGGCGGTGGCACGCTCCTCGCAACCGTGGATCAACTTCACCGGTTCGAAATCGTTCTGGGAGGTGGCCCAGACCTATGTTCTTCACGGCATCCAGCACATTCTCTTCGGCGCGGATCATTTGTTGTTCGTGCTGGGGCTGCTGCTGATCGTGAAGGACCGTTGGATGCTGCTGAAGACGATCACCGCATTCACGATGGCCCACAGCATCACGCTGGCGATTGCGACGCTTGGTTACGCAAACGCGCCAACGCTGCCGCTCAACGCCGCGATCGCGTTGAGTATCTTGTTTTTGGGACCCGAGATTGTAAGGGTGTGGCGGGGCGGATCTAGCTTTACGATCCGTCATCCATGGGTGGTGGCGTTTGCGTTCGGGTTATTGCATGGATTTGGATTTGCGAGTGCGTTGACCAGTGCGGGATTGCCATCGAATGAATTGCCGTGGGCGCTTTTGAGTTTCAACGTAGGTGTCGAGATCGGGCAGGTGGGCTTTGTAATTTTGATTTTGTTGCTGGAGCGCGCATTTCGCGTATTGGAAATTCGCTGGCCGCGCATGGTCGAGGCGCTCCCCGGCTATACAGTGGGATCGCTTGGAGCGTTCTGGACGATCCAGCGCGTGGCAATCTTGTTGGGAGTGGCCCGATGAAGCGTCCGGTTTGCGGTTTGTTGGCGCGGTGGCTGCCGTTGGCGGTGGTGGCGTTGTGTTTTTCGCAGAGCGCCGAGGCACACGTCGAGAAAGGCGAAGCGATCGGATTTCTTACGGGATTGCGGCATCCGATTTCGGGGCTAGATCATGTGCTTGCGATGATCTCGGTTGGATTGTGGGGCGCGCAATTGGGGGCGCCTGCAGTGTGGGTCCTGCCAGTTGCGTTTCCCATGGTGATGGCGCTCGGTGGAATGATGGGGCTCATGGGAATTCCCCTTCCCGGAACGGAATATGGCATTGCGGCGTCCATGATTCTGCTCGGGGCGGTGGTTTTGTTTGAGTTGAAACCGCCGCTATGGGTAGCGGGATGTCTGGTGGCGTTTTTCGCGATTTTTCACGGGCACGCGCACGGAACGGAATTGCCCCCCGGGCAAAATGGATTGCTCTACAGCATGGGATTTGTTTGCGCGACGGGATTGCTGCATGGCGTGGGGATCTCGATCGGGCTGGTGCACCGGTGGACGTGGGGACAGATGTTTTTGCGATTGGCTGGAGCGTTCACTGTATCGATGGGCGTATTTTTCGTTTGGAAGGCGTTCGCATGAGGCCCATACGTTTGCTCATGCTGGCGACGGCGGCAACGGTTTTTTTCCTATGCCCCCCGCCTGCCTCGGCACATTTGAATTCGACCGGAATGGGGCCTATGTACGATGGGCTGCTGCATTTTCTCCTCAGTCCGGAGGATATCGTGCCAGTGGTAGCGCTGGCGCTGCTCGCGGGGCTGCGCGGACCGCAGTATGGAAGACGCGCGCTCTTGCTGCTTCCGGCGAGTTGGTTTGTGGGATGTTTTCTGGGAACGACGTTTCAGTGGGCCGCATCGTGGCCAGTGGCTGCGATTTCGTTTTTGGTTTTTGGCGGATTGGTAGCTGCAAATGCGCAATTGTCGTTGCGAGCGATGACAGTGCTTGCCGGTTCACTAGGATTGTTGCACGGCTGGATGAATGGCGCCGGAGTGCCGTGGTCATTCTCGCTAATCGGGGCGTATGCGGGATTGGTAGCAGGAGTATTTGTAGTTGTGGCGCTAGTGTCGGCGTCCGTGATTAAACTGCGGCCGCCATGGGCGAGGATCGCCGTGAGAGTGGCCGGAAGCTGGATTGTTGCGACCGGATTGTTGCTGCTGGGCTGGGCAGCGCGACGCGGTTGACGACTCTTCGAACATTCTCGCGTTTTATCTGGCTATTCACGCCCCGCACGCTTGTGCGCAGGGCAGGCACGGTTCTAGAATAGGAATCAGCAGCCGAGGGCCGCTTTGTAAGTCCGCACTCATTCCGCTGCCACATACATACGCTTTCAAGTTTCGTTTGATTTTATTCGAAAGGACTCATAGCCCCCGAGAGCCCCATGACGAACCTTGCTGAATTTATAGAAGGTAATCGCGACAAGCATTTGGCGGAACTGTGCGAGTTTTTGCGAATCCCCAGTGTGAGCGCCAAGAGCGAGCATAAACCGGACATCGAACGCGCGGCTCGCTGGGTGGCCGACAATCTTCGCGCCGCCGGATTTCAGAAAATTGAAATTGTTCCTACAAATCTTCATCCGCTCGTGTATGCCGAATCTCTCGAAGCGCCCGGCAAGCCCACCGTTCTCTTTTACGGCCACTATGATGTGCAGCCCGCAGAGCCGCTTGATCTTTGGACTTCTCCCGCCTTCGAACCCACCGTCCGCAACGGCAATCTCTTTGGACGCGGCACAGCAGATGACAAGGGCCAGGTTCACATCCATTTGAAGGCGCTCGAATCCATCCAGAAAGTGAACGGCAAGCTGCCCATCAATGTAAAAGTCCTGATCGAAGGCGAAGAAGAAGTCGGAAGCGTCAGCCTTTGGGACTATGTGCAGAAAAATAAGGAAAAGCTGAAGGCCGACGCGCTCGTGGTTTCCGACACATCCATGCTCGCGAAAGGCGTGCCTTCCATCACCTATGGATTGCGCGGATTGAATTACTACCAGATCGAACTGACCGGCCCCGCGCGCGATCTCCACTCTGGCGTGTACGGCGGCGCAGTGCCCAATCCGCTGACGATTCTCGCCGAACTCTTCGCCAAACTTCACGACAAGAATTTCCGCGTCGCCATTCCTGGCTTCTACGATAAAGTCGCAAAAATTTCCGCGCCCGAACGCAAAGCTTTGAACGCGCTGCCCTGGAAGAAAAAAGCATTCGAAGAAGCCGTTGGCGCGCCGGGCTATTTCGGCGAAAAGGGTTTTACGATTGTCGAACAGCTTTGGACGCGGCCCACTCTAGAACTGAACGGCGTTTGGGGAGGCTATCAAGGCGAAGGCGCCAAGACGGTCATTCCATCCAAAGCCTACGCGAAATTTTCCACGCGTCTCGTTCCCAACCAGGATCCGCATAAAATTGCGGCGCACGTCGAAAAACACATCCGGAAACTTTTGCCCAAGTCCGTAAAATGCAAATTCGAAGTGCTCAGCACTGGCAAGCCCTGGGTAGCTCCGTTCCACGCGCCCATCTTCAAAGTCGCTCAGACCGCCCTCGAAAAAGGCTTCGGAAAAAAAGCCGCCTTCATTCGCGAAGGTGGCTCGATCCCCTTTGTCACGCAAATGCATGACACTTTCAAAGTTCCCTGTGTTCTGATCGGCTTCGGCCTCCCCGACGAAAACGCGCATGCTCCCGACGAGCATCTCGCTCTCGAAAATTATTTCGGCGGCATCAAAGCCATCGCCCATTTCTATTCCGGCTTAGCCGCGCTCTAGCCGCGGAATTTTTTACTCGGCAAATCGCTGGACACGGCATTTTTGCGGGTTACTCACAAGCTGCTCTCAAAAAAGCTGCATTTTTCCGGCCTTTTTTGCGATTTTTCCTTGCGTTCTCCTTTCAGCTTGGCTATAGTCTCGAACGGCCCGAGTTTTTCCGCAGCAAAACAGGGGTTTTTCGCTCGCGGCCTGCCCCGCTCGTTTCGGGGTGGAAAGTAAATACAGGAGGATAAGCAGACTAGATGGCAGCCAAGCCAATGAGCAAGAGCAAGATCGTGTCGCACATCGCCGAGAAGTGCGGCACACCAAAGAA
>Ga0210409_10005806_pt1 | contig 12922 bp, 10 predicted proteins | sample IncBWH17MmetaG_FD_161649 | JGI IMG/M metagenome (GOLD analysis project Ga0210409, IMG submission 161649) | Forest soil microbial communities from Barre Woods Harvard Forest LTER site, Petersham, Massachusetts, United States - Inc-BW-H-17-M | ecosystem: Environmental > Terrestrial > Soil >...
CGCCAGAGCGCAAGTTCAGCTCTCACCCAGTAGCGCGCAAGTGGTTTCTCGGGTAGATCCCAGCTATCCGCTGCTCGCGAAGCAGATGAGAGTTCAAGGCGCGGTCATACTGGAGGCGCTGATCAGCAAAAATGGCAGCATTCAAGACATACAAGTACTGAGCGGACCGGCAATTCTTTCGGAGGCCGCCCGCGAGGCAGTGAAGCAATGGCACTTCAAACCTTATTACCAAAGCGGCCGGCCGGTGGAAACCGAGGCTCGCATCACCGTGAATTTCACCATTTCGACGTACTAAGCGCCTCTGGTCAGGTTGCTCGTGTTCACCAAAGAAGACACGTTGCAAGCAACGTCTCTACATTGAACCTCCTCTGTAGAGACGTTGCAAGCTTCGTCTCAGACTGCTGGTGAGCAACGAGGACATCACACAAATAAAAACGGGCGTCCGACTCTTTCGAGTCATTGGACGCCCGGGCAGCCCTCCCCCAGAACTGCTCACTCAGGAATGTAAGTCGTTCGGTAATTTTTGTGAATGGCCCGTCCGGGCTAAAGTTACCCACCAACGTGCCATCGCACGATATCGGCTACCAACGTTAGCTGTTTGCTTCTTTGAAAAACGCGGTTACGCGCCAGCTGCTCGCGAAGCAGGAGCAATTTCGACGCGATTCCGGCCGCGCGCCTTGGCGGCATAGAGAGCCTCATCAGCGGTGCGGAGAATGGCCTCGCAATCGAGCGTTTCCTTTTCGTTTTGTTCCACGGAGGCAAGTCCAAGGCTGAGAGTAACCGAGATCTGGCCGACACTGGTTTCGATCGGTTCATCCGCAATACAATGGCGAAGACGTTCCGCACCGACGATCAGATTGTCCGCATTACAACCGGGGAAGATGACTAAGAATTCCTCGCCCCCATAACGCCCGACTACGTCGTAAGGTCGAACGCCGACAGCCAGCCGACGCGTCACCTCTTGGAGCACGGCATCGCCGATCAGATGGCCATGCGTGTCATTGATTTTCTTGAAGTAGTCGATGTCGGTCATAATGACGCCCAATGCTTCACCGCTGCGTTGCCGACGCGATACTTCTCGTTTCAACAAATCGATGATAGCCCCGCGATTCCACAGTCCGGTCAGGGGATCGTGAGCCGCGGCAAATTGCAAATCATCTTTGGCACGAATCAAAGCTGCCTGCAGATCGAGAATCCGCTTTCCTGCACGCACCCGGGCGCGAAGTTCGTCTACGTCAAAGGGTTTCGTCAAGTAGTCATCAGCGCCCGCTTCCAATCCTGCGATCACATCCTGTTTATCGTCCTTTGCGGTGAGGAGAAGGACATAGCGATATACGCCTTGAGCGCGGCTGCGGATCCTCCGACAGAGCTCGATCCCGTCCATCCCCGGCATCATCCAGTCGAGGATTGCCAACTGTGGAGCATCTTCCTTTTGCAGGACTTCCCATGCATCCGTTCCGTTTTCCACGGCCGTTACCTCGTAGTCCCACTTCTTAAACCAGCTCTCGAGAATCCGGCGGAAGATCGGGTCATCTTCGGCGATCAGTACCGCGTTGACTGATGAGGTTTTCGCCTCAAGGCTGGGCTTTGCGTCCCCAAGGTCTCGGGTCTGCGCCGGCGAAATCTTAGTCATGATGCGCCTCCGCCAACTCTCTCAAGTGCGCATGCAGGCGTGCCACTTCCCGCTCCAGCACGGCGACGATATCAGCGGCGCCGGAAAGGTTTTTGCTGCGTCCCATCTCCTCGAGTTGGCGCGCCGCTTGTGATGTGCCGCCCGCGCCCAGATAGCTGGACTCGCCTTTAAGGCTGTGAGCTGCCCGCATGACCCCGTCGGCGTCTCCGGACGCCAACGCCTGCCGCAGCTTCTGCAGAAGCTTCGGAGATTCCTCCAGAAAGATCTGACAAAGTTCCTCGAGCAATTCCTCATCGCCTCCAATACGACCGAGAGCTTCAGCCTTGTTCCATGACGCCGCTTCCTCCGCGGGTTTGGGCCTGGCCACTGCTACCGTCGCGCACGCCAGGCCTGACAGGGTTTCCTCAATGTCGCTAAAGCGCACCGGTTTGGCAATGTAGCCGTCCATCCCAGACTCCAGGCAGCGTTCGCGATCTCCCTTCATCGCATGCGCCGTCATCGCGAAAATCGGGAGATGAGCGCCGCTGGCCTTCTCCCTTTCGCGAATCGCTGCGGTCGCGGCTAAGCCATCCATTTCCGGCATCTGAACATCCATGAAGACAAGGTCGAATTTTTCGGCGGCAGCGAGTGCGAGCGCTTCTTTGCCGTTTTGTGCCAGCACGGGAGTGTGCCCCATCTTTTGCAACACCCGAATGATCACCGCCTGGTTCACAGCATTGTCTTCTGCCACCAGAATTCTGAGTTTGCGGGCCGATTCGCGAGGGGTGTGACGAGTGACCAGGGCACGGCTCGCATCCGTTTCCGTCAGTCTTTGGCCTAGCGCGGCGAGGATGGCAGCCAGCAGGTCGGCTTTGAGTACTGGCTTGAGCAGATAGGCCGAGATCCCTACCTGCCGGCAGCGATTGGCCTCGCCTGGTTGTCCTCCGGAGGTCAGCATCAGGACGGTGGTTTCGGAGTCGACGTAGCTTTTGGCCTGCTCCCGCATCTTCTCAGCCAGCTCGAACCCATCCATAACCGGCATTTGGCCGTCGATCAGAATTACTCGGAAGTGATTTCCTTTTTGCCTCGCTGTTTCGAGGGCAACCAGCGCGATAGCACCGTTCTCTGCGGCGGAAGGCTTCATTCCCCATCCGTGAGTCATATCGCAGAGGATCCGTCGATTGGTCTCGTTGTCGTCGACAATCAGCACCGAGAGTCCTCGCAACTCCGCTACCTGAGCCGGAGGCGCGAGTTGAGCCTTCGACTGGCCAACCGCAAAGTGCGCTGAGAAGTGAAATGTGCTCCCATTACCTTCACTGCTTTCCACCCACATTTCCCCCCCCATTAATTCAACCAGACGCAACGAGATTGCCAGTCCAAGACCGGTGCCGCCATATTTTCGAGTGGTGCTGCTGTCAGCCTGCGAAAAGGCCTTGAACAGCAGTCCTTGTTTCTCCGGAGGAATTCCGATGCCAGTGTCCTTCACCTTGAAATGCAGCTCTACGCCTCGAGCGTCGTGCGAGCCTTTTTCAATCGTGACCAGTACCTCTCCGTGTTGGGTGAACTTAATCGCGTTGCCGACCAGGTTTACAAGAATCTGCCGCAGGCGCCCGGGATCGCCGAGCAGTTGCGAGGGAACTTCCGGATCTGCGTCATAGGCGAGTTCCAGGTGCTTCTGGTGCGCTCGCAGAGCCAGAGTCTTCATGGTCTCACCGACGCAATCGTAGAGATTGAATTCGATCACCTCCAGATCCAGCTTCCCGGACTCCACCTTGGAGAAATCCAGAATGTCATTAATCACTGACAACAGCGATTCGCCGGAAGACTTCACCAGCAACAGGTAGTCCCGCTGTTCTGTGTTCAGTTCTGTATCCAGGGCCAACTCGGTCATGCCCATGATGCCGTTGATCGGAGTGCGGATCTCGTGGCTCATGTTGGCGAGAAACTCGCCTTTCGCCCGGCTTGCCGCTTCGGCCGCCTCCTTGGCCAGCGTCAGGTCGATGTTCACGGTGAGCAATTCACTGGTGCGATGAGCAACCTGCTCCTCCAGGCTTTCCCGGTGTTGCTGGAGTTCCAAGTCGCGCCGCTCGATTTGCTGGAGCATGTCGTTGAACTCAGTTGCCAGAAGGCCGAATTCGTCATGATTGAGCATTTCGGCTCGAATCGAATAATCCCCCCGGCCCGAAATAGCTTTGGCCGTCTCTACCAGTTCAAGAACGGGCCGCGAAATGGGTTTTTGAAAACGTGAGGCCAGCACGAAGGCCAGGGAAAACACGACCAGCAGGGTCGATATAAAGGTGATCGTGTATCCCCGCAATCGCGCATGCAGTCTTTCCAGGTCAGATTCAATGTAAAGGGTGCCAACAGTCTCACCAGCAAGCACGATTTTCCGGAACTGGATCAGGTGGCCATTCTTGAATTGGGTGGACTCCGCTTGTGGCACGGGTGGCACCAGGTCTGAATCTTTTTCATCTCGCGAGTATTTGGCGAACGGTTTGCCGTCCGAGGTATAGATACAGGCCGTCGTCACGTCCGGTTCTGCACGCAGTGCCCGCAAGACATCGCGTGCGGATTCCCCGTCCCGAAACGTCAGAGCAGCCGTGCTGTTGCCGGCCAGAACATCCCCTAAGACCGCCAGATTCTGGGCCACCGCGTGCCGGAATGTGACTACGTCATAAATGGCCATGGGGCAGGAGACCGCCAGCGCAGTGAAGCCGCTGATCGCCATGAATAAGGCGGTGAGCTTGTGGCGAATCGACAAATCCCCAAAATGACGCATTGGAATCACTCCCAAAACAGCGCTTACCCGACTACGAGTTTCGCCACGCTCAGCAGCTTGGAACTGATCTTCAATCCAGCTTGCTCCGCAGCCTTGCGATTCACCTCGAACTGCACTCGATCGTTTTCCAGAACAAAATTAATCATCCCGCCCTGTTCGGCAAACCTATTTAGTGTCCTTCCTCCGCCACAATCAGCTTGGCTACCGTCAACAGTCGCGCGCTGAGCTTCAAGTGCGCCCGTTCAGCAGCTTTCAGATTGATTTCAAACCGTACTCGATTTTCGTCCAGGACGAAGTTAATGACCCCGCCCATCTTGGCGAACCCCGGCGTGTCCCCGACGGTCAGAACACCGACTCCTGTAAGGCCCTGTAGGATCTCTCGTACTTTCTGTCTCTCCGAGGAAGTTATGAACAGGATCTGGCAAGCCTTGGCCTGTGGTACGCCGTCGGGATGGGCAACCTCGAGTCTGTGACCATTTACTGCCTTGTCCTCAATCACCTGTTCGAAGTCACGGCCGAACGGGTCCTGCCCCAACACACAGATCTGGAGAGGGGCATCGGCAGTCGGAAACGCATCGGTCGGCCACTCCACGAATTTCGCGAAGTTGAACAGAAAGGCTGCCTTCACCTGATATTCGCTGGCCGACTGTGCAGCCACCGGGTTGAGCAGCCCGAGCAGGAGCAGTGTTGCTAGAGCCATCCGGCAAACCGATACGATAGCGTTCTTCATTTTTTCCTTCCGACGTGTCGCGCCATGTGGGTCGAGAAGTCGCTCAAGGTAGAGACTCGATGACGAGCACGCTATATCCGATTCTGGACCGCAACTTGAACCGCCATTCTTACTAGAAACGCCATGTGATTCTCGCGTAAGTGCTGCGCTTTACTTGCGAGGAATTCACGCTCGTGTCTATATCGTTGGACTCCACGTGATGGTCGCGCAGCAGATTCTGCCCCACGAGACTGAATTCGGCTCGCTCCGCGAAGCGCCAGTTCAGCTGAGTATCGACCCGCGTATAGGACGGCACGGGTTGCGCCGGAAGGCGCTCGACAAAATAAACGCCCGTATCCCAGCTGAAACTGCGGAACAGGTTTGCGTGGCACCGGAATTGCGCCTGGTGGCGCGGGCTGGATCCCTCGGTATCGGGCACGGTGCTGGTGTCCTGACTCGTCGCGTCGGTATGCAGATGCATTTGCAGAAGCGAGTAGCCTGGGCTTATCGTCCAGCGTTCCGTCACCCTCCAACTCGCGGCCACCTCGATGCCCTCGGTTGTGCCATAGACGTGGTTGGCGAAAATAAGCGGAACAACCAGGTGAGTGGGTGCGGGGTCCATCTCAAGGAAGGGTGCTTCCGGTTCCGTGCTCCGCAGATTTTGGTAGCGGTTGAAAAATGTCGTTAAATCGAGAGAAAGCCGGGAACTTGCCTGCGCCCGGTAGCCCAACTCATAGGCCACTAAGTCTTCCGCCTTCAGGTGCGGGTTACCGAACAAAGTGACCTCGGCCGCTGTTCCGCTTGGTCCAGGAAAGACCGCGGTATTGATATCTGCGCTGTTTTCAAGTCGGGAGGGAGTGCGACTGGCCCGCGAAACCGCAGCCCAAAAGGTGTGGCGATCGGTTGGAGTCCAAGCCATACGGGCACTCGGTTGAATCTCGAAGCCGCTGAATCCGTTGTGCTCCAGTTTCGTTCCCATCGTCAAGATCAGGCGATTGGGTTTCAGGGTGATTTCGTCCTGTACAAACGAGCTGAAAAGCTGGAAGGTCAGGTCGGGGGGAAGAAAGGCCTCGTCGATTGTGCCCTCGGTTTGATCCGAACTACGGCGGTAGCCCGCGCCCCAGATCAGATCCTGCCGCGTACCAAAAACCAGATGATGTTGGAAATCAAGATCGAAGGTGTGGCGGGCTTCGCGAACTTCGGGACCGGATCTCGTATATCGGTCAAAATAAAATTGCAGTGTTGTGTCAGACCGTCCTGAAAAAATGTGGGTCCAGCGGCTCAGGATGTTTCCTCCCGAAAGTTCGGCAAGTCTATCCACGTTCTCGTTGTCTGGCGGGGTGATCGAGACGATGTGTGCGATCGATGCTCCTTCACTGCCGGTGTATGTGTCTCCTTGGACCGTCAGGGAGTCTTTCTCGGAAAGACTTCTGTCGGCCCGGAAGCCGCCGTGCAGCAGATGCCATCCATCGTTTCCAGTTGGTCCCGTGAGGTCTGGAAAATGACTGTAGTTAGAGTATTTCGTGAAGACACGATAGCTGGTACTCCTGCCAATTTTTCCGCCATACTGGGCCGTGCCGGACTCTTGCTCATGCGTGCCCCCACCAGCCGTCAGCAAGCCACCAGCGCTATCGCTTGCTTTCTTCGTGATAATGTTTATGACGCCATTGACCGCGTTGCTGCCCCATACGGTTGCGCCGGGGCCGCGGATCACTTCAATCCGGGCAATGTCCTCGAACGGGACATCCTGAGTGTCCCAGTTCACGCCAGCGAAAAGCGGTGAATAAACGGCTCGGCCATCAATGAGCACCAGCAGTTTGTCCGAAAACTGGTGATTAAATCCTCGGGCTGAGATGGCCCAGGTATTGGCATTGATTTGCGCGACATCCAATCCGGGCACCATCCGCAGCAAATCGGGGATATTGGTTGCCCCAGAGCGGCGGATGTCTTCCAGGCTGATGACGAAGATCGCCGCCGCCACCTGCGACATCTTCTGTTCCTTCTTGGATACGGAGGTGACCTTCGTGTTCATCAAGTCTTCGAGACTCAACTGGGTCAGATCCTGCTGTTGGGCAGAGCTTGCCGCACTTAGCAGAAGAAGCGACACGCCCAGCCTTACTAGTTTTGCTCGACTAACGCTCGCCGCAGATGCTCTACCGCCCTTCAAAGCTGTCATCCAGTCCCCCAAATAGACTTCCGAGGGACTCGGCCCTCAGGTTGCAAGTTGAAGCCAGATCACATTGGGTTCTTCGGCCAGATGAAAGCTTTTCTTTACCTTCTAGTGGTCGCTTGCCGGCGTCAGCATCGCTATTTGCGAAGGGAGAGTGTCCGAGGGACACGGCCATTCGGGCAATGGGACGAGCTGCTGCGTCAAGCGCGTCGCCCTCAATCCATGGAACAGAGCAGGCTGAAGTGCCGGGCTTTTTCTGTCGATGAGAACTCTAGCGGCGTCTTCTAAATCTTCTATGCCTGATCTTCAAGATCCAGAGATCTTCCGCATGGTACTGGACAGTCTGCAGACTGGTGTTTATGTCGCGGATCGGCAAGGGAAAATCCTGTTCTGGAATCAAGGGGCCGAAAGGCTTACCGGGCACAAACGCCATGAGGTTGTAGGCCACTCCTGTCGCGACAATATTCTGGCAAACTGTAACGACCAGGGTTGTGTGGCTTGCGGCGCAACCTGTCCTTTCACCCGAACCCTGCATGAGGGGAAGCCCCACGAAGCCAAGATGCAATTGCGGCACAAGAATGGAACTCCGGTTCATGTGCTTATGCGGATTGCTCCCATTCGCGATACCCGCGGCTCCATTATCGGAATTGCGGAGAGCTTTGACGAACAGAAATTCGCATCGGATCGCAATCAGCACACCCTGGCCGCGCACGGGTGCATGGACGAAACCACGGGTCTTCCAAATCACGAGTACACCCAATTCCACTTGAGCGAAAATCTCGCGACCTTCGCGCGCTACCACCTTCCATTCGGCATCCTTGCGATTCAGGTTGAGCGCTTGGACAACTTCCGCGCCGCCTACGGCAGGCAGGCAAGCGCTGCCATTCTGCGGGTGGCTGCTCAAACTATAAGGGGCTCTCTTCGCCCCAGTGATTTCGTCGGACGTTGGACGGACGATCAATTCGTCGCGATTCTGATTAACTGTCCCGATTCCGGTGTACGGCACACCTGGGAACGCATTCGAAAAATGGTGACTTCGGCCGGGCTGGAGTGGTGGGGCGATAAGTTGTCGGTCACGACTTCGGTCGGCTACGGAAGCGCGCAAACCGGGGACACGATCGAGTCCTTGGTGAATCGGGCGCAAGCTTCGCTCCAGCAATCTTCCGTCAAAAAGGCTGCCATGGCCGCAGCGGGCTCGCAAGAAAATCCAGGAAGCTCGGAGATCTGATCCCCCATGTTCGCAATTATCGGAATCGTCGTTGTCTTCGGTTCGGTACTGGGCGGCTACCTGATGGAACATGGCAACGTCAGGGTTCTGATTCAGCCCGCTGAACTCGTTGTCATCGGAGGCGCAGCGATCGGAACAGTGTTGATCGCCAATCCGCTTCACATTCTTAAGCAAATCGTGGGCGGCGTAGCCGGTGTGTTTGCAGGCTCAAAATTTACCAAACAGCGCTACCTCGACTCCCTCAAAATGATGTATGAACTCCTCAACAAGGCGCGTCGCGAGGGTTTGATGTCATTGGAGGGTGACGTCGAGGACCCGGCCAAGAGTCCTCTCCTCTCCAAATATCCCGCCTTCCTCAAAGATCACCACGTTCGGGATTACTTCTGCGACACCATGCGAATGGCGATCAGCGGAGTGGAAGCATTTGATCTTGACCAACTCCTCGACCTCGACATGGAGGTCCACCATCACGGCGCCAGTCTACCCATCGCATCCCTAAGCAGCATGGCTGATTCCTTGCCGGGCCTGGGAATTGTCGCCGCCGTACTCGGCGTCGTGATTACCATGGGTGCCCTCGGCGGCCCGCCAGAAGAGATCGGACACAAAGTTGCCGCAGCCTTGGTTGGCACATTTCTCGGAATCCTGCTCTGCTACGGATTGGTGGGCCCGCTCGCGGCCAGTATGCAGAAGATTGCCGAAGATGAGGGTGCCTACTTGCATGTCCTGCGCGTCGTGATGATCGCTTTCTTGAAGGGAACTGCCCCAATTATGGCCGTAGAGTTCGCGCGCCGTGCAATTCCCGGCCACGTGCGTCCCGGGTTTCTGGAAGTCGAGAAGCATTGCAAAGGAGGCGGCGATGCTGCGCCAACCGAAGGCGCTGCCCCCGAAGCTCCAGCCGCCGCTTCGGCGTCGGCGTAAGAAAAAATCTTATGGATGCTTCACGTCCCATCATCATTATCAAAAAGAAAGCCGGACATGGCGGACACCACGGGGGCGCGTGGAAAGTCGCCTACGCTGATTTCGTTACCGCGATGATGGCTCTCTTCATCGTGCTCTGGCTGCTCAACACCAACAAACCCGTGAGGGAAGCTGTTGCTGGTTATTTCAAAGACCCGGCTGGAACCGCCACTAAGATCGGCTCCACCAAAGTTGGCGTTGCCGAGGCCCTTGCCATCACCAAAGACGACATGCCGAAATTGAAAGAGGAATTGGAGAAGGCCATTAGCAGGGTTCCGAACTTCGACAAGATTAAAGATCAAATCGAGATGACCATTACCCCCGAAGGGCTGCGAATCGAACTGCTCGAAACCGAAACTGGAACCTTCTTCGAAGTTGGAAATTCAGCCCCAAGTGACAACGGGAAAGAGTTGCTCTCGCTGCTGGCGCAAGAACTGGGAAAGCTTCCCAACCATGTCTCCATCGAAGGTCATACCGATTCCAAGCCCTACGCGGGCCGCCGCGAATACGGGAATTGGGAGCTCTCCACCGACCGCGCCAACGCTGCCCGACGATTGATGCAGCATAATGGGTTGCGAGGCGACGAGGTTTCGGAAGTCCGAGGCTATGCCGATCAGATGCTGCGCACGCCCGCTCAACCGCTCGATGCATCCAACCGCCGCATCTCCGTAATCGTGCAGAATCTGGAACCAAAGCCTCAAGGGCCCGAGAAGACGGCTGGCAAGCCTGAAACCAGCGCGGCTCCGAAAGATCTTCCCAAAAAGGATTGATTGCTCGTGTTAGAAATCCCCGTCACTGCATTGTGGACGCTCATCCGCTACAATAGCCGGTTCGTGCCTTACCCAATTCAAAAGGAAACAACTCCGTGATCATTGGCGTGCCCAAGGAGATTTATCCGGGGGAGCGGCGGGTTGCGCTTGCTCCCGTGGTAGTCCCCAATCTTGTTAAAGCAGGATTTGAGGTAGTGATCGAAAAGGGCGCGGGAGTGGAAGCCGGTTACCCGGATGGGTTCTACGCCGAAAAGGGCGCGAAAGTCCTTCCTGACCGTGCTGCCCTCTTCGCGAATGCCGACATCGTTGTTCAAGTTCTCTGCTACGGATCCAATGACGTCACGGGAAAAGCGGATCTGCCTTTGATGCGTCGAGGCCAGGTGCTCATCGGTTTCCTGCGGCCGCTCGGATCGTCGGAAGTGATCCAGCAAATTGCCCAAACCGGCGTTACTTCTTTTTCTGTGGAGTTGATGCCGCGAACCACGCGTGCGCAGAGCATGGATGCGCTCTCCTCGATGGGCACGATCTGCGGCTATAAAGCGGTGCTGATCGCGGCCGATACGCTGCCCAGAATTTTCCCCATGTTGACCACGGCAGCCGGAACCATTACTCCCGCCCGCGTTCTCGTGATTGGCGCGGGAGTTGCCGGACTTCAATCCATCGCCACTGCGCGCCGGCTGGGTGCCGTCGTTTCTGCGTACGACTTGCGGCCGGCCTCCAAAGAGCAGGTGCAGAGCCTGGGAGGGCGCTTCGTCGAACTTCCCATTGAAGCCAAAGATGCGCAGGATGCGCGCGGATATGGCACTGCACAGGATGAAAGCTTCTATGCGAAACAGCGCGAGTTGCTGACCCGCGTGGTTGCCGACAGCGACGTTGTGATCACGACCGCAGTCGTCCCCGGCAAGAAAGCTCCGGTTCTCGTGACTGCGGATATGGTGAAAGGGATGGCGCCAGGCTCAGTCATTTTTGATCTCGCGGGTGAGCGAGGAGGGAACTGCGAACTCACGCAATCCGGCAAGACTATTGTCGCGCACGGGGTCACGATTATTGGGCGCATCAACATCGCGACCGAAGTCCCTTATCACGCCAGCCAGATGTATGCGCGCAATGTCACGTCATTTCTTTTGCACTTAGGGAAAGAGGGAAAGCTGCAGATCAATCTGGAAGACGAAATTACTCGTGAAACCCTGGTGACCCGGGACGGTGAAATTGTGAACCAACGAGTGCGGGAATTTTTCAAACTACCAGCGCCGGTCTCACAAAGTGCATAGTTGCAACTGAGAACGGGGAACTGGGAACTGACAACTGAAGATACAAACTCCTCAATCCGACCACTGGGAGAAAACATGAGTTCAGCCCTAATCAATGGCCTATTCGTATTTATGCTGGCTGCGTTCATCGGATTCGAAGTCATCCGCCGAGTCTCACCTCTACTCCACACGCCGCTGATGTCGCTGACCAATGCCCTCGACGCGATCGCGGTCGTCGGCGCCATCGTTCTGGTGGGCGAGCACAAAAGCACGCTTTCGTTCGTGTTCGGATTCCTGGCAGTGATCGCCGCCACCAGCAACGTTGTGGGCGGATTCTTGATCACCGATCGCATGCTGAAAATGTTCAAGTCCAGCCGTCCGACAAAACCATGACCACCGACTTCGCGGGCAATCAGCAGATTATCGAGATCGTTTACCTCATCGCCAGCGTTCTCTTTATTCTTTCGCTGAAGTGGATGAGCTCTCCAGCCACGGCCCAACGCGGCGTACGCGCCGGCGAAATTGGCATGGTCCTGGCCATCGCCGGCACCTTGCTGCATCATGGCATCGTCGACTACAAGTGGATCGCCATCGCGCTCGTACTCGGCACGGGGATCGGAATCCCTCTGGGCATGGTGCACATGACCGCGGTCCCGCAACGGACCGCGCTCAGCCATGCTTTCGGCGCATTCTGCGTAACTCTGGTCGGCACCGCGGAATTCTATCTCCGAACCCCAAACGTTCCGCGCTTCATGATGGCCGTTCTCTCGATGGAAGTGATCCTCGGCTCGCTCACATTCACAGGCAGTTTGATGGCCGCCGGAAAACTCCAGGAGATCCTGCCGCAACGCCCGCTTACGTATAAAGGACAGAACTTCGTCAATCTGTCGCTGCTCGCAGCTTCAGTAGCAATCGCCGTCTACCTCGTAATAAACCCCGGCGCGCACCAACTTTTTCCGGTGATGATCGCGGTTCCGCTGCTCTTCGGCGTGCTCATGATTGTCCCCATCGGCGGCGCCGATATGCCGACCGTCATCTCGCTGTTGAATTCTTACGCCGGTTTGTCCGCCGCTGCCATGGGATTTGTCCTCGACAGCAAGCTCCTTATTATTGCCGGCGCGCTCGACGGTTCCTCTGGTCTCATCCTCTCCATCATCATGTCGAAAGCGATGAACCGCTCCTTCACCAACGTTCTTTTCGGAGCATTCGGACAGGTGCAGCCTTCCGCCGTGGCTGGACAGGAAGAGAAAACGGTGCGCAGCGCTACCCCTGATGAAGCCGCTGGAATCCTGGCTGCGGCCAATAAAGTCGTGATCGTCCCGGGCTACGGCATGGCCGTCGCGCAAGCCCAGCACAAGGTTCGCGAACTGTACGACGCCCTCACTAAACGCGGCGTGGATGTGCGCTTCGCCATTCATCCCGTAGCCGGCCGCATGCCCGGACACAT
>Ga0210409_10005807_pt1 | contig 12920 bp, 10 predicted proteins | sample IncBWH17MmetaG_FD_161649 | JGI IMG/M metagenome (GOLD analysis project Ga0210409, IMG submission 161649) | Forest soil microbial communities from Barre Woods Harvard Forest LTER site, Petersham, Massachusetts, United States - Inc-BW-H-17-M | ecosystem: Environmental > Terrestrial > Soil >...
CCAGCGATTCCGCGCGAGCCGGCGAGCGCTTCGAGCTCGGTGCGCAGCGGCCCGTCGCCGATCACGACCCACTCGACGTCGGGGACCCGCTCACGAACCGTCTGGAGTGCCTGCACGAGGACGTCATGGCCCTTGTAGCGGTCCGCGAGGCGAGCGATCGTGAGGATGGTCGGGCGCGCCGCCGGCTTCGGGCTCGCATCGGCGGGGAGGTCCACGCCGGGCGGGATCACGTGCAGCGAGCTCGTGCGGACGCCAGCTGCCACCAACAGACTGGTTGTATAGGCGCTGATCGAGATCACCGCGTCCGCCTGGCGTGCGGCGAACGCGGCGAGCCTCGGTTTGTCGGCGATCTCCTTGGCGTAGAAGTACTGGACCGTCTGAGCCCCGAGCGCCCGGCGAACGACGGCAGCAGCCGGGCTCGTGACGATGTGGGCACTGAGCGTCAGCTCGGGCCGGAAGCTGATCGCCTCGAGCAGCCCGACCGCGTTGAGGGGAAGGTTGCGCGACGCGCCCAGGCGGCGGTACGCGGGGACCCGGCGCACGCGCAGAGGACTCGTCGCGTCGAACTCCCGCGCGTGCTCGGAGTCGAGCGCCACGACCCGCGTCTCGAATCCACTCATGCCGGTCACGAGCCGGTGGACGAGCAGCTGAATGCCGCCACGGCTCGGAGGGAAGTCGGGCGTCAGCACGAGCAGCCTCGGCCTGGAGGACGGCTGGCCGTCAGCCGATCGAGCGCTGTCAGACATACGCGCAACATAGATGACGGTTGCGCGTCGACGACCCCGGGGCAGCCGGCGACCCGCGGCGCCGGGCCGCCGGAGTCGAACTGGATGCTCCGCGGCGATGGGCGAAACGTCCAGTAGCGACGGTCCGTTTCAAGACTCAACCTGCCAGGCGCCGATCGGGCTGCCTAGAACGCCTCCCACCGATTCCCGAACGTCCAGGACGGCCATGCCCCTCACTCTTCGCCTACGCAAGCCGTCCGTCACGGCACCCTTCGCCTGCGCGGTGCTGCTGTGTCTCGCTCTCACCCTTCTCGCGCCGGCGTCCGTACAGGCGAGATCGAGCCATCGCGGGGTCGGAGCATCGCGTCAGCGCTGCAAGCCGAGGCCGCGCAGCCGCTCGAGAGGGGTGTCCCGCGCGCGAGGCCACGGCCGCCAGAGCTGCCCCTCCGGATCCGTGACAGCCCACTCTCGCCGCTTCGGCGCCGGCGCCGGCCGGGGAGCACTGGAAGCAACGCCGCTGAACACAGGCTCCGGGTACGCGAGCGAAGCACCCTCGTCCAGCTCCGCAGGCGGCCCCCCGCCCAAAGAACCCTCGAGGGCTACGGGCAAACGCGCGGAACTGGCCCCCGAGACGGGCGAAACCGTGACCGACCCGATCGATCCAAGGTTCCTGACAGCGGACCCCTTCGGCACGTCCTCATTCTGGATACAGCCGTGGCGGGCGTATCTCGATACGTGGCCGGCCTCGAAGCTGCTCGATTCGCTCGGGATCAACTTCAACGTCAACCGCGCCGACCTGGAACCTACGGCGCAGCTGCTGCAGGACAGCGGCTTCAAGCTGGCCCGCATCCCGATCAACTGGTCGAACCTCTCCTACGAACACCCGACCGAATTCCCCGCCTACGCGGTCTCGCAGATCACCGCACGGCTGAGCGCCCTGCACAAGCACGGGCTGCGGCCCCTGATCGTGCTCGAGGCCTACAGCGGCGCTCCCACGCCGATGCAACACGTCAATCTGGAAACCGTCACGGAAGCGCCGGCCGGTTCTCAGACCGTGCAGCTCACTGCGGCCAGCGCGGCGCTCGTGGTGCCGGGACGGACGGGCTTCAACGGGCTGACGTGGCGCGGCTCTCCCGACATTCTCATCACCGCCTTGAGCCCGAGCGGCGTCGCCACGCTGTCCTACGCGCTGCCCAACGCCCTGCCGGCCGGCCGGCACGGCGGCACCGTCCTGCGGTACGCGCCGTTCGCCGCTCCAAAGCTCGCAGGCGGCGAACCCAACCCGGCATTCCAGGAAACGCTGTCCGGCTGGTTGGGTTACGTCGGAGCCGCCGCGAAACTGGCGGCGAGCGTCGTCGGGCCTGACGGCTTCGATCTCGAGGTCTGGAACGAGCTCACGTTCGAATCGGAGTTCCTGAACTCCGAAAACTATCTCACGGCAAATCCCTATCGCCGCCCCGCCGCGACCACCGTCTCGCTGGCCCAGTCGGGCGCCGAAGGACCCGCAGGCGAACGGAACGCGACGAGCGCACGCGCGTCGAGCGAATCCGAAGGACCGGCCGAAGGCGAACCGAGCTCAGAACCGTCGGCCGGGTCGGAAACCGACTACGGCTCGGAAGCGGCGACGGATCAGGAAGTCGAAGAAGGCCCCGAAGAGGGCGGCGCAGAAGCAACGGACGCCGAAGGCGCCGCCCCCGCCGCCAAATTTGAACGGTGGCACAAAGCCGTCGTCACAAAAGAAGTGATCCGGACGCTGCTTCGCGAAACGGTTGCCTACGTGCGCAACCCCGCCAACGGCATCTCGCCCGCGGTGGGCATTACGGACGGCTTCGCGAGCCAGACGCCGTTCCCGTCAGGCGCCGCCGCCCCGCTGGGACTCACCGCGCTCAGCAAGCATCCCTACGTGGGCCCGATCGACTTCCCGGCCGGGTACCCGGAAACGCACGCCGTGCCGCTCGATGCGCTCGGCGCGCGGGACACTGCGCCACACAGCTTCCAGCCGCTCTTCATCCCCACCTACCAGTCGTTGCTGCCCGAGTACACGCTGACGGCATCCTCGCCCGAGACGCTGATACGCGATCTGGCGCCGTTTACCACCTACGTCTACGGCTTCCCGCACGGGCGTAACGTGGGACCGCCCGGCGGAAACCCGGTTCAAAAGTGGATCACCGAGTACAACCTCGCACCCGGAAAGGCGCCCGTGATGGGCCCAGATGAGGCCACCCCGCAGACGGGCCCGGCGGCCACGCTCTCGTCAGCCGACAAGTCCCACTTCCATGCCAAGGCTCTGCTGCGCAGCCTCACAGCGATGGTGAACAAGGGAATGACGCGCGAGTACTTCTTCGCCGCCGCCCCGGGCTCCCTGAGCCTGATCGACAGCCGCTTCTTCTCGGCGCTTGAAGCTCAACCCGGCTCCTACCCCGGTGACCAGCTCGGCGGTGAAACGATGGACGGCTTTCGCAACCTGCTGGCCCATTTCGAGGGCCCGGGCCCAACCGGCGCCGCGCGACAGCTCAAGCTGATCTCGATCTCCCAGCAGGAAGGCGACCATTCACAGCTTGCCGGCGACGGGTCGGCAGCGCATCCCAACCTCTACGACCACAGCGCGCTCGCGGTGCTCCCCTTCCAGTCCTCCCCGTCGCACTTCGTCATACCCGTCTATGTGATGACGCGCGACCTGCTCACGCTGTATGACCCCGGCGCCTCTCCCACCGACATCAGCCGCTTCGACCTGCCCGACGAGACCTTCCGCATCACGCTTGGCAACCTCCCCGAAACCGCCACCGCACCGTCTGTGAGCGCGTATGACCCGCTTCGCAACCAGGACACGCCGGCGCGGCTGCTCACACGCGAAGGCGAAACCGCCACGTTCGAAGTTGCCGCCACCGACTACCCGCGGCTGCTCAACGTCGAATACACCGGGTGAACGGCCCGAGCGTCGGGCGTAGAATCACCCGCATGGGGAGCGCTCCCGCAGATGCCCGGCCGTAGAGTCTTCGCCGCAGCGTTCGCCTGCCTGCTCGCCACCGTGGCGGCTGGCGGTCTGACGGCCTGCTCGGGGGGCAGCGGCGCCGCCGGCAAGGCCGCGCCGGCCGCATCGGCCGAAGAAGCCGCCGAACACTCCGAAGAAGCGGCACAGAAACGCGAAGAACAGGCAGAAGTCGACCGCAACCGCGAACTGCTCTCGCAGCTGGAAGCGAACAAGCGCGAACAGGCCGCCGAAAGCGCCTCCAAGAAGCGGGAAAAGGCAGCGGAGCAGAAGGCGAAGAAACGCGAAGAAGCATCGAAGCTCGCGGCTGCCAAAGTCGAAAAGGAAGCGGAAGCGAAGGTCAAGAAACGGGAAGAAGAAGCGCGAAGCCACGCCACGCAGCAGGAAGCAGCCAGCCGCGCCGCCAGGAAGAAGGCGCTCGAAGCCGAACAGAGGCGCCGCCCCAGGCAAAAAGCCCACAGCACTCCCCCCGCAACCACGATCGAACGGTGACCGCAGCACGCCCACCCGCGCGAGGCGCATCGCAAAGGCCCTAGACTTAAGCGGTGCTGAGCAGGGTGTTCGACGTCAAAGTGAGGCTTTCGCGGTTTGTGCTCGCGGCCATCATCGCCGCCGCAGCGGCCGGCGCGATCGCTGGCTGCGGCGGGAGCTCGGCCTCGGGCGAAGGCGAAGCGGCCGAAGTGGCGTCCAAGAAACCGGGCAACGGCGAAGAAGGCCCGGCCTCAAGCGAACAGTCGGTCGAAGCAGAAGCCAAGAAGCGCGAAGAAGCATCGAGGAAGCGCGAAGCGGCGGAAGAAAAGCTGCGTCGTGAAGCCAACGCAAAGCGCGAAGCCGAAGCCGCGTCCGAACCCGCGACGAAAGGCAAGCGGGGGGGCAAATCCAGAGCAGGCGCTCGAGGCGGCCATCGAGCCAAGGGCACCGGTGGAGGCTCACGCCGGGCGCGCCGATCGCCGGGCACGGCGCGCGGGAAGGGAAGCAGCGAATCCGCGACCGAAAAGGCGGCGCGCGAACGGTTCGCACGCGAAGAAGCCGCGGAAGCGAAGACGCTCAAAGCCGTCGAACGAAAAGAAGCCGCAGGCCTACCCTAGCCGCCCGGCTGGCTCGCCTCCGAGGCGACCGGCGTCGCGAGCCAGTTCACCACCGGCCCGCCGTTGATGAACTCCGATCGCCCGAACGGGCCGTCTCCGGTGACCGAGAAGATCTCATAGCCCAGCTCGGTGAGCGTGTCCCACGGAGCTGCCGGCTCCGCGCCGTAGAGAGCCGCCGCCCCCCGGACATGCTCGAAGATGACGAGTGGCCTCGTCCGCGCGAGGACCGCGCGCGCGCCCTCGAGCACCGCGTTCTCTGCACCCTCGACGTCGATCTTGACAACGCTCGGGGTGACCCCGGCCAGCTCCACGTCGAGCGTCGAGACCTCCACGGTGATGAGCTGCGGCTTACCACGGCTGTCGCTGATCTCGGGCCGCCGCCGCAGCCCACTCCAGCCGTCGAGCTCGCGGTAGTAGTAGAACTCGGCCGACTCGGGGAGGGCGCCGAGCGCCTTGCAGCGGCAATCGACTCCCGGGAACTCGCGAGCCACCTCGGCGGCCAGGGCCGGGATCGGCTCGAATGCCAGATGCCTGCCGCGCGGCGCGATGCGGACCGCCTCGCGCAGAACCTGCCCCCGATTCGTGCCGACGTCCACGTAGGTCCCGTGGCCGCGTAGCCCGCTGGCGAGCACCGCCTTGATGCCCACGTCCTCCCGCTGCGCCTGGCGGGCCCCGGCGTCGACGACTGCCAGCAGCTCCGGACGCCCCAGCCGGCGCGATGCCACTCCTACCGCCCTCCTGGGCAGGCGCGCGGACACGTCAATCCCGCGCCGAGTTCGACGCGACGGGCCGCAGGCGCGACAGCAGCGCGGCCCAGGGAAGCTGGAGCACGGTTGTGATGGCCGATCGCTGCGCCGGCCTGTCGGGCTCGCTCCTCAGCGCCGTACGCTCCGATCGGATGACCCGATTCCCCTGGAACGCCAGCCCCGTCTCGAGCGCAGAGAAGTCCGGCGGCGCAGCCGTCACGCCCACGCACCGGAGGATGTCTCGCACGACACCCTCCGGGTCGGCAACGAAATCCTCGTGGCGCACGACGATCCGCCGGTCGCGAGGGCTTCGCAGGAACACCCACACGCACAGCAGGTTTGTGAGCCACAGGTACACGTTCGTGGTGAGCGTCGACTTCGTGAACTGAGCCACATCCTTGCGGTTGAAAGACGCGACGACGCTCTGCGGATCCCTCATGAGGTAGACGAGATAGAGATCGATGCCGTCAAGCTCCTGCAGCTCGCGTGCGCGCAGCGGATAGTGGGAGGTGTCGACGATCAACGGCGTTCCGGCCGTGCGACTCACCGCGCGGTAGAGATCCTGGGCGATGCGCCGATAGGGGCCGCGGATACGGCGCCGGGCACGCCACCTGTGGATGCGAAGCAACGACATCGATCGCTCGAGCGAGCGCTCCGCCGTGCGCCCGAAGAGCTCCGAGGCGCCCGGCACCTCATCGCGTACGGCGCTCCAGAAACGCACACGCGCCGCATCGCCCACCTGCGGCTCGCCGGAGCGCGCCAGCCATGCATCGAGCTCCCCGGCGTAGAACACGTTCTCGTAGTTCCCCATCGTGACACCGAGGATCGTGCTGCCGCTGCGGCCGGCGCCCATCACGTAGATGACCTGCGGTCTCTCATCGCTCGACGGAGCGAGTGAACGCGCGGCGGGCTCGGCCATCGGGCCGGTCAGTCTAGCCCCTTGCAGGCCGCCGCTAGCCATGCAGGATCTCTCCGCGGTAGCTCGCGTCGATCGCCTGCGCGAGCGCGTCGACGGACCCGGTGGGCAGTATCAGGCCGTTTCGCCCGTGATCGACGAGCTCCTTCATCCCGGTGTCCTCGCTGACGATCACCGGGACACCGCAGGCCATTGCCTCCGCGGGAGCGTAGGCGAACCCGTCCTCGTAGGCTGCGTGAACGCACAGACGTGCACTCTGGAACCACGGCAGCGGATCGCCCGGGCGCACGCTGATGCGCTGGTCGCCTCGGCACGCGCCGCGGACCAACCGCCGCATGGCCGGCGTTTTCCAGCCGCCGACGAGAACGAGGCGCAGATCGTCATGCCCGAGCCGGCGCACGGCGTCGAGCAGCAGCGGCACGCCCTTGTGGACCACGAGGCTTCCGCAGTAGACGATGTCGAACGTGCTCGAGCTCTTCGGCGTGCTCGGCGGCCGGTAGCGCGGATCGGGCGTCAGCGGGAACAAAGAGAGCAGCTCGTCGCCGTACCCCTCCTCCTTGAATGACTCGAACACGTAGCGGGAGGCGACGTAGATGCGATCGGCGTGGGCGTACTCGCTCAGGTTTCGCCTCAGCAGGTGTGTTGCCCAGGGCCGCTCCACCGGATACTGGCGGTATGCCAGCTCGTGCTGGCGTATGACGCGGCGCATGTGGGAGTTCGCGGAGACCAGGGACCGGGAGGAAACCCCGGCACGCTGCGCGGCCTTGAACTGGGCCAGTGCCGTGCCGTTGAACGCGATCAGCTGGTCTGCGTCCGAGAGTCTCCGGGCGGCCCGCGCGTCGAAGCGCACGCTTGCGCTCCACATCCGCCATGCGGGCGAGAAGCGCGCGAGGGGTGCGAGGGCGCCGAGCAGCTCCGGCAGCCCCCTGCGGCGGGTCGCCGGCGTGCGCTCGTCCTCGCCGGAGTCGATGATGTGCGGGGCAGGCGCCCCGGAGCGCTCGATGGCCTCGGCGATCTCTCTCAGGTGACGCCCGAGGCCGCCTGCGCCGTATGGAGCCGGGCACGAGACGACGGCCCGACCGGGGTGCAGGGCGCTCTCCTGGGCCCTCTCCATGCGGGCCCGCCAGCCCGGCTCGAGCGGACCTCCCGGCCTGCGCTCGTCGGCGCGCGGGTCGGGGACCGCGGCCGGCGCCGGCTGGGATCGCCCGCTCGGCTCAGCGGACGCCGTCATATCCCCAAAGCGTCAACAAGTCCCTATCGAGATATTCGCCGAGCGCTGCGACCTCTCCCTCGAAGCGCGCGCGAAGCTCATTCTGGAGCGACGGGTCGAGCGCTCGCGGCTCGCCGTAGACCAACCGCCGCCGGAACGGGTAGAGGATGTCTCTGCGCTGCGGTCCGGTCGTGAGGGCCTTGACCGTGCCCTTCACGGCGCGCGAGACGGGACCGCGAGCGGCCCGCACCGATCGCATCATCCCGTCGAGGTGAACCGAGCGCACCGCGACGGTGGGGTTGGCCTCCGTCTTCGCCAGCGAGACGCCGTCGTCGACCTCGAGAAAGCTGAGCACGCGCCGCACGGTCGCCTCGTTGTCAGCGCGGAAGTCGTCGTAGATCAGCGCCAGCACCTGCTCTCTGGGGAACACCTCGTGGTAGCGGCACAGCTGCTCGACGTAGCGCACGCGGTCGGTGTACATGAGCGCCTGCGGCCAGTGCGCGCTGCGGGGGATCTTGCGACCCCGCCGCCGGGCGCCCTCGAGCGCGAGCGCCTTGCGCAGGTCCTTTTGCGACTCCGCGTGGTTCTGCACCATCTGCAGGTGCAGCGAGTGCAGGAAGCTGGCGGGCTCGCGGAAGATCGCGATGATGCGAGCGTCCGGGCGCGCATCGGCGATCCTGCCCGGAGCCACCGGCGACCACAGGTAGAACGTCGACGCCTCACCGACTCGTTGCTCCGGGGTCGCCGGGGCGAACAGCGACAGGTACTGCTCGAGCGTTTCGGGGCGTCTGCCCGTCTGCTCGAACGTCTTCTTGCGCCCGGAGGGGACGCTTTGATTGCGGGCGAAGTACTGCGGCTCCTTGACGGGCGGCATGTACAGCTGCGGATGCCGTCGCAGCATCTCGTACAGGGCGGTCGTGCCGGACTTCGCGTGCCCGACGATGAAGAAGTCCGGGAACCGTCTCTGCGACACGCGCTCGGGGGCCGTGGACTCAGCCGATGCGGTCATAGCCCCAGAGCTTCACGAGGTCGCGGTCGAGGTACTCGCTGACAGCTTCGACCTCCCCCCTGAAGCGGTCTCGCAGCTCGAGCATGAAGCTCTCGTCGGGCGGCACCGGGGGACCGTGCACGAGGCGACGCTGTGCCAACTGCAGCAGACTTCGACGCACGCTGCGCGGGGCGAGCGTCGTCAGGACCGACTTCGCCGCGTTCGAGATCGGCCCGCGACCGGTTGACACCGCGTGCACGAGCTCGTCGAGCTGCTGCGAGCGCAGAGCGACGGTCGGATTCGCGTCCAACACCTCGATTGGAAGGGTGTCGTCCACGTCGAGGAAGCGCAGGACCTCGCGCACCGTCGCCTCGTTGTCGCGGCGAAAGTCCTCGTAGATGAGCACCTGCACCCGCTCGCGGCCAAACAGGTCGTGGTAGCGCGTGAGCTGCTCCACGTAGCGCACGTGATCGGCGTATTGGAGCAGCTGGGGCCGGTGCGAGCGGCGGGGCACCCGTTTGCCGCTGCGCCTGGCGGCTTCCAGCGAGATCGCGGTGCGCAGGTTCCTCTGAGACTCGACGTGGGTCTGTACGAGCTGCAGGTGCAGCGAGCGCAGGAAGCTCGCCGGCTCGCGCAGGATCGCGATGATCCTCGCCGCGGGCTGAACCTCTGCGATGCGCGCCGCGGCGGTCCGGGACCAGAGATAGGACGAGGAGGCCTCGCCGGCACGCTGCCCGGGCTCCGCTTGCGCAAACAGCGACAGGTACTCCGCGAGCGTCTCGGGCGGCGTGCCCGCCAGGTGTGGCTCGAAGCGCGGGCGCATGTCGCTCGCGAAGAACCATGGCTCCTTGCTGTCGGGCAGGTAGATCTGCGGATGGCGGCGCAACATCTCATACAGCGCTGTGGTGCCGCTCTTCGCGTGCCCGACGATGAAGAAGTCAGGAAGTCTCAACTGTGGCCCGCTGAGAGCGGCCGTCGGCTCAGCGTGCACGAACAGCTCCGGTCGGCGACGCGAGCCCGCTGCCGGGATGCTGGCCGACGACGCCGTGAGAGGGAGGGCTGGCTGCGTCGCTCGTCGTATCGCTCATCGGCCTCAGGATCCATCCCTCAACGGTGCCCAGGCATCGCGGTTCGGCCTGCATGCGAAAGAGTACCGGCCCGGCGAGCCCGAGCGTGATCGGCTGCACGAGCGGCGCAGATATCATCGGCGCATGCTGGCAGATGACACGCAGGCCCTCTCCGATGGCTCGCCGGAGCTCGACGAGACGGTCGGCTCGGTGCTGTTTGTCACACCGCGATGGGCCCGAGACGGTGGGGTGGGCGCGCATGTCGTGGCGAGCGCGAACGCGCTCGCGGCACGGGGCGTGCACGTACAGGTGCTCACCCAACGGGTCGAAGCCGAGGCGGACGGTGACGGAGTCACGCTCTGTGAGAGCGAGGAGCTGTTCAACTCCCGCGCGTCGATGCAGCGGCGCCTCGGACAGGCGCTGTCGTGCGATCCGGACGTGATTCACCTTCACCAGGTCGACGATCCTGAGATCGCCCGTGAGTTGCGGACCAGCGCACCGGTGGTGATCAGCGCGCACGGGTATACGGCATGTACGTCCGGCGTGTACTACTTCGCCCCCGGAGAGGAGTGCGTCAGGGGCCACGGCCCCGGCTGCATTCCCAACCTCGCCCTCCGAGGTTGCGCACACACGAACTATCCGAAAACGCTGCCCATGAAGTACCGGAGCGCCACTCGGGGCCTTGCCGCTCTCAGGGGCGCCGAGCTGGCCGTCTCGTACTCGAGCTCCGTGGACCGGCATCTCGCGGCGAACGGCATAACCCGTCGCATGGTGGTCCCGTACTTCCCGACCATGGCCCCGAAGCCGGCCTCTGACACCGGCAGCGGACGTCGCGTCGTGTTCGCCGGTCGGATCGTGCGTCCGAAGGGCGTGGATGTCCTGATCCGCGCCGCCCGCGACGTCGATGCGGAGTTCGTCATCTGCGGCGACGGCCGCCAGCTCGAGGAGATGCGGTCGCTGGCGGCCGAGCTCGGAGTCCAGGAGCGTGTGTGCTTCCGGGGGTGGCTGGACGCCGACCAGCTAGCCGAGGAGCTCGCCAACGCGTCGATCGTTGTCGTGCCGTCGCTATGGCCCGAGCCGTTCGGCCTCGTGGGAATCGAGGGGCAGGCGGCGGGCCGGCCGGCCGTCGCGAGCGCAACCGGCGGGATCGTCGATTGGCTCGACGATGGTGTCAGCGGACTGAGCGTGCCGCCTGGAGACGCGGGCCGGCTCGCGCAGGCGCTCAACGAGCTGCTTGCCGACCCGGAGAGACGGCGGGCGATGGGCATCGCCGGCAGGCGCGCGGTCGCCGAGCGGTTCTCGGCCGACACGCATCTGCGAGCTCTTCTCGAGGGCTACCGCAACGCACGATCCACCTGGGACTCCTTGAACGCAGTGCGCTCATGATGCCGAGCGGTTGACGAGCTCGCCGATCAGCTCGCGGACGATCGCGACGCTCCGCGCCAGCCCCATCTGCTGCTCGGCGAACGCCCGCCCGCGCGCGCCGAGCGCCCGGCGCCGGTCCTCGTCCGCCAGCAGGCGGTCCAGAGCGCCGGCCATTGCCTCGGACGTCGGCTGCACGACCTCGAGCGCGTCGGACTCGACGAGCTTCGACCAGAGCTGCGGTCCGTCGACCGCCACGACGGGGCTGCCCGATGCGAGCGACGCGGCGAGCGTGCCCTTTCGTGGCGATGGCCCGGCGGAGTCCGTGAAGAGCAGCACGTCGCAGGCGGCGAGCGCGTTGGACAGCGACTGAGCGGGTAGCACTCCCGAGAAGGACAGTCGCTCCTGCATCTCGCGGCGAGCCGCCGCCGCCAGCCACATCTCGCCGGCGGATGAGGCGCGCCCCGGCGCGCCGAGCAACACGAGGCGCAGTCCGCGCCCGCGCTCGAGCAGACGATCGGCGGCATCGAGCACCAGCGGGACCGCCTCCTCGGAGGAGTACCCGAACAGCCCGACGGACGGGGACGGTTGACCGGGAGCGCCGTCGGGAACCGGGGGCGGCAGGTTCGAGAACACGGGCGCGACGAGGACCTCCCTCTGCGCCAGCCACCGGCGGGTCGCGAGCCAGCGCGCGCGATAGTCGGTCGTGACGACGACCGCGCCGGCGGCCCGCATCACCCCGATCAGCGCTGCTCGCTGGCTGACGGCCCACAGCTTCCCGCGCCACCCCCCGTGGGTCCACGGGTAGACGAACTCGTGCATTATCGGGATCACCGGTGCGGGCGAGCGTCGCAGCGCGGCAAGGGTCGGACCCACGAACACGGGGACGCCCCGATATGCGTAGGAGAACACCGAGTAGTGCAGGAGCACGGCATCGTGGTGGCGCTCGTCGAGGTCGAGCGCGAGCTTCCGGGTGAATGCCCGGATCTCGGACCGTGCCGCACGGGGCGACTCCGCCTGGCGCCACAACCAGTGCATCGAGGAGGAGATGCCCTCGTTGCTCAGCGCATCGGCGAGCAGCACGGCGTGGTCGTGTACGCCGCAGGTCTCGCCGACGGACATGCCGACAACGGCCGTCCGGACCCCGCCGACCTCGCCCGCCGAACCGGCCACCCCGACGCCAGCGGCGTCCGCGGGCTCGGTCGGAGCCGCGGGCGGCGAGTGGCTCCTCATGCTGTGGCCGCCGGGCTCGTCATGGCTGCCGGGCTTGTCATGGCCGCCCGGCGCCCGGGTCCGACGAACCAGTAGGCCGCGATGCCGGCGGCGAACCAGAAGAACGAGCCGAGCGCGGAGCTTGCCGAGACGGGCCCAGAGATGCCGATGATGAGCAGCGCGATGAGCACCGCGAAGACGCCGGCGAGGTCTATCCGCAGCTCGGGATCGGCGATCTGCCTCAAGCGTCGGGCGGCGAGCAAGATCATGTTGAGCAGGAGCCCCACCCACAGCACCAACCCCGGAAGGCCGAGTTCGTCGGCGACGAAGCCGTACTGCGTCTCCGAGCCGACGCCGTGACCTTCGAGCTGTTCGGTCACCCTGCCCCCAAAGCCGGCCGCGGCACCCGCACTCGCGAGACCGACACCGAAGGGCTTGACGGAGAGCAGGTGCGGAATACCGGCGAGTTGGTTCGTCTTTTTGTCCTTGGCGCCCACGGCGTTTCCGGGCGCGATTTCGGCATAGCGGTCGAAGGTTCCAGGAGCCTCGAACGACACCAGCACGGCTCCCAGCGGAATCGCCACCACGAGGATTCCGAGGAGCGCCATCAGCGGGCG
>Ga0210409_10005808_pt1 | contig 12917 bp, 12 predicted proteins | sample IncBWH17MmetaG_FD_161649 | JGI IMG/M metagenome (GOLD analysis project Ga0210409, IMG submission 161649) | Forest soil microbial communities from Barre Woods Harvard Forest LTER site, Petersham, Massachusetts, United States - Inc-BW-H-17-M | ecosystem: Environmental > Terrestrial > Soil >...
TGCTCTATGAGCTGGTGGGCGAGGAGCAGGGCGTGCCAAGCGAGAAGCTGCGCGGCACCACCCAGAACGACGTCTTGAAGGAGTACATAGCGCGCGGCAACTACATCTACCCGCCGCAGCCGACGATGCGGCTGACGACCGACCTGTTCCAGTACTGCCAGGAAAGCGTTCCCAAGTGGAACACAATCTCCATCTCCGGCTACCACTTCAGGGAGAAGGGCTGCTCGGCCGTGCAGGAGGTGGCGTTCACGCTGTGCTCGGGGATCGCCTACGTGACAGCGGCGATCGAGAAGGGCCTCGACGTGGACGACTTCGCACCAAGGCTGGCCTTCTTCTTCAACGGCCACAACAACGTGTTTCAGGAGGTCGCCAAGTTCAGGGCGGCCAGGAGGATGTGGGCGCACATCATGAAGGAGCGCTTCGGCGCGAAGGATCCGAAGTCGACGATGCTGCGCTTCCACACCCAGACAGGGGGGGTGACGCTCACCGCCCAGCAGCCTGAGAACAACATCGTGAGGGTCGCGCTGCAGGGTTTTGCGGCGGTGTGTGGGGGGACGCAGTCGTTGCACACCAACGGCTTCGACGAGGCCCTGGCCCTGCCGACCGAGCGCGCCGCCAAGACCGCGCTGCGCACGCAGCAGATCCTCGCGTACGAGTCAGGCGCGGCGGACACGGTGGACCCGTTCGCGGGCTCCTACTTCGTGGAGTCCTTGACCGACGAGATCGAAGCGCGCGCCAACGAATTGATCGCGAAGGTGGACGCGCTCGGCGGGTCGGTCAACGCGATCCAGTTCATCACCGGGGAGATCGACGAGTCGGCCTGGGGCTACCAGGAGCGCTACAGGATCGGCCAGGACATCGTGGTGGGGGTCAACAAGTTCGAGGAGGATGACATCGAGGTGCCGGACCTGTTGCGCGTCGATCCGGAGTCAGAGCGCGAACAGGTGGCGCGCTTGACGGCCTTCAAGGCCAACCGCGACCAGACCCTCGTTGACAAGCGCCTCGAGGAGCTGCGCGAGACCGCGCGCGGAACCGAGAACCTGCTGCCCTCGATCCGCCAGGCCCTCAAGGATCGCTGCTCGATGGGCGAGGTGTGCGGGGCGATGCAGGACGTGTTCGGCAAGTACGCACCGACGTTCTAGACGACATGCCCACATGTGGGCATGTCCTGTCGGGTGCATGCACCCGACAGCCGTCGGCGCATGCGCCGACGGTATGCAGGGCCGCATGCGGCCCTGCACGTAGCCGCACATGTGCGGCTACGTCAGCTCAAAGAGTCATGTCGGTCGCCAGATGGCCTGTGCGCCGTCTGGATCAATAGGATCAGCGCCGTGATTGTCGGAGTCGCCTTCTACGACGTCGTCTTGGCCGTGCACATCATGGCCGTCGTGTTTGCCTTCGGCGCCACGCTTGCCTACCCGGTCTTGCTGGGGACGATCGGCAAGGCCGACTCGCGCGCGTTGCCCGCGCTTTACAAGGCCCTGCACGCGATCAGCACGCGGGTGATCATGCCGGGACTCGCGCTGGTGGTGATCTGCGGAATCTATCTGGCGTCCGACGCGAAAGTGTGGAGCGAGTTCTTCGTCCAGTGGGGGCTCGGCGCGGTCGTCGTGATCGGCGCCGTGGAGGGCATGTTCCTGAGTCCCAGAGAGAGGCAGCTGGTCGAGGTGGCCGACCGCGACCTGGCCGCCTCGGGCGACGGCCCCTTCGCGCCCAGCGCCGAGCACGACTCGCTCGTGAAGCGGATCGGCGCTACCGGCGCCCTCATGGACCTGATCGTGCTCTTGACGATCCTGTTCATGGCAATCAAGCCCTAGGGCCGCTGGGCGGCGCGATACGGCGTCCTCGCTCGTTCGTGTGCAAAGCACACTTCACTCACTGCGTCCTTGTCTCGCTTGCCCATCGACCCCTAGGGAGGCATAGGTCATAAGCAGTGTGCCCCTGTACGCTGGAGGACTATGAGTGAGGATTATCGAGTCGCCGTCGTGGGCGCCACCGGCCAGGTGGGCAGCTTGATGCTACAGCTGTTGCGCGAGCGCGAGTTCCCGGTGCGCGAGGTCGTGCCGTTTGCCTCCGAGCGCTCCGCCGGACGTGACTTGGAGAGAGTGGGCACCGTGCAAGCGCTCACCGAGGACACCATCCAAGGCTTCGACCTGGCGCTGTTCTCCGCGGGTGGGTCCACGTCGGGCGAATGGGCGCCGCGCTTTGCGCAAGCGGGCGCGGTGGTGGTGGACAACAGCTCGCGCTGGCGCATGAGCGACGAGGTTCCGCTCGTCGTGGCGGAGGTCAACCCTGAGGCGCTCGCTCGTGCCCTTCAGGGTGCCTCGCACGGCGGGATCGTGGCCAACCCCAACTGCTCCACGATGCAGATGGTCGTCGCCTTGAAGCCGATTCACGACGCCGCCGGGATCGAGCGCCTCGTGATCTCCACCTACCAGGCCGTGTCCGGCACAGGCAAGAAGGCCGTGGACGAGCTGCTCGACCAGTCCCACGCGCTGCTGCACGACATGGAGATCGCGCCACCCCAGGTCTACCCCCACCAGATCGCCTTCAACGCGCTCCCCCACGCCGGCTCGTTCGCCCCCGGCGACGACCACACCGACGAGGAGCGCAAGCTGATCGACGAGACGCGCAAGATCCTCGGAGACCCTTCGATCCGCGTGAGCGCCACGTGCGTGCGCGTGCCCGTCGTCAACGGCCACTCCGAGGCCGTCAACGTGCAGACGCGCGAGCCACTATCACCCGAGGGCGCGCGCGAGCTGTTGAGAGCCGCCCCCGGGATCACGGTGGCCGACGACCCCGACGCGGCCCTCTATCCGTTGGCCACGCTCGCCACCGGCCACGACGACGTGTTCGTGGGGCGCATCCGCCGCGACCCCGGCCACGAGCGGGCCTTGGACATGTGGATCGTGGCCGACAACCTGCGCAAGGGAGCCGCCACCAACGCGGTGCAGATCGCGGAGTTGCTGCATGCACAAGGCCTTATCGCGCCTCGCGGCGCCCCCGCCGCGGCATAGGAAGCACAGACACAACCTACGAATTGCAGCGTGAGCCACGCGGGAAGGACTCTCGCCGCGACGCTCGAACCTGGGAGCGATGAGCGTCTCCACCGAGGTGCAGCGAACCCTTGTGAAGTCCCCGCCCGAGCTGTGGTCGGAGCTGAGCAACCCAGACGCGCTTGCTCGGCACCTGTCCGAGCTGGGCGAGGTCCGGATCACTGCGGTCGAGCCGGAGACAAAGGTCGAGTGGGAGTCCGACGGCGCCAGCGGCATCGTCCAGCTCAAGCAATCCGGGTGGGGAACGAAGGTCACGCTGTCGGTGACACGCAATCCGCCGACAGCCGAGGGGAAGACGTTGGACGAGCTCGAGCCTGCTCCCGAGGCCATCCCTGGGCCCGAGCCCGAGGCGGTCCTTGAGCCCGAGGCGGTCCTTGAGCCCGAGGCAGTCCTCGAGCCCGAGCCTGCCCTCGAGCCTGAGCCTGTCCCCGAGGTCGCCCTTGGGCCCGAGCCCGAGGCGGTCCTCGTGCCCGAGCCTGCCCCCGAGGCCGCTCCGGGGCCCGAGCCCGAATCGTGCACAGAACCTGATCCAGCCCCCGAGCCGCTCGCGGCCGCTGAGCCGAAACCAGTCGCCGCGGCGCCCAAGCATGAGATAACTGTCGGGCCTGAGCCACGACTTGGCTTCTTCGCACGCCTCTTCGGCAGACGCAATGCGAAGCCGATCGCAATAGCCAAGCCTGAGCCAGAGCCCATCGTGGCCTCCGAGCCAGAACCCGAGATCGAGGTCGTGACGCTTGCGATGCCCGAGCCCATATATCCGGACCCACCCGCCGAACCGGCGGCGGACCTGGCGGCAGAACTCGAATCCGTGGAAGCCCAGATGGCCGAGGAGACCACGGAGCTGCTCACTGGCGTGCTCGACCGATTGGGGGCGGCGCACCACAGGCCGTTCTCGCGCGGTTGAGACCAACCCGACTCATGCTGTATACTGTATAGCGGCATGACACATCGAACCCAGCTTTACTTGGAAGACGACCAGTACCGCTGGCTGCAGCGGCGTGCTGGCTCCAGCGGCAGCATTGCCGGTGTCGTGCGCGAACTGATCGACGCCGCCCGGTCGCGCAGGCAGGCTCCAGCCACAGACCCACTGATCGGCTATCTCATCGACGACGAACCGGCTCATTCCGGGGCCCAGTCGACAGTCGAGAACCTGGATCAAGACATCTACGGCGCTTGAGTTCCAGCCGAGTATTCGTCGACACCGGGGCGTTCGTCGCGCTTCGCAACCGCGCCGAGCGAGAGCATAAGCTGGCGCGCGCAACGCTGAAGCAGCTCGTGCAGGAGGGCGCCCAGCTGTTCACCTCCAACTACGTATTCGCCGAGACTTACACCGCGCTCCTGGTCAGAGTCGATCGCAGCGAGGCGATCGAGTGGGGCAAGCGGTTTCGCGCCGGCGAGACGATCGAGCTGATCCGGGTTGATCAGGAGGTCGAGCAGGAGGCTTGGTCGATCCTCGAGTCACACGCCGACAAGGAGTGGAGCTACGTGGACGCAACCTCGTTTGCGCTGATCGAGCGTGAACGCCTCACCGCGGCGTTTGCATTCGACCACCATTTCGCCCAGCGCGGCTTGAATGTTCTGCCGAGCACGCGACCCGGATAACCCGGATAAGATCCGCGTCCATGCGCGCCAAGGCCCCGGAAACCTACGAGGAGAAGCTCGCCGAGCTGCAGGAGTTACGCGTGGCAGCGGTGCACTCGGCGCCCGAGGCCGAGGAGAAGCAGCACGCACGCGGCAAGTACACGGCAAGGGAGCGCGTCGAGAAGCTGCTCGACCCCGGCTCCTTTCAGGAGCTTGACACGTTCGTGCGCCACCGCACCCACGACTTTGACATGCAAAAGAACCGTCCTTGGGGCGATGCGGTGGTGACCGGCCACGGCACGATCGACGGGCGCAGAGTGTGCGTGTTCAGTCAGGACTTCACCGTGTTCGGGGGCTCCCTGAGCGAGGTCATGGGCGAGAAGATGTGCAAGATCATGGACCTCGCCGCCAAGATCGGCTGCCCCGTGATCGGCATAAACGACTCGGGTGGGGCGCGTATCCAGGAGGGCGTCGTCTCGCTGGGGGCATACGGGGATGTATTCGTGCGCAACGTGCGCAGCTCGGGCGTGATCCCGCAGATCAGCTTGATCATGGGCCCGTGCGCGGGCGGCGCGGTCTACTCGCCGGCGATCACCGACTTCGTGTTTATGGTCAAGGAGACCTCGCACATGTTCATCACGGGACCCGACGTCATCAAGACGGTGACCGGCGAGGAAGTCGGCTTCGAGGAGCTCGGCGGGGCGATGTCCCACAACTCGAAGTCGGGCGTGGCGCAGTTTGCCTCCGAGGACGAGGACGCATGCCTGGAGGACTGTCGCTACCTGGTGAGCTTCCTGCCCCAGAACAACATGCAGAGCACCCCAAGGGTGCAGCCTACCGACGACCCGCTGCGCATGGACCCGGAGCTCGATCAAGTCGTGCCAGACAACCCCAACAAGCCGTATGACATGCGCGACGTGGTGCGCCTGATCGTGGACGACGGCGAGTTCTTCGAGGTCCACGAGCACCACGCCAAGAACATCGTCTGCGGCTTCTCGCGCCTGGATGGTCACGCGATCGGGATTGTCGGCAACCAGCCCAACCAGCTCGCGGGCGTGCTCGACATCGACGCCTCGGCGAAGGCGGCACGGTTCGTGCGCACGTGCGACGCCTTCAACATCCCCCTGCTCACCCTGTGCGACGTGCCCGGCTTCTTGCCGGGGACCGCCCAGGAGTGGGGGGGGATCATCAGACACGGGGCCAAGCTCCTGTACGCGTTTGCCGAGGCAACGGTCCCGAAGATCACCGTGATCACGCGCAAGGCATACGGGGGCGCCTACGACGTGATGTCCTCCAAGCACCTCTTAGCCGACTTCAACTTCGCCTGGCCGACCGCGGAGGTGGCGGTGATGGGGCCGGAGGGCGCGGTCAACATCATCTATAGGCGCGACATCGCAGGCAGCCCCACTCCACAGGAGCGCCGGCAGACCTTGATGGACGACTACAAGGCGCGCTTTGCCAACCCCTACACGGCGGCCGAACGCGGCTACATCGATGACGTGATCGTCCCGCACGAGACGCGCCCGAAGCTGATCGCCGCGCTCGACACCCTGCATACCAAGCGCGAACCTGGCCCTAGGCGCAAGCACGGCAACATCCCACTCTGAGCTGCCCTTGGGCGATCCGGGGGGGAGGCGTCCTGCTGAAGGGCGTCGTTGGGGTTGTACTCCAGAGGGGTACTTGCGCGCGCGCGTGGTCTACTAATAGAACTAGCCTTGTTAAAGAAGCCGCGCGCACGCGCGAGTCACCCCCAAACGAACAACACACAACCGCCAAGTCGGAGACGAATCGTGGTCAACCGCCGCCCCAAGCTCGAACTGATCGCCCCATCGGCCTCACCCGCCGAGGCAGCGGCAATCGTGGCCGCGTTGGAGCGCTTCATGCGCGACACGGCACCGCGCATCGCGCCCCATCGCGAGGGCATCGACCCATGGCTGCGCGCGGCTATGCTCGAAGGCGTATCGCGCGATATTTACGGGTCCCGCCCACCCGACGAGCCCGATCCTTGGATAAATACCTAAAAGCCGCTAGGCTTTACGCCCAATCTCTCTGCCGGTCGCAAAATAGACCCGAGCCGCCGGCTCGGACCAGGAGGTTTCGCCAGATGGAGCCAGTTTCGATACCCGCCGAGCGGCCCGCCAAAAAGGGCTCTCTGGACGACCCCGAGGTCCTGCAGAACGTCCCCGGGCACGTGATCCCGGTTTTGCAGCGGGAGTACGACGACTTCAAGACCGAGACCACCAAGTTCCTGGCCGGGGACATGGAGGAAGACGAGTTCATCAAGTTCCGCCTGCGCCAGGGCGTCTACGGCCAACGCCAGCCCGACGTGCAGATGATCCGCGTGAAGCTCCCCTTCGGCGGCATCACCCCCGAGCAGATGGACAAGTTCGCCGACGTCGTCGAAAAGTACGCCCCCCTGGGCAAGGGGCACGTGACCACGCGCCAGAACGTCCAGATGCACCACATCCCCCTGCCGGAAATCGAGAAAGCGATCAGCGAGCTCGGCGAAGCAGGCCTGTCCAGCCGCGAGGGCTGCGGCAACACCGTGCGCAACGTCACCGGCGACCCGTGGGCGGGCGTTGCGGCGGACGAGCTGTTCGACCTCACCCCCTACGCGGGCGCCTACGTGCGCTACTTCGTCAGGCACCCCACCACACAGGGGATGCCGCGCAAGATCAAGACCTCATTCGACGGCTCGCCGCGCGACCGCGCTATCAGCGGCATCCACGACATCGCGTTCCGAGCGCGCGTCAGGGAGATAGAGAACAAGCAGGTCCGAGGCGCGGAGATGCTGGTCGGCGGCGGCACCTCGATCATGCCGCGCGTCGCCCCCGCCCTGTATGACTTCGTGGAGCTCGACAACGGCGATTACCTGAAGATCTCCGAGGCCGTGTTCCGCGTCTTCGATCGCCAGGAGTGGCTGCGCGTCAACCGCGCCCGGGCGCGCATCAAGGTGTTCGTAGACAAGTACGGCATCGACGAGCTGCGCGCGCAGGTCGAGCAGGAGCTCGAAGGCGACTGGGTCGCCGAACGCGACTTCTCGATCGAGGATCGTCTGTTCCTCGACGACGAGCGCGAGGCAGCACCCGCGCCGCCTGCAAGCTACGGCAGCCCCAACGGCGACATCTCGGAGTTCGAGCGCTTCAAGCAGGCCAACGTGGCGGCCCAGAAGCAGGATGGCTACGTTACGGTCGAGGTGAAGATCGTGCGCGGAGACCTCACCCCTGAGCAGTTCCGCGGCCTTGGCCAGATCATGCGCGACTACGCAGGCGGCTACGCCCGCACCACCGTCCAGCAGAACCTGGTCTTGCGCTGGGTGCGCGAGGAGAGCGCCTACGACGTGTGGCGCGCCCTCTCCGAGCTGGCCCTCGGCGACGCCGGCTCACGCGAGGTAAGCGATGTCGTCTCCTGCCCCGGCACCGACTCCTGCAAGCTCGGGATCACGAGCTCGATGGGCCTCAACCAGGCTGTGCAGGAGCGCATCGAAGCGATGAACCTAACCGACCCGCTCACCCGCCAAATCCACATCAAGATGAGCGGTTGCCCCAACGGCTGCTCCCAGCACCATGTGGCCGACATCGGCTTCTACGGCGCCTCGATCAAGGTCGGCGAGCACACGATCCCCGCCTACATCCCCCACGTCGGCGGCGTGTATGAAGGCGGCGAGGTCAAGTTCGGGACGCGCCTGAAGCAGCGCCTGCCCGCAAAGCGCGTGCCGGAGGCGATCGAGCGCTGGATCCGCCACTACGAGGCCAACCGCAACGAGGGCGAGGAGTGGGGCATGTTCGTCGATCGCGTGGGCACACCTGAGCTCGAAGCGCTCGTGAAGGAGCTCTCGCTGCCGGTCGACTTCGGCCTGGAGACGATGAACACATTCATCGACTGGAACAGGGACGTGCCGTTCCAGGTGATTCGCGGCGAGGGCGAGTGCGCGGTCTAGCCGACAATCCGACAGACGCCACATCCTCTCTCCCAAGGGTCCCCACCAATATTGGTAGGGACGGGAACCCTATGGGCGACGACGTGGCCATCAGTCTGAGCGACACCCTACGCGAGGCCGTTGAGCGCCACGGCGAGAGAGTCGTGTTGCTGTGCTCCTTCCAGAAGGAGGAGTCGGTGCTGATCGACGAGCTGCTGCGCGTCGGCGACGGGCACACGCCCGTGCGGATCGCGACGATCGACACCGGGGTACTGTTCGGAGAGACGTTGCAGACCTGGAAGGCATTCGAGGAGCGGTTCGGGATCGCGGTGGAGGTGCACGACGCGAGCAACCCTGGGGCGCCCTGGACAGGGCCTGAGCACTGCTGCTCGGTCGCGAAGGTGGCGGCGCTCGAGCGAGCGCTCGGAGGGGCAGAGGGCTGGATCACGGGCATCAGGCGCGAGCAAGGCCCGACGCGCGCGGACACGGAGCTGGTCGAGCAGGACGAGAAGCGAGGCATCCACAAGTACAACCCACTGGCGCTATGGACCGAGAAGGATCTGTGGCAGCGAATCTTCGAGCGCGAGCTTCCCTACAACCCACTGCACGACCAGGGCTACTCATCGATCGGGTGCGCGCCGTGCACCAATCCCGGCAGCGGCCGCGAGGGCCGTTGGGCGGGGACAAGCAAGACCGAGTGCGGACTCCATGAGCCCGCATAGCTGCGCTGGATCGGCGTCCTCGGCCGCTTATGTGCGAAGCACACTGCGCGGGGTGGGCGGGGATTCGATCAATTGCCCAGCTTGCTCTGCGTGCTCATGGAGTATGCGTGGAGGGTTGAAGTGATGCTGGGCATCGACCCTGAGATCGTGCTGTTCGGCCTGGGTGTGGGCATCCTGATCGGGCTGACCGGGATCGGCGGTGGGTCGCTGATGACGCCGCTGCTCATCATCGTGCTGGGAGTTCATCCCGTGGTGGCGGTGGGCACCGACCTGACATACGGAGCGATCACAAAGACTCTCGGCGGGTACAAGCACCTGCGCAAGGGCACGGTGGACCTCGCCGTATCCAAGTGGCTTGCCTATGGGGGCGTGCCGGGAGCGCTGGTGGGCGTGCTGCTCGTGGACCGCCTGCACAAGGCCTACGGAAAGAGTTTTGACAAGGTGCTGATCGGGTGCATCGCGGGGGCGCTGATAATCGTCGCAAGCGTCGTGCTCGTGCGCACGCTGCTGCTCAGACATCTCGCCGAGCAGGAGCGCGAGAGCTACCACTTCACCAGGCGCGCAGGCATCGCCGCAATCGCGCTTGGATTCGTGCTGGGGGTGATGCTGGGCATGACCTCCGTGGGCAGCGGTGCACTGATCGGCGTGGCGATGATCGTGATCTTCAAGCTCAAACCGCAACGGGTGGCGGGCTCGAGCGTGTTCCTGGCGGCAATGCTGCTGTGGGTTGCGGGCCTCGCGCAGGTGGTGAGTGGCAATGTTGACTACAGCCTCGTGGGGAACATCCTGATCGGCTCGATGCCCGGGGTATGGATAGGAGCGCACTTCGTGGACCGCGTGCCCGACCAAGCGCTGCGTGTGACGCTCGGCGCCGCTCTGCTTGGCTCTGCGCTCGCGATGGTCAACAACGCCGGCGGCAAGATACCGGTCGGCGTCATCTTCGGAGCACCGATCGCAGTGGGTATCGCCGGCTTCGTGCTGCATCTGCGTTCGCGGCCGCGACCTGAGGATGCGGCCGCCAAGCCGGCGAAGCCCGCGATCTCCCCACGCACAACCAGCGCGGCCGCCGGCGCGGCGGGCATCGCGGCCGCCAAGCCCCCCATCGCGGCCGCCAAACCTCCCATCGCGGCAGGCAAGCCCGGGTTGAGCGTCTCGGAGGGCTCGTGAGCGTCGCAGAGCGCCCCCAGCTGAGCCACCTGAGGGCGCTCGAGTCCGAGGCGATCCACGTGATGAGGGAGGTGGCAGCCGAACTGGAGCGACCGGTGCTGCTGTTCAGCGGCGGCAAGGACTCGATCGTGTTGCTCAGGCTCGCCGAGAAGGCGTTCAGGCCGGGGCCGTTCCCGTTCCCGCTGATGCACGTGGACACCGGCCACAACTTTCCCGAGGTGATCGAGTACCGCAACCGGCGCGTGGCCGAGCTCGGCGAGCGGTTGATCGTGGCAAGCGTGCAGGAGTCGATCGACAAAGGACGAGCCGTCGAGGAGAAGGGACCGCGCGCCTCGCGCAACCAGCTGCAGACGGTAACGCTGCTCGACGCGATCGCCGAGCACAAATTCGACGCTGCCTTTGGCGGCGCGCGACGCGACGAGGAGCGGGCGCGGGCGAAGGAGAGGGTGTTCTCCTTTCGCGACGACTTCGGCGGGTGGGACCCCAAGAGCCAGAGACCCGAGCTGTGGAACCTCTACAACGGGCGCATCAAAAAGGGGGAGAACGTGAGGGTGTTCCCGATCTCCAACTGGACCGAGCTCGACGTGTGGGAGTACATCGATCAGGAGCAGCTCGAGGTCCCCTCGATCTACTTCGCGCACGAGCGCGAGGTGTTCCAGCGCGACGGGATGCTGTACGCGTGGCGCGAGGACGTCGAGCTGATCGCCGGGGAGAGCGTGTTCTCAGAGACTGTGCGCTATCGCACCGTGGGCGACATGAGCTGCACCGGAGGGGTGCGCTCGAACGCTGTGACGCTCCAGGAAGTCGTGACCGAGATCGCCGCGACAAGGATCACCGAGCGCGGCGAGACCCGCGCCGATGACCGCGTGTCAGAGGCAGCCATGGAGGACCGCAAGAAGGCCGGGTACTTCTAGTGACCCTCGACCTACTCCGCTTCACAACCGCCGGCTCTGTGGACGATGGCAAGAGCACCCTGATCGGGAGGCTGTTGTATGACACCAAGCAGGTATTCGAGGACCAGCTCGACCACGTCGCGCAGGCCTCGGAGCGCCGCGGCGGCGAAGGGGTGCTCGACCTGGCGCTGCTCACCGACGGGCTGAGGGCCGAGCGCGAGCAGGGAATCACGATCGACGTTGCCTACCGGTACTTCGCAACCCCAAAGCGGAGGTTCATCATCGCCGACTGCCCAGGGCACCAGCAGTACACGCGCAACATGGTGACGGGCGCCTCGACGGCCGACCTGTCGGTGATCCTGCTCGACGCCCGCAAGGGCGTCTTGGAGCAGTCAAAGCGCCACGCCTTCATCAGCGCGCTGCTTGGCATCCCGCACCTGGTGGTGGCCGTCAACAAGATGGACCTCGTGGACTACTCGCAAGAGCGCTTCGAGGAGCTCGTGACGGAGTTCGCCGGGTTTGCCGAGAAGCTGAGCGGAATCGGGACGGGAACGGGGATGGGACGCGACATCACCTATATCCCGATGTCTGCGCTGAACGGCGACAACGTGGTGGACCGCTCGGAGCACATGGACTGGTATGAAGACCCTGCTCGCCATCCGCACCACCCGACGCTGCTGGAGCTGCTCGAGCAGGTGGAGGTGGCCTACGACCATCCTTACGATCGGCCCGCGCGCTTCCCCGTGCAGTGGGTGATCCGCCCTTCGGGGAATAGGTCCCCACCCACCCGCGACTACCGTGGCTATGCGGGCCAGATGGCAAGCGGCGCGCTGCGCACCGGCGAGGAAGTAGTCGTGCTGCCGGCGGGACAGCGCACGACGATCGCCTCGATAGACACCTACGACGGCGAGCTCGCCGAGGCGCTTGCGCCGATGTCGGTCACGTTGCGCCTCAGCGACGAGATTGACATTTCAAGAGGCGAGACGATCACCCGCCCCGAACAGGCACCCACCGTGGCGCGCGAGCTCGAAGCCGACGTCTGCTGGATGACCGACCAGCCCCTGCGCAAGGGGGGGCGCTACCTCGTCAAGCACACCACGCGCGAGGTGACCGCGATCGTGGACGAGTTGTGCGATCACGTCGACGTGCACACGCTGGAGCGCGGCGACCCGCCGCAGGAGCTGGCGCTGAACGACATCGGCCGCGTGCGCCTGCGCACCAGCGCCCCGCTGGTGTTCGACCCGTATGAGAGCAACCGGCGCACAGGCGCCTTCATCCTGATCGACGAGGCGTCGAATAACACCGTTGGCGCGGGCCTCGTCGTAGCAGCGGGCTGAGCGCAACCTGCGCTCGTGCTCGAGCGCGAACGCTGCGCACCTTGTCCGGGACCCACCGAACGCCGCGCATTGAATAAGCTCTCCACCCGATGTTCTCAAAGGTCTTGGTAGCCAATCGCGGCGAGATAGCCGTGCGTATATGTAGGGCGCTCGAGGAGATGGGAATTTCCTCCGTCGCCGTTTATTCTGAGCTCGACCGCGACGCGTTGCATCCGACGTGCGCGGACGAGGCCTACAACCTC
>Ga0210409_10005809_pt1 | contig 12915 bp, 12 predicted proteins | sample IncBWH17MmetaG_FD_161649 | JGI IMG/M metagenome (GOLD analysis project Ga0210409, IMG submission 161649) | Forest soil microbial communities from Barre Woods Harvard Forest LTER site, Petersham, Massachusetts, United States - Inc-BW-H-17-M | ecosystem: Environmental > Terrestrial > Soil >...
TTGCCCATCATCGGCAATCAAGCTGCGGCCGCAAAATCTCAAAGCCAAACACTGAGGTTTCTCGCACCCAATCCTCAGTAATCTTTTGTCAAACGTGGATCTCCGATCTCTTTTTTCTGCCGGCCACGAATGAACGCGGCAAGATTCGTCACGCGCTCAAGGGGTTTAATTTCTTGAGGGCTTGGCCGCAAAGGGCGAGGACCCTGGTAAGACACGGGTACAAGTCGTCGGAGGCGTAGAATCCCGCTTCCTCGACACCCCGGAAGGAATCGACCCATTGCTTGAAAGTTAGATTTCCGTCCCGGTGGTATCGAAGGCAGGAAACCAAATCTTGATCTTCAACGACCCACTTACGGCCTTCGTGCGCGGTCCCGGGAATGACTTCCTGTCCTGTCAAATCCAGGTACAGCGCCCGGGCGACATCCATTCCGTTTTCGGCCACGAAGAGACGAAACGTGGAACCGATTCGAGGGTTGATATCCAGGACTTTATATAGGCCGTCGCGCGCGTCATAGCGATACCCAATGTCCAGGATCCCCTTGTAGCCGATTTTTTTCATGAAGTCGGTCGTGGTCTGGCGCACCGTTTCATTCTCAAGACAAATTCCCAGGGACGTAGAGCCCTGGGAGGGGGGATATTGGCGGATCTTCTTCCCGGTAAAGGAGACCAGGCAATCCGATCGATCGTTAAAATAGCCGTCGAGCATCCAGACGGTATCGTCTCCGCCAGGAATATATTCCTGGATCATCAAGTTTGGGTTGGCCGGATCTTCCAGGGCGTCATATTTTTCCAGCAGCTCGGCTTCGGTGTGCACGATGAACATTTTTTGTCCGCTGACTTTCATCAGCAGTGAGCCGTAGATCGCCTTGAGCATGACGGGAAATTTGGCGCGGGAAAGAAAGTCCAGCACCTCTTGGCGCGAGGTGGGAAATGCGGCTTCCGGTGTGGGGACGCCATGTTGCTTGGCGAGAAAGTACATCCCTTTCTTGCTGCTGACCTCGCGGATCAGTTTGGGGCACATCGGGGGAAAGAGAAACTGTTCGCGGAGAGCTTCGGCATGATCCGCGACAAAGAGAACGGCGTTGTCATCGGTGGGGATCAGGATGGAACGCCGCCCGATTTTTTTGGCCAGGTCAAGCAAGGATTTCACGGATGTCGCCGCGTTCCCATTTTCGACGTTGCACACCATGCTGCCCTTGCAATATCGGGAGTAGAACCCAGCGGTTCCCGCATCGCAGGCGACCAGGTAGGCGGGCACGCCCAGCCGGCCGAGGCTCCGCAAAATGCCGAGGGCGCCGTGACTTGCCGACTCCACTCCTCTCAAAACGACGACTGGCGTTGTCGCATCGTTGATTTTCATATTCCTCTAGTGACTCGTGTACCCAGACCGGGGAGACTGAGATGCATTTCCACTTTGCTGCGCTGGGGAACCGCGACAACCTCGCCGTCCTTCATCTGGAAGACAACCGGCAGGTCGTTGACGTGTTCCAAAGTAAAATCCAGATCCATCGTTTGCCCGGATTTCAGCAGGTACTCCGCGCTCCTGCTACACAGGCAAGCATCGACATCGGCCGTGCCCCATCGCTCGACGATGGAAGTGGTCCGTTCGTTTTCCGCTTCGTAACCGGCAGCAATCAGCTCACGCGCAATCCAGGCGCAGCAAATCTGATCCTCTTCCCGAAACTCTCCCCGCGTCCCCGCGCCGATCAAGGCCACGTTGCAGGGATGCGCGATGAGGTGCCGGGACATCGCCGAATGGTTCCGGAAGCAAGCCAGGTAAGTGACTTCACTTTCCCGCGCCGCATGAACCAGTTTGGTACCCGAAGAAGAGAGCAGAATGAGAGGGCGTTCGAAATCCCTGCGCATGGCAATCTCGACCGGGCTGTTGTTCACTTCGAAATCTTCCGGCAAATGTCCCGCAACCTCTCCGGCCAACAAGGCGTTGCGGAGTTCCCGCTGAACGAGTTTCGCAGCTTCCACCGACGGGACCGGAAAACAGCGCCGGCCCGTGGCCACGGCGGTAATCGCTGTGGTCGTCGCGCGGATCACGTCAATGGCAACGACCGCATAGCCGTCACGGAGAAATTCAGGATTTTCCTGGAAGCAATCGATAACCACCCTATTTGGCATACAGCGGGACCCTCCACTCTACCGATTCTGTTGATCGACGGGGCGGTTTTGGAGCGACCGGCCGCAAATTGTCGTGCGCAAATGCGTCCGAATGGAGTCCCCGTCTGTAGATTTCCACACGAAGGAGTTCTTCCAGCCGCACATTGCACAGGTGCACTTCGCGGCCGAAGTGATTCAACAAGGCGAATTGGCTTGGTTTGTTGGGAGCCTCGAAAATGACGGTGTCAAACCCGAATGTCTTTGCAAAACGATCCGCGAATCCGCGGTTCAGATTTCCCGAATCGTCAAATAATCCCACTTCTTTCGCGCTCTCTCGCGCTTCCACTACCAGTTGGAGCGCACCTGCGTCCAGCCACCTCTGTCCTTGCTCGATCAATTGAGTTACGCCATCATCGGTAAACGCGCCGTCATGCTTTTTGCCCAGCTCGAACTGGACATCGAGTCCCCGGTCCGAGGCCATCTTGAGGACGTCCGTAGCTTTTAGATTCATTTCCGTAAATCCCTCACCGCACTCGATCCGCGTAACACCGATATCCGCACAAAGATCGAGATAGGCGGGAAGATGTCCTTGCGCCACAGCGACCTCGAACGGGCCTCCTCCAGTCACCGTCGGCACGTGGTGCTTTTTCGCGGCGGCCACCTTCTGGCGCGTGGCACTCTCCTTGGCGACCATCCAGCAAGCCATGGAGATTTTCAGAATGGACATTAAATGAGAGCTCTGCTCCAGGTGGCTTTCGAGAGTCGCTGGGTCGTACCCAGGGTCGAAAGGGCTGGTCGCGGGCAATATTTCGGGGACGCCGATCATCCTCAGATAATCGCTGGTATGAAGGTGGTTCTTCACAGGTCGCTTATTGGTTGTCTTACGCATATTTTGTACCCCGTGGTAAACCCTACGGAGTCACTCCTTTCCTGGCCAAAACGATGTAGTGTGTTCCAGCGGACCGTACGACTGGGGCTCCCTGGTCCGCGAGGCTTTGCAGCCAGTGATGCACCCTGACTCCAGATGCATCGGGCAGCAATTTTTGTCCGAGAAAAGAGAAGGGCCCAAACCCAACGGTCCTCCCCTCGATTTTCTCAAGCCCTGCGCCGGCAAGGCTGGCATCGAATTCCCTGATCGAATGCAAACGGGCGGAAGCTCCGCCAGGCTTACGGAGAGCGAGCCGCTCCAGGACGCTGCGAACTCCCTGCCGAACCGGTCCGAGCGGGGGAAAATAACGAGGATCAAGCCAATAATTGAGGCGCCACCAATTGTCCGCAGTGGTGATCAGGTATCCGCCGGGCCGAAGGACCCGCGCCACTTCGCGGACTGCCTGGTCCAAGGAATGCAGCCACGGTGCCACTCCAATTTTTAAGACCAGACTAAAGGTATTGTCCGGAAAATCAAGATTGTGGACGTCTTGTATGCTTGTGATTATCTGGTCGCTGACGTAGGCTTCCTCCGCATGCTGGCGCGTAAGTTTGAGCATGGCGTCGACCGAATCGGTCGCTTGTACCGTGTAGCCGTCTTGGGCCAGCGCGAGGCTGGTCAAGCCCGAACCGCACCCGATTTCAAGAATGGGCCAATCGGTAGATAAGGCGAGTTTTTGCACGAGTTCCAGAACGACAGAACGACGGTTTCTGTAGATGGCTGCGTCTACATCGTCGAATTCGTAGATGTCCTTCCAGTAGGTCGACGCCGCTTCAAAGTGGGCATCTGTGCGTTTTTGTTCCTCTACGCCGATGCTGGAATTGGTCAAACGTTCACCGCTAACTCGCTGCACTAGGAACTCCTAGAATTCACTTCCTGAGAGCGTACGACGCCTTCCGGATCTCGATTTTCCGAGTGCGTTTTCATCGAAAGGTCATAAACAATCAATAACCCACGAATCGTCGCGCCACCGGAATCCTATCCTCAGATCATCGATACCTTTTGGCTGGCAACTCTTCTTCAGCTGCATCGAAGGCACAGTCTTGAAGCCCTTGGTCAGCAATCTAGCTGCCGTTGCCGACAGTTCACCCACCGGCGTTCACCATGCATACATCTCCCTCGACGCTTGGGTTGGAGCAATCGCCCTGCCAACACCACTCAAATCTCCAGCCGGTCTCGCGTGTGGTACACCTGTAGCAATGAACAAACAAACGAGTTAGCTCGGGGCCACCGTGCGAAAGCGTTGATTGGTCTGCAAAAGACTCGGATGAGCCTTCGCCGGGTGAAAAGTGTTTCCATCTTGTGCGAATAGATTTCCAAACCGCCCTTATTTCGAGACCCATCCCAGGACGGAATTCCGTGATTACTGAATGGGCACATGGAAAGTCTCGACGGTCCGCATTCCGACATAAGTGGGCAGCCTCCAACAAACTCTAGATGAACGGGTTAAACACGAAGAAGAAGCACAGGGAATCAGGCTGATCCAGGAGCCGAAACGCCCACGGTTTTTCGAACCGCGTGGTTTGAGATTTGAACGAGGGCGTGTCGTTATGCGACGTTCATGTTCAAGTCGGAAGCGGCTTGGGCGCGAATCGTCCAGAGGGTCTCCCGAAAGGATTCCGGGTTTAATCCGGCGGACCGGCAAACGTACGGGAAGTCCACTTCATCCTGAAATAGGAAGTATTCGGCCTTGCGCTTGTGGGGGATTGGACCGCGCACCCAATCTGCGATCGCGCTATCCAGGACGGCACGCCAGAGCCTTTCATTGCCACTTCCTTGATTATGAAAAACAAGGTTGCCCAAGGTATGCTCCTCCTACGTTGATCGCCTTCCGGCCTCCATATTCGCAATTGAGGCCGATGGACTCAATGGTTCGGAGGAGCTATTGTTGCAAGTACTCGCGACCTAGGACTGGGATGACAAAACCGTTGCCGCCAACTGCGCCCGTCCCGACCCTTAGAAGTAAATCCCAATTGGAGATGGGAGATTCCGGGTAAAAGCGATTTTTTCAAGGTATAGTAGGGCTTCAGAACGAAATCTGAGGAGGAAATACGATGCGAACAAGACTGATGCAATCGCTCACTGTTCTGGCATTTCTGTTGGTGGCGGGAACTGCAAGCATTTCCGCACAACAACCGGCCACCCCGCCTCCGCCTTCCAAATTCAAATTGACCAGCTCCGCATACCCCGAAGGCTCGATGATACCAACGCAATTTTCATGCGCGGATCCCAACGCGGCTTCGCCGGCCCTTTCTTGGACCAACCCGCCCAATAACACCGCCAGTTTCGCTATGATTATGCATGATACCGACGCCGCCCCGATGAAGGGCACGATGGACGTCACGCACTGGATCTTTTGGGGAGTGCCCGCCAGTTCGACTTCCGTGGCTGCAGCGGTGAAGCCGGATTCGACACCCGATGGCATCGTACAAGGCAAGAATATCCGCGGTGTAAATGGATATCAGCCGCCATGCCCGCCTCCCGGCGCTACCCCCCACCACTACATTTTCGAAATTTACGCGCTTGACACGAAGCTCGACCTGCCGGCAGGATCACCTCGCGCGGATCTTTTGAAAGCGATGGATGGCCATGTAATCGGGAAGGCATCTTACTTTGGACTTTTTGGGCGATAATCACCGGCGAAGATTGGTGTTGTCATACTAGAAGAAACGCTCTGTTGCAGAACTTCTGCTTTGGCAAAGCTGTGCCGACTGGGTATGGCGATTCCCTTCTGGGACGGTGGATAGGTCGCCATGACAATCTAAACTTGACATGACAAGATAGCTGCCGTATGTTCATGCGCAAGGGCTGTCATTAAACGAAAATCCGAGATTCTTTTTAAAGGCACTGCAGCAACAAAGGCATCCATGAACCTAATTGACACGGTACGATTAATCTTGAAACAGAAGGGCCAGAACATTTGGTCTGTCCCACCCGAAGCGTGCGTCTACGAAGCGATCGAAATCATGGCGGACAAGCATGCGGGGGCGCTTCTGGTAATCTCCGAAGGCAATCTCGTCGGCGTTGTTTCCGAACGTGATTACGCTCGTAAAGTTATCTTGCAGGGAAAGTCCTCCAAGCAAACCCAGGTCAAGGAAATCATGACGAGTCCCGCGATTTTTGTGACTCCGGAGCAGACAATCGAAGACAGCATGAGAATCATGACGGAGAAGCACATTCGCCATCTGCCGGTGGTAGAAAATGGGAAAATCCTGGGAGTAGTTTCAATCGGTGATCTTGTGAAGTGGATGCTTTCCGCTCAGCAGCACACCATATCCCAATTGCACAATTACATTAACAGCCAGTATCCGGGCTAACGCGCCTTCCTTGTCGATGACGCTGCGCGATTCTGGCGCGGATCGCATTGCGGCGATAGGAAACCCCGGATAACCCTACGTCAATCCGCCCGCCTTTTCGGACTGGCAGTGCCAAGACGATTTCCCTTCAGCTTAACGGTTCTTTCGGTCTCGGCGTCTTCAACTTTATCGATCCAGGCGAGTTCGGCATCGTGGCCCGGGTCCACGTCAATTTCCATAAATCGCCTCTGGACAAGTTCCTCGCGATCGGTCGGTCTCTTATCCTGTTTCTTTTTCTTGATGACGCGCCCGGCCATGGCGATCCTCCTTTCCGCTTGGTTCTAATGTCCCTAACGACTCTCTCCGATGGAATTTCCCAGCATTAGGTTAGGACTGCCGAGCCATTGGCGAGTGATTTCGAGTGAGAAGGCGACATTAGGCCAAGGATTCGACGAGGCACCCACTTTCCAGAACTCCGGCCTAACGGTCAAACGGAGCACATGGCCGCGGCCGGAGAGAGACGATGCACACATTACCGCCGTGACGGCATACCCGCCTCGCTACATCAACTCTTCAATGAACGACCTGGCCGTGTCGACAGGTATCCGAAGGCCGTGACGGACTAGGGGGCCCTCGTTCAGAACCGGCTCGGCGCCGTGCAAAGTGGGTACGTCCGTGCGCTCGAAAAATTTCCCAATGGGGATCTCATCGTCCCAGAGCAGGGATTTTCCCATTGCGGCAGTCCAGTCAGCCGAGTCGAAAGCGGGATCGTCCTCGAGCTTTTTTACGCGCGGCTTGAACCACTGGTAGGTATTGTCATGATTATAGGTGACGCAAGGGCTAAAGACATCCAGAAACGAGAAGCCCTTATGCTTGATGCCTTGCTTGATCAACTCGGTGAGGTGTTTCTGCTCGGCGCTGTAACCGCGAGCGATGAATGTGGCGCCCGCGGCCAGGGCCAGGGAAATGGGATTGACTGGCGCCTCGATGTTACCGAACGGCATGCTTTTCGTTTTCATGCCGACGCGGCTGGTCGGTGAGGTTTGTCCGGTGGTGAGGCCGTAGATCTGGTTGTCCATGACAATGTAGAGCAGGTCCACATTGCGGCGCATGGTATGGAGGAAGTGGTTGCCGCCGATTCCGAAGCCATCGCCGTCGCCGCCCGTCACCAGTACGGTCAGTTCGTGATTGGCGAGCTTCATCCCAGTGGCGACCGCCAGCGCCCGGCCATGCAGGGTGTGCATCCCATACGTCTCTATGAAGCCGGGAAAGTTGGAGGAACAGCCGATGCCACTGATGGTCACCACATTGTGGTTGGGAATCTGCAGCTCGACCAGGGCTTTCTGAACGGCCGCGAGTACGCCGAAATCGCCGCAGCCGGGGCACCAGTCGGGATCGACTTTGCCTTTAAAATCGGCAATCTTTTGAAGCTCGGGAGGTGCTACACCGGTCGCCATTGTTCTGTTCTCCTTAGACCATGATTTCGTGCACGGGCACTGAGAGGTTCGTTTTCCCAGCGAGCTGCTGCTTCACCGCCTCGACGACGTGGTGCGGCATGAACGGTTCTCCGTCGTACTTGCGAATATAGCCGCTCGGGACGTAGCTGGTTTCACTGCGCAGATAACGGGCAAACTGGCCACTGTAGTTGTTCTCGACGATGATGGTGTGCCGCGAGCCTTTCAGAATGTCGAGAATCGCCTGGCCATGCAGCGGGACGAGCCAGCGGATCTGTAGCTGATTGGCCGAGATTCCCTGCTCGTTCAGAAGCTCACAGGCTTCCTCGATCACTCCTTTGGTTGACCCCCATCCGATCAAGGTAACATCGGCATTGCGCGGCCCCAGCAGCGCGGGCGGTGGAACGGTGGCCTCAATCCCGCCCATCTTGCGCATGCGCTTTTCCATCATGGCGCGGCGCTTGGTCGGATTAGTGAACTCGTCACTGATCAGCACGCCGTTTTCATCGTGTTCATCAGTACCAGCCGTGTGTGTATAGCCAGGCACGCCAGGAATGGCGCGCGGTGAAATCCCGCTCTTGGTGATCAGATAGCGCTTGTAACCCCCGTTCGTGGCAGACTCAGAGGACGCCCCGTTGCCCGTGGTAATCAGCTCGCCCCGATCAATCGTGGGGGCGAAGTCCAGATCCTTCGGATCCACGCTGAGCCTACCTTCTGACAGCAACAGATCGCAGAGAACGATGCCGGGGCACTGGAAGCGGTCGACGATGTTGAACATCTCGGGGATGAGCTTAAAGCAGTCGCCGATGTCAAGCGGCGCGGCGATCACTCGGGGGTAATCGCCAAAAGCGGCGCCCAGCATTTGCCATAGGTCACCCTGTTCGGTCTTGGTGGGAACCCCCGTGGATGGGCCGGCTCGCTGGCAGTCGATCACGACTACCGGGGTTTCAATCATTGCGGACATGCCAAGGCCCTCGCTCATCAAAGCGAAGCCTCCGCCCGAGGTAGCGCACATCGAACGTACGCCGGCGTGGGCAGCGCCGATGGCCATATTAATCACCCCGATCTCGTCTTCCACCTGCCGGACCATGATGCCGGCCTTGCGCGCGTGCGCCGCCATCCAGTGCAGAACACCGGTCGCTGGGCTCATCGGGTAGGCACAATAGAATTTCACGCCCCCTGCCGCGCCCCCCATGGCCATCGCCGTGTTGCCACTGAGAATCGCGTAACGATTCTCCGTCTTGGGAAGCGGGTTGGAGAAAGGCTTGAAGTTGGAGGCGGCATAATCATAGCCGGCCCGCGCCACGCCGACGTTTTCGGCCACCACGGCGTCGCCTTTCTTCTGGAACTGCTCTTTGATGACGTCCTCCAGCGACTGGAACCCGATGCCCATCATGCTGAGGCCAGCGCCAATTGCGAGCGTGTTCTGGGCTACTTTATTTCGGGTAATGTCTGCCAACTTTGAAACCGGAAGCGGGCAGAGCTGCACGCCGCTAGCGGGGGTTCCCGGCTTAATCGTGTCAGCATTAAAGATACAGGCGGCGCCGGCGCTGAGTAGCCCCAGGTGGCGATCCATGGTGTCTTGATTCAGAGGGATCATCAAGTCGATCCGGTCACCCATATTGGTGACCTTCTCAGGTCCCGTACGAATGGTTAGAAAAGTGTGGCCGCCGCGAATAATCGATTGATAGGCGTTGTAGGCGTTCAGGTGTAGGCCCCGACGACTAAAGATCTTTGCGAAAATGTCGCCCGGCGTGGCAACCCCTTGACCGGCCGCGCCACCGATACCAATTGCAAAGGTCTGCTTCATGATGATCCTCACAGTATGAAAGCCGGCCGGGCTTCGACGCCTCGGCGTTCTCGACTGGCTCAAATGAAATTTCAACTTCCGAACAAGAGAGTGCTCCTCGGTCATGCTGACGGTACCTAAAAAATACTTCAGGTACACAGCGATGGCCTAAGCTGCCATATAAAATCCTATTGAGAAGAAAAATAACACTACGGTTGGAACTTCGCAAGCAATTGATTTCCAGACGACTCGGCCAATTTTTATGCAACAGAGACAGCCAATGATTCCTTGAAGAATATCGCTTCTTGGATGGGCCGGACCACCAGCTTGCATTAGAGGGCAAGGCAAACTGGGCATCATTCCGCGTTGCCTCTTGCGAATCTTGGACTTGGAAACCAACCATGGAATTGGACATGCGATTTGATGCCTGGCGCGAGGCTGGCTGTTCTGGAAGTGCCCCGCAAAAACTGCTAGGATGCGCACATTAGGGCGCAACTAAACGGCAATGGCCCGTTCGGGGTGCAGCTGGGCTCCCGCCTGAGTCAGGAGACATATGAAAACACTCGCTCGCAGGATGTTGTGGGTTTTTCTAGCGGCTGTTTGCGCGACGATGCCTCTTGCTGCCTCGACCCTTGTAATTAAAGGCGTCGTCACTGACAGTTCCGGCAAACCCGTTCGTGGGGCCATCGTCAGTGCCAAGTCCGGCATGAAAACGATCAGCCGCTTTTCACAGACGGACGGCAAGTATGAAATCGCCGTAGCCGCGGGAACTTACGATGTCACCGTCGAGGCGTACGGCTTCGCCATTAAGAAAGTCTCGGTGGACACTGCCAAGGCGGGAGAAACCAACTTCAGCCTGTCGCCTGCAAATCTCAGCCTGGCGCGCCTTACCGGTTCAGAATTGGAAAGCCTTTTGCCTGATTCTGCGGAGACGAAACTCCTGAGGTCGAGGTGTATTGAATGCCACAGCCTGCCAACCATCATACGCAGGCGCGGGCAATCCGCTTCCGAGTGGAGGGACTTCCTGCCTCAAATGGCCAAGGGGGCCACCGACGAACCCTTTGCAAATGTAACGCCACAGGAGCTTGACTCATTGAGCGCGGCTTTGGAAAAATATTTTGGCCCCACTTCCGCCTATTTCAATCTGGATGCGGACGCGTCGGAGCTCAAGGCCCATGTGAAGCACGTTGAGCCTTCCGATGAAGCCCTGCGCTCGACTTTGATTCAGTATGACGTGCCAACGAAAATCTCCCGCCCACACAGCATTGAAATCGATCTAAAAACGAATGTCGCGTGGTTCGGGGAAGAATCTTTCTACGGCAACAAGGCGGCGCGGTTCAACATGGAGACGGAAACTTTTCAGGAATATCCGCTGCTGACCGAAAAGGCGCGCCCGCACACAGGTGCGGTGGCGAGTGATGGACGCTACTGGGTGGCACTGGCACACAGCAATGACCCGGCCAAGCTGGCCTCGGTAGATCCGGAAACCGGCGAGGTGAAACAATATTATTGGCGGGAAAAGAAAGCCCCCGCTCATACTTTGACCCTCGATCATTCGGGTAATGTTTGGTTCTCGGGAGGAACCTCAGGAGACTTGTGGAGCTTTGATGTGAAAAAGCAGCAGTTCTCTTCGCACCCATATTCGGTTCCGGCGGCTTATCCGAAAGGGACGATGCAGGATTGGGGAGAAATTCCAGGGGAATCGCACCCTGCCCAGGGAAGGTCCTATGACGTCACCGTCGATAATGAGGGCATGGTTTGGTTCAGTGAAATCGCACTGGGTACGCTTGTGAAACTGAATCCCGCCACCGGCGAAACCAAGGACATTCACCCCGAAGGGACGGTCAGCATTCGAGGCATTATTGTGGACCCGGAGGACAATCTTTGGTTCGGTGATTTTCTGGGGCATCGATTCGGGAAATTGAATGTGAAGACGGGAGCGATTAAGTTTTACAAGCCTCCCACGCCGAATGCAACCGTCTATGGAGTCAATTACAACCAGGCCGATGGCACCGTCTGGTTTGCCGATATGAGCGGGAATAACGTCACTCGATTCGATCCGAAAACCGAACACTTCACCGAATACCCGATCCCGCAACGGCCGGATCGTTCCTACGCCCGATTTATCGGGGCAGATATTAAAGGAAGAGTTTGGTTTACGGAATACTTCGGCGATCGAATTGGTTTCGTCGATCCTACGGGAGAGAGCACCGGCTCACAGATTACTTCCAAGCGCGCTTCGGCACAGTAAAGATTTCTTGCCGAAAGAGACATATCGAGAAGATTAATTCACTTCCAACCATCGATCGCTTTTCTCTGAAGCGACTCTGGCGGATAGTCAAGCAACTCCAGCCTCAACCCGTTGGGATCGATCACATTCGTCAGGGGCGCATTGGTTGCTCCCGCTCGAGGGTCTTCGACTTTTACTCCTTGTTGCCGTAGCGCACTGACCGTTGATTTCAGATCGTCGGCCCAGATGCCAACGTGTGACAGCCCCACCGGGCGGTCCGCGCCGGCCGGGGCCAGTTCCAGGAACGTGTCGTGATTTATCTGAAGATAGGCGAGAGTTGGTTTGCCTTCCTTGTTCTTGATTGAGAACGCTTCGCGAAAGCCCATGACCTTGGTGTAATAGTTCATAGATTCGTCGAAATCCTTGACGTACATCCCGACATGATTCAGCCTGAGACCCGTCACTTTTTCTTGTGGCGCGGCACTGGGCTGCGTCGTGAAAATCCCGAGGGCGAGTCCAGCCATAAAGAGCGCTAATCCACGCAACCTACGCATGTGATCCTCCCTAATAACTCGATGTCAGCCCATCGAAATGCGGTGTGCGGAATTACGCCACCCTGCGAACGTGGGCTAACCGGTCTTTGCGCAAACCATATGCCGGACTTTCGTCTGGCGTCAACCTCAATTCGGCTCATTGAAACGTTGCAGGAACATTCTGAGAAGAAGACAAACCTGGCCAGAATCCAAGCGGTAGCGCAGCATCACCCGATTGCGCTACGGCATTTCTTGTGTCGGAACAACCGTGATCTGATCGCGGGTAAATTCGAATTGTAGGATCCAACTACTCAAGACGCCTCGGGCGCCGATCTTTGGCGGCTTGAATTTCCAAAGCTGCGCAGCTTCTAGAGCCGCTCGCGCGAAATATTTGCTGGGTCCACGCGATTCGAGTTCTGCGTCCTCCACGTTTCCCGACCGGTCGACATTGACTTTGACGCTGACCCTCACCGTGCCTCGAATGGATTTCCTCGCGGACAGGAGGACGTCAGGCAACTCCTGGTGAGAGACTTCGCCGCGGGACGGGGCGCCTGCTGGTAATTTCGCAGCTGTGTT
>Ga0210409_10005810_pt1 | contig 12913 bp, 9 predicted proteins | sample IncBWH17MmetaG_FD_161649 | JGI IMG/M metagenome (GOLD analysis project Ga0210409, IMG submission 161649) | Forest soil microbial communities from Barre Woods Harvard Forest LTER site, Petersham, Massachusetts, United States - Inc-BW-H-17-M | ecosystem: Environmental > Terrestrial > Soil >...
TGATGGCGGTGACGGGCAAAAAAAAGGGCGCCCGCCGTGTGGCGGACGCCCTCGAATTACAGCCGCACGCTAAGCCGCGCGGGTTAGAACTGGAACCTCAAGCCCCACTCGATCGCTCGTCCGGCGCCCAGCGAGAAGACGCCGGTGCCCGTGCCGATCGCGTTGGTTCGGTTCCCATTGCCGTTGACGCCGTTCCCGAAAGTGCCGTTGATCGAACCCGCCAGTCCACTGAGGCTGCCGCTCAGCGTGTTGCCTGCGGAGTCCCAGTTGCGGAAATTGAAGACGTTGAAGAAGCCCACGCTGGGAGTAATCGTAAACCGCTCGCCAATCTTCTTGTCCCAGCTGAGCTGCGTGTCAACTGTTTTCAACCAACCGGGGCCAACTTGACCAGCGGGAGGCACGGCGATCGGCTGAGCGACTCCGCCGAGCGCCTGCAGTTGGGCGAGTGTCATCAGACCAGCGCTGATAACGGCCTGCCCGGCCGGAGTGACCTGAGTGTTCGCAATGTTGGCGTTGTAGTTGTTAATGGCTGCAGTCAAACTTCCCGGATTCAAGCCGCGGCCGAAGGCTCCGCTCTTGACCATCAGGTAGTCGCAGGTCCCGCCAACCGTTCCGCAGGTAGCAGACGTCTGAGCGAGAGGCATCGGCTCGCCGGACACCGTGCCGTCGCCAGTGAAATTAGATTGGAAAATCGCGCCGGGGCCGGCGGTCTCGTCCATAGTGGGGGTAATCGCCAGCGGTGACCAGACATGGCCCACAATTCCGAGGCGGAATCCAGCCGGGAGGTCAGCCCATCCTCCGAAGTTCAGCTGATGGGTACGATCCAGCAGCGTGGACCCGAAGTAGCGGCAGGGATTGTCGTTGTCCAGAGTGGTATCAATAAAGTCCTGGTCTTGATTCCCCGGCGTACCCGGGCTCTGCAATCCGTTCTGCGAACCGCAATACTTGAAGCGCGACAATGCGTAAGACACCTGCAAATTCAGGTACTTGATATAAGGCGCTGGATTGCGGACGTTCTGGGTGAGCTTTACGTCCATCGCATTATAGAGCGACCGTCCCACGGGGGTCAGGAAGCTCGTTGGCCCAATATTCGGATTAATGCCCGCGAACGCGCACTTGTTCCCCGAGGCGATTCCATTGGGTCCGTTGCACACACCGACGTTCAGGTCCTTCGGCCCGTCGAGTCCGTTGGCTGCGTAGTCGGCAATCGTCGCCGGCCTCGGTTTCCAGGTGCCCAGATCAGTCGTGCCAGTGGCGGGATCAAGTGGGCAAAGGACGAGCGACTGGTTGATAGTCCCCACCCCGCAGTTCGCCAGAGTGGTCGCGATGGCTTGCGCTCCCGCGGCCGGGTCAAAGAAGGCAGCATCACCCGTGTGATTTTCGTCGATCCCCAACAGGAAGTGAGTGCCGATGTTCCGGATATAATCGACGCTCAATACCGTGCCCTTGCTTAACTCGCGCTGGAAGCCGACATTCAACTGCACCGATCGCGGTGAGAGGTAATTCGGATTGAATACTGCCGAGATCGGCAGGCCATTTGCGATTTGATTTCCGATGTAGCCCGGGTTCGGGTTCAGAGGATGGGCAGCATAGGAAGCCGCATACGCGGTTTGGAAGTTGACCATGCACTGCGCAACGATGATGCCCGCCGGGCAAGTGGCGCCGATGGCCGCGTTGGGGATGACAGCTCCAAGGGCCGCGGTACAGAGCGCGTTTCCGCCCGGAATCGTCTGAACCGATCCATCTCCGAATTGCACCGGCCCGGCCCCACCGAAGAAGCACGGCGCAGCGTCGCCGAAGAAGAAGGTCCCGGTCTGCAATCGCGGTGGCTGGTCGAACAACACGTTATTCCAGACGGAGTTCTCGTAATAAATTCCGGCTCCGGCTCGGATCACGGTCTTTCCGGTCTTAAATGGATCCCAGGCAAGTCCGATTTGAGGTCCGAAGTTAGCGTTGGGCTGATGGACCTGGTTCCCAAAACCCGGCAAGAGCAGATTGAGAGAAGGGATTGGCGGCAAATTGCTATCCGTGCGGCCGGTGTCGCGCACGTAGCGGACGCCGTAGGTCAGAGTGAGGTTCGATTTGATTTTCCAGGAGTCGCCGACATAGAAAGCGAAGCGGTTATCCGGGCCGATGCCGCCGAAGGGCAGCCCGAAGGCCGGGTTCGGCGTCGAAAAGCCCTGACCGTTTCCGATCAAGAGTTCATCAGCGACATAGTTCAGGGGACATGACATCCCGGTTTGTCCCCCGGGGCATACTAGATTGGCCGTCGGAACGAAGGAGTTGTAAGGATTGGTCGCCGTGGGCGAGATCTGTGCGTTTATGGCCAGAGGTGCAAACGCGAAGAAGCTCGCAAAACCGCCGCCCTGGAGATGATTGTACGCCACACCGTAGCGGAAGATATGTGAACCAAAGATTCTGCTTCCGTCATACTTCAGCTGATGGTCGCTCTGGGGCGTTTTCTGCGGAGCATTGTCGCTCGGGCCGGTCGCCAGACCCGATGATTGAAAGAACGTCGAGACTGGGAAGTCTGCAAAAGGTTCGCCGCTGCCTCTCACGGCATCGGTAATTTGATTCTGGAACCTCAGATATTCGAACCGGATGCTGTGGGTCCAGGGACCGGTCGTCCAGTCGCCTCCGACCACGTCGTTTCGGGTGATGTCCTTGTTGGCGAAAAACGAAAAACTCGGCGCACCAAATGGAGGAACCAGATAGTTTGAAAAGTAGTTGAAGCGATAAAAGAGATGCAGACTCTTGGTGGCCTGATAGTCCACTCTGCCCAGCAATTCACCCTCTTTGAAGGGAGACGGGAAAGTGCCTGCGAAAGACTTGAAGGGGTCCGCCGGCAGTACACCGGCTCCGGCATGTTGCAGCGTTCTCTCGCCATCGGCGAAGAAGAAAAGCTTGTCCTTGATGATCGGACCGCCGACGTTTCCACCTTCCTGGTTTCTCTGGTACGTTCCGTTGCCGGGAAGAACGGCGCCCTGGGTGTTGGTGCGGAACAGGCCGTAGCCCTCGCCGTGGAAGCTGTTAGTTCCGGACTTCGTGACCACGTTGACCGCGCCGGACGAAGTGAGTTCGTTCGAAAGGTCGAGGCTGGATTGTGCCAGCTGGAATTCGGAAATGGCGCTGGCCGGAATGCTTTCCGTGGTCGTGCCGACGTTTTCGTCGCTCACGTCCACGCCGTCAACTTCGATGCGCGCCGTGCGGCCAAACCGGCCGCCGAACGAGATCGAGGAAAAACCGGTCTTGGTGGGGTCGAAGTCTCCGCCGTCCTGAATCTGCACGCCGGGCTCGAGTTGGGCGAGGTCCAGGAAGTTCCGCCCGTTGATGGGCAGGTTGTCAATCTGATCAGAAGTTACGACGCCTTGAATCTGAGCCTGCTCGGTATTGACGAGCACCGCTCCCGAGGTCACCTCAACAACCGTGGCCTGTGAGCCGAGAGTCAGAGCGATGTTTCCTGCGGAAATGGAGCCCACCTGCACGGTGATGGACAGCGCGATGGTCTGGAACCCTTGCGCCGATACGCGCACCGCGTAGATACCCGGCTGCAGGGCTCCTGAGTTGTACAAGCCCGACCCGTTGGTGACGACCTCGATGCTCTTGCCACCGTTCTGCGAGGAAATGGTAACCTCAGCATTGACGACGGCCGCACCCTGGGGGTCAGTCACTGTTCCCTGAATGCTCCCCGTCGAGATCGTTGCCTGCGACCATGCGGACTGGCCAACCATGGCCGCCACGGCTACCAGCATCAGTACTACCAATAATCTGCGATTCATCATCCGCCTCCTTGGAATCAGCACGCGCCCTATGCTGCGTGGAAAGCTGCGACTGCACACCCCGTTAGCAAAATGTCGTGAAGATTGATTGTCTAGGGCAAGTTAATACCCATTGGTACTAGCAAATAAATTGTTTGGAATCAGATACATGCGAGTTTATGCAAAACCGCATACGTATGTTAATCCCATTTGGCATATCCATAAATTGGAACCGATACCGATAATCGTTAGATGACCCGAATCGTGGGGTCAGCCGGGTTTCCTCCCGCAAGACTCGTTGCCCCGATCTGGCAGCACTCGACCCGTTAGTGACGGGGTGACCGCATTGAAAGATGCGGCATCAAATTCCAGCCAAAAGCAGCGCCTGAAGCGCACCCGGAAGCTCGTCCTGCATCCCCGCCGGGTCGAGGACAAGGTCCGGCGCCCGGGTGGTTCCCAAAACCCAATTTTTCTCAAGGAGGCGATTGTTATGGCTCGTAGATTGTCATACCTGCTTGGATTGGTTCTTCTGATGTCAGTCTCGGCGCACGCGCAGAGTCCCAGCGACAAGGTCGAGCTCTTCGGCGGCTACTCCTACATGCGAACCGACTCACCGTCCACCAATCTGAACGGATGGGAGCTCGCGGGACAGTACAAGGTGACCGATTGGCTCGGAGGGGTTGCGGATTTTGACGGGCACTACGGTTCGCCCGGCGGATTCAGCACCGGCCTGCACACGTTCTTATTCGGGCCGCAGGTTTCCTGGCCGGCGCGGGTTTCGCCGTTCGCGCACGTGCTGTTCGGCGGCGCGCACGTCAGCTCGGGAGGATTTTCCGATACGGCTTTCGCGATGGCCGTTGGCGGCGGGATTGATGCCAGGGTGGTGCACCAGATCTACTGGCGGATTTTTCAGGCCGATTATCTTCCTACGTTCTTTAGCGGCTCCCGCGAAGACAACGCGCGCCTTTCGACTGGAATCGTCTTTCGGTTCTAGGGGTTCGCTACCGCTATTCAAGAGCGGCTCGCGCGGTGAGCGACGACGAGCGAGCCGCTCCTGAATTCCATTACATTCATTGCAAAACAAAATTCACGGTGATCTGCGTCTCAACTTCCACCGGCTGCCCATCCAATAGCGTCGGCCGGTAACGCCACTGTCGCACGGCTGCGCGCGCGGCCTCCGCGAGAATCGGATTCCCGCTGAGCACCTCGATGCCGTGCACCTCGCCATCGGTTCCGATGGTGGCGCGCAGCACCACCGTTCCCGAAAGCCGCGTGATGATGGCGATCCGCGGATAATCGGGTTCCACTCGATGAATCAACGATCCGTCCATCACTCCAATGCTGATTTTGCGCGGATTGCTTTCTGTTCTGGGCCGTGGGATTTCGATCGGCTGGCCGTTTTCGTTTCCGCCGGGAATCCACGGGGATGAACCCGACTGCGCGAGCGGATCTCCGTTCACGTCAATGCTCGGCGCTTCGGGGTCCGCGCCGCGGGCAATTCGTGGCGGAACGCGCGGCGGCTGAAAAACGCGATGATCGAGCACACTTCGCCGGGTCGCCGCTGCCCGCTGCTCTTCGCGATGAGGCGCCGGACGCGAATTTTGTTCGCCGTGAAACGGCGGTACAGGAGTGACGACCAGCTGCGGCGGCAGCACGCCCAGCGTGACCAGCGGCCATAGCAGCACGACGGCGATTGCCATTCCCTCGAAGACGAGCGAACCTGCCAGCGCCTTGCTGCGAAGCAGGCGCGCGCGGCCGTTGGCAACGGCGTCTCCATCCACCATGCAATGCGAAAGGCTTCCCAAATCGCTCATGGACACACCTCCCCTATCGGTCTGGAAGAACTGGAAAATTCGTTCGCGGCGGCTTCGACCTTTTCAGCGTGAAGCTTGCACCGCACTTGGCCGGACAGCGGAGTTCGCGCGCCCTCTACGGAGAAATAGACACCAGCACTGCGAACGGGTTCCCCAACGCGCCGAGCGGCAGCGCAGAATCCTCGTAAGATACTGTTAACACGTTAGTTATGTGATGCATCGAAACGATGCATCAGAAGTGGCAATTCGTGCGTCTAAGGTGTTGTGGGAACCCCGATTGGGGATTATAGAGATAGAGGTGGTCGTCATGAATCGCTCTTCTGCTGAAACAGTAGGTGTTCGCTTTACGGGTTGGGCTGCGCTGAACCGCGATCCTCTCGAGGACACGGTTGAATATACGTGTCCGCACTGCGGCACGCGGGGAACCAAGGCCGCTCGCCGGCCGCGCTCCGAGTATCACTTCACCGACGGGTTCGTTCAGGATCTGCAGGGTGAGATGAGCCGGTGCGCGGGTTGCAAGCGTTCGCTGCGGGTTTCTCCCGTGGTCCTGCTGCACGACCGGGACGAACAGCGGCGCTTCAACGCCGTGTTCCTGCTGGACGCGGAAATCTCCAAGAACTAAGCCTGCTCGGTCAGGATTTCCGGCTAGGAAGTTTCTCCGCTGGCGGTGCGTCTGCGCGCGGGCGGTGTTGCTGGTTCAGAAAACGACGCGCGAGCCTAGACGACGTCGGGCACCAGGTGGCGTTTTTCCATTTCCCTGCGGACGTGGTCGAAGGCTTCATCCACGGTGTCGGCGAACTGCAGCATTTTGTATTCGCGCTCGCTGACCGTCCCGGTGCGAACCATGTGTCCCCAGTCAATTACCTTGTGCCAGTATTTGCGCCCGTAGATCAAAACCAGATGATGCGACGATATTTTCTTGGTCTGCAGCAGCGTCAGCACTTCCCAAAGCTCGTCCATCGTTCCGAAGCCGCCCGGAAACACGATCAGCGCCTTGGCCATCTGCGCGAACCACAGCTTGCGCATGAAGAAATAGTGGAAGCAAAAATTCAGATCGGGGCTGATGTAAGGGTTGGGGCGCTGCTCGTGCGGCAGTTGAATGCTCAAGCCCACGGAAGAACCTCCCGCTTCGGCCGCGCCGCGGTTCGCCGCCTCCATGATTCCCGGCCCCCCGCCGGAGCAGATGACAAAGCGCTTTGGCTGCGATCCCAGCGTCATGGACCACGAGGTGATGCGGCGCGATAGCTCGCGCGCCTCTTCGTAGTAGCGCGACATTCCCACGATGGATTTTGCGGCGATGAGTTTGGTTCGCCAGTGGCCGGTGCGGCGCCCGCGCGCGGCTCGACGCAATTGCTTCAGCGACGCAAGGGCGCGGTCGCGCGGCTGAATCCGCGCCGAACCGAACATCACGATGGTGTCCGCCACGTTGGCCTTCCGCAGCCGGTTGATGGGATCAATATACTCGGCCAGAATCCGCAGAGGCCGGGCCGGCAGGCTCTCCATGAAAACCGGATCCTCGTAGGCCACTTTCGACATCGGCAAATGCCCAAATCGCTTCATGATTCCCCCTCGCAGATTGTGCAGGAAGCATTCTAGCCCGGCTTGTTTCGCCCGGGCGCCCAGATCGCGGGCAGGCGACCGATCGTGTAACGGTCCGCGCACGCGGAACATTCCAAGGACATGCCGGGTACAGACGAAAGTGCGGCGGGAGACGAGGTATAGGACTGGACCTGAGTACAGTGCGCGGCCGAGTTGCCGGCTGGGCTACGGGACAATTTTACGGAGCGCTGCGGGCGGTTCCGGTGGCTTTCGAATCGTCGGCGAGCAATTCGCGCGCGGTGAAAATCGAGCGATAGTTATATTTCGCGCGCAGCATTTCCGAGCCGCCCTCTTCGCGGTCGACCAGACTGATGACGGCGACCACTTCGCAGCCTTCGCGCTCGGCGGCTTCGATGGCTTCCTGCGTGGAGCCGCCGGTGGTGCAGACGTCGTCCACGATCGCGACGCGCTTTCCTTGCGTTTCCTCCATTCCTTCGATTTGCTTTTTGCGACCGTGGCCCTTGGCTTCCTTGCGGACCAGGAAACCCTGCACGGGACGTTTTTCGATCGCGCTAATTACGATCGCCGCGGACACGACCGGATCCGCGCCCATGCTGAGGCCGCCGATGGCATCCGGCTTCACGCCCATTTCGTCGAGCAGCTTGAGCACGCAATAGCCTGTCAGCAGCGCGCCCTCTGGATCGAGCGTGGTCAGCCGGCAGTCGAGGTAGTAATGGCTCTTCTTGCCGGAGGCCAGCGTAAAGTCGCCGCGCTTGATCGATTTCGCGCGGAGGAGGTTCGCCAGCTGTTCTCGATGGCTCATGATGTCGTCGTGCCTCATACACTAGCACGAAGACAAACATTTGCCCGAAGGACCTCGCACCGTTCCAACCTTTCCCGTGCGGAATCGTATGACTCCACGCGCGATTGGATTGATGTTGACAAGGCAATCGAGCCGCTCGTAGAATCCTCCCATCCGAGCGCACCTCCGGGTCGCTTCGGAAATTCAAAAAAACGCCTGCCTGTTAAGCGATTTGCAGCTCTTAACGGCTAGGCAGAAAGAGCAAGACTGTGGCCTCTCCTCAGCGTTTTCCCCGTTTGCCGGAAGTATTGGAACTTCGTATTTCTCCGAAGGACATCAAGCGTCTCGATGATCCGCATGACGAAAACCGATATGCCTACGAATGCCAGATTCCAGTCTCGGAAGCGGCGAAGCTGGTAATTGGCAGCGCCAATCCACGAAAACAGGATCTGGATAAGCCTCTGTCTCAGCAAATTCTCCGCACGCTTCAGACTGAGCCAGAAGTATTCCATCTACGCAATCGAGGCATCTGGTTAGCAGCCGAGCGGGCCGAATACGACAACCAGAAACAGACACTGGTCCTCCGCTGCCCGCAGAAGGGCGAAGAGCGATACGGTGTTGTCGATGGGGGCCACACTAAGGCGCTGATCGATGAATACCTTCGGTGGCGCGAAGAACAGAACTCCCAGGGCCAAGCCGTCAAGGGCAAAACTCCCTACGTCATGGTTCATGTGCGCGTCGGAGTCGAAGATGTTCTCGAAGACATGGCCGTCAGCCTGAACCGGTCGACGCAATTGAAAGAGTACGCGCTCGAAGACTTCCGAGGGGAATTCGACGAACTCAAAAGCATTTTCGGGAAGGAATCCTTCGCCGAAGACATCGGTTATACCGAAAACGAGTTCAAAGAGTACGACATCCTCGATGTGATCCAGCGCCTTACCCTATTTTGTGTGGGCAACTATCCCAACCGCGGAGATTCTCATCCGATCGTGGCGTATAGCTTCAAGTCTAAGTGCTTGCAACAGTTCGTGCGCGATAAGGGCAAGTATCTAGCGCTGAAACCGATTATGTCGGATTGTTTTAGGATCGTGGATCAGATCGAGGTTCTCATGCCCGATGTGTCCAAGTCAGAGCGCTTCGGAAACTTCAACTTCGTACGCAAGCAGAAACCTCGGCTAGCTGCATCTCTCAAGGGCGTCCCGCCTAGCGCCGGCTTGGATAGTTGGAAGTCTGCCTAACGTGTCCGAGGCGGTTCTCTACCCCCTCGCCGCCGCGTTGCGCGTCCTGGTGCGGGCGAAGCCGGACGGCACGATTGTTGGGTGGCGTCATGACCCGGTGAAGTTTTTCAGACAACATGGGCACGACCTGTTCGAATACGTGCGTCGTTACTATAACGAAGAAGGCAAAAGTTTGACCGCCCTTGGGAAAAACCCCGAGTTGTGGGCAAAACTACACCACGCGGCTTACGTCGCACTCCATCCGGAAGACTAGTTAGCCTTGCCCCGTGCGTCGGTCGTCGAGGCGCACGGGGTAATCTATTTCTTCTCCGGCTCGGCGGCGGGTTCTTCCTCGAGGATGGCGGCGGCTGCGGCGATGCGGTCGCCTTCATCGAGGCGCAGCAGGCGGACGCCCTGGGTCGAGCGGCCGGCCTCGCGGATTTCGCCGGAGTGCACGCGAATCACTTTGCCGTGGCCGGTGATGATCATGGTGTCGGAATCCTCGCGGACCTGGAGCGCGGCGACAACCGGGCCATTGCGGTCGGTTGATTTTAGATTGATGACGCCCTTGCCGCCGCGCGACGTGACCCGGTATTCGGCGAGCGGGGTGCGCTTGCCGTAGCCCTTTTCAGCCACGGTGAGCATCAGCGAGGTGAGCGATTCGCGGATCTCGTCGCTTTCGAGTTCGTCGAGGTCCTGCGTGGACTTTTTGTATTCCTTCTGGATGATGCCGAAATCCACCTGAACGGCGTCCATGGAGACCACGAAATCACCCTTGGCGAGATCCATTCCATTGACGCCGCCCGCGGCGCGGCCCATGGCGCGGACTTCGGTCTCGCGGAACAGGATGGCCTGGCCGTCGTGGCTGGCGAGAAAGACCATCTGCTTGCCGTCGGTGAGTTTCGCGCCGATCAGCTCGTTATTCGCGTCGAGATTGATGGCAATGATTCCGGAAGGCCGCGGATTGGAGAATTCGGCCAGCTCCGTCTTTTTCACCGTGCCGTCCTTGGTGGCGAGAAGGACGTAGCGGCCGGCTTCCTCCAGATTGCGCGTGGGGACGACCGCTCGCAGGGTTTCGCCTTCCTGGAAGCGGACCAGATTGCTGAGCGCTTTTCCGCGCGTGGCCGCGGCGGCTTCGGGGATTTCGTAAACCTTCAGCCAGTAGACGCGGCCTTTTGAAGTGAACAGCAGAATGTAGCTGTGCGCGGAGGCGACGAAGAAATGCTCGACGAAATCGTCGTCGCGCGTTTTGGCGCCGATGCGGCCCTTGCCGCCGCGCGATTGATGGCGGTAGGTCTCAACCGAGGTGCGCTTCACGTAGCCCGCGTGGCTGACGGTGATGGCCATCTCCTCGTCCTTGATCAGGTCCTCGAGCTTGATTTCCTCGACGCGGTCCACGATCTGCGTGCGGCGGTCGTCGCCGTGGTCCTTGAGCACTTCGCGGAGCTCGGTGACGATCACGGCCTTCAGTTTCTTGTCGCTCGCCAGGATGGATTGCAGCTCGGCGATGCGCTCGCGGATTTGGGCCAGCTCCTTGAGGATTTCGTCAACGGAGAGCTGCGTGAGGCGGTGCAATTGCAGTTCGAGGATGGCGTCAATCTGGATGTAGCTGAGGCCCAGGCCTTCGCCGGAAGCGGCAACGGTAATTCCGTATTTCTTGGCGTCGAGCTTGACGCCCTTGATGGTGGTTTCGCGGTTGCCGACCAACACGCGCACGGATTTGTTCTCGAAAAATTCGTGCAAGTTTTCGCGGGCGTTGGCGCGGCTGGACGATCCGCGAATGATTTTGATGACTTCGTCGATGTTGTCGAGGGCGATGTGGTAGCCGAGCAGGATGTGCTCGCGCTCCTGGGCCTTGCGCAGATCGAACTGCGTGCGCCGGCGGACCACGTCGACGCGATGCTCGATGAACAGGCGCAGCAAGGCGATCAGCCCAAGCTCCCGCGGCTGTCCGGCGACGATGGAAAGCAGGATCATGCCAAACGATTCCTGCATCTGGGTCTGCTTGAAGAGGTGCGCGAGAATAATTTCGGGTTCCTCGTCGCGCTTCACTTCGATGACGATGCGCATGCCGTCGCGGTCGCTTTCGTCGCGAATGTCGGCGATGCCTTCAATCTTTTTGTTCTGGATCAACTCGGCGATGTGCTCGATCAGGCGCGCTTTGTTTACCTGATAGGGCAACTCGGTGACCACGATGTCCTGGCGGTCTTTGCCGCGCTGCTCGATGGCTGCTTTAGCGCGAACCTGGAACGATCCGCGGCCTTTTTCATACGCCTGCTGGATTCCATCGCGGCCATAGATGTATCCGCCGGTCGGAAAATCCGGGCCGGGGATAATCTTCATGATTTGTTTGAGAGTGGTTTCGGGATTCTCGATCAGCAAGATGGCGGCTTCGATGGTTTCGCGCAGGTTGTGCGGCGGAATCTTGGTGGCCATGCCGACGGCGATGCCGTCTGCGCCGTTGACCAGAAGATTAGGGACTCTGGCGGGGAGGACGGCCGGCTCCATGCGGGTCTGGTCGAAATTTTCGATGAAATCGACGGTTTCCTTTTCGAGGTCCTGCAGCATTTCCTCGGCGACGCGGGAAAGGCGCGCTTCGGTGTAACGCATCGCCGCCGGCGGATCGCCATCCACCGAGCCGTAGTTGCCCTGCCCGTCCACCAGCGGGTAGCGCATGCTGAAATCCTGCGCGAGCCGCACCAGCGCGGGATAGATGATGGCTTCGCCGTGGGGATGGTAATTGCCGGAGGTATCGCCGCAGATCTTGGCGCACTTGCGAAAGCCCCGATTGGAAGCGAGGCCAAGATCGTTCATGGCGATCAGGATGCGGCGCTGTACGGGCTTGAGGCCGTCGCGGACGTCGGGAATGGCGCGCGCCAGGATTACGCTCATGGCGTAATCGAGGTAGGATTTTTTCATCTCCGATTCGATATCCACCGGAGTCAGAATCTGGTGCTGGTTTGGATCGTCCGCCATGAAATCCCCTCAGTAAGATTAGGACTGGTAAATCGCGCTACTTGGCCGCCGGATCGTAGTTAACGGCGCAGGCCAGATTGCCTTCGGTATCGAGAAACTTGACGATCCAGCCGACGCCGGGAATCGCCGCTTTGGGCATCACGATCTTGCCGCCGTTTGCTTCGATGGCGCGCGCGGCGGCGTCTACATCGTCCACGGTAATCGAGCATTCAAAGCCGAGGACCGGCTGCGGCGCGGGATTGAATTTGCGCGACTGCAAGACGCCCAGCGGCGCGAGCAATTTGCCGGAGGCGTCCTTGATCTGGCAGAAATCGGTGATTGGGCCGCCGCCGAAGCCCTGAAATGTCCAGCCGAAAACGCCGGCGTAGAATTTACGGGCGCGGTCGAGGTCGTCGGTGTGAATGGCGAAGTGCGCGAGTTGTGACACGAATTAACCCCCCTGTCGGTTGTCGGCAAAGTAGGCTTCTCTGAGTACGCGCCGACTTCTGACAATAAAATGTCGAACGTCGCTCAGAATGGCCTTCATTTCCCGCACACCATCAACAAATTCAAGTCCATCCAGCCTCGGGCCCACATGATCGGATGGCTCACGTTGAAATAGGTGAAACATGAGGCCCCTTAGCCGATAGTTGTCGCGCACCATGTCGGCGACACTTTCATCAGCAGGAAAATACGTCTCGATGTTCTCAATCTCGTCGACCAGATCTCCTTGGTCCTTTCGCAACTCCGAGGCCACCGCATCCAGTTCGTCGAGTAACGAAGCTAGGAACTCTTCCGTTTGATCCTTGTTCGGATAACAAAATCCAT
>Ga0210409_10005811_pt1 | contig 12911 bp, 10 predicted proteins | sample IncBWH17MmetaG_FD_161649 | JGI IMG/M metagenome (GOLD analysis project Ga0210409, IMG submission 161649) | Forest soil microbial communities from Barre Woods Harvard Forest LTER site, Petersham, Massachusetts, United States - Inc-BW-H-17-M | ecosystem: Environmental > Terrestrial > Soil >...
CTCGCCCGTCTTCCCACACCAGATAACTGCTCGAAGCCCGCTTGTCCTGCAGTTCTGGGCCACCTGACCCCAGCACCTGCACCGCGACGCCCTGCATTCCGCAAGACTGCGCCACACCCGCCGGCGGCCATACGCAATTTAGGAAAAAACCAACAAGCAGCAGGCTACGTGGCACGGCGGAATGTCGCGGCATGAGGAAGCTCATCGCGGGCAGTTGAAGGGCGAAGTTTATTGCGCGATTTTGTGCATCAGCTCCGGTGGCGCGCTCGCATGGCCTTGACAGATTTGACGGCCATGGTCTCCAACACTTGTTGGTCCACATCAGCGAGGTTCTTGATGTACAGGCAGCCTTTGCCGGTTGTGTGCTTGCCGAGCTTCGCAAGCAGCTCCTTGGAGTCGTTGAACCCCATCATGTTATACAGAACGGCGGCGGCCTTTCGCGGCGAAAACCCGATCAGTGGCATATCGCCCTCGCGCCCACTTTCGTACCTGTAATAGTAGCTGCCGAACCCTATGATGGACGGTCCCCACATCTTCGCCTTCTCGCCAGCCGCCTTTTGCATCAACTGAACGAGCGCCTTGGCGTCGCCGCGCCTCGTCTGGTCCGTGAGGGTCTCGATAAACGCCCCTACACTTGATTTGGTGGCCTTGGTTTTGTTCTCCGCCATTCCTGCTGCCTCCGGCTGTCCCCGACGTTAACATGGCTGGAGGAAGCGCGCACGCGCGGATCCATGCGCTTGATGAACCCATCCACAGGACAGCTACCTTCGGGTTTCAAAGGTCTCGCTTTGGGAAAGTGACTGAGCCACTTCAAAAATGTCACACAACCCCACCAACAGCCCGGTGGCATAATTACCCCTCTCGGTACACAATATGCCGACCGCTAAAGCCCCCCGAGGTGTTGCATGTCACTGCGTCTCGCGCTGTTGGTCGCTGCTTCCACTCTGCTTGTGATTCTGATCACCACCTTGAGTCATTCCGCCCCACCCTCGCCCGGCGTTCTGGTCGTCGCCAACCAAAAAGAACACACCATCCTCCTGGTCGATCCAGAAGCCCGCCGCGAGCTCGCCAAAATTTCGGTCGGAGTCAACGGCCACGAAGTCGCCGTCTCCCCGGATTCCCGTTTCGCCTATGTTCCCATCTACGGCAACTCCGGAGTCGGCAAGCCCGGCACCGACGGGGCCACGATCGACATCATCGATCTCCAACAGCGCAAGCTCGCCGCCACCATCGATCTCGGCAAACCATTGCGTCCGCATCAACCCGCCTTTGGACCCGACGGCATGCTCTACGTCAGCGCCGAACTCGCCAACGCCGTTGATATCATCGATCCCGCATCCCGCAAAATCGTCGCCGAAGCCCCCACCGGCCAGCCCGAATCCCACATGTTTGTCCTAAGCAAAGATGGCCGCCGCGCCTACACTTCCAACGTCCACGCCGGCACCGTCAGCGTCGTAGACATCGCCAACCGCAAACTCATCACCACCATCCCGGTCGCCAAACAAGTCCAGCGCATCTCCATCTCTCCCGACGGCGCCCACGTCTTCACCCACGATCAAGATGCTCCACGCATCGCCGTAATCGACACCGCCACCAACAAAATCACCAACTGGATCGACATCCCCGATTACGCCTATGCCTCGGAGCCCACCCCCGACGGCCGCTTTCTCCTAGCCGTCCTCCCCCGCGCAAACAAAACCATCGCCATCGATCTGCAAACTCTCAAAGTCGCAAAATCCTTCGATGTTCCACAGCTACCTGGCGAAGTCCTAATCCGCCCAGACGCCGCCGTCGCCTACATCACCTGCATGCCAGCCGGAAAAATTGCTGTCCTCGACCTCCGCGCCTGGCAGCTCCAGCCCACCATCGACCTGACTCCCGGCGTAGACGGCATGGCCTGGTCCACCGCAAACTAAGTACTCATTTCTTGGCAGTGCATTAGTTTCCGCTAACCCGTGATTCTCAAACTGACCTACTACCATTCTCTTCGCGCTCTGTGACCTCTGTGCCCTCTGTGTTAAATTCTTTCTTCGTCTTGATGCGCACAACTATCGCCATCTGTCTGTTGTTCTTCGCAGCTACACTCGCCATCGCCCAAAAATCGCGACCCCACCACCGCACAGCTCCTCAATCCTCCACTCATGACTGCGGCCACAACCTCACCCTCCATCTAAGCTCCCCCGATCCCACGCAAGGCAGCCTCCTCCTCCTCGAACTGCGCAGCACCGCGCAACCGCTGACCGAAATAAAAGCCAACTGGGACAGCCGCGAAATCCCCTTCTGGCAGGAGCCCAAGCCCAACGAGAAATCACCCGACATCTGGCGCGCTCTCCTCGGCGTAGATCTGGAATTAAAACCGCAACAATATCCGCTGATCCTCACCACCAAAACCGAATCCGCCGAGGAACTCACCTGCTCCGCAAGCATCGACGTAAGAGAAGGCAAGTTCGCCACCGAGCGCCTCACCGTCGCTCCCAATTTCGTCCAGCCCGATCCCGAACAACTCGCCCGCGCCGAAGCCGAACGCCAGCGCCTCCGCGCCATTTACGCGACCATCACGCCCGACCGCCTCTGGGACGGCAGCTTCCGTTACCCTCTCACCGGCATCACGACCGGAGGCAACTTCGGCAAGCGCCGCGTCCTCAACGGCCAGCCCGGCTCGCCTCACAGCGGAGTCGACTTCCCTGCCCCCACCGGCACTCCGGTCTACGCTGCCCAGCGCGGCCGCGTAGTCCTCGCCGAACCACTATATTTCTCCGGCAATACCGTCGTCCTCGATCACGGTCTCGGCCTCTACACCCTTTACGCCCACTTCGAGTCCATCTCCGTCCAGCCCGGCGATCTCGTCGACACCGGCGCCCTCCTCGGCAAAGTCGGCGCTACCGGCCGCGTCACCGGCCCGCACCTCCACTGGGGCGCCACCGTAAACCGCGCCCGCGCCAACCCTCTCCAACTCATCGCCCTTCTCGGGACCGCCGGGCCATAATCACCGTAAATTGTCCTCTGTGCCTTTCCCGGCACACGACGCGTGAATTCCTCTAGCGCACCCGGGCACTTGCTTTAAGAATTGAGTCAGGCCGAGTTTGGGGACTCCGCCAAAATCCTTCGAGGAGAGTGGTCCATGAAAGCAAAAAGCATCGGCTTGCTGATCGCGAGTATCTTCGTTCTGGCCTTGGTGTTCACGGTTGGCAGCCCAGCGGCCCCAAAGGCAACGCCAGCTCCCGCGTCAATCACCCACGCAGAATCTACGCAGCCGTCGGCCGCCGCACGCGAGCCTCATCCGGAAATCCGCGAGGCTATCGCTTCTCTGCGCCGTGCTAAGGAACACATGGAACATGCCGCACACGACTTCGGCGGCCATCGTGTCGAAGCCATCCGCGCAACCGACGTCGCCATCCGCCAACTGGAAGATTGCCTGCGCTACGACAAGGACTAGTCCTCTTTCGTAGCGGAATTCAGGCCGCGCCGACGCATCGAACGCCCGGCGCGGCTTTCTTCCCATCCATTTAGACCTCGGTTTGCCATCTCCGCCGTCACCACCCTCCCTATTCGTAACATTTTGTAACTCCGCCACGGCGCCAAAATCCACCTCAGGCCACCAGTCCGATGTAAGCAGCTGATTTTATTGCGCTTACTGATGGCAGCCCTGGGTACTCCATGTGCACGAATCAAGGCTCGTAATGGCACAACAGCGCTTCTCGCAACAGGTCGATTCCGCAAGTACACTTGGTAGTCGTTCCCACTGTTCCGTTTGTAAGTCGCTGATTTACTTTGGCTTACTGAAAGATACGGATGTCTGCATGTGCATAAATCAACCAAGATCCAATCGGTACTCGAGGCTCGAAATGGCACGTAAACGCAGCTCGCAATCAGGCTATTCCGCGGTAGAGCTACTGGTCGTTCTTGGCGTTCTCGTCATTCTCTCAGCCTTTGCCGTTTTCGGCTGGATGGGCACTAACCAGAACTTTCTGGCCACTGCGGGAATGGACGACGCAATCGGCCAACTTCGCACCGCCCGCCAGTTGGCCATCTCCGAACGCCGCAGCATTGAAATAGCCTTCAATGGCAATAACCAGATTCAGCTCACGCCTGAAACGACCGCAGGAGTTCCTGTTGTGCCCAACCCCCTGACGCCCGAAACACTCTCCAGCGGTGTCCACTTCATTTTATTTCCAGGACTTCCCGATACGCCCATGAAATTTGGCAATAACGCTGCGATTTCTCTGGTTGCGGCAGGTGCTCCGCCTGTGGCCCCCGTTCACTTCGTCAGCAACGGATCTCTAACCGATAGCAACAATAATTTCGTCAATGGAACAATTTTTCTCGGACTTCCGGGTAAGACGGGCACCGCTCGCGCCATAACCATTCTCGGCGCCACTGGCCGCGTGCGCCCTTATTACTGGGACGGTCAAAAATGGATCGAATAACGACAATGAGTACAAAATCCCGAATTCGCCGAAACCGTGGCTTTACCGTCGTAGAGGCAATGGTTTCCGTCGTTGTGCTCTCTTTTGGAGTGCTATCGCTGGCCGGTGTATATGCAAAAGGCATCGTCTTCGCCAGTATGGCCAAGTGGGACTACATTGCGCAAAAGAAAGCGGAAGAGGCCGTCGAATCGATTTTCACCGCGCGCGATACGCAATTGTTAACCTGGGCGCAGATTCAAAATGTCGCTGGCGTCTCAGGCACCGACGGCGGTGTTTTTCTCGACGGGCCGCAGCCCTTGTTGGACCCCGGCCTCGATGGCCTGGTGGGTACCGCTGACGATAATCCCGCTCTCCCTGACACCGTGATTATCGGTCCTGGACCGGACAATATTCTGGGGACTGCCGATGATCAAGTCATAGTTTTGAATACCGTAATGACTCGGCAAATCCAGATTGTCCCCGTTCCGCTGGAACCGAATCTCCGCCAAATTACAATTACGATTCAATATAACGCGGGTGGCGTTTTGAAAGTTTATACCTTGATCAGTTACGTTTCGGCTTTCGCGTAAGCCGTGAACAAGAGGAACGCATGAAGAAGCAGACAGGATTCACGCTGATTGAGCTAATGGTTGGCATCACGATCTCTCTTATCGTGCTGGCCGCGGCCCTGGCCATCTTTAATGACTCAGTGCGCTCCAATCAAGTCGTCACGTTGAGAGCTGACATGACCGACAACCTCCGCGCCGGACTCAATCTAATTCAGCAAGATCTGCTTCAGGTCGGCACGGGAATTCCCACCGGTGGAATTCCCATCCCAAACACGCCCAATGGTGCCGGAACCTGCAACATCGGACAACCGGTCAATCGTCCGAACCTGCAACCCGGACTTACCTTCCCCGCTTGCAATTTTGCTCTACCCGCTGTCGAGCCAGGAGCGGACCTGGGTCCGAAAGTTACCAGTCCCGACGTTGCCCCTGGGCCCAACTCGGACCTGATCTCCATACTCTATGCCGACAATGCGTTATCCCTTGATAAAGATCCAATAAACCGTCCCGCTTCTCCTGGTGTTGTCGCTTGCAACGGCACCATCTCCGCGTCCGGCGACACCGTCACCTTCGATGCGTCTGCCACCTGCCACAACTTGGCTATAGCCAGTGTGCCCGTTCAAGCCGGCGATCTCATTTTGTTCACTAACGCCCAGGGCAATGCCATCCAAACCGTGACTTCCGTCAATGGCCAGGCCTTGAATTTCGCAAAAGGCGACGCCTTTAACCTCAATGGGCGCGGGGATCCGCAAGGCACCATCGTTCAGTTGCAGAATCTTGACCCCGTCACTAACAAGCCCAATGGCACTTACCCTCCAACGACGGCATCCCGTATTTGGATGATTTCCTATTACCTGGATAACATCACCGACCCGACACACGTCCGATTGATTCGGCAGGTCAACTTTAGGCCCGGCCAACCCGTCGGCGACACGCTTGAGAATTTGCAATTTACCTACAACTTCGTCGATGGGGTAGCCAACCCCTCGGGCCAGCAAACCGTTCCGCCCGGTCTTTCCGAGAGCCAGATCCGGGCCATAAACGTCTCTTTATCGGCGCGTTCGACCAGGCTTTGGGCGAAGTCTGGTCACTATCTTCGTGACAGCCTTGCCACGCAAGTCAGTTTACGTAGCATGGCTTTCGTCAATAGGTATAACTAGGAGTGCGGCAATGAACACTATCCGTAAACTAAGAACGTCCGACTCGGGCGTCGCGCTGGTTACGACCCTTCTTATGCTCGTTCTTATGTCCTCCCTTCTGGTCGGCTTCATGCTCCTGATCACTTCCGGACAAAAAGTGAGCGGCATGAATACCGATTACAGCCGGGCCTTCTATTCCGCGCAAGCCGGTATGGAAAAACTGACGGCTGACCTCGGTACTCTGTTTGATAATACCTATGCGCCTTCAGCGAAGGACCTCACGGTCGTTAAGAACGCAGTCCCTAATCTGCCCAACATTCAATTTCAAAAGTACGATGGATCAAGCGGATATCAACTCGATTATCCAACTGACGTTAACGGAAATCCTCTAGCCAGCAATACCCAAATTAGGACCGGCCCTTTTCAAGGTATGACCGCGCTCACAACTCCCTATACCCTCACCATCAACGCTCGCACACCCACAGGCACCGAAGTCAAGCTGCAGCGCACCACCCAGACCGTTGCCATCCCGGTCTTTCAATTCGGCATATTTTCTGACGTCGACCTCGGCTTTCACGCCGGCGCAAACTTTGGCTTTGGCGGCCGCGTTCATACCAACGGGAACCTCTTCCTGGCCGAGGGACAAGGTTCCACTCTTACTCTCTCCGACCGCGTTACCGCCTATAAGGACGTCATCCGGACCAACACGATGAATGGGCTAACCCTGGCGGCCGGCAATTGGACCGGCACCGTCAACATCACGACTTCTCCTGGTACTAACAATTTTCGTGCCCTGGGAACAAACGAAGGCAGCCTGGTGGGCAATGTCGGTTCCGGTCCCACCGGCAACTGGACCAATATTTCCATAGGTTCCACGAATTACGCCGGCAATCTTCGCGACGGGGCCAACGGATTGCCTCGCGGCACCGGCGCCAAGAAACTCAATCTCGCGGTCGTCGCCTTGGGGCAGGGATTGACGCAATCGATCGATATTATCCGCCGTCCCCTCCAAGGGGAGAACCCCAGCATCACTGGCGAACGCTTTTTTGCGCAGGCCAGTTTGAAGATCCTGCTCTCCGACGATCCCCAGGACATCATGAAACTTCCGTGCATTGACACCACTGTCCAGCCGTTTCATCTGGACGATCTTGCCGGCCCGGCTCCTTGGCCTACCGCGCCAGCCGCTGCACTGTTCGCCGCCATGACCGTTGCGGGCACTCCCGCGCTACCTCTTCCTGCTTCCGGTGCTGGCGGCGCGTACTCTGCGAGTTCTACTGCCGGCCCCATCCTTGCCGGTTCCGACGGGTATTGGTATTCGGGGGGACGGCCACTCATCCAGGGATACATAAAGATTGAAGCGCAAACTTCCTACGGCAGCCCGTGCGGAGTCTGGCAAGACGTTACCCAAGAGATTTTGAGCCTCGGCTATGCGGGCCGCAACCAGAATCCCATCGTGCAATCCACGGACGGAAAATTTCCCCCGAACCCACTATGGCTCTGGAATGGACCGGTAGCCGGAGCCTACAAATGGCTTCCAGCTCTACCCGGTGCAACGATCAATCCGTCCGCTTGCGCCGACCCCCATCCCAATGCCGTTATTCGACTTGAGCACATCCGTGACAATCCATCCTCCGGGCAGTACGCGCCACAGCCGAACCCGGTAGGTGGTTGGAAGCCTCCGAAGTCTTCCGTAGCACAACAGTGTGGTGTCGACCCCGCTACCGGCGTCGTGCAACCATCGCTCCTTCTGAACGCCACCGACTTTTGGCCCAATGCTTTGTTCGATACCCGCGAAGGTCTGCTCCGCGACGTTCAGCCCGGCGGAAACATGGGCGGAATACAATATCAGTCCATGCCGTCCCTCGCCGGTACGATGGGCTTCATCGAAATTGATACGAACAACCTAAGCCGCTGGTTCAGCGGCGCCATCGGAGCCACCGGTCCGGCCACCAAGGATCCGACTATTGCTCCCAACGACTTTGCCGTCTATATCTCCGACCGTCGCGGTAACTACACGCCTGCCGCGGTCGGCGCTTGGCCGCCGCTTTCACCCAGCGCACATGAAACCGGTGAGTATGGTTATTCGGACTTTGTCAACCCCACCGACGCCGCCAACGGCTGCCCCAACAATGCTCTCGACGCCGGCGAGGATCTTGCTGGTACCGGGCAGCGCTATACCTATGGCGGCAGCGTCGCCCATGCCATGAGTGGCTACGGCCTTCCCAATTACGGGCAGATGGGACCCTTCCCCCTTGCCGCCCTCCAAGGCGGCACGGCCAACTTCGCGTTGACCACCAATCCCAGCTGTCCGGGGGTTGGCGGCGTTTGGCCTTATACCTTCGTCATCCATGCCGCCGAAGCCCGCGAGAATCCGAACTTTTTCTTCCGCCACGCCGTGAAACTCACTAACGGTAACCTTCTTAACCTTGGCAATTGCCCAGGCAACGTTCCCTGCGGTCTTACTATCGCCTCAGAGAATCCCGTGTACATTCAAGGCGACTATAACGCCAACTCCGCTAATGGCGGCTTTGGCGATCCTTCCGTGGCTACCTCGGTCCTCTCCGACGCGGTAACCATGCTCTCTAACCAGTGGACCGACATAAACTCCTTCAGTTCCCCATACGCGCAAAATGGGCGTCCAGCCGGCACTTCGTTCTACAGAACCGCCATTGTGGCCGGAAAGGGACTTGGCTTTCCTTGGATTGCAGGCACTACTACGGACACCGGCAGCGATGGCGGTGTTCACAACTATTTGCGATATCTCGAAAGCTGGAATAACCAGACTCTTAACTATCGCGGTTCCATGGCCAGCTTGTTTTATGATCGCCAGGCCGTCGGCTACTTCAAATGCTGCAACACTGTCTACAGCCCTCCGACGCGCGCATACGCTTTCGACACCAATTTCCTGACTCCGGCACTGCTTCCGCCGCGAACGCCTATGTTTCGCGACGTGAACACGACCGGATATACACAGCTATTGCTGCCGAGCCAGTAACCGTCGAGCCGCGAGGCTCGCGATTCTAAGCCCGGCCGCCGTTGCATTCGTTTGGTTCTTGCCATCGCGCCAAGGCTCGCGGACGCGATGTCGGATGGACAGAATTCGCAGCCAAATCTAGCGGGGGAGTCAAATCATGGCGCAGGGTTCAACGGAGGGGAGATCCTCCAGTTCACTTTGGATGATGGCGGCGCTTGTTTGCTCCATGGGTATTCTTTTCGGCGCTGGCATTCTGGTTAGTTCCCGCGTTCTTACTTCAATGGCTCCCCCTGCGGGAGCCAGCAGTTTAACGGCTCACACTCCTACAGCCGACTTGCGTGTGGAGAACCGGAATGAAACGGGACCTGGTTTGCCGCTCTATCCGCGCGCCGCGCTGCTCCTCTCCGGAGCGAACACTGGCGAATCCCTGCCACACGCAAAGCATGCTGACTCACAGACCACGACTTACTACACCGAGGACGTTCCTCCCTTGGTGGATAGTTGGTATCTTCAGCACTTGAGCGGCGAATTCGTCCGCCACACGGTCGGGGAGCCGCAGGCTCCCTCTGAACTCGACGAGGTACCCGCTCCCATCGATTCCGTTGCCTTCCTGGGCAGACGCGGGAATCAGGTCCGCATGGTGACGCTCACCTCGAACTCCACCGGCACACGAATTACCCTCGTACGATTCGGGAAACCCTCAGCAGAGTGAGCCTGGCTCCTCACCCCCCGCACCGCCGCTCGCGTCGCGACAATTCCTTGTCCGGCGAGCGCGTGAATGAAGGCGAATCCGTTCGCGCTTACCTGATAAGTATCAAGAACCCTCCCTCCGCCACCTCATTTCCTCACGCCGGATAGCCGCTAAGCCGCAAACCGTTATTACTATCCTAGGCACATGTTTACTTTCCCGCGTTGAAACCGTCCGGTACTGCTAGTACGTTGCCTCTAGAGCGTTCGGTGTGTGCTGTTCGCAACCTAGTTTTTGGTCCGACGACAATCTGTCATCCGGTCCGCCCGAACCCGGTTTCTTTGTGCGAGATGGTCTGCCTGCAAACGCCGCAGCGCGTTCAGTGAAAGGTTAGGAGATGAGAAAGATCATGAAACCCAGCCAAAAATCGCTCCTGTTCATAATCATTATTTCGTTGGCGCTATCCGCGTGCAGCGGTCTGAAACAAACGGGAACCGGGACAGGTTCCGGTTCCGGCTCGGGATCTGGGTCTGGATCGGGGTCAGGTTCTGGATCTGGATCTGGATCTGGCTCAGGTGGGACCCCGACCGGTCCGTTCACCATTGGCGGAGCAGTTATCGGCCTGAGCGGCACCGGTCTTATTCTGCAGGATAACGGCGGCGACGATCTTCCCATCTCTGCCAGCGGTCCGTTCACCTTCAAGACCTCCATCACCAGCGGCAGCGCCTTTGCGGTTACGATCAAGGCCCAACCCTCAACCCCATCCCAGAATTGCGTCATCAGCGCCGGCACCGGCAAAGCCTTCGCCAACGTTTCCAACATCCAGATAACCTGCGGAAATGTCTTCACGATCGGCGGGACGATTACTGGAATGGTGGGATCCGGAATGGTATTGCAAGACAACGGTGGGGATAACCTTACGGTTGCTTCTGGCGGGACCACCGGAGCCGCCAATTTTACGTTCGCCTCCGGTCTTTCCAGCGGAGGTTCCTACGCAGTCACGATTCTTACGCAACCCACGAACCCAGGCCAACTCTGTGCCGTCACCAATGGCTCTGGGAAAGCCACAGGCAACGTCACCACGGTTCAGATCGTGTGCCCTCAAGCAACCTTCACCATTGGCGGAACGGTGGTCGGGCTTGTGAACGGCGCTGGCGACACCGTAGAACTGCTAAACAATGGCGGTGACAACATCTTGGTCACCGGCAACAACACTACTTTTACGTTTCCCACTACGGTCACCAATAACGGCCGTTACGATGTCTCGATTCTTGCTGACCCCACCAGCCAACCACAACCCTGCGGCCTCTTCTTCTATACTGGCGTGGCCAAGACGGACGTTTCCAGCGTCATCGTGGACTGCCAGCACAACGACTGGACCTGGATGAACGGTCCCGATACCAACAGCAATTACGGTATTTTCAACATTCCGCCGGCGCCACCAGCGCAGAGTAAGAACGTACCTGGGGGACGCGAGTACGGCGCCACTTGGACAGATAGCGTAGGAAGAAAGTGGCTCTTTGGGGGCTTCGGCCTGGACTTGACCGGTTCCCAACCGCCGGATCTTCCCGGCCTTCTCAACGATTTATGGCTTTGGTCGGGAAGGGATTGGATTCCTGCCGGCTTGACCCTTACCAAGACAACTACCGGTGGAATCACAACTTCGACACCCGATCTCCTGTCTATTCAAACGCCCTACCATTTCGGCGGGGCCGCACCGGGCTCGCGCTGGGGCAGCGTCACATGGTCCGATAACGCCGGAAATCTATTCCTGTTTGGCGGCCAGGGCCTCTCTACCAACAGCGTAGGGTTTCTCAATGACATCTGGAAATTCAGTCCGGGATCTTACGACATAAACAACACCCTGCCGCCGGTGCCGCCTACCTATATCGGTTCCTACACATACTCAGGAACCTGGACACAAGTGGCCAACACGACGGTCGTCAACCAAAGCGGCACTTACCCGGTTGCGGTAGGTTCCGCGGGATTTCCCAGCGCGCGTTGGGGAGCCTCACAGTGTACTGACACCTTGGGTAACCTGTGGGTTTTCGGAGGCCAGGGAATTGATGGCGCCGGCCACCTCGGGCTCCTCAATGACCTCTGGAAGTACAACATAGCCGGTAACACATGGACCTGGATGGGTCCGACAAACTCCAACGTGGGCCAGAATAACGGTGTTTACGGCACGCAAGGCACGGCGCTGGCAGCCAATGCCGCAGGTCCTGGTGGTCGTCAGACCGCATTGTGCTGGGCTGACAATTCCGGAAACGTTTGGCTCTTTGGCGGACTTGGCCTCGATTCGGTCGGGACGCGCAGTGCGGGTTCGCTGAGCGGCGGTCTGCCGAACGGCACCACACCGGACGGCGCGTTGCTGAACGACCTCTGGAAATTCAATACGGGCACCGGACAATGGACGTGGATTTCTGGCGGCGCCGCAACAGGGCTGGCTAACCAGACCGGCGTCTACGGAACCGCGCAAGTTGCTGCGGCCACGAATTTCCCCGGCTCTCGTTGGAGCATGGCGGGCTTCGTGGACTCCTCCAATAACCTCTGGTTATTTGGCGGCTGGGGATATGCTTCCTCGCTTGCACAAAATACTGGATATCTGAATGACGTCTGGGAATACCAGCAGAGCAGCAAACAGTGGATCTGGTGGAAGGGATCGAGCGACGTCAATCAAGCTGGCTCCTACCCGACAGAATTTAGCGTGGCGATAGGCGTGCCTTTCGTTCTGAACACGCCTGGCTCGCGCCGCGGAGTGGCTTACTGGGCGCAGCAAGATCCGGGGCTCTATTTCTGGACGTTCGGCGGAGAAGGCTACGACACCGCGGGTGCGTCCGGCTACATGAACGATACGTGGAACTATCTGCCGTTCCCATAGACTGAGCGCGGCCGCTCTGGGTTTAGCCTGAGAGCTGCCATTCTCGATTGACTTGCCGATGGCCCAGCTCTTTGAGCTGGGCTATCGTTTTTTGGGCCACCCCCAGGCCACCATAACTATTTTGCGCCTTAACTTCTGCACAATACAGGGAATGCTGGATGGCCTTCTCTGGTTCTTTTTGTCGCCTTTCTGGGGAGAAGACCGTATTGCCCCTTAGCGAATGTGTCTTAACATCCGGTGCAAGGCCATGCGTGAAA
>Ga0210409_10005813_pt1 | contig 12909 bp, 11 predicted proteins | sample IncBWH17MmetaG_FD_161649 | JGI IMG/M metagenome (GOLD analysis project Ga0210409, IMG submission 161649) | Forest soil microbial communities from Barre Woods Harvard Forest LTER site, Petersham, Massachusetts, United States - Inc-BW-H-17-M | ecosystem: Environmental > Terrestrial > Soil >...
GCTGTACGAGATGCTGGCAGGAAGACGCGCCTTTCAAAGAAATACAGCAGCAGAGGTGATGGTGGCCATTCTTCGAGAGCCGGCCGAACCAATTGCCGTGCAAAACCCCGACGCACCCGCACCTTTGTGTTGGGCGATCGAAAGGTGTCTGGCGAAGGAGCCCGACAAGCGGTATGTCTCAACCCGGGATCTGGCGCGGGAACTTGCTGCCATACGCGACCGATTTTCCGAGAGACCAGCCGGGCACGCGGAGCCGCGGCCTGCCAATATTCCGGTGCAGCGAACGGGATTTGTGGGACGAGAACGGGAAGTCGCTGCCGCCTCGGAACTGCTGCTGAATAAGGATGTACGGCTGGTAACGGTGACGGGCCCGGGCGGCATTGGAAAAACGCGGCTTGCGGTAGAGGTGGCTGGCGGTCTCGCCGTGAGTTTCCCGGGCGGGATCCATTTTGTGCCGCTGTCTTCGCTAAACGACCCAGGTTTGATTACTTCGATGATCGTTCAGACGTTGGGAATTCGCGAGGCCGGTGGACAGTCGCCGCTCGAAACGCTCAAGAAGGATTTACAGGATTCCTCGCGGGCGCCGATGCTGTTCGTGCTGGACAATTTCGAGCATCTGATGGACGCGGCACCAACCGTGGCGGAACTGCTGGTCATGGGACCCAGTCTTAAGATCCTGGTAACCAGCCGCGCGCCTCTGCATGTGTACGGCGAGCACGAATTTCCGGTGCCGGCGCTCGCGGTGCCGGATGCCAAGGCCGTGCCGTCCGTGGAGACGCTTTCACAATTCCCCGCGATCGCGCTGTTCGTCCAACGCGCCGCGGCTGCTAGGCCGGATTTCAAACTCAACCGGGAAAATGCGCCAGCGGTTATCGAGATTTGCGCGCGGTTGGACGGTTTGCCGCTGGCTATCGAACTCGCAGCCGCGCGGGTCAAAGTTCTTTCGCCATCGGCGCTGCTGACGCGGTTGGCGAGCCGGTTGCAGCTTCTAACCGGCGGCTCACGGGATCTGCCGCAGCGGCAGCAGACACTCCGCGCCGCCATCGACTGGAGCTACGACCTGCTGAGCCCTGCCGAGCAGAAGCTTTTCCGGAGATTATCGGTGTTCGTGGGCGGTTGCACGCTGGAGGGCGTAGAGGCGGTTTGCGATACCAAAGGCGATCTCGATGTGGATTTGCTGGACGGGATGGCGTCCATGGTGGACAAGAGCCTGGCGCAGCAAGTGGAACAAGCGACGGGCGAATCGCGATTTGTGCTACTGGAAACGATTCGCGAGTACGCGCTGGAAAAACTGGAAGCCAGCGGCGAAAAAGCTGTGACGAAACGCGCGCATGCAGCGTACTGCCTGGTGCTGGCGGAAGAGGGCGCCGCGGAGCAAGGCGGCGCGGAAACAGCGGCATGGTTGGATCGCTTTGCGTTAGAACACAACAATCTTCGAGCGGCACTTGGCTGGCTGATAGAAACCGAGGATGCAGAGTGGGGACTGCGTCTCGGCACTGCGCTATTTCGCTTCTGGGAGACTCGTGAATATCTAGACGAAGGGCGCGACAGCCTTGGCAAGCTGCTGAAGATGACGGGAGCGGCAGCCTGTACCAAGGCGCGAGCGCGAGCGCTTTTCGCAGCGGGCGTACTGGCGAGCGAGCAGGGAGATTATGCAGCAGCGATCGGGCTCCTTAGGGAAAGTCTGAAAATCGAACGCCAGTTGCAGGACAGCCAGGGCGTGGCCGTTTCTCTAAACGCGATGGCGGTGGTTGCGCGAGATCAGGGTGATGTCGCTACCGCGCACTCGTTGTCCGAAGAAAGCCTCGGGGTGTGGAGGGATGTAGGCGACTTGAAGGCAGTGGCTCGCTCTCTGAGCAATCTGGCGAACATCGTTAAATTACAGGGTGACTATCCGCGCGCGCGTTCGCTTTACGACGAATGCCTCTCGATCTTTCGAGGATTGGGAGACCGTACCGGTGTTGCCTGGTCGTTAAATTACCAGGGAGATGCCGCGCGCGATCAGGGCGACACCACAGCCGCACGGACGTTGTATGAGCGAGCCCTGGCGATTTTTCATGAACTCGGTGACCGCTGGGGCATCGCGGGAACACTGGCGGACCTTGGAAGCCTGGCCAGAGCAGAAGAGGATTTCGTTACAGCGCAATCTCTGTATCGGGAGAGCTTGAGGATTTTTCAGGAGCTGGATCATAAACGCGGGATTGCCCGGTTGCTGGAGTGCTTCGCGTGCTCCGCGGCGACGCAACGGAAGGCGGAAACTTCGCTGCGGTTGGCGGGCACGGCCGCTGCGCTACGGCAAACCATTGGTGCGCCGCTTGCGCCGAGGGAGAAGGCCGTGCTGGAACCCTTCCTGGATTCCGCACGGAAAGCCATGAGCAACACGGCGAGTGCTACGGCGTGGTTGGAAGGCTGGTCGATGACCGTTGAGAAGGCTATTGAAGACGCGCTGAAGCGCGACACGGCGTCCTCGGCATCTTGAGGATTGGCCGGTTAGTGATTGAGTGAAGGAAAGGATGCGAGCAGAACGTATTTTGTTGGCGGCTACTCGGCGCTTGATGGATCGAGGAGCTTGCGCACGGCGGAGACGCGATTTGCGGGAATGCCAACACGCTTGGCGTGCTCCTGGATGACCGCTTCGTCAGGAGCGAGATACACGCAGTACACCTTGTCGCCGGTAACGTAGCTATGGAGCCACTGAATTTCAGGGCCCATTCCCTTCAACACGTTGACTGATTTTTGGGAGAGTTCCCGCAATTGGGCGTCGGTTAGACTGCCGGCCCCGGGGACTTCGCGTTCGATGACGAATTTCGGCATGGCCCCGCATGCTAGCATGCGGATGGGAGCGGCTTCAACACGGTCGAGGCCGGCTGCACCGCTCCCTGAAAAGCCGTCAAGAATGTGTGAGGTTGTCATGGATATTCGATGGCTGCAGAAGCCGTTGAAAGAGCAATACCGCAACGACCCAAGCGCTTCGCGAATCACGCTCCGTGCGAAAGGTGGGCAGACGGATGCCCCGATGGCGTGCTCGATAGATATCGGACGCGCCGTCTACCAGGCGGAAGCGCACAAGGGTGTGGGCGGCGCCGGCGCTGGCGCGTGTTCCGGTGACCTTTTGCTTGGTGCGCTCGCGGCTTGCGCACAGATCACTTGTCAGATGGTGGCTGCGGCGATGGGTGTACCCACCGAACGAATCGAGGTTACGGTGGAGGGAGACATGGACCTTCGGGGCACGTTGGGAATATCGAAAGACGTGCCGGTGGGTTTCGAGGACATTCGTCTTCATTTTGATGTTGTTGCGCCGCAGGCAAGCTCGGAACAACTGAAAGGCTTGCGAGAAAAGACGGAGCAGTATTGCGTGGTAATGCAGACGTTGCTGCGGCCACCGAAGATGCAAAGCGAATGGGTTGGTCAGGGTTGAAAGGGTGGCCGCGACCCAGAGTAAGACGAAGAATTCCTTGCACAAATCAGAAGCTGGGTGATATCTAAGCGGCAAAGGTCGTCAAGGAGATCGCCCATGCCGCGTTCGGCCGGAATCACGGTTTCAGGCGTGCTGGTAATCATTTGCAGCGCATTGACCATTATTAGCGGCGCGGCACTGGCGTTGGGGTCGGCCGTGGTGTCGAATTCTGGCGCGACGGCCAAAATTCCCGGGAATTTTGCCTATATTTTGGTGGCTGAGGCATTAGTAGTTTTGGGCTTCGGCGTGTGGGGCTTGGCTTCAGGTGTTGGGCTTCTCAAGACGAAGCAATGGGCCCGGATTTCGCTGCTGATTTACGCCGCCATTCTGGTTTTCATTTCGTTGCCTGCGGCTATATTCATTACGGTAATTCCACTTCCCAACGCCAATGATCCCAACCTTCCGTCCAGTTTTATGCCGATGCTTCGGTTTGGAATGTCCCTGTTTTATGCAGCGTTTGCGGCGCTGGGAGGCTTCTGGCTGTATTTTTTCAACAAGCAGAGCGTGAAAGCGGAATTTCGAGGGCAGCAGTTGGTTGTGGAACCGGCGGGACAGGCGTTGCCGTTGGGAACGCCGCTCGCCGCGCATAGTGGGAGCGATGGTAGCAGGCCAGTTAGCATAACTATAATGGGATGGTTCTTGCTCGTCGGTGCTGCGTGTACTCCTCTAGGCCTTCTGTTCCTTCATGGATTATTGTCCTGGGTGCAATTTCCGCTCTTTTTTCTGGGGTTTTTCTTTTTTGGGCGGAGCGCATTGATAATTCTGCTCGTCTGGATGGCTGCCCAGTTGGTGGCAGCGGTAGGACTGTTGAACCTGAAGAACTGGGGCCGGCTCGTAACCATGGGTCTACAATGTCTCGCCCTCGCGAACACTGCGCTGATGGCGGTTATTCCCGCGAACCGTGCGCGATTTCAACAGCTTATGGAGACGATGATGGCTACGATGAACCCGCGCATGTCGCAGCCGGCTCCGTTCGTTTTCCCGGTGTGGATCGGATTTGTGAGTTCGCTTCCAATCGTATTCGTGATCTTGTGGTTCCTCATTACGGAGAGGGAAGCATTTACTTCTGCGGCGCAATAAAAGGCACGCCGACACTCGCGTCGTGGGCAATATCCATGGGTTCCTCAAGGAGCGTTTTTATTTTTTGCTGTACGCCTGCCCTGTCTACCAACCCTGGGCGCAAGTCGGCGATGCGGCCCTGGCGGTCGACCAGTGCGGTCAGAGGCATTCCGACGAGCTTGTACTGGTCTGCTAACTTGCGGTTGCCGATTATAATTGGGTAGTTTACTTTTTTCTCTTTGAGCCAGGGCCGAACTGACTTCCAGCCGTCATCATCCATGGAAATGCCAACGACAACGAATCCTTGGCGTCCGTACATTTTCTGGAACTCAATGAGCCAGGGGATTTCCTCCTGGCAACCCTCGCACCAGGTGGCCCAAAAATTCACCAGGACGACCTTGTTTTTCAGGCCGCTGAGTTTGAAGTCCGCACCGTTCGCATCTTTCAAATTGAAATCCGGTGCGAGAGTACGTTCGGCGGGAGGTTTTAGATTGGCTTGAACGGAGGTCGACGGAGCAAGACTGTGCCAGACGGCGACGGTGCATTCGATACAGCGGTGCGCTAACACTTTTGGAGAAGGAAGAGTGAGCAAGCAGAGACAGGCAACAGCGGCTGTCGTTGCCGCAAACATCCAGCGTCTATTAAGCCAGCTGCGTTGGCCTTGTAGCTCCCTAAACTTTCGCAGGCTGGCGGAAACGTCCGGATGCCATTCGTCGTTGGGATCGAGCATCGCCAAATGTTGCTGCACCCAACGGCCCTCTGGAACTAAGTTATTGGTGTCCATATCGCTTGATGTACTCCTTGCGGAACGATTCCTGCGCCCGGCTTAGAAGCGTTCCGACGGATGCCGGATTCAGTTCGAGAATCGAAGCCACTTCCTGGTAACTGAAATCTTGGCTACGTAGAAGCAGGAATTGTGCCTGGCGTGGCTCGATGGCACTGAGCACGGAGCGAACTTTGTCCTGCCGTTGAGACTGCGAGTGAATATCCTCCGGCGTTGCGGCGACGGATCGCGGCCGGATCCAGGTGAGCATCCGCTCGTAATGTTCCCGGCGGTTCTGCCGTCGAAGTTCGTCTAAGCCGGCATTTACGGCGACCCGATAAAGCCAGGCTTCCGCGTTTTCTTGCTGGGCTTTGTGATTTCGCCATAATTTCAAGAAAACATCGACGGCGAGTTCTTCCGAGCGCGCGTGGTCTCGGACTACGCGCGCAATGGTACGGGCGACTCGAGCATAGTGAGCGCGAAAGAGCACCTCGATATCGAAGTGGGCCTCTTTGGCTGCGGAGTCGGCAACTGCGTCCGTTGATGCGTTCACAATGTACATAACGCCGCTCGAAGAAAATTTGTGACAGTCGTCTGAAGTTGGAGGACGGAAAAAAGCGGTGAGGGTTCGCTAGTTTGGCGCTACTTGCGTGCCAATCCACCAGGTGTTGCCGGCCGGGTCTTTGAAGCCGCCTCGTCGATCGGTGTCACCTTCTCTGCGGACCGGTTCCTGCACCGCGACGGCCCCTGCTTCCAACCCGGTTCTGTAGGTGGCGTCCACGTCCGGAACATAGACGTGAAGCCAGACCGGAAAAGCCGGATAGCTCGCGCCCGCGTCCGCGATCATCACGACGGTATCGCCAATGCGCACTTCGGCGTGCATGATCTTGCCGTCCGGCGTGTCGAACCGGCGAAGGAAAGTGGCGTCGAAGGTCTTTTTTAGGAAATCGATGACGCGTTGAGCGCCTTCCGCGACAAGGTAGACGGAGACGGCGGAATATCCCTGAGGCTTCCAGTCTTCATTCATGATGCGCTCCTGCGGAACGATTTCTCGACACGTTAGGGCTCAAAGGATTTGAGGCGCGCGACGGTCGCCGAGTCGAGCGATTGGATAACGGCGACCACGAGGTCGACAGTGCGGTCAAAATCCGCCCGATCGATGATGCCGTTGTGTGCGTGGGTGGCCCGAGCCGGGACGAGAATTGTGGTTACCGGGACGCCGATGTTGTTGAGCTTGATGGCACCCGCATCATCGCCGAAACCTGGAACGAAATCGAATTGCAGGGGAATGTGCTGCGCGGCGGCGATTTCCTTTACGTGAGCGACAAGTTTGCGATTCGGGAGTTCGCTGAAGGTGTACAGCATCATGCCCGGTCCACCGCCGAGAACTTCCTGAGCGGCTTCGGGGCCGGGACCGGGAACATCGTTAGGGATGCCTACTTCCAGGCTGAGGCCGAGGTCGGGAGTAATGACGCGCGCAGACGTTTGCGCGCCGCGCATCTCGGCGCTGCCTTCTTCCTGAACCGTTGCGGCGTAAAAGACCTGGTTAGGATGAGGAGTTTTGGCGAGGCGGCGCATCACTTCCAGCATGACAGCACAACCGACGCGGTCGTCCCACGCTTTGGCGAGATAGCGATTGTTAGTGAGCACAGCGAATTCGGAGACGGGTGCGACCGGATCCCCGGGCGAGATACCTAACTCCGCGACGTCAGCGGCGGAGCGTGCGCCGCTGTCCAGGAAAAGGTCCTGTTGCGGCGGCGTACTCCCTGGCGCGCCGTGAGGCGCGATGTGCGCGTCCCAAATGTCGGTAACTGCCAGGACCGGACCCTTGGAGCCTAGGATCACCCAGCGCTGATCGGGAAGCGCCGAGGGCAGCCAGAAGCCGAGCATCTGCATGGAAATGAATCCGTCGGGCCGAATGCGGCGAACCATGCCGCCGAGTTCGTCCATATGCGCGTCGAGCATAATGCGCGGGCCGGAGCTGCCTTGCTGCGCGATGACTGAGCCGAGGCCGTCGTACTTGATGTTGTCGGCGAGGGGCTTCATGTGCTCGGTCATGAGCTTGCGCACGGGGTCTTCGTAGCCCGGAGGTCCGTAGGCGTCGGTAAGTTCCTTGAGGAGTTGGACCACGCGGTCAGGGGGTGACGACGGCGGTGCCGTTTGTGCGTTGGCCGGGAGTGCAAGGCAGAACAAGAATAGGCAAGACAAAGCACGCGACATGGTTTGGAGTCTCCTGAGAACTAGAAATGATAGTGCAACTCGGGAAGGCTAGGCCAAGGGTTTGTTCGCGACTTCCTCGGAAGCCCTTACCGATAGGGTGACCAATTTTTGACCATACGGTGACAATTGGCTGGCCCGACGCAAATAAAGTGACAACTCCACCTGCGAGGACTGGTGCGTTTGAACAGCGCACGTTAAGAGGTGGCAGAACGGATAATTTTGAAGACACGCGACAATGCGGATCGAGTTGTGATCCTGGGCGCTGGTCCGGCCGGATTGACGGCGGCGTACGAACTGTCGAATCTGGGAATAGACTGCGTAGTCCTGGAACAGGACGCGGTTGTGGGCGGATTGGCTCGCACGGTGGAGCATAAGGGTTTCCGATTCGACATTGGTGGCCACCGTTTTTACACCAAAGTTTCGTTGGTGCAGCAAATCTGGCGCGATGTTCTTGGCGAAGACCTTCTTACGCGCAAGCGCCTATCACGCATCTACTACAAATCGCGGTTCTTTCAGTATCCCCTGGAGCCGTTCGACGCTTTCCGCGGACTGGGCGCATTGGAGACATTTCGATGCGGACTTAGTTTTTTGCGAAGCCGGTTCTTTCCAAAACTGCCCGAACGCGATTTCGAAACTTGGGTTTCCAACAGGTTTGGCCGGCGCTTGTTCGAGACATTCTTCAAGAGTTATACGGAAAAAGTTTGGGGAATGGATTGCCGGAAAATAGGCGCGGAGTGGGCGGCGCAGCGGATACAAGGGCTTTCGCTCTGGTCGTTACTACGAGATGCGGTGTTTCCGCCATCCGGCAAGAAGATCAAGACGCTTATCAAGGATTTTCAGTACCCTCGGTTGGGGCCCGGAATGTTGTGGTCTCGGATGCGAGAAATTGTAGAGCAGCGGGGCGTGCCGGTGATTCTGAACGCTGCGGTCGAAAGCGTACAGTGGCAAGCGGGAAAGATAATCTCCGTACAGGCTGGAGGCGAGACCTATCGAGGCGGGCAGTTTATCAGTAGCATTCCGATACGAGCGTTGATTGAGAAGCTCAATCCTGTTGCGCCGCCGGCGCTTTCGGCAGCAGCGGGGAAATTTAACTATCGAGACTTCATTCTTGTGGCGTTGATGGTTCGAGGCCGAAATCTATTTCCCGACAATTGGATTTACTTGCATGATCCGGCGATTACCGCGGGCCGCGTGCAGAATTATGGGAACTGGAGTCCGGAGATGACGCCCGATCCTGACCTGACATGCTTGGGCGTGGAATATTTCTGCAACACGTCCGATGCAATTTGGAAGACGGCGAATGAAGAGTTGATCGCAATGGCGAAGCGAGAGATGGCGCAGTTGGGGTTGCTGCAAGCACAAGACGTGGTCGATGGAGCGGTAGTGCGGATGCCGAAGGCCTATCCTGTTTACGACGACGGCTATCGGGACGGCCTCGCTGCCGCCCGCAATTTCCTGGCAGCGGTGCCCAATCTTCAACTCGTTGGGCGAAATGGGATGCATCGCTATAACAATCAGGACCACTCGATGCTGACAGCTATTTTGGCGGCGCGAAACGTCGCCGGTGCGCACTTCGACTTGTGGAACCTCAGCGTCGACGAGGATTATCTGGAAGCCGGGCCGCAAATCAGCAACGAAGAACTGGCTGCGATGGAGCAGAGCCAGCCGCTGGTTCCCAAGGCAATATGACCAAGGGGCGCGCCTTGGCGCTGCTGATGCTCGTTCTTTTTCTCGCCACATCCTTTCGCAAGGGCTGGACTAGCAACGAAACCGATTTCCCAAATTATTACACCGCTGCGGTTCTGGTCCGCCACGGGGCGCCTTTACGCGACTACTACGATTGGACGTGGTTTCAGCGGCAGATGAATTACGCGGGAATCGAACATCAGCTGGGAGCGTATCTTCCGCAGACGCCTATCACCATGCTGCCATTGGTACCGCTGGCCGGATTTCCGGTGCAGACCGCCAAACAGATATGGCTACTGCTCAACCTGATATTTTTGGCGGTGACATTAGGGATGCTCTCCAGAGTCACGCGGATCCGCATCGAGTACATCGCCATCTTGATGTTTCTTGGCTACGGATCGCTGTCTTCCAATTTTCGCCTGGGCCAATACTATGTGTTTTTGCTATTTCTGCTGACGCTGGCGTTTTATTGCGTGGACCGTGGCAAATCGGCGGAGAGCGGCTTTCTTTGTGGTGTGGCCTTCGGACTAAAACTGTACGGCGGTCCTTTTCTTTTGTATTTCTTGGTGAAACGCAATTGGAAGGCGGTTGCGGGTTTTCTGGCCGGCTTCGCCCTGGCGGTGGCAACCGCTGTTGTGCTGTTCGGTTGGAGCGACGTTTACTTCTACGCCACGCAAATACTGCCGAGGTCGCTGCAAGGCGAGGTCATCGATCCCTACGCCGCCGAAAATGGAACGTTCACGACGCTTTTGCGCCGCGCGTTTGTTATGGAAGGGGATCTGAATCCATATCCGCTTTGGAACGCGCCGCTGGCTTTCTTTTTCTTGCGGCCATTCGCGTCCCTGCTCATTCTTGGATTCACGCTGTTTGGTCTGGCGTCGGAAGGCCCGGCTTTTTCGCGGCGCGGTTTTGCCTGGTTTATGTTGGCGATTCTGCTGCTTTCGTCGAACGCGGCTTCGTACACATACATCCTTCTTTTATTGCCGGTAGTTCTGCTGCTGGAGCATGCCGGGACCAAGGAGAGAATTTTTCTGGCGGTTTCGTATGTCGCTTTGAACTCTTTCTTGTTGCCTGGGTGGCAGCCGTTTTTTCCGAAATTGTGGGTATTGGCGGCACTCTTTTTGGTGGTAGGACGCGAGTATTGGCGCTCGCTCAACCCCAGGCTTATGGCTGCGGGACTTGTGGCGGCCGCAGTCGTTGCGACATTCGTCGCACATCGGCAGCAAGCACGCTATCTACTTGAACCCGAGCGACATTTTGCGCGAGTGGCCCTGGACCGAGGGACGTTTCTTTCTACATTTCCTGTGGTATCGAGCGCCGGACTTTTCTATCAGGCGATGGTGCCAAGCGGATATGTGTTGCGCTGGTTGCACGACGGTAAGATGGAAGAATTTACTTTCGAAGGCCACGTCTTTCATCCGGTGGCAGCTTCGTTCGCGGGACCGATTTACTTTGGATTGGTAAGGAATGGCGCATCAACGAATATGAGCTTTGATCCTGCTACTCGGCAGGTGACGCGTGCCGCCTTACCGCCTGCGGTAACTGAAGGTTCGGTGATCTCGCCTGATGGAAAGTGGATGGCGTTTGAGTCGGTGCAAGCCGGGCCAAAGCAGATTTGGTTGCGCGACGTCGTGAATGGCAAAACGGAAGTTTTGGCTGGAGGAGACTGCAACAGTTCTTCGCCCGCGTGGGAGCAAGATTCGCGCGCTGTGATTTTCGCCAGCGATTGTGGAAGAGGCCTAGGAATGCCTGTGCTATATCGAGCGAGCTTGCCCTTAGGCAGCCACCTTGCCGAGTAAGGCTGCGCCACTTTCAATAGTCGCCGAACCCGCTAAACCGGACCGGATGCCGCGTTCACAATATTCTCCGAGGGCGGGGAATTGTGATAGGCTTCCCGCGAATTGAAGATTGGTCTCTCCCTTTTCTCCGGAAATCGCGAGGGAAGTTCCCGAAGGAGACCTGCCATGAATCGAATCCTGAACAATCTAGTTTTGGGTCTTGCTGTTGTTTTCGCATTGTCGATGACCGCTTGCCAGACGCCGTATCACCAGCCGGAAGAGCACTACATTCTGGTTACCACCAATGCGAACTTGCCGTACTGGCAGGATGCGCAAGCCGGGCTTACTGATGTGGGCAAGCTGATGGGCGTGAAAGTGGAGATGACCGGGCCAGCGTCGTTTTCGCCAGCCGACGAATTGACGGCGTTCCAACAAGCAGTGGCGCAGAAACCGGCGGGAATTCTTGTGTCGGTGAGCAATCCTGCGCTATTCAAGGACTCGATCGACAACGCCATCGCGCAAGGTATCCCGGTAATTTGCCTGGACGCGGACGCGCCGGATTCCAAGCGCGTACTGTTTATTGGAACGGATAATTTCCGCGCGGGGCAGGAAAGCGGCAAGCGCATGGCGGAACTGCTGAAAGGGCAGGGAAACGTGGTGATCATCGGGCTCAGCGGGCAGTTGAACGTGGAAGAGCGCGTGCGCGGCGTGAATGACGCGCTGAAGAAATATCCTGGGATCAAAGTGGTGCAAACCATCGACGACAAAGGCGACCCCCGAATTGCGAACGACGCGGTCTCCACGCTGCAACAGGGGAAGGAAAAGGTGGACGGGATCATTTGCCTGGAGGCTTCCGGCGGAGCGGGAGCGGCGGAAGCGCTGCATCGCGTGGACGCTACCGGCAAGATAAAGGTGGTGGCGTTTGATGCCGATCCAGAAACGCTGGACTGGATTCAGCGCGGCGCGATCAGCGCGACAGTTGCGCAGAAGCCGTACATCATGAGCTATTACGGCGTGCGATTCGCGGACGATCTTCATCACAACGTGGTGCACCAATTCAAGGATTGGAAATCAGCTCCGGCGGCGCCGCTGCCCACGTTTGTGGATACCGGGACGGCGATCATTGATGCGGGGAATTTGGCGGCGTTCCGGGAGGCGTTGTCGACACATACGAAGTCGCCTCTTGGATGATGGGCTGTTGTAGCCCGCCCATTCAGAGGTGATGGTTTTCCAAGTACGGCAACCGAACATGCATTTAGGAAAGCCTCAGGCCTGGAAGGCCTGAGCTACAAGCCGGAGCGGTAGTTCGCGGAAACGGCGGTTACGCCAGGCCGTAGGCTACGAAGGTTACGATGGAGGCCATGCCGAGGGCAGAGCCCAGGACCGCGCCGGCCAGGACGTCGCTCAGGTAGTGCATGCCGAGGACTACGCGCGAGAGGGCGATACTCGCGGCCAGGAAGTACATGGGGCCTTCCAGCGGTTGGTAGAAATAGCTGACCACCAGCGCGATAGCGAAGGCGGTCATGGTGTGGCCGGAGGGGAAGGAAAACTGGTCGGGGGGAAGCACCTTGGACCAGCAGTGCGGCGCGAGATAGCAGGGGCGCTGGCGGTGACTCAACTTCTTCAAGCCTTTGAAAACGAACACGCCCACAATTGCCGCGCAGCCGGCTGCGCTGACCGCCGCATATCTTTCGGGGCCGCCCAGCAAGAGCAGGATAAAACCGAGGCTGTACCAAAGCCAGCCGTCTCCCATGCGGGTGGACGCCAGCATCCAGAAGCGGATCCAGCGCGGCGCCTTCCAGTTGTTCATCCGCTGCATCACGCGGTCGTCGCGGTTCTGGATGAATCCCCAGACGGTTTTCGCCACGGTCATGGCATCACCTCAACTCGCCCAGTTGGCCTCAAAACGTGAGTCCACGTCCCACAGCATCCGTGGTTGCTTCGTT